>Ga0182792_1001472_pt1 | contig 19081 bp, 19 predicted proteins | sample Passage237B_FD_130497 | JGI IMG/M metagenome (GOLD analysis project Ga0182792, IMG submission 130497) | Cellulose adapted compost microbial communities from Newby Island Compost Facility, Milpitas, CA, USA - Passage2 37B (version 2) (version 2) ...
GAAGGCATATTTTACGAACCCAAGGCCGGCGAACGGCTCTACCATTTGCGCCACAAACCGGCTTGGGCCGGCGGGCCGGGCGCCTGACCGGGAGTGGTGGGGCCGGCGGGAGTCGAACCCACAGAGTTTTGAGCTATTTTCATAGGTAAATGATTAGGATCTCCCTTGTTTGCTGGCTAATTGCTGGCAGATTTTTCAGCTCATTTGGAACGTTACGACTCGATCGCCAGTTCCACAACGGACTCGTCCGAACACTGCGGATGGCCAATTTCTCCTTACGAAAACCATTAAAGTTTTCGAGGCATCACATCAGGATAGGGTCCGAGAAACCGCTCTCCGTTAAAATGGATCATGTGGTTGGGATCTTCGGCGATCCAGACTTCTGATTCCCAAGCGATATGCGAAAGGAAGGACTGCATGGTGCGCCGAGTCTGGAACGCGGTGACAAAAACAAGACCCGCCTTGCAGCCGGCGAAAAGATCTTTGAGTTCCTTGCGGCGTTTGCCGTCAACCGGCCCGGCGCTGGTGACGGCTTCGATGAGCAGGAGCCAGTTTTTAGCGCGGTAGTGGACGATGACATCGGGAATCTTCGCGGCAGAGTCCAGAGTGACGCCGAGTGCGGCAAGGCCTGCGGGTTCCAGATGGACGAATTTGTTTTCGGTGTCGCCGATGTAGAGGACCACGCCGCCGGGGGCGAAGGTGGGACAAAATTTTTCGATTATGGCCTTGATGAGAGGATTCTGGCCACCGGGCGAAAGCGCTACTTTCGAGCCATCCGGCAACGTAACGGGGACTCGGGCGAGGTCACGCTTACGAACGATCTCGTGCTTGATGGCTTCTCGGCTGGCAAGATAACCTGCCAACGCAGGAGTCCATCCCCCGGTACCGAATGTGCGGAAGAGCGCGAGGGCGGTGGGTTCGATTTGATACACCGTCTTGCCGCTGTTTGTTGGTCGCTTGGGATCATCGGGATTGCGCAGCAGCAGACCCTCCTCAACGAAAAATTTTACCGCATCATCGCGGATGGTCTCACGCGTATTGGGCGCATAGCGGTTACGGTAGACTGTCGCAATGAAGTCTATGATCGGAGTAATGCCACGCATAGGAGCCTGCGCATCCGCCCATGCCACATCCGGCTGGAGGTCCAGCAAAGCAAGCAAGGTGTAGCCTGCTGTTTCATTCCTCTGTTTTGGACCAAACTGCAGCGCAGTAAGTGCCTCAATAGCCTCGGCGAGCCGCTTCTTTCTGATTGCAGTTTTTCGGATGGATTTATCGGCGGGCATGAAGGTGTTTGGTGACTAGTCGATCAATTTCCGCTTGCGCGAGATTGAGGGATTTCATTTCCCGGCCCATTGCCTCCAGTGTTTGGCGATCAGGATATGCGAGTGTACGCAGGTCAGTAGCGTTTACCTGTGTGTGACCGCTGAAACGCCGGAAATACTGGTCCACGACGGTGGAGTTCAGGAAGGCGTAAAGTCCAACGGCAAGATCGCGATCCAAACCGCGGCCACGAGCGTGGAAATAATTCAGGTGATTCTCGAAGCCGACCCAATCGGTGCCCGACTTGACCGGTTCGTAAAGGCAGGCAACAAGGCGGCGACGCTCTTCCTTGGACGTAAACCGTTTTGTGAGCAGATAAACCCCAGAAGGGACGAGCCATGGGCGTGTCTCGTCATTATCGAGGATGGCGTTTGGCTTGCGGCCTTCAAGCTTAGGCCAGTGAACGGTGCCACCGTTGAAATGGCAGGGATAGACCAGCGGCACAGTGCCGCGTTCGTGATTTTTACGTAGCGCATGCTTGAGACGAAAGTCCACAACGCGACCAGTGGACACAGTCACACCCAGTGATGCGAGGTTGGTGTTCAACCCGTTTAGAAGTTCCTTGGCCTTGGCGTGACTGTCTGCGGAGGGTATGTGGATGAATTTTTCAGGGTCGTTTGGCTGGACGATTTCCACGAACGGCATGACTGTCTCGGCAATTTCATCACCAGGCGCTCCGCTGCTGCTGGAAATGATAAGTTTGTCCGGCTGGTTCCTGCCTCTCAGCGCATGAAAGATGATATTTTCCTGGAGCACGCTGTCATCACGGAACGCGGCTTGGCGGGATTCAAATACGTGGATTCGGCGCAATTCCATATGGCCGAGAAAATCTTCACGGAATGGTCGAAAGTAAGGGCCGTTGCAGAAGCTGCGTGGCGTGATGCCGACAAGCTGGCCACCAGGAACGAGCAAGCGTTGAATCAGCGCGATAAAACCGGTGTATAAGTTGCTGGTTTCAACGCCGACAGAGCGCAGTGCACGACGTTCGGCCGATCCGGTGTTGATTTTTCGATAAGGAGGATTGGCGATGGCGATGTCGAACACCGGAGGAGTTGTGCCGAATAAGTCGCCTCCAAGACGCATCGACATCTCCTGGATAAAGTCCGTGGGATGAATCGTAAATAGGAATTCAATGCCAACAGCAGCGCAAATCGCTTCACAATCATGCATGGTCGCAGTGAGCGTATCGAGGATGTCCTCATCGCATTCATAGAGGGTCGCCTCGATGAGGCGAACCTCATCACACCTTGTACAACACTGGGAAACGAACGCTGCGGTGAGCGATCCGGCACCTGCACCAGCATCGAGCAACCGCACCGAGCGCGGCAGTGCCCCGAACATCGAGGCCATGAATTCAGCCACGGGCTTCGGGGTGAAGAACTGACCAAGTTCCTCCTTCCGACTTCTGACGCTTTCTGTGACTGCAAGTTTCATGACTCTGGGATAAACTGAATTCTCTTTCACAATCGAGCAAGCGAGACCTATCGGTAGAAATCCTCCGAGATCGAATGGCATCAAAGCCAATTAGCAGATTTCTCGGCATAGTAGCGCTTAAGCGCCTGGGCTGTAAGGGCGTTTTGAACAGCGCGGAAATTCCTACCCGAGGCCACGGCCGCCACCGGATCAAAATCCTCCGGTGCCAGACTGAGCCTGGCGGCCATGTCCCGAAAATCTTCCACTGTGTAAGGCCGCAGGAGCAGCCACCGATCGGAGAATCGGTTCAAAAGCTCGTCCGGGATTATGCGCGCCTGCAGAATTCGCTTGGTAATGTCGTCAACGGCATCCGCGGTCTGACCAAACCCGAACGGTCGGCGCTCTGCGTCCACCCACAGATCATGCCAGGTGCCGCCACCAACAATCATGACATTGCGGCGAAGTTTTTCCGCATGCTCATCGGTCCATGGATTGTTCCTCGAACCGCAAAAACTGATTGATCGATCCAAGGCAGCGTAGATTTCCGCGTGCTGGGCCCTGGTGTACTCACCTGATCGATACGTCAGGCTGAGCTTATCGAGCTCATCGACAAAAAGAATCATGCGGTCGTGCTGGTTCAGATTGTGCTGGAGCGTATCAAAGGCAGAGGGCGGTTGCCGGGCCGCGTGTATGATCCAGTCGCCCACGGTCATGCGGATTACTGGCAGTCCCAACACACGACCCACCATGGTAACAACATGGGTTTTCCCGACACCGCTGGGACCGATGATCAGCGGTGCTATTCGCAGGGTGACGCATTCGCAAATCCCTCCGCCTGTGAAGTAGATTTCGCTCAGAGCGCAGAGTTCCCTAAAGGCCACCCGCTGCGAATCAGTGAGCGTATCCAAGGCCACCGGAGCGTTGGCAGCGATCGTTGGTTTACGACCAAAATTTGTCGCAAGCTTAAGCGCCCGGGGCCGTTGTTTGACATCCGCTTCGAGCAGCAGAAATTCGATGACGCCCTGGATGATCTCTTCGGAGAGTAGATGATCAGCGGTTGCGTTCCTGAGACGCTGCGGCAGGTCGGCATCCTCCAAAAGCAAGGTCGCCACCAACCGGGATGTATCGCGTGTTTGCCTCTGAGGGTTGGCCGCGCTCAAGCGCAACCGGTCGTTCAAACACTGCGTGATGAAATCCGGACCGAGAAAATTCAGTATCTGCGACAATTTCATGCTGGATGGATACAAGTTCGGGAGGCAGCCCGTATGTTATGGGTCCCGGTTCCCAAAGTAAGCCGGGCGCCCCAATGGGCGCCCGGCTGTGGTTGTGCCAGCGTGTTAGGCGGGGTGTATCACACAACCTGGTCCATGAGGTTGGGGTAGTACACTCCGAAGCCTTTCCCAAGTACCGGCAGGGCAGCAGAAAGCTCATTTTTGCCATTCGCTCGGCCCTTGAGCTGCAACAGCCGTTTGATGCTCGCCTGGCCCTTCGCTTGCACTTCGACAACCACACCGTGATCAACCGTCCCATCTGGATCGGACGGTTCGAGTTGCACCGGGTAAAAAAATACGACGTGGTCACAGCCGTATGATTGAAGCATGTCCTGAGCCAGGGCCACGACCTGAGGATCAGGCTCCGGCATGTGAACGGGCGGCAGTACCATGATGACCTTTGGGACATTACCTACGTAACCTGTGGCAACCGGGTGGGCGCTGCTTATGTCGACCTCCGAGAAGAACTCTCGAGCGTTTTGATGGGCTGCCTTGAGGATCTCAAAAAGGCGGGAATCGTTACGGGAACTGACGTTTTTGGGAGTATTGATGATCATAGGCCTAAAGGTTACGCCGATCTATAAGCACATCCGCATGCATGTTCTCCACGGCACCCCCGCAGTTGTCCTTAACCATTGCTCCGCTAGCCTCGATTCTCGCAAAGGCAGCACCGGCGGTTAGTGATCAGCCCGGGCTGGACTTGGCGCCAGCAAAGGAGCTATTCCGCCAGCGCGGCCCGTGGACACACGGGCCGCCCGATTTTTTGCCCACCCCTACAATGGCTACGCGAATCGGAGGGCAATCGAATTGCCGTCGGCCATGGTGCCATGATGTCGCTATGCCATCATGACACCATGTGTCTGCGGATCCAACTGGTAGGACCTTGGCGTCTCCCCACTTTTGCCTAGGATCCCCGGGCCAAACCAGACAAACGGGCGAGTATGTACTGGTGGCGGCGGGCGGGATAGCAAAGCGCTTTTCGCCCAGCCGACACCCCCTCAATCTGTCCAGAACGACATGAAATCGTTGTGTGCGCCCCTCAGTGCATGGTCGGGAACGACCTGCTCCTGTTCGATCGCCGTGATAATCTTCTTTGCCGGCTATAGCTGCGTGCCGAGCAGGCTGCTGGTGGTCTTCCGCCGGTTGGTGACGAGGAGGTCGTCGCAAGCATGGCCTAGCGACTTTTCTGAAACGAGTCTGGGAACCCCTGTAAGCCGCAAGCCCAGTCGCCAGATTTTGGCCCAGACATGAGCGCCCAATGAATCCACGGTGCCCTGGCGGCCTGCGTTCCGTTGACGGCTAATGTGCGTCCCTAGCTTCATCCATTTGCTTCGGCACAGCAGGGCGGGCCATCAGGCGGCGCATGGTTGCTGGCGTAAATGGCAACAGCCCTGCGATAGCTTCCTCTTCCATGAGAAGCCGGTCCATACGTCGCACCAAATGACGGCTCCAAATCTTTCCGGAATGATTGTCTCTGGATTCCAAAGTCCTCTGCCTCGGATGTGCAGTGGCTTGGATCCGTGAGTCATCCCTTGTTGCCACAGCCTGCCGTTGGCGGTCCCGCGCCTTGGCCGCACGCATCGACAGCGAGCCGTTCGGGAGCAGTTTGAGGACACTAGCCGATGAAAACCCCGGAGGTGTAAGTCGGGCCCAAATAGTGCCACCCTTTTCGTAGCAGTCGAGGCGGGCCCCGTCAGCGTAAGGCCGAAGGATCTCGGCCCAAGCCTCGGGCGATCGAATGGAGCTATCTTGCATGGCGTGTAGGGTGGCCGCGGCCGCTTGCAGGACTCGATCATTAAGATCTTTTTGGCTGTATCGTGGCTTGTGTGATCGACGCTTTCGGGGGTCTGTCGGGTCTTGGTATCCCCTCGCCCGATTGAGCCCAGTTTGCCAAGCGGTTAGCGCCCGGCGATGAGCGGGGCCGTAATAAAGCTGAAGCCGTTTCCCAGTGGCCAGATCGACCTCAGCGATAAGGACATGGACGGCCAGCCTGTGGCCCGCTTCCCGGGCCGCCACACGGTCGCCAATCTGATCACCGGCGGCTTCCTTGTGCAGCACCGCCACGTAGGCCAAATCCAACTCAGACCGCCCTCTGGAAATATGCTTAAGGAACAGCGCCAGGTCCTCCTGGATAGTGGCGCGGTCGGGTCGGTCTTCGACGGCGTAACTCAAGACGAAGTGCTTGTATTTCTGGGTCGAGTGACTGACGTCACAGACTCGCTCAAACTCTTCCTTTGAGCCGGCGATGATTTCGGGATGGCGTGGGTCGTCGGCACCCTTTCCCAAGGTGTAGGCGAGTGTGGCCTTGAGCAGTTTTACGAACATGAGAGCGGCTCCCCATTCCTGATGGCCTCAATCGCCCGGGTCACGCGGTCGAGGAGGCGTTGGGCACGTTCCAATTCGCCGGCGGCTAGGTGCCGATTGACGGCTCTATGGAGGGCCGCCAGCACCTTTCCAATCCGGACCAAGGCAATCTCTTTCTTGCCCGCTTGGTCAAGTATCCGCCGGTTCTTGCGAACGGGGGGCACGTAACCCTTATGGCGCTCGATGACCGGTAATGTCAGCAGACGATTCACGAGGTAGTCTGAGGTCGTCATCCGGTGAAGATGGGCTAGACTTTGGAGGTCCTCAGCGGTCGACGGAGGCATGCGTATGGAGATTCCTTGGCGGGCGTTGTTTTCGGGTTCTCGCACCTTGGCGATAGGCGGAAGGACGCCGGCAAGTTCCGACTTAATCACCTCGCGGACAAAGCTCGCCAAGTTGTAAGGTCGGGGATTGCGACGGGCAATCTCGTTTCGCTCACGGTGGGTCATGAAAAGCTCGATCTTCCCGCGGAAAGCGACACGGGACGGACCCGGTCGCAATGACCGGTCGCTGTATTCTTGCAAGTTTTTCGGATTCACGGGATTCATGGTTGCAAGGATCAATATTTCCCGGAGTGGCGGCGGGCATGGCTTTGGAGTATACGGCTGAGATAGGCGCTGCGGGACTGCCCGTGACGCCGGGCAATACTGTCCAGTTCGGTCCCGACCGACGCTGGGACCTCAGTCTCAACCCGGACCATCGAAAACTCCCGGAGCTGCTCACGACGACGACGGACATACTCGGTTGATGAGCCCGGCGTGGGAGTCGATGAGGTCGGCTCCTGCGCAGATGCTGCCGGAGTCGTCACATTTGGGTTAGGCAGCGGTTCTAGGTTAGCGGACGAAGCAATATCCCCAGAAGCTGTGATGGCGGTGGAGACCGCTGCCAAAGCCGGGGGATTCGAGGTATGATGGGTTTCGTGGGTTTGCATGGTCATCAGTGGGATTCGTGCTTTCTTACACCTACATTATGGCACGCCTATTTTTGGGTCCCCGGCCGGCCTCAGCCCCCTTGCGGTTCGAGGTCGTGTTTGGATCGAACAGGGGGGCGTCCCAGCGCGCTTGAAAGCACAGCCCAGCCTCTGAATCGGATGACCGCGCCTACTGCGCGGGCTATCTGGCAATGCACCAACGGGTGCGGCCATGGCATCGTCCCAGGCGACCATGTCCGCAAGCCTCGGGCGTCAGGCATCAGGTCGGTCGTGCCTTCGTGCCGGCCAAGATCCCATGGAGTCGCGAAGCGAGGAAAAGGGACCGTAGGACCCTCAATGCCGGTCGCCCTTTGCGCCATCACGCCCTTTCATTCGCAGGGTCGGACGCCCAGACATCTGTTGATCGTGACGGAGCCGATCCCGGCGTTCACGGTCAGGCTTGGTGCGGTATGGCTTTGCTGGTGCCCCATGGGTCCAGCTCCGCCAATTGGGTGGCGAAGTTCGGCCCTCGCATGGGAGTTCTGCGCGCCACCTCCGACCATGGTCGCCGCCTGACAAGCGGCGCTCCGTTGGCCGGCTTCGCCAGCCACCGCCGGCCCGACTTTTAGGCTACGCAGTCGAGCCATCCGGGCCTTTTGGCGTAGGGCATATGGCCATGGCACCGGTGGCCGGCTGGGCCATGGTGGGCCGACCTCCGTCGGGGGTAAGGATGCGGCCGTCGGGTCAGGTGTGGGTGGTGGTTTCCATGTCCATAGTTACGCGGCTTCAATACGGGATCACAACCGTCCATTATCCGGCCATCGGCGGTCAGGAAAAACGCCATGGTACGGTCTGAACAGGCTTATGTGCAGACGGCCTGCACGTCGTGCTCACCCGACCCGATCGCGGCCACATGACAGGGAACGTTGGCCTCCTCATCTGGAGCCATTGGTTGGAACCAATCCGCCCCATAGTGCCAGCCCTGATCGAGCGAGATCTTTCCGGAATGATCGGCAGTGCAAACACCAGCTCTCCTGTGGTGAACTTTGTCCATCATTCGCCCTGCCAAGACGATCGTCCGGAACATCCCCATGGCCGGCGGCGCCCTTGGTTTGGGGCCCGAAACATAGGTGCTCAAACGTGCCGTCATTGACTTGATCGAGGTCGGGTCGGCTATGCGGCTTGCCCGATGGCCGCGGCCGCCCGCTGCGCCGGCAGGAGCTTCACCTTCACCCCGCGCGGCCTCCGAGTGAAATCACATCTACGCATGGCTTCGTCGAGTCGGCCGGCATCCACTTCAAGATAGGCTTGGGTTACACTGACGTCCGAGTGATTCAAGGCCGCCCGGAGCAGCACGATGTCGTGCCCGGAGGCTTCATAAACTGACCGGGCCCAGGTCTTCCGAAGCGTGTGAGTGCCCAATCGGCCATCGTCAGCGACACCCGCCCGCCGGAACGCCTCATGCAGGATTGTCCGTGCGCTCTCCCGACTCAACGCGCGGGCGGTTCCGTCCGGATTGTCCTGCCGGGATAGGAAAAGCGGCAGGTCACCCGACAATTCAAACCGCTGTCGGAGACAGCCAAGATGCCGCGACAGGGCGCGGTGCAGCTCAGGTAACACCGGCACCCACCGGGTGCGGCCGTAACCGCCCTTCAGATTGCGAGGAGCGATGCCGATCTTGTCCACGATGGCACCGTTGCGAATGACATCCTTGACGCGCAGGGACAGCACTTCTGAGACCCGAAATCCAGTCATCCATTGCGTAGTGATTAGCGCCTGATCACGGGCATTAAGGCTGCGGACGACACGCAGCAGTTGACGTTCTTCGAGTTGATTGAGTGGGCGTCTTCCGGGCATGCACAAGGGTTACTTCCGGACCCAATCTGGCGGAATTGGGCTGAGGCTCTGGCTGCCGGCGCACCACAGCCACCCTCCACCCGCCCGGTTTGGCCCGGGCGACCTTGGCATAATATGGGAAACGGCAGGGTAAGTGGGGCGGTACCATATCCCGGCCGACAGGCAATCCTCCGAGCCAGCCGCATACTGGCCAAGGCGAACTATCGTCACTTCTTCGCGGTTAGCCGTTTATGCCGTGCCATCCAGGCAGCCCTTTCTGGATCGGGCATTCGGCCTCCCAGCTGGCGACCGTCTCTTCGACACTTTTCCAAACGTATGACCTCTTGGCTGGCTCGCTTTTCCGCCTCCAACTGCACGAGCTCCTTGAAGGTGCGCCCATTGTTGGGCACCAGAACAACGACTGCCGTGCAGCCCATTGCCTTCGCGGCTTTTCTAATCGTGCCCATCCGCAGGACTTCACCCTTGGTCAGTAACCGCCGGCGCAAAGTTTGGTAGGACTGAAATTTGATTCCCATCCGGCGGGCCATTTCTCCCTGTGAGATCCCAAGTGCGATACGCTCGGCTTCCATCACGCCAAAATTGATCGACCGTTGCCGGTCAAATCGCCGAAGACACGCATGGGCTGGTTCCGCCAAGCGCAGGATAGCCAACGCACTCTTCTGTTTCTTGTCCAATGGGTTAACTCCAAATTTAAAACGACTCTAAAGCTGTACCGGGGGTTGGTGCTATCCATCTGCATCACCCATGAAACGCAAGAATAAAAGACCCCCGTCACCGAGCCCACTTGGGCAGGAGGCGGCTCAATCCAAGGCACCGGCCATCGTCGTTGGGCATTATTACCCGACGGCGGCAGATCGGGCCTTCTTTGCCCCCGGAACGCCGGACGAACATGATGTGATGTCGGCGGTGGAAACCACCATGGCCCGCCAGATCATCGCAGAGGGAAAGAAGATCGAAATCCGTGATGTTCGCCGCGCCGGTTATCAGACTTGGCTCGATACCTTTGAATTGCCCGACTGCTGGATCAGCCGATTTGACTACATTGGGCGAGCCCCGTTGGTGACCGACCCCAAGATCCGGCAAAGTTTCAGTCTTCCGTTGCAACCGTTGGGACACGACCCTGCGCTTGCGCGTTTGGCTGCATGTCTGGCGGATGAAGATGCTGCCTTGCGCACTATCCGCAGGGCCTATCACCAGTGGTCCAGTGTCGATCAAACCTTCCGCCCCACTATCGACAAAATTGTCGAAGGGCAGGTTACCGGGCACTGGTGTGCGGTATGGCGATTCTTCTTGTTCCAATGCCGGATGGAACAACTGCCTCCGTTGGCAACGCTGCTGTTGCTGCAATACGCGGACCGTGCCTTGGCCCACTATGGCGTTGGTCGGGCCGCGAGTGTTCTGCTCCAGCGGTATGCCCGCACGCAGGATCTGACCGAAGAGCTCTACGCAACCGAAGCCTTGGATGACTCCCCTATCCTGCATGCCTTCATGCGCAAACTGATCCAATTTGAGACTGGCGGTTCGTTCAGGAACTGAGTTGATGCCGCTCACTCCCCAGTCCCGCAATCTTGTCACCACGGGCGGAGTTGCGTCCGCGATGGTAGTGATGTCGCCGAATTTGGAGGATGCACAAGCCGATGTTCACCCCATGGGGCCACTGACTGATCCGGCCGGACCCGGCCCGCGCGGCTGGACCCACCGGCAAAAAACTTCAACGGCATGGCAGCAGGCTCAGTGGCGTATTCGTCCACGCTGTGAAGATTGGCCTGATCGCATGGACGTCTACCTGGCGGCGGCGTACCTTCAAATGTCCTACTACACCGTCCGCAAGCTGTGTGTCCGAGATCGGACCGGGCGAGCCACACTTCCGCACCAGCGCATCGGATCTTCCTATCGTTTCAGCCGCGCTGATCTTGACCGTCTCGGTGCTGTCGCCGGCCGCGACAAACCTGTGTAACTTACCAACTGCCGGCCATGACCAATCAGGATGACATTGCCCCGCTTATGCCCTCAAACCGGCAACCCCGGATAACCTCTGCGCCATCGGTCTCAATTGCATGAGTCCGGCTTAGAAATATAATCTCGTCGTCAAGGTGAGCTCGCGGTCGGCGTTGACGCGTGCGTGGCTAGTGAGCAGGTCGCGGTCGAAGAGGTTGCGTACGCCGGTCTCTATCTCGAGCGTGCGCTTGGGGCCACGCCAGGAGTAGCCGACGTTGCCGTGCACCACACCGTAGCCGGGATACTCGAGGTAGGCGCGGCGGGTGTCGGCGTAATTGCCGACGTAGCCGTCGATGTATTGCCAGGTGCCGGAGCTGAACCAGCCGCCGGTCTTGGCCAGCGAGCGGTAGCGCAGCTGCGCCGTGGCCGTGAAGCCGGGCAGGCGCGAGATCTCGCGGCCGATTTCCTGCGGCAGGTCGGGCGACGCCGTGGTCACGGCCTTCATGTAAACCGAGCGAGCGATGAAGAGGACGGGCTTGGCGATCTGCCAGCGGAGGTCGAACCGGAGGCCGCGATAGCGCTCCTCGCCGGCGGCGACGAGTTGCGGCTGCGTCTGGTTCGCATCGGCGATGGGGTCGTCGTAGAGCGGGTTGCGGCGAGAGATATGCTGGTTGAACAACTGGAAGCCGCCGGCGCTGTAATCGACTTTGCTCTTGAAGGCGCGCCCCTTCACGCCGGCCTCGTAGCCAAGGGTGGTCTCGTTGTCCTGGATGCGACCGGTGCGGGAGTCGACGCGAGTGGAGGGATCGAAGGCGGTGCTCACGCTGGCGTAGGCGAGCAGCTTGCTGGGAAGGGCCTGCCAATTGATGCCGGCGTGATAGCTGAGTTGGGCGACGGTGTCGCGCACGAGCGGCCAGGCGGCGCCGACGCGGTCGTCCTGCACCTCGAGTTCCTCGGTATCATAACGCAGACCCGCCGAGGCCACCCAGCGTCCGCGCGCGAAGGCCATGCGGTCGCTGATCTCGATCGCGCCGTAGCGCGCACGCTCGGTGCGGTCGGTCACCACGCGGTTGTAGAGCAAAGGATCGTAGGTCGGCGCGTAGTAATCGGGATTGAACGGATCGAAGCGCCGCACGCTCAGCGGCAGGGCGTTGCGGTCGGCGATGGAGAGTGCGCGGTCCTCGCGTTCGTAGGTGCCCCAGGTGTGGCTGGCCGTGGCGAGGAACTTGTGCACCGCCTTGAAGGCGCGGAAGCGCCCGGTGAGCTCCACCATCGAGACGATGGCTTGGTGCGGCTGCTCGATGTGCCGCGGCTCGCGCGTGCCCTCGAACAGGCCGGTGTCGAGCGAGAGCACGGAGGTGGTGAAGCGGTCCTGCTCGATGTCGCGCCACCAGCCCTCGACGTTGGCGCGCAGGGAGAAATTGGGATTCAGCTGGCCGTCGAACTGCGCCGCGACGGTCATGCTGCGCCGGCGCACGGCGGCTTCGGGGCCGTTGGCGTTGAAATAGGCGAGCGGCAGATAGGGACCGGCGATCAAGCCGCCGCCGGCGGGCCGATACTCGGGGATGCCGGGGGTGACGCGGGCCTTGATGTCGCGATAGTCGGCCGAGATCATCGAGCTGGCCGCGCGGCTGTGTTTCCACGTGAGCGAGGTGCTGACGGAGAGCAACTCCTCGCGCGTGAACTCCTCGGGGCCTTCGCGCCGCTGCCAGTTCACGGCGACTCGCTGCCAGGCCTTTTTCTTCACGACCGGGCCCGTGGTCTCGTAGGCGATGCGACGGCGGTCCTGATCGGTGAATTGCAGATCGAGCCGCTGCTGCGCTTTCGTGCGAGGCCGGGCCGCATGCACATCCTGGATGCCGCCCGGAGCCGCGCGCCCGAGCACAGACACGAGCGGGCCCTGGATGACGATCGTGCGGCCGCTGTTGAGGGATTCGGCCACGCCGACGCGGATGAAGCTGTTGCGCAACGTGGGCGTGGGGAAGCCGCGCAGATTCAGACGATCCTCGCTGACGATGCGGTCGGACGGGGAGGGATTCGAGACGGCGGCGAGGTCCGCGGCGAGTTCGAGCGTGAGATTGGTCTCGTCGGTGTAGTCCGCGAGGCTGATGAGGTCGTTCGAGAACGGCTCGTCGCGGATCTGATCATCCACGGAGCCCATGCCGGTTAGGTCGTATTCCTCGTCGGCCAACTCGTCCACGGCGAACGGCTCCATCACCAACGGTTGTGGCTCATCTTGGGTTTGAGCCTGCAACCATGTCCCGGCCAAGGGTAACAGCAAGCAGATCGGTATCAAATGACGCATTATGTCCGTAACATCACGTTCAGTGCTCAGCCGCCCGTAGCACCTGCCCGGCTCCGGCATGAGTGGGCGCAATGCGCAAGGTCCGTCGGGCGGCGGCAGCGGCCTCTTTCCGATCACCGCTGAGCAACAATAAGGTTGAGAGCGCATAAGGATAATCCGGTTCTTCAGGACCATGTGCTTCGGCCTTTTTCAGGGCGACCACGGCCGCATCAACATGACCTACCTGGGCCAGCAGCAAACCGAGATTGTAGGCCGCACGGTGGAAACCAGGATCCCGCCGCAAGGCCAAGCGAAAGCATTCTTCAGCCAACCGCATGTCGCCAATCTCCGCATACGCCATGCCGGCATGCATGGCCAATGTGGCAGCACCATCCGTAGCCAGATCAGAGGCCAGCCGAAATGCGGCTCCGGCCTCGCGTAACCGCCCCAACCCGGTCAGAATGTAGCCCTTGGATTCATGAAACACCGGGGATTGCGCATCCCATGAGACTGCTTGTTCAATTTCGACCAATGCCTGTTCTAGTTGACCGCGGTTGGCCAGATCATGCGCCAAGCGCATGCGGCCCACCGGTTGATCAAGCGCCATGGCAAAATATGCATCCAATTCTTTCCGTGCGCTTCCACCCTCTGGCAGTGTCGTTGATAGCGCCAACGCGGCATCAATACGGACCAGACGCACCGGATCCTTCAACATAGGGGTGAGGATCGCAATCGCTTCCGGATCATCGGCAAAGTAGCGCACAGCTGCGGCTCGCTCCATCGGATCTGCGGCTTTGAGTGCAGCCATGGCAACTTTCCGCCCCAAAGCCGCATCGGAAGTCCGGGGAAGCAGCGACAGGTAAGTGGCCCGCCACGCCGGGATATCTTCCGTCTCAAAGCACGCAAGCAAACCGGCAGCCGCATCTGGCGCATTGCGCTGGGCCGCGGCGATGGCACGTGCCCGGGCTCGTTGCACCACCCTAACCTTCATGCCAAAGCCTTTGTCGGCTTCGGCAATCATCCAGTCCAGTCCCTTGTCCGCATGGCAGTTGGCACAGGCGTTGGGAATCCCAAGTTCACGGGTCAGCAACGGATCCGGTGAGAGCCAACCATGATCATGCCGCGGCGCGCGCTGCATGTAATTGGTGGTCGGCATATGGCATGCGACGCATTGGTTGCCCGGTGAATCTGGCTGGTGACGCGAATGAGCTGTAGGATCGATCGCAATCGCACGGGTGCCGCCTGGCATCTCACGACCCGGCGCAGCGTGGCATTGGAGACAAAGCCGATTGTCAGACACCGGCAGGATCGTCTGCGTTGTATGCGGATCATGGCAGTCCAGACAAGTAACCCCGGCATGTCCCATGCGGCTGAGGATCATGGATGTCCAGTTGAAGACCTCGTCGCGCTGCTGTCCGTCCGGATAGAATTCGCTCGGGTTTGAAGGCAGCGTCACGCGATAATGGTCGGCATAGTCATCACCGGGCTGGAAATCACCGGTTAGTGGCTCATTGTGTGCATGGCAGTGAGCACAGGTTTGCATCATGCGGTTGCGATCACCAAAGAACGGTGGAGATTCGCTCCACGATTGGTTCGCCAAACTCGACTGTGACATGTGTCGCTCGGGCATGGGACCATGGCACTGAATGCAACCGATACCGTGCTCCACCCAAGTGGAGTCATATTGATCGGCGGCTGCATCGTAGCCTTTTTGGTAACCGGTCATGTGGCATTGGGCGCACATCGAATTCCAATTCATGCCACGACCAGTCCAATGACCCCATTCGCCTGGCTGCCGGTTCTCCTGACCGAAAACATTGAACCATTCCTGTCGCTGAACATCAAAAGCCATATCGGTTGGCTGCCACCGCCCCCCCGGGGCCGTTACCAGCGGCTGCCAAAGCGGCTTCGCTCCGAGAATGAATTCTACCGGATGATTGATCCGCGCCCCATTGCTGCGAATCTCGGTCATCACGCAAGATCCCCCTTGGATAACGATATCAAAGCGGGAACCACCATCGTTGATTGTTGGATGTCCGGTAAAAGCGAGCATATCCGCCGGATCGCCGAGCGGACGATTGGCAAGCGCATGGTCAGACTTGCTCCACATCCGGTGGATTTCAGTGTGGCATTCACGACACGACAGCGACACTTGGTCCCGTGCTGAGGAGATCGACGATTGCTCGTGATTGTATCGACATGAGGCAACGAATGCCATCACAGCCAATATCCATAGTCGTATGCTGCTACAGACGCCGAAACACCTCCGAAAACAATTATTATGGGATATTCCCAACAAGGATCGTTGGCGTTGAGAGGAACAGCTCAGGAATATCATGGTGCAACAAGCAAGCGAGCGAAGTTTTTATACGAGAACATCAACGTTTCATATGAAAGGATCAAACGCCTTGAAGAAGCGTGGTACCATCTTAATTCTCGGACGGGCGCAATGGGCAAGTGCGTCACGACATCGACACATTATATCATATAATTGTGCGGTGAGTCAGTCCGTGTGAGCCACCTGTGCGATCTCGTCCGCCAGCCGGTGCCATTCGAGCCCCAGCTCGCGCACCAGCTCGCCGCGACTCGAAGCCAGATTGTTCGTTTCGCTACGATCTTCAGCCAGATTGTACAACTGCCACGGCGCGTTCGGACCGGGTGACACGATCTTCCAATCGCCGCGGCGCAGCGCACGATTCCCTTCGTGATGCCACCACAGCGGACGCTCGACTGCGCGATCCCGATGAAACGCGGCGGCCAGGCTCGCGCCACGAAACGGCGGCCGGCCATTTTTCATCTCCACCGCCGCAATGCTTCCGCCGGCGATCTCGAGCAGCGTTGGCACAAAATCGATCACGTGTCCCGGCGTATGCCGCAGTTCACCCCGCGCTTCGAATCCGCGAGGCCAGTGAACGACGAGCGGCGTCGCAATACCGCCTTCGTGCGTCCAGGTCTTGTGCCGGCGAAACGGCGTGTTCGCCACCGTAGCCCAGCCCGGACCGAGAGACAGATACGAGTCCGCGGAGCCGGGAGGCGCCGCGGGATCGTGGCCGTCGCCGCGCACCAGCAACTCGGATGACGCCCCGTTGTCCGAAAGGAAGAAGATCAGCGTGTTCTCAAGCTGTCCCGCCCGGCGCAGTTCCGCGATGATGCGGCCGATCTCGCGATCCATTCGCTCGACCATCGCCGCGTGCAGAGTCATCTTCGTGATCTGGTGCTCGCGTTGCGCCGCGCTCAACACGTCCCAGGGCGGCGACAAAAACACTTCCTGATAACCCACTGTTTCCCACGTGCCGGGCCAGGCATAGGGCGGGCCCAACTCGCGATCGACAGGCGAAAGCTCTCCGGACGTCAATCCGAGCTGGCGAATCCGCTCCCAGCGTTGCGCGCGAATCCGGTCCCAGCCTGCTTCGTAACGGCGGCCGACGCGCTCGATGTCCTCCGACTTCGCCTGCAGCGGAAAATGCGGCGCGGTGAAGGCGACATACGCGAAGAAGGGCTTCCCCCCGTGCTCAGACCAGTGCTCGCGCAAATACCCGATCGCCCGATCCGCCACGGCCTCTGTCGCATAATAACCGGAATCGCGCTCGACCGGCGGCAGTCGTTTGCCGTCTTCATTGTGAAGACGCGGCGAGAAATAACGCTCCTGGTCGCCGAGATGATAGGCCCGATCGAAGCCGTTTTCGATCGGCTCGCCGTCGATGTGCCATTTGCCCGAGTGGTATGAACGGTAACCGAGCGGTGCGAGCATTTCGGGCAGCAGTCGGGCCCAGGCTTGCCGCTCACCTTTGCCAGTCAGCATCCCCGGAGCGAGATCGCGCCGCACTTCCTGCGCATAATAACCACTCAACAGCGCCGCCCGCGTGGGCCAGCACCGTCCGCTATTGTAAATCTGCGTGAAACGTAGTCCTTCGCGTGCAAGTGCGTCGATCTCTGGTGTTTCAATTTCTCCTCCGTAGCAACTGAGATCAGAGTAACCGAGATCATCAGCGAGAAGAATCAAGATGTTCGGTTTCTCCTTGGGAGCTCCAAATGCCAATAAGCCCATCAGAAACCACACACACCACGCCAAACTAGTGAACCTATGCACCACCAGCTCGAGCAAAAGCCATGGGACGCATCTTACCCGAGCACGCATCTTCACACAAGCTGTTGATTCATGAACAAGAGAAGGATCGCCCCGTTTCATGACTCATATTTCCGTTCGCGCTTACCCATACCAGCAACCATACCGGTATGGCTCGAAAATAGCACCAAAGACTCTTGGAGTTGACTTTCCAAGCCCCGGATATAAACGACCCTTGGATGCTCCGCAGAAGCTTAGTCGATCAGGTGGTAGCTTATATCCGGTCCGCCATTGCAAATGGCGAATGGCACGATTGGCTCCCCAGCCATCGCAAGCTCGAGAAGGATCTTCAAGTCAGCCGCAACACCATCATGGCGGCCTTCGTCGAACTGAAGAACGAGGGCATCGTCGAGGTGGTTTCCAACCGCGGATACCGGGTGGCCAGATCTCCGGCGACCGCCAAAGCCGTGCGCCGCACGAGCGCGGTCGCCGTGCTGCTCCCGGAGCCCCTGAGCCGCATGCGGCCCAACGTCGGCCTGTGGGTCGATTCGTTGCGGGCCATTATGGCCGACGCCGGCGTGCGTTTTCACGTGATCGTCAATCCTGCGGCTTATCGCGCCCGCAGCGCCAGCGCGGTGGAGCGGCTCGTCTCCTCCTACAATGTCGCATGCTGGGTCGTCCTGCGCGGCACCCGCGAGTTTCAACGCCGCATCGCCGAGGCCCGCCTGCCCTGCGTGATCGCCGGCTCCTGCAACCCCGGCGTGAAACTGCCGGCGGTCGACATCGATTTTCGCTCCGTGGCGAGACATGCGACGAATTTGCTGCTCACGCGCGGACATCGCCACATCGCGATGATGCGCGACGTCACCGTCGAGGGGGGCGAACGCTACAGCGAGGAGGGTTTTCGCGCGGCGATGAAAGCCCATGATGCCCCGGGCGTCCGGACCGCCGTCGTGCCGTTCAAAGCCGACGTCGATCAACTGATTCGCGCGGTCGAAACCTGCCTCGAGCGCCCCAACCGCCCGACCGCCATGCTCGTGACGCAATCGTATTTTTATCTGACCGTTGCCGGAGCGGTGCGCTCGGCGGGTTTCCGCATCCCGGAGGATGTTTCTCTGATCTCGCTCACCGACGACGTTTTCTTCGACTACGTCCGTCCGAAGCCCGCCTGCTACATCTTCGATCCCGACGCGTTCGCCCGCAAAGTGTCGCGCGCCGCGCTCAAGGTCATCAAGGGCCTGCCCGTTCCGCCCACCACACAATATATCATCCCGAATTTCGAGCGGGGCGAGTCGATCAGCCCGCCCCGGTCGTCCTGAGCGGCCGCGGCCGCGTCACCGCCAGTCGGCCGCCGGTATCGGGACGGAGCTGACCAGGCAGCGATAAACCGCGTCTTCGCGGAACGCATACTCGCGCTCAATTTCGGGCGTCAGCCGGACTCCGAGTCCGGGTGTATCCGGAAGATCGATATGACCGTTCTCGATCTTCCACGGCGTTTCGAGCAGGGCGTCGCGCAAGGCATAGGGCTTGATCGGCCCTTTGGCCCCCGCCCCCCCCCCCCCCCCCCCCGCGCGGGGGTTGGCCCCCATGCCCCCGGGGCCGCCCCCCCAAAGCACGTAAACGTCCCCCCCCTGCCGCCCCCCCCCGGGGGAAACACC
>Ga0182792_1001473_pt1 | contig 19067 bp, 13 predicted proteins | sample Passage237B_FD_130497 | JGI IMG/M metagenome (GOLD analysis project Ga0182792, IMG submission 130497) | Cellulose adapted compost microbial communities from Newby Island Compost Facility, Milpitas, CA, USA - Passage2 37B (version 2) (version 2) ...
GACAATGTGACGGTCGACGTCGAGCTGATCGTGCCGATCGCGATGGAAGAGCGCCTGCGCTTCGCCATCCGCGAAGGCGGCCGCACCGTCGGCGCCGGCATCGTCGCAAGCATCACCGAGTAAGCAAACGAGACGCAACGGGTTGATAAGGGCGGCTTCGGCCGCCCTTTGTCGTTCCGCTACACAACACCATATTGGAGGGCAAGTTGCGGGCCGGGCCGATGTGGGCGCTTCCGGCAGCCTTGCTGATGCTCATCCCCGTTGGAGGAATACCCGCCCGGGCAACCAACTGTCCCGAGCGGCCAGCCTGTACCGGCTGCGGCTGCAAGGGCGGCGCGGGGCATAGTGCGTCGGATTTGCGAACCTGATGCGCGTCTGCGGCGATCCGCCCACGAAGAGCTGCGTGCTCGAGAACGCTCCCGGACCGGGGCCAATCGCGAATGCGCACTTGCGCCGCGCAAAAAGAAGAAATAGAGGAACGCGCGCGTACAGGGGTATAGCTCAGTTGGTAGAGCGGCGGTCTCCAAAACCGCAGGTCGGGGGTTCGAGCCCCTCTGCCCCTGCCAGACTTGCCCAATGCCGTTTTTTCAGGCAGAAGGGTTGCATAGCCGGGAACGGACGACTGGATGGTTCGATGCCGGCGCGGGAATAAAGCCTTCTTTCGCCCCTTGCGCGGTGGAGGAATCGGCTTTATGTAGCGAACAGGCACGCGACGCGTGAGGCTGCGAGGTCGGCTTTACGCGTCTAAATTGCATGGGTGGACGGCGCGATTGAACGCGCGAGAAGGTCCGCTCAAGTACCGGAAAAACCGGCAAAATCATCCAGGAGCCCGGCCTCGCCAGGGTTTCGCAGACAGAGCGGCAAATGGCGTCGAAAACCACCAACCCATTCACTTTTCTCCAGCAGGTTCGATCGGAAACGGCAAAGGTGACCTGGCCGTCGCGCCGCGAGACGATGATTTCGACGGTGATGGTGCTGGGTTTCGCGTTCCTGGCTGCGCTGTTCTTTTTTCTCGCCGACCTGCTTTTGGCATACGGCGTCGAGCTGATCCTCGGCATCGGCCGCTGAGACCACCAGCGACTACGGAGAATTAGAAGATGACTGCGCGGTGGTACATCGTCCACGCCTATTCGAATTTCGAGAAGAAGGTCGCGGAGGATATCGAGAACAAGGCGCGCCAGAAGGGCCTTGCTGACCAGATCGAACAGATCGTGGTGCCGACCGAGAAGGTGGTCGAGGTGCGCCGGGGCCGCAAGGTTGACGCGGAGCGGAAATTCTTCCCCGGCTATGTGCTGCTCAAGGCCAACCTGTCGGATGCCGTGTTCAGCCTGGTCAAGAATACGCCCAAGGTGACGGGCTTCCTGGGTGATTCAAAGCCGGTTCCGATCACGGAGGCGGAAGCGCAGCGCATCCTGAACCAGGTGCAGGAAGGGGTCGAGCGGCCGAAGCCGTCGGTCACCTTCGAGATCGGTGAGCAGGTGCGCGTGTCCGACGGGCCGTTCGCTTCGTTCAACGGCACCGTCCAGGAGGTCGACGAGGAGCGTTCGCGCCTCAAGGTGGAGGTTTCGATCTTCGGGCGTGCCGTGCCCGTCGATCTCGAGTTCGGTCAGGTCGAAAAGGGTTGACCGGAGGGCGCTTCCGAGAGGAGGCGCGACAGGTGGGAGGAGCGGCGGCTCTAGCCGGCCGCAGGGCTCCGTACCACCGAACTGCAACAGCCGGACTTTCCCGAACCGGGATGGCGGCACGACACAAGGGCAGAAGAGAGAATGGCTAAGAAGATTGCAGGCCAGCTCAAGCTGCAGGTTCCAGCGGGCTCGGCGACTCCGTCGCCCCCGATCGGCCCTGCGCTCGGCCAGCGCGGCATCAACATCATGGAGTTCTGCAAGGCGTTCAACGCCCAGACCCAGGAGATGGAGAAGGGTTCTCCGATCCCGGTGGTGATCACCTACTACCAGGACAAGAGCTTCACCTTCGTGATGAAGACTCCGCCGGTGACCTACTTCCTCAAGAAGGCGGCGAACCTGAAGTCCGGCTCCAAGGAGCCCGGCAAGTCGAGCGTCGGCACCATTTCGCGCGACAAGGTGCGCGAGATCGCGGAAGCGAAAATGAAGGACCTCAACGCCAACGACGTAGACGCGGCGATGCGGATGGTCGAAGGCTCCGCCCGTTCGATGGGCCTGGAAGTGGTGGGCTGAGACGATGGCGAAGATTGCGAAACGTGTTGCGAAGAGCCGTGAGGGTATCGACCGCAACAAGCTCTACGGCCTCGACGAGGCGGTCAAGCTGATCAAGGAGCGCGCCAGCGCCAAGTTCGACGAAACCATCGAACTGGCGATGAATCTCGGCGTCGATCCGCGCCATGCCGACCAGATGGTCCGTGGCGTCGTCAACCTGCCGAATGGCACCGGTCGCTCGGTGCGGGTGGCCGTGTTCGCCAAGGGCGACAAGGCCGAAGAGGCGAAGGCGGCCGGCGCCGACGTGGTCGGCGCGGAGGACCTGGTGGAAACCGTGCAGAAGGGCGAGATCAATTTCGACCGCTGCATCGCCACGCCCGACATGATGCCGCTGGTCGGCCGGCTGGGTAAGGTGCTCGGCCCGCGCGGCATGATGCCGAACCCCAAGGTGGGCACGGTCACGACCGACGTGGCGGCCGCCGTCAAGGCATCGAAGGGCGGCGCCGTCGAGTTCCGCGTCGAGAAGGCGGGCATCGTGCATGCCGGCGTGGGCAAGATATCGTTCGACGCCAAGGCGATCGAGGAGAACATCAAGGCGTTCGCCGACGCGGTGATCAAGGCCAAGCCGAGCGGCGCCAAGGGCAACTACCTCAAGAGGGTGGCGATCTCCTCCACCATGGGGCCCGGCGTGAAGGTGGACCCGTCGACACTGGCGGCGTCGTGATTTGAGTTGCGGGGCGGCATGCCGTCCCGCCGACGAATTCTCCGCCGGCGGCCCTGGCCGGCGGCGGGGAAACCGGAAGGAAACTTCCGGACATCCTGTCCGAGACTGCGGGCGGCCCGGCAAAAGAAGCCGGTCCTTAATTCCGAAGGGAGCCTGCACGAGACGGGGTCGATCCGGACCAAGGCGACGCTCGAGGGTGATCGCCGAGGCAAGGTTCGAACCGTGTAGCGCCTTTTGTCAGCATGCTCCTGGAGCATGGCGAAAGGGGACAGGATCCTCGAGCGTCGTTCGGGCGATCCGCTGAAGGAGAGCCCGGCCGGCAAAAGGCAACCGGCCGAACCGCCGAAGGGCGGCGAGGCCAACTGGAGATAGGCAGTGGACAGAGCGGAAAAGCGCGAATTCGTCACGAGCCTGAATGCGGTGTTCAAGAGCACCGGTTCGGTGGTCGTGGCCCACTATGCCGGTCTGACCGTCGCGCAGATGAACGATCTTCGTACGAAGATGCGTGCTGCCGGCGGCACCGTCAAGGTCGCGAAGAACCGTCTCGCCAGGATCGCTCTTCAGGGTACGGAGTCCGAAGGCATTCAGGCCCTCTTCAAGGGTCAGACGCTGATCGCCTATTCGGATGATCCGGTCGTGGCGCCGAAGGTCGCCGCCGATTTCGCCAAGACCAATGACAATCTCGTCATCATTGGTGGCGCGATGGGTGCGGCCGCTCTCGATGCCGATGGCGTGAAGGCACTTGCTTCCATGCCGTCGCTGGACGAGCTGCGCGCACGCATCGTCGGCATGATCAACACGCCGGCGACCCGGATCGCCCAGGTCGTCAACGCGCCGGCAGGCCAGCTTGCCCGCGTCTTTGGCGCCTATGCCCGGAAGAACGAGACGGCATGAGGCCGTTCCTCGCTGCTTCAAACCAACACGTTCGAACCTATATAAAGGAACTGAAAAATGGCTGATCTCGCGAAGATCGTTGAAGACCTGTCGAGCCTGACCGTCCTCGAGGCGGCGGAGCTCTCCAAGATGCTTGAAGAGAAGTGGGGTGTTTCGGCTGCCGCTCCGGTGGCCGTTGCCGCTGCCGCCGGTGCTCCGGCCGGTGGTGCTGCCGCTCCGGCCGAGGAAAAGACCGAGTTCGACGTCATCCTCGCCGACGCCGGCGCCCAGAAGATCAACGTCATCAAGGAGGTGCGCGCCATCACCGGCCTCGGCCTGAAGGAGGCGAAGGACCTGGTCGAGGGTGCCCCGAAGCCGGTCAAGGAAGGCATTTCCAAGGCCGACGCGGACAAGATCAAGGCCCAGCTCGAAGCTGCCGGCGCCAAGGTCGAACTGAAGTAGGCGTCTCGAGCGCTTGCAGGCGGACGGGACAGCCCGTCCGCCTGCCGCCGCTGGCGGGTAGGGGCGCGATGCGTGGGGTGTGAGGGAGAACCCATTTCCTGTGGGCCGGAAACGGCTTTCAGGAAACGGGTTTTCGCCCGTTTTGAAATGACCGCCGGCCAGCCGGTGGTTGCATGTGGCAAGAAATGCCAGGAAGGCAAGGAGCAACGATGGCTCAAACCCATACGTTCAACGGTCGCCGGCGGGTCCGCAAGTTCTTCGGCAAGATTCCCGAAGTGGCGGAGATGCCGAACCTCATCGAGGTTCAGAAGGCTTCCTACGACCAGTTCCTGATGGTCGAGGAGCCGGAGGGCGGCCGCCCTGACGAGGGCCTGCAGGCGGTATTCAAGTCCGTGTTCCCGATCTCGGACTTCTCGGGCTCGGCCATGCTCGAATTCGTCAAGTACGAGTTCGAGGCACCCAAGTTCGACGTCGACGAATGCCGGCAGCGCGATCTCACCTACGCCGCGCCGCTGAAGGTGACGCTGCGCCTGATCGTGTTCGATATCGACGAGGATACGGGCGCGAAGTCGGTCAAGGACATCAAGGAGCAGGACGTCTACATGGGCGACATGCCGCTCATGACGTCGAACGGCACCTTCATCATCAACGGCACCGAGCGCGTCATCGTCTCCCAGATGCACCGCTCTCCCGGCGTGTTCTTCGACCACGACAAGGGCAAGTCGCACTCGTCCGGCAAGCTGCTGTTTGCGGCACGCGTCATCCCCTATCGCGGTTCCTGGCTCGACATCGAGTTCGATTCCAAGGACATCGTGCACGCCCGCATCGACCGCCGTCGCAAGATTCCCGTCACCAGTCTGCTGATGGCGCTGGGCATGGACGGCGAGGAGATTCTGTCCACCTTCTACAACAAGCTGACCTATCTGCGCGACGGCGATAACTGGCGGATTCCATTCTCCGCGGAGCGCTTCCGCGGCATGAAGGCGGTCGGCGACCTGATCGACGCCGACACTGGCGAGGTCGTGGTCGAATCCGGCAAGAAGATCACCGCGCGCCATGCAAAGCAGCTTTCCGACAAGGGCCTGAAGGCCATCAAGGCTACCGAGGAAGACCTGCTCGGCTCGTATCTGGCCGAGGACCTCGTCAACCCCGAAACGGGTGAGATTTACCTCGAAGCCGGCGACGAGATCGACGAGAAGACGATCAAGGTGCTGCTCGACACCGGTCAGACCGAGGTCAATTTCCTCGACATCGATCATGTCAACGTCGGCGGCTACATCCGCAATACGCTGGCCGTCGACAAGAACGAGAGCCGCCAGGACGCCCTGTTCGACATCTACCGGGTGATGCGCCCGGGCGAGCCGCCGACGCTGGAGACGGCCGAGGCGATGTTCAACTCGCTGTTCTTCGATCCCGAGCGGTACGACCTTTCGGCCGTGGGCCGCGTCAAGATGAACATGCGGCTGGAGCTCGACTGCCCTGACACCGTGCGCGTGCTGCGCAAGGATGACATCATCGCGGTGGTCAAGACGCTGGTCGAACTGCGCGACGGCAAGGGCGAGATCGACGACATTGACAATCTCGGCAACCGCCGCGTGCGCTCCGTCGGCGAACTGATGGAGAACCAGTACCGGCTTGGCCTGCTGCGCATGGAGCGTGCGATCAAGGAGCGCATGAGCTCGATCGAGATCGACACGGTCATGCCGCAGGACCTGATCAACGCCAAGCCGGCCGCGGCCGCGGTGCGCGAGTTCTTCGGCTCGTCGCAGTTGTCGCAGTTCATGGACCAGACCAACCCGCTGTCGGAGATCACCCACAAGCGGCGTCTGTCGGCGCTTGGGCCGGGCGGTCTGACCCGCGAGCGCGCCGGCTTCGAGGTGCGCGACGTGCACCCGACGCATTACGGCCGGATTTGCCCGATCGAGACGCCGGAAGGCCCGAACATCGGACTTATCAACAGCTTGGCGACGTTTGCTCGCGTGAACAAGTACGGCTTCATCGAAACGCCGTATCGCAAGATCGTCGACGGTCGGGTGACCGACGAGGTCGTGTACCTGTCGGCGATGGAGGAGGCCAAGCACTATGTCGCGCAGGCCAATGCCGAGCTCGACAAGGACGGCCGCTTCGTCAACGAGTTCGTCGTGGCCCGCCACGCCGGCGAGGTGATGATGGCGCCGCGCGAGAACGTCGACTTGATGGACGTGTCTCCCAAGCAGCTCGTGTCGGTTGCCGCGGCGCTGATTCCGTTCCTGGAGAACGATGACGCCAACCGTGCACTGATGGGATCGAACATGCAGCGTCAGGCCGTGCCGCTGGTGCGTGCCGAGGCTCCGTTCGTTGGCACCGGCATGGAGCCGATCGTGGCGCGCGATTCAGGCGCAGCGATCGCTGCACGCCGCGGTGGTATCGTCGACCAGGTGGATGCGACTCGTATCGTCATTCGCGCCACGGAGGACGTCGAGGCCGGCAAGTCCGGAGTCGACATCTACCGGCTGATGAAGTTCCAGCGTTCGAACCAGAACACCTGCATCAACCAGCGTCCGCTGGTGAATGTGGGTGACCGTATCGAGAAGGGCGACATCATCGCCGACGGTCCGTCGACCGATCTCGGCGATCTGGCGCTCGGCCGCAACGTGCTGGTCGCCTTCATGCCGTGGAACGGCTACAACTACGAAGATTCCATTCTGCTTTCCGAGCGCATCGTGCGCGACGACGTCTTCACCTCGATCCACATCGAGGAGTTCGAGGTCATGGCGCGCGATACCAAGCTCGGGCCGGAGGAGATCACGCGCGACATACCGAACGTCTCTGAAGAGGCCCTGAAGAACCTCGACGAGGCCGGCATCGTCTATATCGGCGCTGAAGTGCAGCCGGGCGATATCCTGGTCGGCAAGATCACGCCGAAGGGCGAGAGCCCGATGACGCCGGAGGAGAAGCTGCTGCGCGCGATCTTCGGCGAGAAGGCGTCCGACGTGCGCGACACGTCCATGCGCATGCCGCCCGGCACCTACGGCACGGTTGTCGAGGTCCGCGTGTTCAATCGCCACGGCGTCGAGAAGGACGAGCGCGCGATGGCGATCGAGCGCGAGGAGATCGAGCGACTCGCCAAGGACCGCGACGACGAGCAGGCCATTCTGGACCGCAACGTCTACAGCCGCCTTGCCGACATGATCGTCGGCAAGGAAGCGATCGCCGGGCCGAAGGGCTTCAAGAAGGGCACCAAGCTGACCCGCGAGATCCTGGACGAATATCCACGCTCGCAGTGGTGGCAGTTCGCCGTCGACAAGGAGAAGCTGCAGGCCGAGATCGAGGCGCTGCGCACCCAGTACGACGAGTCCAAGAAGGCGCTGGAGCAGCGCTTCATGGACAAGGTCGAGAAGGTGCAGCGCGGCGACGAGATGCCGCCCGGCGTGATGAAGATGGTCAAGGTCTTCGTCGCCGTGAAGCGCAAGATGCAGCCCGGCGACAAGATGGCCGGCCGCCACGGCAACAAGGGCGTGGTCAGCCGCATTGTGCCGATCGAGGACATGCCGTTCCTGGAGGACGGCACGCATGTCGACATCGTGCTCAACCCGCTCGGCGTGCCGAGCCGCATGAACGTCGGCCAGATTCTCGAGACGCACCTGGGCTGGGCCTGCGCCGGAATGGGCAAGCAGATCGGCGATCTGATCGATGCCTACAAGGAAAAGGGCGACATGAAGCCGCTGCGCAAGCGGATCGAGGCGATCATCCCTGACAACGATCGCAACGAGCCCGTCCGCCGCTATGACGACGAGAGCGTCGTGCGGTTGGCCGAACAGATGCGACGCGGGGTGTCGATCGCCACGCCGGTGTTCGACGGCGCGCACGAGGCCGACATCAACCAGATGCTGGAAGAGGCCGGTCTGTCGACGAGCGGTCAGGTGACGCTGTTCGACGGGCGCACGGGCGAGGCGTTCGACCGCAACGTGACGGTGGGCTACATCTACATGCTGAAGCTCCACCACCTGGTCGATGACAAGATCCATGCCCGCTCGATCGGCCCGTACTCGCTGGTCACCCAGCAGCCGCTGGGCGGCAAGGCGCAGTTTGGCGGCCAGCGCTTCGGCGAAATGGAGGTCTGGGCGCTCGAGGCTTACGGCGCTGCGTATACGCTGCAGGAGATGCTGACGGTGAAGTCGGACGATGTCGCCGGCCGCACCAAGGTCTACGAGGCGATCGTCCGTGGCGACGACACGTTCGAGGCCGGCATTCCCGAGAGCTTCAACGTGCTCGTCAAGGAAATGCGCTCCCTCGGCCTCAATGTGGAGCTGGAGAACTCCCGCATCGACGAAGGTCCGGCACGGCTGCCGGATGCCGCCGAATAGCAGCAGATTGGCGCATCACGGGGAATACCTGTGATGCGCCGCCGGTTCAGGCGGCCGAGTGAATGGGTCGCCGACGAGCGTCGAAAGACTGTTCGAGCGTCATCGCGGCCAACCCGAGACCGGCCGATGACGTGAAATTTGGGCAGAACTGCCCGCTTTGATTTGAGACGGGTGCTGGAAGAGGCCCCGCAAAGGAGATCGGCATGAACCAAGAGGTCATGAATCTTTTCAACCCCCAGGTGCCGGCGCAGACGTTCGATTCCATCCGGATTTCGCTCGCCAGCCCCGAGAAGATTCTGTCCTGGTCGTTCGGTGAGATCAAGAAGCCGGAGACGATCAACTACCGCACGTTCAAGCCTGAGCGTGACGGCCTGTTCTGCGCGCGCATTTTCGGTCCGATCAAGGACTACGAATGCCTGTGCGGCAAGTACAAGCGCATGAAGTACAAGGGCGTCATCTGCGAGAAGTGCGGTGTCGAGGTCACCCTCTCGCGCGTGCGGCGCGAGCGCATGGGCCACATCGAGCTTGCCGCCCCTGTGGCGCATATCTGGTTCCTCAAGTCGCTGCCCTCGCGCATCGGCACGCTGCTCGACATGACGCTCAAGGACATCGAGCGGGTTCTCTATTTCGAGAACTACATCGTGACCGAGCCGGGCCTGACTGCGCTCAAGGAGAATCAGCTCCTCTCCGAGGAGGAGTACATGATGGCCGTCGACGAGTTCGGCGAGGACTCCTTCACTGCCATGATCGGCGCCGAGGCGATCCATGAGCTGCTTGCAGCGATGGACCTCGAGAAGGTGGCCGGCGAGCTGCGCTCGGAGCTTGCCTCGACCACGTCGGAGCTGAAGCAAAAGAAGCTGCTCAAGCGGCTGAAGGTCGTCGAGAACTTCATCGAGTCCGGCAACCGTCCGGAGTGGATGATCATGAAGATCATCCCGGTGATCCCGCCGGACCTGCGCCCGCTCGTCCCGCTGGACGGCGGCCGCTTCGCCACGTCGGACCTCAATGATCTCTACCGCCGGGTCATCAACCGCAACAACCGCCTGAAGCGCCTGATCGAGCTGAAGGCGCCGGGCATCATCATCCGCAACGAGAAGCGCATGCTTCAGGAGGCGGTGGACGCCCTGTTCGACAACGGCCGCCGCGGCCGCGTGATCACCGGCGCCAACAAGCGCCCGCTGAAGTCGTTGAGCGACATGCTGAAGGGCAAGCAGGGCCGCTTCCGCCAGAACCTGCTCGGCAAGCGCGTCGACTATTCCGGCCGCTCGGTCATCGTGACCGGTCCGGAGCTCAAGCTGCACCAGTGCGGCCTGCCCAAGAAGATGGCGCTCGAGCTGTTCAAGCCGTTCATCTACGCGCGGCTGGACGCCAAGGGCTATTCGTCCACGGTGAAGCAGGCCAAGAAGCTGGTCGAGAAGGAGAAGCCGGAGGTCTGGGACATCCTCGACGAGGTGATCCGCGAGCATCCGGTGCTGCTCAACCGCGCGCCGACCCTGCACCGCCTCGGCATCCAGGCTTTTGAGCCGGTGCTGATCGAAGGCAAGGCGATCCAGCTTCACCCGCTGGTCTGCACGGCCTTCAATGCCGACTTCGACGGCGACCAGATGGCGGTCCACGTGCCGCTGTCGCTGGAGGCCCAGCTCGAAGCCCGTGTGCTGATGATGTCGACCAACAACATCCTGCACCCGGCTTCCGGCGCGCCCATCATCGTGCCCTCTCAGGACATGGTGCTCGGCCTCTACTACCTCTCGATCATGAACCAGAACGAGCCGGGTGAGGGGATGGCGTTCGCCGACATGGGCGAGCTGCACCATGCGCTGGAGAGCAAGGTCGTCACCCTGCACACCAAGATCAAGGGCCGGTTCAGGACGGTCGATGCCGAGGGCAACGAGGTCTCGAAGATCTACGAAACCACGCCCGGCCGCATGATCATCGGCGAACTGTTGCCGAAGAACCCGAACGTGCCGTTCGACATCGCCAACCAGGAGATGACCAAGAAGAACATCTCCAAGATGATCGACACGGTGTATCGCCACTGCGGCCAGAAGGAGACGGTGATCTTCTGCGACCGCATCATGGCGCTCGGCTTCAGCCATGCCTGCAAGGCCGGCATTTCGTTCGGCAAGGACGACATGGTGATCCCGGAGACCAAGGCCAGGCTGGTGGCCGAAACCACCGCGCTGACCAAGGAGTACGAGCAGCAGTACAATGACGGCCTGATCACCCAGGGCGAGAAGTACAACAAGGTCGTCGACGCCTGGGCCAAGTGCTCGGAGAAGGTGGCCGACGAGATGATGGCGCGCATCAAGGCGGTCGAGTTCGACGAGAGCGGTCGCCAGAAGCCGATGAACTCGATCTACATGATGTCGCATTCGGGTGCGCGCGGCTCGCCCACCCAGATGCGTCAGCTTGCCGGCATGCGCGGCCTGATGGCCCGCCCAGACGGCTCGATCATCGAGACGCCGATCATCTCGAACTTCAAGGAAGGCCTGACCGTGATGGAGTACTTCAACTCCACCCACGGCGCCCGCAAGGGCCTGGCCGACACCGCGCTCAAGACGGCGAACTCGGGCTATCTGACCCGCCGTCTGGTCGACGTTGCGCAGGACTGCATCGTCACCATGGCCGACTGCGGCACCGAGAAGGGTCTGACCATGACCCCGATCGTCGACGCCGGCCAGGTCGTGGCCTCGCTCGGCCAGCGCATCCTCGGCCGCACCGCGCTCGAGGACATCACCCACCCGGTTTCGGGCGAGGTGATCGTCGCGGGCGGACGCCTGATCGACGAGCGCGACGTGGAGGCGATCGAGAAGGCCGGCATTCAGTCGGTCCGCATCCGCTCCGCACTGACCTGTGAGGTCAAGACGGGCGTGTGCGCCGTCTGCTACGGGCGCGATCTGGCCCGCGGCACGCCGGTCAACATCGGCGAGGCCGTCGGCGTGATCGCGGCGCAGTCGATCGGCGAGCCCGGCACGCAGCTCACGATGCGTACCTTCCACATGGGTGGTGCTGCACAGGTGGCGGACAAGTCGTTCCTCGAGGCCTCCTACGAGGGCACGGTGCAGATCCGCAACCGCAACGTGGTCCGCAACTCGGAGGGGCACCTCGTCGTGATGGGTCGCAACATGGCGGTCGTCATCCTCGACGAGGGCGGCAAGGAGAGGGCGGTACACCGCATCACCTATGGCTCGCGCATCTATGTCGATGACGGCGATCACGTAAAGCGCGGCCAGCGCGTCGCCGAGTGGGATCCGTACACCCGCCCGATGCTCACGGAGGTCGAAGGCAAGGTTCAGTTCGAGGACCTGGTCGACGGCATTTCAGTGCAGGAGACCACCGACGAGTCGACCGGGATCACCAAGCGCGAAGTCATCGACTGGCGCTCGACGCCGCGCGGCTCCGACCTCAAGCCGGCGATCACCGTGCTCGATGGCAAGGGCAAGGTGGCGAAGCTTGCGAAGGGCGGCGACGCACGCTTCATGCTGTCGGTGGAAACCGTGCTTTCGGTCGAGCCGGGTGCGCATGTGAAGCCGGGCGACGTGATCGCGCGTATCCCGATGGAAAGCGCCAAGACCAAGGACATCACCGGCGGTCTGCCGCGTGTGGCCGAGCTGTTCGAGGCGCGTCGTCCGAAGGATCACGCCATCATCGCCGAGATCGACGGAACCATCCGGTTCGGGCGCGACTACAAGAACAAGCGCCGCATCATCATCGAGCCGCATGACGAGCAGCTCGAGCCGGTCGAGTATCTCATCCCGAAGGGCAAGCCGTTCCATCTCCAGGACGGCGACACCATCGAGAAGGGCGACTACATCCTCGACGGTAACCCGGCGCCGCACGACATCCTGGCGATCAAGGGCGTGGAGGCGCTCGCTTCCTACCTCGTCAACGAGATCCAGGAGGTCTACCGGCTGCAGGGCGTGTCGATCAACGACAAGCACATCGAGGTGATCGTTCGTCAGATGCTGCAGAAGGTCGAGATCACGGCGTCGGGCGATTCCGGCTACATTCCGGGCGACCACGTCGACGTGATCGAGTTCGACGAGGTGAACGAGCGCCTGGTCGAGGAGGGCAAGAAGCCGGCCGAAGGCCAACCGGTGCTGCTCGGCATCACCAAGGCCTCGCTGCAGACGCCGTCCTTCATCTCGGCGGCTTCGTTCCAGGAGACCACCCGCGTGCTCACCGAAGCGGCCGTCGCCGGCAAGGTCGACACGCTCCAGGGCCTCAAGGAGAACGTCATTGTCGGTCGCCTCATTCCGGCAGGAACGGGCGGCGTGATGAGCCAGATCCGGCGCATCGCGACCTCGCGCGACGACCTCATCCTCGACGAACGCCGCAAGGCTTCGGGGGTGGAGATGGCAAGCCCGATGCTGGAGAAGATTTCGGAGCACGCGGCCGAATAGGCCAACGGGGCTGCGAACAAAAAAAGAAGAGAGCCGCCGGAACCATCCGGCGGCCTTTTCGCATCAGGCCGGCAGTATCAGCCTTCTTCGCCCGGCGTGCCGCGCATGCGCTGCTCCTTGCCCAGCAGCGGAGCTCGAAGATCGGCGAGCTTGGTCACAAGCTCCGACAGCCGCTTCGCGCCCGTCTTCGCCTTGATGTTGCGCAGGTGGGTATAGACGGTGTTCAGGCTGACCTGGCGCAGCCGCGCATATTCGGACGGCGAGATGCTCCGGGCAAGCGCCTCCGCCAGTCCGGCCTCGGCCTCGGTCAGGCCGTAGAGCTCGCGGCTGATGCGCCCTGCCGATATCTCCGCGAGCGCCGCGGGATCGCGGATGAAGACGATGATCGCAGCGCTTGCGGGCAGTCCGGCGAGACGCCCTGTCCGGTCCACCACCGGCCGCACGGATACGAGGTAGGGCGGCAGGTCTCCCGGCCGGCGCACATGAAAATCCCACTCGCCAGCGCCACCGCTGCGCAGAGCCGCCACCGCCAGGTCGAATTTCGTCCTCGCCTCCGATTCCGTGAATTCGAGCCTGTCATGCAGCAGCCTTATCCCGTCCGCCTGGCGGGCATAGCGCTGCGCTGCCTCGTTGACGTAGCAGACCGTCCCGTCGATCCGCAGCAGGACGACCCCGTCCGGCAGCCAGTCGAGCGCGTGCTCGAGCTGCTTTCCGAAACCGGCCGCTGCCCGCAGCCGCTGCGTGAGGTCGAACGCAGCGGTCAGGTGCGGCACCAGCCGCCTCATCGTCGCGATATCTTCCCTGTCGACATGCCCCTCGCGCGGCGACCGCTGCACGGCCAGGCACGCAAGCTGCGATGCGTTCTGCACCAGCGTGACCGACAGGAAGTAGCGCATGTCGCTGGGCGCGAGGAAATCCGAGTAGTAGGCGTCCGCGTCGATGCCGGCTTCGTCGATCACCAGATAGTCGTAGCCGATGTCGCCGGGGTGGTGCCAATGGCTGAGCTTCATGCGCGGGCTGACCGCTAGGTAATGCTCGGCATAGGTCAGCTCGGAGCCGGGCGGCACGCCGTGCGACCAGAAATCGGCAAGGGCGCCGCCGGCGGTTCGATCGACCACCTCGAGGGTGGTGCCTACCGATCCGAAAAGATGGCTCAGCGAGGCCAGCGCGTCCGGCCACAGAGCCTCGTCGAGCCCCGCGGCGTGCATGAGCTCGGCGGTTGCTGCGAACTTGTCATGCTTCGGCATGCGTCGCCCCCGCGACTGACCCCATCAGGCATGCTCGTAAACAAGCACGGCTTCCGCCGCCGACAGCAGCGCAAGGTTACTCGGTTGTGACAGGGGAAACAACGCATGTCCTCATCAGAACTGGTGACGACAGTTGCGCTTGCTGCCGTTTAGCCTGGTTCGGCAAAAGGGGGCGGAGATGAGCAAACTGCACGCAGCGACGGTGCTGGCCCTGAGCCTGTTTGGCGCGGATATCGCACTGGCGGAAACCCCGGTGACGGGAGGCGGCCTGCCGCCACTGCCGCAACCGCAGGGCCGGGACGCGGAGATCATGCGGCTCGAGCGCGAGCGCGACGCGCTGAGGCGGGAAGCGCGGGACCTCGGCGGCGGGCGCTCGATCTCGGATTCCATCCGCAATGTGCGCAATGCCTTCTACGAGAAGAAATATCAGGCCGACCGCCTTGAGGAGATGGCCCAGGATATGGGCTACACCCGTGATGAGCTGCGCGCGAAGCAAAAGGAGATATTGAACTCGGAAGGATTTGGAGCAGTCGATTTCACCGGTGGCCAGATCAGGGACAAGGCCACGGAGGAACTGTTGAAGCGGGCCGTGTCCGAGTTGCTGGGCAAGGCATTCGGGCTTTATTCGGCGGCTGATACCGTCGTGGACGTGGGCAAGCGGATCGAACGCTGGCGGCTCAGGAGGGAGACTGCCGGAAACCTCGGAGACAACATCCGCACCATCCGGGCGAACTGGACAGCCATGAACCAGATGCTGATAGCGCTTTATGGCGAACTTGCCATCGAGGCAGCCAGGTTGCGCAGGCTCGAGGAAATCCGCCGCCGCGACAGGGAAATCTTCGAGCGGGTCGCCTTGCTGCAGCAGCCGGCGGTGCGCGGTGCCCGCCTCGATCGTGTGCGCGATAGCGAATATGACGACGTTCTCTTCGAGATCGAGCGGCTGGAGTTCGAGCGGCGCATCGCCGATCTGCAGGGAAAAACCCGCGAAGTCAGGCGTCTGAGCACAGAAATCGACCGGCTGGAGCGCCAGCTCCGGCAGCTCGAACAGAGCGGTTACCTCGGCGCGGGCGCGTTCCGCGCGGCTTCACCGGGTCAGGCGGGCCTCTGCGCCACCTACGGAGCGGGCTTCTTCTACATTCCCGGCACCGAGACCTGCCTGCAGATCGGCGGCCATGTCCGCTACTCGGGCATCGGCAGTCCCTCGACGCTCGGCGGGCATACCGTGCGCACGCTGGGCGGAGGAGCGGAGGGCTTCGGCTATGCCCTGCCGGGCTGGGTGGACCGTTTCGGCGCCGGCCTGGATTTCACCTACGGACTTGGCCAGAAGCCGGGAGCCGCCGTTTTCCCGGAGGCTTATCGCCACCTCTTCGGCAGCCTGGATTTCGCGCTCGGGCGCGAAAGCGGCCGCGACCGCTCCGAGGTGGGCGTTGACGCCGATATCGTGGCGCACACGTTCGGCCAGCCGGACCCGGTTTTCGGAACGGGCCGCTTCGCCGGCGCTCCCGGCTTCGGCGTCTCCGGCTGGGGCAAGCTCGACAACAACTGGGTGCTGGGCACCTTCGGCGTCGGAAAGTCCTTCCTCGACGGCGAGGACGACGATTTCTATCCGACCCTGCGCTTCGGCGGTTTCGTCGAGACCATCAACTACCACGCCTTCGGGCGATCCCGCATCACCTTCAACGGCGTCGATATCCCCGGCGAGTTCCAGCGCTACGACTACCGGTCGAACGACTTCTACCTCGGCGCGCTGGTCGGCGTGGACCTGCACTACGCCCCCGTCAGGCGGCTGAACCTGTCGTTCGGCGCGGACCTGCTGGCCTCCTACCACTGGAGCAGCGCGCGTTTCGACATGGAGACCGGCGCCGGCGGCGCCAATGTGGTGACGGAAACCTTCACCTACGACTGGAGCGGGGTCAGCCTCGGCGCGACATTGCGGGCGGGCGCACAATACGCGATCACCGAGAGGCTCTCGCTCGGAATCGGCTACAAATGGTCGATCGTCCCGGGGGTCGTGGCGGCGCACAAGCCGTCATCGCCGCTCGACCAGCCCTTCCGCTATACGAGCGAGACGGTGCAGCGGCACGAGGCATATCTGCGGATGAACTACAGCTTCTGATCCGCCCGCCGGGCTCAGGCCGGCTCGTCGAAGGTGATGATCGCCACCTCGCCCTCCAGCGCGCTCTGGTAGGCCGAAAGGTGGGGCTCTTCGTCGGGGGCGCCGTCCATGTCGCCGATCTGGTCGAGTTCCGCCTCGACGTAGCCTTCCCGGGTGAGCGCGTCGAGCACGGTACGCACGGCCGAGTCATCGTCGGGTGCGACCAGCATCACGTGGATGCCCTCGGAGGGACCGCCCTTGCGGCGCCACACGCGGCCGGTCACGATGGTGACCGCGGGCTGTTCGTTGTCGTTCATGAGGCGATTCCTTCTGCCGCGAATCCGCAAGGTCCGGCCGCCGGTCGGGTGTAGGCTTTTCCCGCGACCGAGCCAATTGTATCCGAAATAATCGGGCCATTTTCGCGATGGAAATTGCTGCGGCGCGAAACAATCTGTCGGCGCCGCCGCAAAGCGCCGTTTCGGCACGATTATTTCGCGCTCGGGGTTGACGCTAAAGCCGCGCCGATATACATGCCGCGGCGTCTGAGCCGATGTGAGGCCGTGCTTTTCGGGGCGACGCGCTCCGGAGTTTTGTCTCAAACAGGGTTCGTCTTAACGAGCGACTACATCTCCGGCGCGCAAGAGGCGGTTTCCGCTTCCTCTGCTTTTGTTCGGGCAGGACCGCAAGAGGGCGGTTTGGTGCCCGAATTTGCGTATGGAATTGGTGCTTGCAGATGAGCCTTGCAGGCTCGAGACACGAGTTTTGGACCAAGAGGACGGCGAATGCCTACCGTAAACCAGCTGATCCGCAAGCCGCGCATAGCGCCGGTGAAGCGCAACAAGGTTCCCGCGATGCAGGAGAACCCGCAGAAGCGGGGCGTGTGCACGCGCGTCTACACGACGACGCCGAAGAAGCCGAACTCGGCGCTGCGCAAGGTTGCGAAGATCCGCCTGACCAACGGCTTCGAGGTGATCGGCTACATTCCGGGCGAGGGCCACAACCTTCAGGAACACTCCGTGGTGATGATCCGCGGCGGCCGCGTGAAGGACCTTCCCGGCGTACGTTATCACATCATCCGCGGCGTCCTTGACACGCAGGGCGTGAAGAACCGCAAGCAGCGCCGCTCCAAATACGGCGCCAAGCGTCCGAAGTAAGGGTTTCCCGGCTTCGGCGCTTTTTGTTTGTGGCGCCGGGCCTCGAAGGTGAGAGACGAAGAGAATGTCCCGACGCCACCGTGCAGACAAGCGTGAGATCAACCCGGACCCGAAGTTCGGCGATCTCGTCGTGACCAAGTTCATGAACGCCGTGATGCTTCACGGCAAGAAGTCGGTCGCCGAGTCGATCGTCTACGGCGCGCTCGATCAGGTCGAGGCCAAGACCAAGCAGCCTCCCGTCGCCGTGTTTCATCAGGCGATCGACAACGTCGCGCCGCACATCGAGGTGCGCTCGCGCCGTGTCGGCGGCGCCACCTACCAGGTTCCGGTGGACGTTCGCCCCGAGCGCCGTCAGGCGCTGGCAATCCGCTGGCTGATCGCTGCGGCGCGCAACCGCAACGAAACGACGATGGTCGATCGCCTCTCCGGCGAGCTGATGGATGCGGCCAACAACCGCGGCACCGCCGTGAAGAAGCGCGAAGACACGCACAAGATGGCCGAGGCCAATCGCGCCTTCGCCCACTACCGCTGGTAAGGCGCGAAGCGGCGGACGAAAGAGGTACGACGATGGCCCGCGAATACAAGATCGAGGACTACCGAAACTTCGGTATCATGGCGCATATCGACGCCGGCAAGACGACGACGACCGAGCGCATCCTCTATTACACCGGCAAGTCCCACAAGATGGGCGAGGTCCATGAGGGCGCGGCCACCATGGACTGGATGGAGCAGGAGCAGGAGCGCGGCATCACCATCACCTCCGCCGCCACCACGACCTTCTGGAAGGGTCGCGACGGCAAGCAGCGCCGCTTCAACATCATCGACACGCCGGGACACGTCGACTTCACGATCGAGGTGGAGCGCAGCCTTCGCGTTCTCGACGGCGCCATCGCGCTGCTCGATGCCAACGCCGGCGTCGAGCCGCAGACCGAGACCGTCTGGCGCCAGGCCGACAAGTACCACGTGCCGCGGATGATCTTCTGCAACAAGATGGACAAGATCGGCGCGGACTTCTACCGCTCGGTCGAGCACATCAAGTCGCGCCTGGGTGCCCAGGCCGTCGTCATGCAGCTGCCGATCGGCGCCGAGAGCGAGTTCAAGGGCGTCGTCGATCTGGTCGAGATGAACGCGCTCGTCTGGCGCGACGAGACACTGGGCGCTGCCTGGGACGTCGTCGATATCCCGGCCGACCTGCGCGACCGCGCCGAGGAATACCGCGAGAAGCTGATCGAGGCCGCCGTCGAGATGGACGACGAGGCCATGAACAACTATCTCGAAGGCAACCTGCCGTCGAACGACGAAATCCGCGCGCTGATCCGCAAGGGCACGATCGCAGTCAAGTTCTTCCCCATGTTCTGTGGCTCGGCCTTCAAGAACAAGGGCGTGCAGCCGCTGCTCGACGCGGTCGTCGATTACCTGCCGTCTCCGGTCGACGTTCCGGCGATCAAGGGCATCGATCCCAAGACCGAGGCCGAGATCGTGCGCCATTCGTCGGACGACGAACCGCTTTCGATGCTCGCCTTCAAGATCATGAACGATCCGTTCGTCGGTTCGCTGACCTTCGCGCGCGTCTATTCCGGCAAGCTCGC
>Ga0182792_1001477_pt1 | contig 19036 bp, 20 predicted proteins | sample Passage237B_FD_130497 | JGI IMG/M metagenome (GOLD analysis project Ga0182792, IMG submission 130497) | Cellulose adapted compost microbial communities from Newby Island Compost Facility, Milpitas, CA, USA - Passage2 37B (version 2) (version 2) ...
CCATGCCGGCGATCTTGCGGGCGGCCGCGCTGCTGCCGCGGCCGGTCCAGCGCAGGGCGGCAAGCTGGCCTTCGTAGATCCGGACGGCGCCGAATTCGCCGGCCTGATCGACGCGGATCGTGCGTTCGATCAGGGTGCGCGGTTCGGGATCGCCGGGATTGCGGATATCGCCTGTCTTCATCGCCGCGACCTCCCCCAGCCCGCCACGCCCCCCGTCACGCCCGAGGCGAGCACGAACGCCAACGCCGCCGACAGAATCGCGTTCCAGCCGGCCATCGAGATGCCCCACATAGACCACGCCACCTGGTCGCATCGCACCATGCGCGCGTTGAAGAGGTATCTCCTCAGCTCCTCCGCCGAAAGGCCGCGCGGGATGGCGCCCGAGCAGGCCTGCGGGCCCGGCCAGAAGCCGTACTCGACGCCGGCATGGAAGACGCCGACGGCGGCCGTCGCCATCAGGGCGGTGATGGCCACCAGAAGGAAGACCAGCGCCAGCCGCGGCCGGGCGAAGGCGGCGAGCGCGGCCAGCCCGGCGGCGATCGCCGCCATGTGCGGCCAGCGCTGCCAGTAGCAGAGGTCGCAGGGCGGCAGGCCCACCACGTACTGGAAGTAATAGGCGCCGCCCAGCAACGCCCCGCTGCCCAGCGCGGCGAGCAGGCCGAGCTTGCTGGGAAGGGGAAGGCGTTCGGTCGTGGTCATCGGCATCTAGAACAGGAAGCGGACGGCGACGAAGCCGCCGACCAGCGCAATCAGGAACAGCCAGGTGAGGAGCGTGAGGCGCTCCTCGACGAAGGTGCGGATCGGCGGGCCAAATCGCCACAGCAAGGCTGCCACGAGGAAGAAGCGCACGCCACGCGTCACGATGGACGCCCACACGAACGTGAAGAGATCGAAGTGCGCGGCGCCCGAGGCGATGGTCACCAGCTTGTAGGGAATGGGCGTGAGGCCTTTGATCAGGATGATCCAGATGCCGTATTCGTCGAAGCCGTGGCGGAAGGCGGCGAGGCCCGCCTCCATGTGATAGGTGCGCACCACCCATTCGCCGAGCGTCTCGAAGAAGTAGTAGCCGATGGCGTAGCCCAGCAAGCCGCCCAGGACCGAGCTCACCGTGCAGACCAGGGCGATGGTGAAGGCCTTGGATCGGTTGGCCAGCACCATCGGGATCAGCATCACGTCCGGCGGGATCGGAAAGACCGAGCTTTCCAGGAACGAGATGACGGCCAGCGCCCAGAGGGCGCGCGGGTGGGCCGCGAGTCGGATCACCCAGTCGTAGAGGCGACGGATCATGCGGGCCGTTCCCTAGCAGGGAAGGCCTGCCGTGTCATTCCGCGGCTTGCTTGAGCCGCGTCGGCACGGTCTCTCCGGCGAACAGCGCCGCGCGGGCCGCCTCGTACTCGGCCTTGAGCCGGGCGACGATCTCGCCGGCCGGCGGGGCGTCGAAGATCTGGCCCACGCCCTGGCCGGCACCCCAGATGTCGCGCCACGCCTTGGCCTTGGTGTTGCCGCCAGAGCCGAAATTCATCTTGCTCTTGTCGGCCACAGGAAGGTCATCGGGATCGAGGCCCGCGGCGGCGATGCTGCGCTTGAGGTAGTTGCCGTGCACGCCGGTGAACAGGTTGGTGTAGACGATCTCCTCGCCGCTGGAATCGACGATGCACTGCTTGTTCGCCTCGGTGGCATTCGCCTCCCGGGCGGCGATGAAGCGCGTGCCGATATAGGCGAGATCCGCCCCCAGCGCCTGCGCCGCCAGCACCGAGGCACCGTTGGCGATCGAGCCCGACAGCAGGATGCAGCCGTCGTAGAACTGGCGCACTTCCGGCACCAGGGCGAAGGGCGACAGCCGGCCGGCATGGCCGCCCGCGCCGGCGCAGACCAGGATCAGCCCGTCGACGCCGGCCTGCAGCGCGCGCTTGGCATGCGCGATGTTGGTCACGTCGTGGAACACCAGGCAGCCGTAGCGCTTGGCCGACGTCACGACGTCGTCGGGCGCGCGCAACGAGGTGATCTGGATCGGCACCTTGTACTTCTCGCAGAGCTCGACGTCGTGCTGCAGGCGGTCGTTGGAGCTGTGCACGATCTGGTTGACCGCGAAGGGCGCCACCTTCTTCTCGGGATGCTTGGCCTTGTACTCCGCGAGCTCGCCGGTGATGCGCTTCAGCCATTCCTCGAGCATTTCCTTGGGCCGCGCGTTGAGCGCCGGGAACGAGCCCACGACGCCCGCCTTGTACTGCTCGATCACGAGGTCGGGATTGGAGACGATGAACAGCGGCGCGCCCACGACGGGGATCGAGAGGTTGTCGCGCAGCAGGGCGGGCAGGGCCATAGGTTTCGCTCCTTGAAATGGCTGTTTCTCTCAGTGCGTCGGACCTAGCACGCCGCCGGCTACTTGAGCAGCGTGTAGGGGCCACCCTTCTCGAGGGCCCGCTGGTAGGCCGGCCGGACCTGCAGGCGGTCGACGAAGTCCTTGAGGCGCGGCAGGCTGTCGAAGCCCACTCGCGCGGCAGCGGCCTCGAGCGGAAAGCTCATCTGGACGTCGGCGGCCGTGAAGGCATCACCGGCGAACCACGCACGGTTGGCGAGTTCGCTCTCCAGGAAGGCGAAGTGGTTGGCGATCTGCGGAGCGAGCAGGGTCTTGTCGGTCCCGTTCGAGATCAGGCGGGCGACCGGACGCATCGCCCACGGCACGCGGTCGGGGATGCGGCCGAAGACCAGCTTCATGAACAGAAGCGGCATCAGCGAGCCTTCCGCGTAATGCAGGAAGTAGGTGTAGCGGACACGCTCGGGTGTGCCGAGCGGCGGAGCGAACCGGCCTTCGCCATAGCGTTCGACGAGATATTCGAGGATCGCGCCCGATTCCGCGAGCGTCCAGTCGCCGTCGGTGATGACCGGCGACTTGCCGAGCGGATGCACGGCGCGCAGCGCGGCCGGCGCCTGCATCGTCGGCTCGCGCTGGTAGCGCTTCACCTCGTACTCCAGCCCGAGCTCCTCGAGCATCCACAGCACGCGCTGCGACCGGGAGTTCTCGAGGTGATGGACGGTGATCATCGAAAACGCTCCGTTGGATCGAACGCGGTAGTCTTCTACAGCGGGCCGGGCCGCCAGTTGCCATGGAAACCGGCCGGCACCCGGCTGCTGAGATGCGCCAGCGCCACCGGCCCCTTGGCGATGTCGGTGGCCTCGAACACCGCGAGGTCGCTGCGGCCCTCATCGGCGCGGAACAGTACGCTCAGCACCCAACCGTCGCCTTCGGGCGCATCGTCGCGGCGCGGCACGAAGATGGGCTCGCCGAAGCGGTCGGCGGGGCCAGCGGTCCAGGTGGCGCTCTTGCCCGTCGCCAGGTCGTAGTGGGTGATGCCGTCCAGCCTGGGATCGCCGGTGCGGGTGTCCGCGACGTTGCCCGAGACGATCCAGCCGTGCCGGTAGTCGGCCATGCAGAAGCGCTCGTCGAAGCGCGGGAACTCGCCGGCGCGATCGTCGAGCTGCTGCTCCTTGAAGGTGTTGGCCTGGCGCTCGAGCTCGAAGGTCCAGCGGAACAGTCGCGCCGCCGGCGTTTCCTTGGACGACGGCGAGCCGTCGGGCAGCGGGAAGAGCGGCGCGATGTCGTATTTCATCACGTCGAGCACGATCTTGCCGTCGGCTGTCTCGAAGTGGTTCATCGGGTGGAACACGTAGCTCGCCGGCGCGCTCACCCACCGGACGTCGGCGACGCTGCCGTTGCGCGGGATGAAGGCGATGTGCGTGCCTTTTTCGGGCTCCCAGGCGAAGGGCGGCTTGCCGCTCATCGCGCGCTCCATCGACGAGGTCAGCGGGAAGATCGGCAGCACGATCCAGTTCCGCGTCACGGCGAAGTCGTGGATCATGCTGGGATAGGGGCCGTCGAGGATCTCGGCGCGCGTCACGGTGCCGTCGGCCGTGACGCTCTGGATGCTGACCTCCTTGGTGAACCGGCCCTTCGCCGAGTAGCCGAAGAACACCATCTCGCCGGTCATCGGGTCGAGCTTGGGATGGGCGGTGAAGGGGCCGCACAGTCTGTCGCCGAACGTCTCGTAGCCGCCCTTGGGACCGACCGGCATCAGGCTGGCCGGATCGAGCGAGAAGGGCGCATGAGCCTCCTCGAGCGCCAGCAGCTTGCCGCCGTGCCACACGATGTTGGTGTTGGCGATGGTCGAGTTCAGCGCCATGACGCGAGGGTCGGTGTAGCGCGGATTGCCGAAGGTGCCCGAGAGGCCCTCGCCCTCCTTGTTCTCTATCTCCCACTTCGGCGTGCGCACCCAGCGGTTCCTGTACGACACGTTGCCGTTCTCGATATGGAAGGCGTGGATCATGCCGTCGCCGCCAAACCAGTGGTAGGGCCCGCGCGGCGCGAACTGCGGGTTGGGGCCGTTGCGGTAGAGCGTGCCGCACAGCTCCTTCGGCATCTCGCCGGAGATGTGGAGATGGGCGGCGTCCGCCTCGGTGTTCACCGGCGCGTAGTAGCCGCGCAGAAAGGGGTTGTCGGTCGGGAAGGCCTTGGCCATGGCGCGCTCCTGTTTGCCGGACGGTAACGGTAACGCTGTGTACTGAAAGAACGCTATCAATACACAGCGTTTCCCGCAAGCGTCTTCACGCGGCCTTCTCGGGGAAAATTTGCGGCAGGTTCTCCTGCCGCCGGAAGTACAGGTGGCCAACGACGCCGACGGCCAGCAGCAGCAGGCCGAGATAGAACTCCGTATGGGTCGGGCCGATCAGGTCGAACAGCGGCGTGGCGCCCAGGTTGAACAGCAGCATCGAGCCGGCCATGACCGCGAGCCGCAGGCGAAAGACACGGGCGATCTCGGCGCCATGGAACACCGTCTGCATGCGGGTGATCATGGGAATGAAGTAGAACGGCCCGCCGAAGCCGGCGAGCAGGCCGGCCAGCATCATCGCCGGCAGCTTCCAGGGATTGTCGAGTCCCCAGGCGGCCAGGGCGATCAGCGCGAAGCCCGTTCCCATCGCAACATAGCCCAGGAACATCGTCGACAGCGGCCGGCGGAAGCGGACGCTGCCCGCCACCAGGTTGCCGATCACGTCGCCGACGCCTGCCGTGCCGACGATCAGGCCGAGCGCGGCGAGGCCTCGCAGGCCGAACAGGTGAGGATCGTGCTCCACCACCATGAGGGCGATGCAGAGCTGCAGGGCAACGCTCCACGGCCCGTTGGAGAAGGCGTTGACCAGGAGCAGCGTGCCCGTGGTGCGCTCGCTCAGCATCAGCCGCGCGCCGTCGAGCAGCGCGTCCCAGGCGCCACGCCAGCCGCCGCGCCCTGGCCGCGGCTTGCTCGCGGGATCGACGACGCGGTCGCGCACGGCCCAGACGGCGAGGCCCGACAGCACGAAGCCCAGCGCCGTGACCGACAGGAAGTGGATCACCGGCAGCAGCGTGTTCAGCACCGCCGCCAGGGTCGGACCGATCAGCCGCGCCAGCCGCCAAGTCGCATCGAACAGCCCGTTGATCGCCTGCAGCCCCGCGCTGTCCTTCACCAGCACCGGCACTGCCGACTGCAGGGCCGGCGTGAAGATCATGCGCAGCCCGGCCAGGCCCATGACCGAGACCACCAGCAGCGGGATCGAGATGCCCCAGGCGTAGGAACCGGCGACCGGCAGCAGCGCCAGGACGGCGCTGGCATACTTCGCGCCCATCATGGCGCGGTCGGCGCGCCAGCGGTCGAACCAGGAGGCGCCGAGCAGCCCGACCACCAGCATGGCGCCGTACTGGGCGGCATTGACGTAGCCCGCCGCATTGCCGATCTGCTCGGCGGCGATCCAGACGACGGCCACGCGGAACAGGTCCTCGCCGATGGTGGAGGCCGCGAGTCCCGACCAGATGGTGGCGACCGCGGGATCCCTGAGGGGACGCAGGACGGGGATCATGGCCGGGAGGTCACTTCACCCAGACGCCGCCATCCTTGTCCTTGTATCCCAGGGAGAGGTAGGCCGCGTCGACCAGCGACTGGCCACGCTCGTTCATCAGCAGGCCCGGCCCCATGCGGCTCATCGTGTAGCCGAACGACAGGCCCGCCGCCGGATCGGCGAAGCCCAGCGAGCCGCCGGCGCCGACATGGCCGAACGCGGCGCTGCCCAGGATCACGCTGTCGACGTCCGGTCCGAACAGCGTGGCGCCGATGCTGCGCCGCCGGTTGTCCATCGATTTCATGAAGCCCGGCGCGAAGCGCGTCGGGATGCGCAGGGTGGCGTCGTCGTGCGTCGCCATGGAGACCTCGGCCATGCGCGCGAGCGTCGCGGCGTCGACCAGCCCGCCGCCGCCGTTCGCGAGCGGAGCGTACAGGCCGGCCAGTCCGCGCGCATTGGTGACGCCGTTGGCGGCGCCGATCTCGGCGGCCCGCCCGGCGCGCGTATTGGCGCCGCCCGTCCGCCAGGCGCCGACATTGAAATAGAAGAGGGCAGCCGGCGACTCGCGCCGCGTCGCCAGGTCGATCATGAACGGCGTCTTCGCCTGTTCGGCCTTGTAGGTGAAGGGGATGATGGGTGCGACGCGCGGCTCGATCCCTTCCGGCAGGCCGATCCAGAAGTCGAGGCCGAGCGGACCCGCGATCTCGTCGCGGAAGAAGGTGCCCAGCGACTTGCCGGAGGCGCGCCGCACCATCTCGCCCACCGTCCAGCCGAAGGTGAAGCCGTGATAGCCGTTGCGCGTGCCGGGTTCCCAGAACGGCGCTTCCGCCGCCAGCCGCCCGGTCATGTAGTCCCATTCGTAGGGACCGCTGTCCTTCACCGCATCGCGCAGCGCCGGCACGGCCGACGAATGGTCGAGCATCATGCGCGTCGTCACGCGCTCCTTGCCATTGGTCGCGAATTCCGGCCACAGCTCGGCGACCGGGGCATCGAGGTCGAGCTTGCCGCGGCTGGCCAGCACGTGGGCGCACAGCGCGGTCGCCCCCTTGGTGCACGAGAAGACGATGCCGACCGTGTCGCGCGTCCACGGCGCGCCGGTCTTGCGATCGGCGACGCCGCCCCACAAGTCGACGACGGTTTCGCCGCCGACGGTGAGGCAGACCGACGCGCCGGCCTCGCCGTGCGCGTCGAAGTTCTTCTGGAAAGCTTCGGCGACCCGCTCGAAGCCCGGCTTGCACGTTCCCTCGACCATTCTGTCCTTCATTGTTGGTTGGGCATGGGCAGCCCGAAGGCCTCCAGCAGGAAGCGGGCGGCGTGCGACAGCGCCGTGTCGTTGATGCCGTGCCCTACGCCTTCGGCGATATGCAGGCCGACCGGCACGCCGTTCTCCCGCAGCGCCTCGGCGGCGCGCTGGCTCAGCATTGCGGGCAGCATCTCGTCCTGGTCGCCGTGCGTCAGCAGCACGGGCGGCCGCGACCGGATCTCGGCCGGCAGCACCTCGGTGCCGGCCAGCATGCCCGAGAAGCCGACGATGCCGGCCAGTGGACGGATGCGCCGCAGCCCGACATGCAGCGCCATCATCGTGCCCTGGGAGAAGCCGACGAGGCAGGTGCGGCTCTCGTCCAGCCCGTGCTCCGCCATCTTCTCGTCGAGATAGGCGTCGACCACCGGCGCGGCGCTGCGCACGCCGGCCAGCGCCGCCGCCGGATCGAGGCGCGATATGGGAAACCACTGGAAGCCGAACGGATTGCCGTCGCAGGCATAGGGGGCGTTGGGTGCATGGAAGACCACGTCCGGCATCAGCGGGGCCAGCACCGGCGCCAGGCCGATCAGGTCGTTGCCGTCCGCGCCGTAGCCGTGCAGCAGGATCACCATGTGGCCGGGACGGCCACCGGCCTGGGGGCCATGGCTCGGCCCGTCGATCTTGGTCATGGGGTCTTCATCCTGGCTGGAGGTGCCGCCCTGGTTTCCTTGCCGGGATCCTTGGCGCTCCAGTCCGGCATGTTGCGTCGATAGTGCCAGAGCAGCAGCGCCGCCGCACTGCGCCACGGGCGCCACTGCTCTGCGATTCTGACCAGGCGCTTGGCATCGGGCCGCTTGCGCAGCCGCTTGAGATGCTGGGCGGCGATCACCAGTCCGAGATCGAGGCCGGGCATGATGTCGGGCCGGCCGTGGGCGAACATCAGGTAGATCTCCGCCGTCCAGCGGCCGATCCCCTTGGCCTGGCACAGCATGGCGATGGCCGTCTCGTCGTCGAGCGCGTCCAGGGCCGAGAAGTCGATGCGGCCCTCGACGATGTCGCCGGCCAGGCTGCGGCCGTAGCGCATCTTGGCCGCCGACAGGCCGACGGCGCGCAGTTGCTCGTCGGACTGCGCCAGGAACGACGCCGGCGCCATGTCGGGGACAGCCGCCTCCAGCCGCAGCCAGATGCTGCGCGCGGCATGGACCGAGACCTGCTGGCCGACGATCGAGCGCATCAGGCCGCCGAAGCCCGACGGCACGATGCGCAGCTCCGGCGGCCCAACCTCGTCGAGCACGCGCGCGAAGTCCGCGTCGACCTTGGCGAGATGCCGCAGTGCCTTCTTCAGATTTGCGGCATCGAGAACGACCTGTGCCATGACCTCGCATAGCACGCCGGTCGAAGCGACTGTAACGTCCGGCGATGGCTTCTCCCCCGCAAAACGTCGTCACGCGCTTTGCGCCCAGCCCGACCGGCGAACTGCATCTGGGCAGCGCCTATTCGGCCTGGACGGGATGGCATCGCGCGCGCGAGGCCGGCGGGACGTTCCTGGTCCGCATCGAGGACATCGACATCCGCCGCTGCCGGCGCGCATTCGAGACCGCGATCCTCGACGACCTGCGCTGGCTGGGCTTCCGCTGGGACGGTCCCGTGCGGCGCCAGTCCGAGCATTTCGCCGACTACGGCCGCGCCCTCGACCGGCTCGACGCGCGCGAGCTGGTCTATCCCTGCTTCTGCAGCCGCGCCGACATCGAGCGCGAGATCGCCGCCTCGGGCCACGCGCCGCATGGGCCGGACGGACCGCTCTATCCCGGCACGTGCCGCCGCCTGACCCCGCAGGAGAGGCGCGCTCGCATGGCGGACGGCCATGAGCACTGCATGCGCCTCGATGCCGCGCGCGCGGCGGCACAGGCCGGGCCCTATCGCTTCTTCGACGAGACGCTGGGCTGGATCGAGGGGCAGCCGTTGCTGATGGGCGACTTCGTGATCGCGCGCAAGGACACGCCGACCAGCTATCACCTCTCCGTCACGGTCGACGACCACCTCCAAGGCGTCACGCTGGTGACGCGCGGCGTCGACGTGCTGCCGTCGACCCATGTCCACGGCCTGCTGCAGAATCTGCTGGACTACGAGACGCCGCGTTACGCCCACCACCGGCTGCTGACCGACGTCGCGGGCCGCCGCTTCGCCAAGCGCGATCGCGACATGACCATCCGGGCGATGCGCGAGAGCGGCATGGCGCCGGAGGCGGTGGTCGCGAAGGCATTGCAGATGGCTGGGGAGCCAGGATGACCGTCGGTGGCCCTCTGGAGCCCCGGCCCCCGAGGGATTAAGCTTCAGGCATGAAAAGACAAGAAGAACTGGCCGTCGGGAGGCGGCTGCTGGGCCACATCGATGGCCGGACCACGGATCTCGCCGACGCGATGTTCCGCAATCGCGTCGCCGCCTATGCCAGCCGCGAGCGCGCCGCGCTGGAACGCGACCGGCTGTTCCGCGAGCGGCCGATCTTCATGGCCCTCTCGACGCGGCTGCCGAAGCCGGGCGACTACCTCACCGAAGACGTCGCCGGCATGCCCGTGTTGCTGGCGCGCGGCGTCGACGGTGCGGTGCGGGCCTTCGCCAATATCTGCCGCCATCGCGGCGCGCCGGTGGCGCAGGGCTGCGGCAACGCCCGCGCCTTCGTCTGTCCCTACCACGGCTGGACCTACGACGCGGCGGGCAGGCTGCTCGGCGTCACCGACAAGACGGGCTTCGCCGGGCTCGATCTCGCCGACCACGGCCTGGTCCGGCTGCCCGCGGTCGAGCGCCATGGCATGATGTTCGTGCGCCCCGGTCCGCTGCGCGACGGCGAGGCGGCAGCGATCGATATCGACGCCGAGCTCGGTCTTATCGGCGAGGACCTCGCTGCGCTCCGGCTCGACACCCATCCGCTGTACTCGGTCGATCGTGTGGAGCCGCGCATCAACTGGAAGTTCGCCGTCGATACCTTCCTCGAGGGCTATCACATCCCGCATCTGCATCGGAAGACGATCGCGCCCTATTTCATCGGCAATGTCGGCACGTTCGACGGCGCGGGCCTGCACGGCCGCATGTGTGTGGCGCGCACCTCGATCGACACGGTGCGCACGCTGGCCGAGACGGAGCGCAACTACCGGCCGCACGTCATCGCGATCTACCAGCTCTTTCCCAATACCATCGTGATCTGGCAGGTCGATCACATCGAGATCTGGCGCGCCTTTCCCGCGCGCGACGATCCGGGGCGGTGCGAGGTCGAGCTCTCGATCTACAAGCCGGCCGAGACGACGCGGCCGGACGCCTACTGGGAGAAGAACCGCGACATCGCCATCCGCACCGTGCTGGAGGAGGATTTCCCGCTGGGCGAGCGCATGCAGATCGGCTTCGAATCGGGCGCCACCGAAGAGGTGGTCTATGGCCGGAACGAGCCGTCCCTGGTCCATTTCCACCGGTCGATCCGCACCGCGCTGGGCGTGGCGGCTTAGTTTCCCGCGGGAGAAGGGCATGCAGCGCACCACGCCTCCGTTCCGGGCCGACCAGGTCGGCAGCCTGCTGCGCACCGCCCCCGTCAAGGAGGCGCGCACCCGGCGGCTGGCCGGCGAGATCACGCCGGCGCAGCTGAAGGCCGTCGAGGATGCCGAGATCGCGAAGCTCGCAGCCAGGCAGGCATCCGTCGGCCTTCAGGCGGTGACGGACGGCGAGTTCCGGCGCGCATGGTGGCACTACGACTTCCTCGCCGCACTGGAGGGCGTCGAGCTGGTGAGCGTGACTCAAGGTCTGCAATTCAAGGGCACGCAGACGAAGGCGGAGGGCCTGCACGTCCATGGCCGGATCGATTTCCCGGCGGCGCACCCCATGGTCGAGCACTTCCGGTTCCTGAAGTCGGTGGCGCAGGATCTTCCCGGCAAGCCCGTCCCGAAGATGACGATTCCGTCGCCCACGGCCTTGCACTATCGCGGCGGGCGCGCGGCCATCGAGCGGTCGGTGTATCCCGACATGGCGCCCTTCTTCGACGATCTCGGGCGCGCCTATGCCAAGGCGGTACGCGCGTTCGGCGAAGCCGGCTGCACCTACCTGCAGCTCGACGAGGTGTTCGTCGCCTATCTCTGCGACGAGGCGCAGCGAGACTACCTGCGTGGCCGCGGCGACGATCCCGGCTCGCTCCTGGACGTCTATGCCGACCTGGTGAACGCCGCCGTCGCCGGACGCTCACCCGGCATGACGATCTCCATGCATCTCTGCCGCGGCAACTTCCGCTCGACCTGGATGGCGCAGGGCGGATACGAGCGGGTCGCCGACGTGCTGTTCAACCGGATGGGCGTCGACGCCTACTTCATGGAATACGACACCGAGCGCGCCGGCGGCTTCGAGCCGCTGCGCTTCCTGCCCAAGGGCAAGCAGGTGGTGCTGGGTGTCATGACCTCGAAGACCGGCGCGCTGGAGAGCAAGGACGAGCTCAAGCGCCGCATCGAGGAGGCCGCGAAGCATGCGCCGCTCGACCAGCTCTGCCTCTCGCCCCAGTGCGGCTTCGCCAGCACCGAGGAAGGCAACCTGCTGGCCGAGGACGAGCAGTGGGCCAAGCTCGCGCGCTGCGTGGAGGTCGCACACGAGATCTGGAAGTAGCCTGCCGTCCTGCAGGGGAGGGACGCATCAGCGTTCTTCGAACTGCCTGTTGACCCAGACCTGAACCGTGTTCGATTCGAGGAACCGGTACGCCATTCGTCGCCGGGCCTGGTCCGTCATGTCGCCATCGATCAGGGCGACGACGAGATCGCATTTGTAGGTGACCGCGATGCCTTCGGCGTGGCGCAGCGAGCGATAGCGCATGCGGTGGCTATACGGCCTGGCGCGGCCGTACAGGTCGGTGATGCGGACGCGCCGACCGTCGCCGGCAGGCGCGAAGCGTGGATCGAGCCGGTCGACCTCGACTGCACGGTCCAGGGCCTCGTCGCTCACCACGCCCGTCTTGCAGTCGCCACACATGCCGGGCTTCACCCGCACGTAGACGTCGAGGTCGTTGCCGCGCCAGGCACGACCGGGCGGCCATATGTCGGCTTCGAAGGGCCATGGGATGGGGCGGAATCCCGCCCTGTCGGTAGGCCCGAGGGCGGTCCGATGCTCCGCGAACGCGGCGAGACCCGCCAGCGCCGCGACGCCGGCGGCGGCCAGTGCGGCGTGGATCAGGGTACGCCGGCTCAGAGCCATCCACGGACCTCCGAAGGCGGCGATCATACATTGATCCTGCGTCTCCGCGACGGCGGGTCGGCAGGTCCAACGTGCCGCCTTGACCGGGTCTGCCGGCTTCCCCATCTTCTCGCGCCCGAAGCATCGCGGCCCGAGGACTGGGGTGAGCGTCCAGAGTCTGTTCCTGTTCTACTTCGCCTGCGGGGCGATCACGTTCCCGCTGACGCTGATCGCCGTGCGCTTCGTCGCCTCGCTCTCGCCCGGCGGCCGCTTCTCCCGCATGGTCGAGGCCAACTACGAGAAGGCGCTGACCCTCTCGATCATGATCTGGATCGTGGGGGCCTTGGTGTTCTACGGCGTCGCCCTGTATTTCGAGCGGCAGAAGCCGTGCGACGACCAGCGCACCAACCAGCTCACCTACGAGTGCCGCAAGCTCTACGGCCAGGTGGAATGATGAGCTGGCGGGTGGTGCATCAGATCTGGTGCGCCATGGGCGGCGCCGGGATGGGCCGGACGCGCTCGTAGGCGGCCGCGGCCCGCAATACCAACGCGTCGCGGGCATGGGCACTGACGATCTGCAGTCCGATCGGCAGGCCGTCACGGTCGAGGCCGCAGGGGATGGTGGCGGCAGGCTGGCGGGTCAGGTTGAACGTCAGCGTGAACGGGGTCCAGCCGATATCGACGCCGTCGCCGCCCCACGCCGCATTCTCGTTCACCGCGAAGGCGGTCATCGGCATGGTGGGCGTCAGCAGCAGGTCGTACCTGGCCATGAACAGGTTCATGATCGCGGCCACCTGCTGGCGCTGGTGGATGGCGGTGACGACCGCCTCCTGGCCGAGGCTGGCGCCGTGCTCGGCCGCCTTGAGCAGGCCGGGATCCATCAGCTCGCGCTTCTCCTCGCTGAAGCCCTTCACCAGGACGGCGACGTTGGACTGCCAGTGGGCATTGAGGATGCGCCGGGGATCCAGGCCCGCGAAATCGGGTGAATCCTCCATCACCTTGGCGCCCAGTGTCCTGAACACCTTGACCGCGTTCTCGAAGGCGACGGCGACATCGCGGTCGATCCTGTCCTTCTCGACGAAGCCGAGGCCGGGCGAATAGGCGATGCGGAGTCCCTTCACGCCCTTTTCGAAGCCCTTGAGATAGTCCTCGTCGTCGTCGGGCCGGCCATAGGGGTCGCGCGGATCGGGCCGCGCCATCACGTTCATCATCAGGGCCGCGTCGCGCACGGTGCGCGTCATCGGTCCGACATGCGACAGGGTGCCTTGTGCCGAGGGCGGCCAGAGCGGCACGCGCGCCTGGGTGGGCTTCAGGCCGAACAGGCCGGTGAAGGAGCAGGGAATGCGCACGGAGCCGGCGCCGTCGGTACCGACGGCGAGGCTGCCCATGCCGACCGCCGCGGCCGCCACGCCGCCGCCCGACGAGCCGCCGGGCGTACGGCCGATCTTCCACGGATTGTGCGTCGCGCCGAACAGCCTGGAATCCGTGACGCCCTTCCAGCCGTATTCCGGCGACGTCGTCTTGCCCAGCAGCACCGTGCCGGCTTCGCGCAGCCGCTGCGCCGCTGGCGCATCGACGTTCCAGGGACCGTCCGGATCGGTGGCGAGGCTGCCCATGCGCGTCGGCATGTTCTTGGTCAGCACCATGTCCTTGATGGTGATGGGCACGCCGTCGATGTCGGACAGGCGCTTGCCACCCTTCCGCCAGCGCTTCTCGGAGGCGCGGGCAGCGCGCAGCGCGCCCTCGGGATCGAGATGCTGGAAGGCGTTGAGCTGCGGGTTGAAGGCTTCGATGCGGGCGATCGCGGCCTTGGTGGCTTCGACCGGCGAGGCCTTGCGGGCCTTGTAGAGCTTCACCAGTTGCCAGGCGGGCATCATCGCAAGGTCGGCGGTCATTTATTTCGTCTCCGGCAGGACAGGGAACTTCAGCGGGCTTGTCTCGGCGTAGCGGCCGGCGGCGCGCAGCAGGAGCGCATCCTTGTAGTGGCCCGCGACGATCTGCAGGCCGATGGGCAGGCCGTCGCGGCTCAGCCCGCAGGGTACCGAGACGGCAGGATGGCGACTCAGGTTGAAGGTGAAGGTATAGGGCGACCATAGCGCATTGGCCTTGCCCTCCACGCCTTCCGGCAGGTTCTTGCCAGCGGTGAACGGTTGCACCGCGACCGTGGGCGACAGCAGCAGGTCGTATTCGTCGAAGAACAGGTTCCAGGCGAGAGCGAGCTCGCGGCGCGTCGCCTGGGCATCCGCCAGCTCCTGCATCGTATATCGCCCGCCGGCTTTCGCAGAGGCCAGCAGGTTGGGGTCGAACGCGCCGTGCCGGTCGTCGGGAAACATCTTGAGAAGCCGCTGCAGCGCCGTCAGCCAGTGGATGACGAAGCAGCGGCCCGCGTCGGCCATCGGAAAGGGAGGTGCTGCCTCTTCCACCACGCAGCCGAGCGCCTCGAACTGCCGTGCGGCCCGGGTGACCAGGGCCGCCACCTCGATGTCGAGCGGATGGTCGCCGAAACGCAGCATGAAGCCGACCTTGAGCTTCTTCAGCTTGCCGCCCGCCTTCTTGGCGTAGTCGACGTCTTCCTCGGGCAGGGCGTAGGCGTCGCGGGCATCCGGCTGCGCGAGGGCGTTCATCATGAGCGCGCAATCCAGCGCCGTCCGGCACATCGGCCCGGTATTGGAGAGGTCGCCGGTCAGGGACGGCGGCCAGGCCGGGACGCGCCCGAAGGTCCCCTTCAGCCCGACCAGGCCGCTGAAGCTCGACGGGATGCGCACCGAGCCGCCGCCGTCGGTGCCGATGGCGATCGGTCCCAGCCCCGCCGCGACGGCTGCGCCGGCGCCGCCCGACGAGCCGCCCGGCGTACGTCCGGTGTCCCACGGGTTGCGCGTGATTCCATGCAGCGGCGAATCCGTCACGCCCTTGTGGCCGTACTCCGAGCTCGTGCTCTGCGCGAACACGACGGCGCCGGCCTCGCGCAGGCGCGCCACCGCCGGCGCATCGGCGTCGGCCGGCGCCTTGTCGGTCAGCCTGCTGCCCATGCCGGCGGGCCAGCCCTTCACGCGCACCAGCTCCTTGACCGACACGGGCACGCCGTCGATCGGCGACAGCGGCTTGCCCTTCTTCCAGCGCCGCTCGGACGCGCGCGCCGCGGCCAGCGCGCGGTCCGCGTCGACGTGGCACAAGGCGTTGATCACCGGATTGACCTTCGCCGTGCGCGCCAGCACCGCCTTCATGGTCTCGACCGGCGAGGCCTTGGCCTTGCCGTAGAGCCGCGAGAGCTGGGCGGCTGTGAGTTGCGTGAGATCGGTCATGTCGGTCGTCCCTGGGCGTAGTGCCGCGCGAGCTGCTCGGCCTGGTATTCCGCCGCCAGCGCCTGCTCGGTGCGGCCGATGCGGCGGTAGAGGTCGCCCAGGGAGCGCTTGGTCCAGGGCACGGTCGGCCGCTCGCGATCGTCGGCCTGCAGGATCCTGAGCGCCGCGTCGTTCCATCCCGATCTCATGAGGGCGTCCAGATGGATGGCGCCGAACAGCGAACGCTGCGCAATGCTGCCGCCGATCTTCGGAAGGTGCGGTAGCGCCTGGCCGAGCAGCCGCGCCGCCTCGGCGCGGTCGCCCGTCGCATAGGCGGCAAGCCCGTGTGCGGCAGGCACGGCGGCGTCGGCCCACGCCTCGCGCTCGAAGGGCCGGGCGGTCTCGGCGCGCTCCTCGAGGCTCGCCAGCATCTCGGTGACGGCACTCTTCTCGCCGGCGCGTGCGAGGCCGTAGAGATACTGCAGGTCGAGGAAGGGCACGAAATGCTCGTGCAGGCGCGGCTTCAGGTAGCGCGCGACGTCGGCCCAGCGGTCGCCGACATCGACGCCGCGCAGTTCCAGCCGGGCGAGCAGGGACACCGCGTTGATCTGGTCCTCGCAGAGTTCCTTCCACACGCCCCAGACCCGCGTGTCGAACAGGCGGAGCGCCTCATCGTGCCGGTCGAGATCGACCAGGAAGAGCGCGAGATGCCACCAGTTGTGGGTGTACATGAAGGAGTTGCAGTCCTCCCAGGTGTCGGACATCGACTCCAGGAAGGCCACGCCCTCCAGCATGCGGCCGCGCGATTCCAGACAGTGGGCGACGGCGTGGTGTGCCCACGGGTCGCGTCGATCGAGCTCCAGCGCCTGGCGGGCGAGCGCCTCGGCTTCCTCCACGCGGCGACACTCCTCCAGGCCGAAGGCATACAGGGCGTAGACGAAGCGATTGTCCCGGTTGGCGGCGAACAGCCGCTCGCCGATGCGCAGCAGGGCTTCGGAATCGCCGGCATTGAAGGCATGGAGCTGGCCCAGCTTGCCCGCCAGGATGTCGCGCGGCCAGTGGACCATCATCTTGTCGTGGATGGCCAGCGCGCGGTCGACACGGCCGGCGAGCCAGGCGTCGGTGGCGTCGATCCAGGCCTGCTCGCGGTCGCTGATGCCGCCGGCGGCAAGCCGTCGGGCCTGCGCGAGATAGCGCCGGGCCGCGACGCGGCCTTCCTCGGCATTCATCGACAGGACCAGATTCGCCGCCATGACCGGCAGCAGAGGGCAGCGATCCTCACGGTCGGCGGCGGCGACGAAGTCGGCGAGCCGGTTGCCGAAACGCAGCCATTCCTCGCGCAGGAAATCGAGGGAAGCGATCGCCTCGCCGTCGGCGTTGCTCACTTCCAACCCTTGACCGTCCCGCACCACGTCCGTCCGTCCCCGTCCACTGCGGGACAACTCTCGCATGCCGCGGCACCTTGCGCAAAGCGCCAAGGACGACGGACGGGACGCGGAAACAGGACGGTGCGTCAGCTCTTCGGCGAGCCGCCGAGGAAGCAGTAGATCATGCCGCTCTTGCCGGCGCAGATGTGGCTGCGGCCGTCAGGCGCGAGCTGTTGCAGCACGACTCGGGGCGGCACCGGAACCCAGCGCCCGTCGAGTAGCGCGTACCACATGCCGTCGTCCGAGCGATAGGCCCGCGTCGGTCGACAGTCGCCCTCGCCGGTAGTCGTGCTGCCGTTGCAGCAGGAATAGCCGGTATCGGGCTGCCTGAGCTCCTTGTACCAGTCGTGGTTCTCGGCATGGCCGTCGCCGCGAATGCCCGTCTCGCCCTGCGCGTGGTCGTGCACGTCCTGGGCGCGCGAAGAGGAAATTGCCGCGGCGATGGTCAGGGACGACAGCAGCGCGAATGCGGAACGAAGCATCGATTCGCCTCCGTCTGCCGGCCGGTCAGGTCGCGCGGCATTGTCCGGCAAAACGTCGCGCGGCGCGAACAGGTTCCACGGTCGAGCGCTCGGCGCCCGATGCGACTCTCGTGCCGAGAGTCGATTCCACGCCGCTTCCAGTGCATCGGGACGCGGCAACCCCGAGTGGTGACCATCCTGTGGCGGATGCCGTCGGGGGTCAGCCGCCTCGGTCGAAGTCGATGTATTCCTTTCGCAGACCGGAGGCGATGGCGACGAAATGCGGATCGTCCGCCGGGATCAAGCCGTGGCGCACGAAGAAGTCGATCAGCACCAGGTTGCAGTTGTACTTGAACTCGGTCGTGTCGCGCACCGTCTCGAACACGCGGCGGATCGGCCACAGCTCGAAGGCGTGCACCTCGCCGTCGTTTGCGCACGGCGTGAAATCCTCCGGCAGTTCGAGATCGAAGCACACCATCAGGTCGGGCTTCAGCTGCGGCCCGGACTGGTTGAGATAGGCGACGTAGCTCACCGCCTTCGCCTGCTCGGCCAGCGCGCGCGGGATCGAAGCCTCCTCGGCGCATTCCTTGATCAGGTTCTCGTGCAGGCCGATGCCGGCGGGCTGCCCGCCCGCGACGGTGTTGTCGAGCTGGCCCGGAAAGGTGGGCTTCGTGAAAGACCGCCGCGGAACCCAGATGTGCAGGCCGTCGCGGCGTTGCACGTAGCCCGTCATGTGCGGTCCGAAGGCCCGTACGCCGAACCAGGGCACGGCGGCCCGCTCCATGGTCATCAACGGCGGATCGGTGAATTCCCAAGCGACCGGATAGGGCTCCTCGCGCCATAGCCGCCCGAACTGGCCGCGCTCGCGCAGCTCGAGCAGGAAGGCGCGCACCTTCGCCGTGCGGCGCGCAGGCGTATCGAGGTCGGGATCGAGCTGCCAGCGCCCGTCGCGCCGTGCCAGCAGGTCGGGTCGCTCCGCGATCGTCGGCAGGAAGTCACGATGGAGGAAGCCCGCACGCCGGTCGCCGATGAACCACGGCTCGAACTGACGGAGATCGGCGTTGTTGCAGCGCGCGATATGGTCGAGGAACGACATCGCGGCAGGGATAGCATACGATCCGTCGCATGATCGAAGACGAATTGCAGCGCCTGCTCGATACCCTTCCGGCCGCCGATCGGCACGACGTCTTCGTCGAGGAATGCGGCGATCAGGACGTCCGGTTGCGTTTCTCGCTGTCAGCCGGCGGGAAATGGACCAGCGCCGCGCTGCTGTCCCTGGCCGATACGTCTCTGCGCGCCGCGGCGGGCCTCCCGTCGATGCTGACGCATCTTTCCGTCACGGTGCTGCGCGCCCCGCACGACGCCGATGTGCTTGCCCTCTCGCGCGTGATCCGCCGCGACGGCGATACGGTGCATGCCGAGACGTGGTTGTTCAGCCACGCCGCCGTCGAGCCGATGCTGCATGCCACGGCCACCTTGTCAGGATGACGTGATCAGGCCGCTTCCTTCCAGGCACCGTCCACGACGGCCACCACGTCGCGCATGATCTGGGTGAGATCG
>Ga0182792_1001481_pt1 | contig 18970 bp, 15 predicted proteins | sample Passage237B_FD_130497 | JGI IMG/M metagenome (GOLD analysis project Ga0182792, IMG submission 130497) | Cellulose adapted compost microbial communities from Newby Island Compost Facility, Milpitas, CA, USA - Passage2 37B (version 2) (version 2) ...
GCGGCCGCGTTTCGCCGCCTGCTCGCGCATCTGCGCGAACGCTCCGACGTGCAGAACATCGACCTGATGAACCTCGCCGGCTTCTGCCGCAACTGCCTGTCCAACTGGTATCGCGAGGCGGCCAACGCGGCCGGCGTGGAGATGGACAAGGAGGAATCGCGCGAGATCATCTACGGCATGCCGTATGGCGAATGGCGTGCCAAACACCAGACCGAGGCAAGCCCGGAAAAGCAGGCGGCGTTCGAGACCCACCGGCCGCAGCACGGCTAGCACGCTTCAGGACCCAGCAGCGGAGGATCGGACCGATGGCCATGAGCAAGCGCAGACTCGGGAGCCAGGGCCTGGAGGTCTCGTGCATCGGACTCGGCTGCATGGGCATGAGCCAGTCCTACGGCCCGGCCGACGAGGCCGAGTCGATCGCCACGATCCATCGCGCGATCGAGCTTGGGTGCACCTTTCTCGACACCGCGGAGGTCTACGGTCCTTTCGTCAACGAGGAACTGGTCGGCCGGGCTCTCGAAGGGCGACGCGACCAGGTCGTGCTCGCCACCAAGTTCGGCTTCCGCTTCGAGGGCGGCAAGCAGGTGCCCGGGCAGATGGACAGCCGGCCCGAGCGCATCCGCGAGGCGGTCGAAGGCAGCCTGCGCCGCCTGCGCACCGACCGTATCGACCTCATCTATCAGCACCGGGTTGATCCGGCCGTTCCGATCGAGGACGTGGCGGGCGCGGTCGGCGAACTGGTGCGGCAGGGCAAGGTCCGCTTCTTCGGTCTCTCCGAGGCGGGAGCGGGGAACATCCGGCGGGCGCATGCAACGTTTCCGGTGACGGCGCTGCAAAGCGAATATTCGCTGTGGGAGCGCAATCTGGAAGCGGAGATCATCCCCCTCCTGCGCGAGCTCGGCATCGGGCTGGTGCCATTCGCGCCGCTCGGACGCGGCTTCCTGACGGGCACCGTGAAGCGGGCGGAGGAGTATCCCGAGAACGACCACCGGCGCGGCGACCCGCGCTACCAGGGCGCCAATTTCGACGCCAACGTAGCGGCCGCGCGCATCGTCCAGGACATGGCCGCCACGAAGGGCGCGAAACCCGGCCAGATCGCGATCGCGTGGCTGCTTGCCAAGGGCCCGGACATCGTGCCGATCCCGGGCACAAAGCGGCGAAGCTATCTGGAGGAAAACGTCGCAGCCGAAAGCATCGTACTCGACGCCGCCGACATGGCGGCGCTGGATGCGGCACTGGCGCCGGACAGGATCGCCGGCGAGCGCTACAACCCACGCCAGATGGCGACCGTCGACCGCTGAGCCGATTGGCGAAAGCGGTCCGATGTGTGGCGGCCAACCGTTGATCCCCGATGTCCACACGGCGGCGTTCTCCCGCTTGACCCTCGCCGGCTGCTCGGGCATCGAAGCCGCAATTGCCGCGCTGCGAGTCGCGGTGCTGCAGGAGAATCCGCCTTGGCCGAAGACATTACCAGCGAGACCGCCCAGACCGTGGCAGCCGGCCAGTTGAGGGCCTTCATCGAGCGCATCGAGCGCCTTGAAGAAGAGAAGAAGACGATCGCCGACGACATCAAGGAAGTCTATGCCGAGATGAAGGGCAACGGCTTCGACACCAAGGCGGTGCGCACGATCGTGCGCCTGCGCAAGAAGGACCAGGCAGAGCGGCAGGAAGAGGAAGCCATCCTCGATCTCTACAAGGCCGCGCTCGGGATGGCCTGACGGCATGGCGGTCCGGCGGCGGACCGCGTATTAAGAGGCCATGACCATGGCCGATGATGCCGCGACGCCAACGCCGCGCCGCAACTTCTTCGCCGCCCGCTACGCCGGCGAGGTGCCACTCGAGCGCGTCTTCTGGATCGACATGCTGGTCGTGGCGACGCTGATCAACATCGGCACCGCATTGCTCGGCATCCTGATGTTCGGCTTCAAGCTGCCGGCCTGGGTCGGCGTGGCGGCGTTCCTGTCGCCGCTGCCCTACAACCTCTTCCTCTATCTCGCCGTTTGGCGGGCCTCGGCAAAGGTCGAACCGAAGACGGCCGCGGCCTATCGGCTGGCGGCGGCCGTCTGGGTTGGGCTGTCGATCCTGATCTGAGAGGACTTCTGCTGGGGCCGTCTGGCGATTTCAGCGCGGACAGCCTCCTTGGCAAGGACACCTGGAGGTCTTGCGCAGGACGGCAGCGGGTTCGAGTTTCGTCTGCGTCGCCTCGACGAACCGGAAGCCCCGGGCCTCGTAGAACGGGCGCGCCCGCTGCCCGGCAATCACGTGCAGGGAGCGGATGTCGTCCCCTCGCGTCACGGGCGAAGAGCCGCGGAGCGCGGAGCCGTGGCACCCGACAGCCGGCGCCGCCTCGCCATGAGGATGCGGCCGATCTGGACCATGTTGAGCGTCACGAAAAAGAGGTTCCACGCGACGACGTTCAGCATCGGGACCGGCTGGTTGTAGAAATAGACCGCAAGACAGCACGCGGCCGCGCATGTGATGACGCGCAGGCGCAGCATGTCCATGGTGAAATAGGCAACGACGTAGAGCACGTTCGCTGCGTTGATCAGGATGTCCATGGCTCTTCAAGGCAGCGGGGGGGAGGGCGCCCGCACTGGGCGCCCGCCTTTCCTCATTCGCCGCCAAACTCCGTCTTGAAGTTTTCAAAGTCGATCTGGAGACCGTTGAGCACGGCGCTCCAGTGGCGCACGTAGCCGGCGAGTGCCACGGCCTCGGCGATCTCCTCGTCGGAGGCGCCGCGGTCCTTCGCCATCTTGCTCTCGAGCCAGATGCAGTAGCGGCACGGAATCTGCGCTGCCACGGCAAGGTTGATGAGCGACTTCACTTTGGGCTCGAGCACCGTGTTGCCTTCGCCGAAATCGAGGCCCTTGGTGATCGCCCAGGCGCCGGCCACCGCCGACTTCGGGTAGGCCTTGAAATGCGTCGGGACCGTGCCGATCGCAGCTTCGATCTCCTTGTAGGTCTGTTCGGCGCTGGACTGCTCCTGGGCCATCGCGGCCGGACCGGAGAGCTGTACGCCGACGCCGGCGACGGCCACGACAAGGATGGTTGCAAGTATCTTCTTCATCTGGGTTCTCCTTTTCGATCTCATGTCATCGGGAGGATGGTTCGCCTGCCGCCGCCGGGCAGGCGAACCGGGTCGTCTCAGGCATTGGCCTGAGGCGGATGGCCGTCCCTGCCGGGACGTGGCGGCTGTCGCGAGGAGGTCAGAGCCTCGCTTCGAGAACGAGGTTGAACGGCGTCTCGAAGGCGCGGCGGAAACGGGTAAAGCCTGCCTTGTAGAAGACGTCCCTGAGGCGGGCCTCGCCTGCCTGGGCGCCCAGCACGAGGCGACCGCCATCCGAAATGGCATGGGCACAGCAGATCGTCGTGGACGCCGCGTAGTACATCCGGGCCACCGGCGAGACATTGTCCTCTACGCGGTCGTTGGCGAAGGGCTCGACCAGCATCACCGTGCCGTCCGGCGCGAGCGCCTTCGCGGCATGTCGCGCAGCGGCGACCGGATCGCCCATGTCGTGCAGTGCGTCGAAGAAGCAGATGAGATCGTAGCCCTGGCCCGGGTAGTCGCCGGACCGCGCCACCTCGAACCGCGTGCGCTCGGTCACGCCTGCCTCGGCAGCGATTTCCCGCGCCTCGTCAAGCGACTGCGGATGCGAGTCGAACCCGCGGAAGGCGGATGCCGGAAACGCCTTGGCCATCAGCACCGTCGAATGGCCGTGGCCGCAGCCGATGTCGGCAACCAGCGCGCCCTTCTTGAGCTTTTCCACGACGCCGTCGAGCGCGGGCAGCCATTCCTGAACGAGGCTTGCCTTGTATCCATTGCGGTAGAAGGCCGCGACGCCGCAGGCCAGCCGCCCGTCATGGTCGCCCCACGGAATGCCCTTGCCGGTGCGGAAGGCCTCTATTGCCTTTTCCTCGTCCGCCCACATGGAGGCAGGCACCGCCCATGCGTTCGGGAAGAAGGTCGGGCTGTCCTCGTCAGCCAACACCATCGCCTGCTCGGGCGTCAGCTCGTAGGTGTCGCTCAGTGGGTGGTAGTCGATGTAGCCGCCGGCGACTTGGGAGTTCAGCCATTCGCGGACATAGCGCTCGGCGCAGCCTGCCCGGGCGGCGAGTTCGCGCGGGCTGAGCGGACCGGCGCCGGCCATTGCCTTGTAGAGGCCGAGCCGGTTGCCAACGCTGATCATCACGCCGCCATAGCCGGCGGACAGGTCGGCAAAGGCCCGGGCCACCAGGGCGTCGAGCTTTGCGGAGTCGACCGCATGGGGATGGACGTGTTTCATCTCGTGTCTCCTGTTGAAGCTCCGGGAGCAAGGCCCGGTGTGAGCGCTCAATTCGCAGAGACAGGAGCCGGACTGCAGAGCGGTCCTTTCCAGAATCGGGCGATTCGTGCCATGCGAGGGGGCCGGGGTGACAGGGACATGATGCATGCTACTTTTGCGGCAGCAGTCCCGGGCAGGATTTCGACCCATGGCGGGTAGTCCGCTTCACGTCAGTCTGGTCGCAATACCGGAGGCCGTCGTCTCGACGCTCTCCGGCATATTCGATGTCATCAACGGACCGGCGCTGCTTCAGCAGGACCCGTCCACTCGCCCCTTCGCCTTGGAAATCGTCGGGCCGAAACGCGGCTCGCTCGAGCTTGCCAGCGGCATACCCGTGTCGGTTCACCGTGCTTTCGAGGATGTTGATGCCACGGACGTCATCATCGTGCCGTCGATCCTGCTCGGGGCTGAAGGTTGGGTGAAGGGCAGGCATGCTGACCTCGTCGAGTGGTCGCGGCGAATGCATGCCCGCGGTGCACTGCTGTGCTCGGCTTGCTCAGGTATCTTCCCCCTTGCCGAAACCGGCCTGTTCGACGGAATGGATGCGACCGTCCACTACGGCTATGCCAAGGCGTTTGCGGCCGCCTTCCCGCAAGTGCCCATCCACCCTGATCGTGTTCTCGTCGTTTCCGGGAAACGCGAGGAGCTGATCAGCTCAGGTGCTTCCATGTCCTGGCACGATCTCGTGCTCTACCTGATCGCCCGCCATGCCGGCGCGACGGTGGCGCAGGACGTGGCGCGCTTCTTCGCGCTTCAGTGGCACCAGGACGGCCTCGCACCGTACATCGTGTTCGAAGGCCGCAAGGATCATGGCGACCAGGCCATCCAGGTGGCCCAGGACTGGATTGCGACGCACTTTTCCGTGGCCAGTCCGGTCGAAGGGATGATTGAGCGCACGGGACTCGCCGAGCGCACGTTCAAGCGCCGATTCACGAACGCGACGGGCATGAGCCCGATCGCCTATGTGCAGCGGCTGAGGATAGAGGACGCCAAGCGCCGCCTCGAGCGCACCGAAGCATCAATCGACGAGATCAGCTGGCAGGTCGGCTACGAGGAGCCTGCCTTCTTCCGCCGCCTGTTCAAGCGCGTAACCGGACTCACGCCCGGCGCCTACCGCCGGCGTTTCAAGATCCCTGACTATGCGCAGAGCACGCAGCGATCATCGCGGTGATCGCGGGTGGGGAGGATTTCAGCCGGCCGGTTCGAAATTCAGCGCCACGCCGTTTATGCAATAGCGCAGGCCGGTCGGGGGCGGGCCGTCGGGAAAGACGTGGCCGAGATGGCTGCCGCAATTGGCGCAGTGGACCTCCGTCCGCGTCATGCCCCAGCTGCGGTCCGTGCTTGTCTCGACCGAGCCCGGGACGGGATCGTTGAAGCTCGGCCAGCCGGTGCCGCTCTCGAACTTCAGTGTCGATTCGAACAGCTTCTGGCCGCAACCGGCGCAGCGGAAGACGCCGGCCCGGTGCTCGTGCAACAGCGCGCAGCTGCCGGGCCGCTCGGTGCCGTGCTCGCGCATGATGTGGTACTGCTCCGGCGTCAGCATCGCCCGCCATTCGGCGTCGGTCCGCGTGAACGGAAAGGTGCGTTCCTGCATGGCAAACCTCCTTGGCGTCGAGCCACCTCTATTTAGGGCCGCACGGCGCGCCACGCCAATCACCAGCCGCCGAACATCAGGAAGCCGACGATCACGAAGGTGGGAATGAGGATGGCAACCGACCACAGCATGTAGCCGAAGAAGCTCGGCATGTTCACGCCCTGTTGGCGGGCGATCGCATAGACCATGAAGTTGGGTGCGTTGCCGATATAGGTGTTGGCACCCATGTAGACGGCGCCGGTCGAGATCGCGGCCAGCGTCGTGGCGAGCGTGGTCATCAGCACTTCGGGGTCGCCGCTGGCGAGCTCGAAGAAGACCAGATAGGTGGGCGCGTTGTCCAGGAAGGATGACAGCAAGCCGGTCATCCAGAAGTAGGCGAGGTTGTTGGGCGTGCCGTCGGCGGCTGTCACCAGCGAGACGAGAGGCGCCAGCGCGCCGTCGAGTCCGGCATGCAGGATGGCGATCACCGGGATGATGCAGACGAAGATTGCAGCGAAGAGCTTCGCCACCTCGACGATCGGTCCCCAGGCGAAGTCGTTGCCCGCGCGATACTCGGCCCTGGTCAGCTTGAGGGAGGCGAGGGCCAGCAGGACGATGATGGCGTCGCGCACGAGGTTCTGCAGCTCGACCTCCACGCCATAGATGTCAAACACGATGCCCGGGTCCCAGGCTGCGGACATGAGGATGGCCGCGATGACGCCGGCGAGCAGCGCGAAATTGACGAGTCCGAAAATGCGGATCCGTGAATCCGGTGTCGGGTCCTTGATCTTCGGCATGCCCTCTTCGCGGATGTGGAACCAGGTGTCGATGACGAGGAAGGCGGCGAGCACGATGCCGCCGACGAGCAGCGTCTCGAAGGCGAGGTGTTGCGTGGTCCAGAAGAAATCGACGCCGCGCAGGAAGCCGACGAACAGCGGCGGGTCGCCGAGCGGGGTCAGCGCGCCACCGATGTTCGACACCAGGAAGATGAAGAAGATCACGACATGGGCGTTAAAGGGCCGGTTGTCGTTGGCCCGGATCATCGGCCGGATCAGGATCATCGAGGCGCCGGTCGTGCCGACCACCGAGGCGAGGCAGGCGCCGATGACCAGAAGCGCGCCGTTGACCAGCGGGCTGCCGTGGATGTTGCCGCGCACCAGGATGCCGCCGGCGATGGTGAACAGGCCAAACAGCAGGATGATGAAGGACATGTATTCGAGCAGCATCGCATGCAGCGCCGATTCCAGCGCGAGCGACGGGCCGAACACGAAGGCCATCGGCACCAGCGTCAGCGCGCCCCAGAACAGCGCGAACTTGCCGTAGTGATGCTCCCACAGATGTGGATAGAACAGCGGGCCGGTCGCGATCGACAAAAGCAGGCCGACGAAGGGCAGGGCCCAAAGGATCGACATTTCGGCTCCCGGCAGCCCATGCGCCTCCGCCGCAAGGGCCGGCGAGGCCGAAGTCAGGATTGCCGCCGCGATCGCGCCAGCCAGGAATGCCGAAATGCGCATGAAGTCCCCTCCGTTGGCGTGCGTTGGTAACAACGGAAGCGCACCCTGCCAACCCTCGTCCGGGTCGCAGGGTCGAGGCCGGTCCGGCGGAGGCGTGGTGACGTCGGCTAGTGCTTGCGCGAAAGCGTCCGGGTCGCCTGTTCCAGGCCCGCCAGGGTGAGCGGGAACATGCGCTCGGAAAACAGCTCGCGGATCATCTGGATCGAGTGCGTATAGCCCCAGTGCTTTTCCTGCACCGGGTTGAGCCAGACCGCGTTGGGCCACTGCGCGAGCACGCGTGAGAGCCAGGCGCTGCCCGCTTCCGGGTTCCAGTGCTCAACCGAGCCGCCCGGATAGGCGATCTCATAAGGGCTCATCGAGGCGTCGCCGACGAAGACCACCTTGTAGTCCGGCCCGTATTTGTGAAGCACGTCCCAGGTCGGGATCACCTCGCCATGGCGGCGGCGGTTGTCCTTCCAGACGCCTTCGTAGAGGCAGTTGTGGAAGTAGAAATATTCGAGGTGGCGAAACTCGGCCCGCGCCGCCGAGAACAATTCCTCAACGACCTTGATGTGGTCGTCCATCGAACCGCCGACGTCGAAGAACATCAGCAGCTTCACGGCGTTGCGCCGTTCGGGGCGGGTGACCACGTCGAGATAGCCGTGCTCGGCCGTCGAATGGATGGTGCCGGGCAGGTCGAGCTCCTCCTCGGCGCCCTCGCGCACCCAGCGGCGCAGGCGCTTCAGCGCCACCTTGATGTTGCGCGTACCGAGCTCGACCGTGTCGTCGAAATTCCTGAACTCGCGCTTGTCCCACACCTTGACCGCGCGGCGGTGGCGGCTCTCGTGCTGGCCGATGCGCACGCCCTCGGGGTTGTAGCCATAGGCGCCGAAAGGCGAGGTGCCGGCGGTGCCGATCCATTTCGAGCCGCCCTGGTGGCGCTCCTTCTGCTCCTCGAGCCGTTTCTTCAACGTCTCCATCAGTTTTTCGAAGCCGCCAAGCGCCTCGACCAGCTTCTTCTCTTCCTCGGTCAGGTGCTTTTCGGCGAGCCGGCGCAGCCATTCCTCCGGGATGGTTTCAACATCGACCGCGCCGACGCCCGACACCGCCTCGACGCCGCGGAAGACATGGGCGAAGACCTGGTCGAAGCGGTCGATATGGCGCTCGTCCTTCACCAGCGTGGCACGGGCGAGATGGTAGAAGCCCTCGACGTCGTAATCGACCAGATGCGCGTCCATGCCTTCGAGCAGCGTGAGGTACTCGCGCAGGGAGACCGGCACGCGCGCCGCCTTCAGCTCGAGGAAGAACGGAATGAACATGCCGTCTTTGTGCGCGAGTGGTGCCGAGATGGCAAGGCTGGAGGCCTTCGCCGAGATGGCGGCAAAACAGTGCGCCCGCCCTCGTCATCGACACAGGCGGCGCCGTCCAATCCCGACCGGGATTGATCAGGGGGCGCCCTCGTCCCGTCCAACCGTTTCTTAATGACTGGGCGCTAATCGTCGTCGCGGTAAACGGAAAACGGAGTGTATGGGGTGCGTGCTTCCGCTGCCATCACCGCGTGGCGCAAGCCGCCGCGGCGCGGATGCGGTCGTTCACCCGTCGTGCCGGGAGCTCGCCACTCCTCCTCTTCAGAGCGGGTCTTCTGATGCCGGTCACGCCGATCCTCGAGGAGGACAGTGGCAGCCGTGCCGGTTCGCTGCTTTCGAGTCTCGCGGGGTTCAGGCCGGAGACGGCCGACCCGGCGGTTTCGGAAGTGATCGAGAGCCAGCGGCCGCGCACGCTTGCCATCTACCCCGCGTCGGCAGGCTTCGACCTGGTCGAGGAGCTCGACCATCTGTGCGCACGCTCCGTCGAACCGAACATCTTCTTCAATCCGCGCTTTCTTGCTCCCGCCATGCCACGGCTGGAAGACAAGGAAATCCGTCTGGCGGTCATCCGCGACGGCGGCCCGGGCCAGGGCCGGCTGCGCCTGCTCGTGCCGTTCTCGATCGAGCGTCCGCCCGTGCCGTTCGGCGTGCCGATCATGCGCACCTGGGCGAATCCGTTCGGACCGCTCGGTACGCCGCTCGTCGATCACGACGACCCCGAAGGCGTCATATCGGACTTCTTCTCGATGCTGGCGCGGCCGCATCTCAAGCTGCCTCGCGTCTTCGTGCTGCCCGAGGTGCGGCTCGACGGGCCGTTCGCCACCATCCTGAGTGCGTTCGCCGCAAGCCGCAATCTCACCCTCGTCGTCACCGGCCAGGCAGAGCGCCCGTACCTGCAAAGCACGCTGGAAGGCGAAGACTACCTGCGCGAGGCCCTGCGCTCTCACCATCTGCGCGAGCTGCGCCGGCTGCGTCGCCGCCTCAGGGAACTGGGCAAGGTCGAGTACCACGTCGCCCGCAATCCGGACGACATCCGCATCGGCGTGGAAACCTTCCTCAGCCTGGAAGCCGCCGGCTGGAAGGGTCGCGGGGGCACCGCGATGGCGACCGACCGCTACCGTGCCGCCTTCGCCCGCGAGGCAGTGCACCGGCTGGCGGAGAGGGACCTCTGCCGCGTGCATTCGCTGACGCTGGACGGAAAGGTGATCGCCTGCCTGATCGTGTTCATCGAGTCGGGCATCGCCTACACCTGGAAGACGGCCTATGACGAGGAATACGCCGTCTATTCGCCCGGCACGCTGCTGATGCTGGACGTCACGGCCACGCACCTCGAGGACCCCAACATTCTTGGCACGGATTCATGCGCCGTCCCCGACCACCCGGTGATGAGCCGCATCTGGACGGAACGCCGACCGGTCGGCACGCTGATCGTCGGCCTCAACCCCGATGCAGACCGCCTGGCGCGGCAGGCCGCCTCGCAGCTTCACCTCTATCAGGAGACGCGCAACTTCGCGCGCCAGCTCAAGCAGCGCATCCGGGGATTGCTGCGTCGTTAGGACGTAGCAGCGCCAAGCCTAGCCGGCCTGCTGCACGGCTTCGGCGCCCTCGCCAAGCCACGTCGCCACCTTTTCCAGCAGTGCGTTGGGGCTGATCGGCTTCGACAAATAGTCGTCCATGCCGGCCTCCAGGCAACGTTCGCGATCGCCCTTCAGCGCATGTGCGGTCACGCCGACGATCGGCACGTGAACGCCGCTGGTCTTCTCCAGTTCGCGGATCGCGCCGGTCGCTTCCAATCCGTTCATGCCAGGCATCGAAACGTCCATCAGGATCATCCGCGGGCGCGTTTCCTTGTATACCTGGACCGCCAGCTCCCCGTTGCCGACAATGTGGAACCGGTGCGGCGTCTCGCCCAGGATCTGGGTGAAGACGAGCTGGTTCACCTCGTTGTCCTCCGCGACGAGGATGTCGAGGCCCGCTTCGGACGCCGATTGCTCCTGCGCCACTGGCGCTGGCTGTGGCACGGCCGCCATCGCGGCGCCCGGCGCGGCAGCGGGTGCGGGCGCGGCAGGCATCGGCCCTGCAGGCAGCGGCTTCGCCGCCGGCGCGCCGGCCCCCTTCTGTACCCGATGCTTCTGGATGGTCGCCACCAGCGTCTCCAGCAGGAGCGACGAGCGCACCGGCTTGATCAGCTGCGCGTCGATGACGAGGTCGCGCACATGCATGTTGCTGAGCGACTGGTCGACCGAGGTGAGCATGACGATCGGCACGTCGGAAATGCCGGGCGTGTCGCGCACCAGCCGCGCCATCTCGATGCCGTTCATGCGCGGCATCTGGTAGTCGAGCACGATGCAGTCGACCGCCAGACCGCGAGCCGCGGCGGCCTTCAGCACCTGGATACCCACGACGCCGCTTTCGGCAGCGCAGGCGTCGAAGCGCCACGCCGCCATCTGTTCCGACAAGATGGCCCGGTTGACCTCGTTGTCGTCAACGACGAGCACACGCGCACCGGTGACATCCATGGGCGTGATCCTTTCCACGACTTGCGGGCCCGCATGCGGCAGCTCGATCGTGAACCAGAAGGTCGAGCCCTCGCCTTCCTTGCTCTCAACACCGACGGTGCCGCCCATCATGTCGACGAGGCGCGACGTGATCGCCAATCCCAGGCCCGTGCCTTCGTGGCGGCGCGTCGACGACGAATCGACCTGGCTGAACTTTTCGAACACCAGCGCCAGCTTGTCGGCCGGGATGCCGATGCCGGTGTCGGTAACGCTGACCTTGAGCCGGCTGGATTCCGGGCCGGCCTCGCCGCTCACGTCGATCAGAACATGGCCGGCATCGGTGAACTTGACGGCATTGCCGACCAGGTTGGTGATGATCTGGCGGATGCGGCCTACGTCGCCGACGAAGGTGCGGTTGAGCCCCGGCTGCACCCGCACGATGAGTTCCAGGTCTTTCTCCTTGGCGCGCGTGGACACGAGCGTGGCGACGTCCTCCACGGCCTCGGCGAGATTGAAGGGCGCAGGATCGAGCACGAGCTGGCCGGAATCGATCTTCGAGAAGTCGAGAATGTCGTTGATGATGGTCAGCAGTGCATTCCCCGACTTGACGATGATGTCGACGAAGGTCCGCTGCTTGCCGTCGAGATCGGTGTTGGACAACAGCTCGGCCATGCCGAGCACGCCGTTCATCGGCGTGCGGATCTCATGGCTCATATTGGCCAGGAATTCCGACTTCGCCCGATCGGCCAGGATCGCCTTCTTGCGCGCCTCCTCGAGCTCGACCTCGCGCTGCTTGAGTTCGGTGATGTTGCTCGTGGAGCCGATCAGGTAGACAGAGCCGTCGCTGGCCGTGAACACGCCTTTGCGCGCGATCTGGTAGCGGGTCGACCCGTCGGGATGGGTGACGATTTCCTCGGCCTCCACCATCTCGCCGCTTTCGAGCACCCTGCGGTCGGACTCCATGAGGGCTTCGCCCTCCGGACCGAACACGTCGACGTCGGTGTGGCCGATCGCCTCCTCTTCGGTGTAGCCGGTCAGGTCACACCAACCCTTGTTGACGTACATCAGCCTGAGGTCGGGCTTCTTGGCGTAGATCGCCACCGGCACGTTGTCGATCAGGTTACGGAAGATCTCGTTTTCGCGCATGCTCTCGCGCAGCGCGGCCTCCCGCTCCTTGACGTCGGTTATGTCGATCCTGACGCCAATGAAGAAGCCTTCAGGTGTACGGGTGTCGAACACCTTGAACCACCGCCCGTCGGGGTTCTGCCGCTCGTACTCCGCGTGGGCGACATGGTACTTCCTGGAATACTCCTCGATCCAGGCGTCGCGATCGACGTCGTAGAGCTGGTCCACCTCGGGATTGCCGCTTTTGCGGAAATAGCCGGCCGCGTGCGCCTGCTCCAATGCTTCACGCAGCGTCCCGTGCTTGCGCATGGCCGGCGCGAGCGCCGGATAGGCGTCGAAGATCATCTTGTTGCCGGTGACGAAGCGATCGTCGCGATCGTAGACGATGACGGCCGCAGGCAGCGAGTTGAGCACGCTTTCCAGCTGCTTGCGCGCGTCGCTCGCTTCCCGCTCCCGGCGCTTCAGCTCCGTCACGTTGAAGATGGTGCCGGCGACGTAGTTCTTGCCGCCGGCGATGCTGACGCGGCTCTTGCGCACGATGCGCGACTTCGGCGCGCCTTCAACCTCGAAGTCTTCCTCGACCTCGAACACCTCGCCGGTGTCGAGCACGGCTTGCTCGCTTTCCTCGAACGAGGATGCCAGCTCGGGCGTGAAATAGTCGGCGGCCTTCTTGCCGATCATCGATTCGGCGTGCACGCCGAACACTTCGCCGAAGGCCTTGTTGACCAGCACGAATTCGAGTTTCTCGTCCTTGACGAAGATCGGGTCGGCGACGCTGTCGATCACCGCCTCGGCGAGCTTCGCCTGCTCCAGGGCAGCCCCGAGCTGGGCCTCGCGCTGCTTCAACTCGGTGATGTCGTAGTAGGAGATCAGCCGCTTTCCACCGGACAGCGCGGTCACCGCGTAGATCATCGTGCATCCGTCGGCACGACGGAATTCGCGCGGCGCCACGTCGCCGGCCCTGATTTCCGCCAGGCGCGACTGGACGTAATCCTCCCACTGGTCGTCGGGTACGTCGTAAATGCCGTTGTGCCGGTTGATGTCCATCAGCTGCCGGAAATGGCTGCCGACCGGCACGTCCCTCGGCGTCACCTTCCAGATGTCGTAGAAGGCGCGGTTGATGATCTCCGCCTGCAGGCTGGCATCGACGAGGACGACACCCATCGCCATGCTGTCGATGGTCCGGCCGAGGTCGGACAGAAGATCCTCGCTGTGGCGCTTGGCGCGTGCCAGTTCCTCTTCGCGCTTCTTCAGATCGGTGATGTCGGTGGAGATTCCGATCCTGCCGCCGTCTTCCGTGCAGATTTCGCGATGCATGCAGAAACGGCCGTCGCCGAAGGCGATCACCTGTTCCCACTGCTCCTCGCGCCGCTTGGCCATCACGGCGTCGACCCAGCTCATGTGGTCGATATCGCCCGACAGCAGGATGCACCGCTCCAGGCCGACCTGGAGGAGCCGTTCGAACGTCATGCCGGGCCGGATCACATCCTCCAGCCCCGCATACATGTCGACCATCGCGTCGTTATAGAGCGCGAGCTTGCCGTCACTGTCGAAATAGCAGAAGCCGTCGTGCATGGCGTTGAGAGCCGTCATCAGCTTCTCGGCGTGGCTGCGCCCGGCGTTCGCGTCGTGCACCAGCTTCCTGCGGCTTTCGCGCAGCGAAAGCGCGCGCCGCGTCTCGCGCAGTTCGTCGAGCGCCTCGACCATCGTGGTCACGTTGCGCCCGGTGCCGCAATAGCCGGCGAACCCGCCGTTCTCGTCGAAGCGCGGGAAACCCGACACGCTGACATAACGGCACAGGTCGGTCGGCTTGGTGACCTCGTAGATGAATTCGCGGAACGGCCGGAACGCCTTCAGGTCCGCAAGATGGGCCGCGTATTTGGCGTTGTGCCGGGCAGTGGTCGCGAAGAAGTTGAACCAGGATTTGCCGAGCGCCCGCGAGGGGCGCAGGCCGGTGACCGCCTCGACCGATTTGGAGAAATAGACGAACTCGTGCTTGGCGTTGGTCTGCCAGACCCAGTCGGCGCCGACATCGACGAGCTGCTCGAGCTCGGCCACACTGAAATGCGCCCCCGCCTTGTCGAGCGCGGAGTTCGCGCGCTCATTCGTCGTGGCGTCTGGTGATACGGTCGACCCGTTTGCGGCCGGCGCGTCCCCCCTACCGGTCGTTGGCAATTCAGCAAATCCTCCCCTGCGGGATATGGGGAGGCAATGTGCCGGACAAGCATTAACGATTGACTAAGCTTAACGAACGGATGAACGGGACGCTCGCGCCGCTCTTGCGGCAGCAACTTCACAGACCAACGTGCGCCACGCCGAGGTCAGCCACGAACTCTGGTGCGCCGTCGGCCAGGGCCCCGACGATGATCACGAACTGATGATTACCGGGAACAACCGCGTCGTGTCGTTGTCGCCGTCGAACTTCGCGCCGGCGGTCAGCGATGTGCAACACCGCCGCAGTATCCAACATGCGCAAGTACGAACCGGATGCGACTCAATGCCGCACGACCAGTAGCGGCTGCTTACCCTCTTCTCCGGGCGATTCCGGGAGCAAGTCCACCGCCAGATTGACCAGTGCCGTCGTGACTTCGTTGTGGGTCCAGCCGGACGCAACTGCCTTCTCGATCAGCTCAGTCACCGCAGACGCGATCGCGTCCGCACAGTCTCGGTAGCGCTCCAAGTGGCGGTGCGCATCGTCCGATACTTCCATTGCACTTGTCCCCAAACCCCGAATGCCCAAGAGCCCGTCGATGGAAATCGACTGTATTCAACGCAAAGCACACAACCATGCCACTGTCCACCTACCAATGCGCGCATCCCCCTTAAGATGTGTGCAGAAGTTCAGATGGACTAATTCGCCGGAAGGACATCGCATCAGGGACGATGCGACCAGAACATCCATCTAGCTCGAACGGTTGGCTGGTAAGAACCACGGTTCCGCTCAACAATGCGAGCGATGGTGTACCCCGACCCAACCCGCAACACCATCACGGTGCTAGTCTCCCTCCCCGGGAGACTAGCACTATCGAGCGCCCGGACTTCTCGAAGTGAGAACCTCATCGTCCGTCGGGTGTGCGCAGGCCGAACCACTTGTCCCTGACGGCTTCGTAGTGCTCGCTCGGATGGTAGATCGCCACCTGCAGCCCGAGGTGCTCTGCCGAAAGCTGGCCCATCGCCGACAGGATTGCATAGCTCGCCACGACGACGTCGCGCTGCGCGCTCACCAGGTTGATCTGCGCGCTGCTCACGTCGGCCTGCGCGTTGAGCACGTCGAGCGTCGTGCGCTGGCCGACGTTGCGCTCCTCGATGACGCCCCCAAGAGCAAGTTGCGCGGCAGCGACGAGTTCGCGATTGGCGGCAACCGATTCCCGCGCCGCCTGATACTGCGCCCAGGCCGCGGCCGTCGCGAGCCGCACACGGTCACGGTTTACGTCTGCATCGATGCGTGCCTGGCCGAGCGACTCCTTGTTCTGCCGAACCGTCGCCGACGTACGGCCGCCCTGGTAGATCGGCACCGTCAGAGTTACTCCGGCGCCGGCCGAACTCGACCAGCCGTTCGGGCTGGCCGCGGTTGGCGCACTGGAGTTGCGAAAGTTGCTGGCGACGCTGGCGCCGGCCGAGACCTGCGGAAGAAGCGCGCCCTCCGCCGACTTCACGGCGAAGCCGGCCGCGTCGATCCGATGCTCTGACGCGATGATCGCCGGGTGCTCGCGCAGAGCAACCGCAAAGCTGGCCTCGACGCTGGGCGGCAACAGCTTCGTCAGCGGCGAGCCGGGCTGCAGGGCGCCCGGCGCCTCCCCTACCACCTGCTTGTAGGTCGCCGAACTCGCCAGCACCTGGGCACGCGCGAAGCTGAGCTGGGCGATCGCGCTTTGCTGGCTGGCACGCGCCTGGGCCACGTCAGTGCGTGTTCCTTCGCCGACTTCGAGCCGGGAATTGGCCGCGCGCACCTGCTCGTTGAGGAAGGCCAGATTGCGCTCGCGCAGCGCTGCGATCTCACGATCGCGTATCACGTCCATATAGGCGGCCGCGGCGTCGAACAGCGTGTTCTGCTCGGTGTTGCGCAGCGATTCCTGCGCGGCCCTGACGCGTGCCTCGGCGGCACGCACGTTGTTCCTAGTCTGGAAGCCGTCGAACAGCGTCTGGCTGATCTCGACGCCGAACGAACCGGTTGTCAACGACACACCGCTTCCGTTGGCATAGTTCCAGCGCGAACTGCCGGCGATCACCGGACGGAAGCCCGACTTCGCCAACGGCACCGTCTCGTCGGTGACGCGTACGCCGGCGCGCGCAGAATTGAGAGTCGAATTATTGGCGTAGGCTTTGCTCAGCGCCCCGAAAATCGTCTCTGCCGAAGCAGGGCCGCTCAGGATCAATGACGGCACCAGCACGAGCCAGAACCGGCTTTCGCGCCGCGCCCTCCGAGTCCCGTCTCCGCCCCGCCTCATTCGCGTATCCAAAGCCGAGTGGTCTTTCCTATCACGCACGACGAAGCCGGGCAAACTGTCGCTCGGGGCTGTTCCACAGTGTCAACAGCTATCTAGCAACGGTCATGCAGGTCAGGTCAGCTTCGGCACCAGCCGGGGATTACTCCTCCACGAAGGCACGGGACATCGAATCGACCACCGGTTTGGCCAAATAGCTGAAGAAAGTGCGCTCGGCTGTCTGGATCAGGACTTCGACCGGCATGCCAGGTGTCGGGGTGAAGCCGTGCACGCGCGCAAGTTCCTTCGGCTGTATGCTGACACGCGCGAGGTAGAACTCCTGGCCCGACTGCACTTCGCTCGCGGGGAGGGCATCCGCCGACACATAGTAGACGGTGCCCTGCAGAACCGGGGTCTTCCTCATGTTGAGAGCCACAAGGCGGATGGTCGCGGGTTCGCCAACGCGCACGCTGTCGATCTCGGTTCGCCGCACCTGCGCCTCGATCACCAGCGGCACGTCGGCCGGCAGGATTTCCAGAATGCCCTTGCCGCTTTCGATGACGCCGCCCGACGTGTGATAAAACATTCGCACCACGGTCCCGCTGACCGGAGCATCGATCGTCGCACGGGTGAGCACGTTCTGTGCCTGGCGCGACTGCTCGCGAACGGAATCCAGATCGCCCTGGGTGACTTCCAGCTCTTCGAGCAGCGCTTGCCGCTGGTCCTCCTGGATCCGCTGTATCTGCTGCTCCTGCTTGGAGATTTCGGAATAGGTCTCGGAAACCTCGGATGCCAGCCGTGCGATCTGCCCAGTCGCTTCGGCTATCGCCCGCTGAACCGCCTTGATCTCGGTCGCGCGCATCAGCCCCTGCTTCAGGAGCTTCTGTTTCCCCGTCAGTTCCTCCTTGAGGAGCTGCAATTGCAGATCGGTGGCCTCCTGTTGCTTGGCATAGCCATCGGCGCGGAAGCGCAGGCCCTCGATGTTCCGGTGCAGCATGTCGGTTTCCGTCCGCAGCTTGCTCTTCCAGACCTCGAAGTTGAGCTGCTGGGTTTCCAGCATGGGCGCGATTTCCGGATCGTCGATCGCGCCGGCAATCGCGTCGGGCACCTTGATGTCGTCGTAGCCGCGGATCTGCGCGATCAACCGCGCGGCGATGAGTTCGAGCCGTGCGCGCCGCAGGAACAGTTCACGGTCCCTGGCCCGGGCCGCGGTTTCGTCGAGATAGATCAGCGGCTGCCCGTAGGAGACCTGATCGCCTTCGTTCACGAGGATCTCCTTGATGATGCCGCCTTCGAAATGCTGCACGATCTTGTTCTGGCCAGTCGCCACGAACCGGCCCTGGGCGACGATGGCCGCCGCCAGAGGCGCCGTCATCGCCCAGGCGCCGAAACCGCCGAACGTCACCACGAGCAGGATCATCCCGAAGGCGGAGTGGCGACGGATGGAGCGAGGGACGTCGGCGTACCAGCGGATGTCCTGAACTTTCGCGATGTCTTCCATGGTCAGGCTCCGGGTTGCTGGAGCTGCTGCTGATGGCCGAACGAGCCGGACCCGCCGTCGAGGCTGATGCCGCGCGCCGAGAGCGCCTCGAGAACGTCCTTGCGGGACCCGAACAGCGCCACCGTTCCGTTGACGACAAGCAGTATCTTGTCGACGTGGTTCAGCAGCGAGGGACGCTGCGTGATGGTTATCATGGTGATCTTTTGCTCTTTGGCGTGCTTGAGGGCGCGCAGCAGGGCCGCATCGCCCGAACTGTCGAGGTTCGAGTTCGGCTCGTCCAGCACGATCAGGCGCGGGTTGCCAAAGAACGCGCGCGCGAGCGCGATGCGCTGTTTCTGTCCGCCCGACAGGGGCGAACCGTCGGCCGCCACGAACGTCTCGTAGCCGTGCGGCAGGTTGGCGATCATCTCGTGGACGTCGGCCAGCACGGCCGCCTCGTAGACCTGGGCGTCGGTCGCGTCCTCCCGCATCCGGGCGATGTTGGCCTTGATCGTACCCGGGAACAGCTGCACGTCCTGCGGCAGGTAGCCGATGTTCGCGCCGAACTGCCGCTGGTCCCAGTTACGCAAATCCATCAGGTCGAGGCGGACGTTGCCGGAGGTCGGCAGGATCGAGCCGACCAGCATCTTGCCGAGGGTCGTCTTGCCGGCACCCGAATTGCCGATGA
>Ga0182792_1001484_pt1 | contig 18946 bp, 20 predicted proteins | sample Passage237B_FD_130497 | JGI IMG/M metagenome (GOLD analysis project Ga0182792, IMG submission 130497) | Cellulose adapted compost microbial communities from Newby Island Compost Facility, Milpitas, CA, USA - Passage2 37B (version 2) (version 2) ...
AGTCGGGCCTGGTGGTGCGGCCGCTGATGCCGATCACCACCGTCGCCGTCGCCGCGCCGCGGCGGCTGCGCAAGGGCGCGGTCGACTTCGCCCGCGTGCCGCTGCTGCACACGCGGCCGCGCGCCGAGGACTGGCGCCGCTGGCTCGACCATGCCGGCTTCCACGCCGTGCCGGTGCGCGGCGGCAGCACCTTCGAAAGCGCCACCCAGACCATGGAGGCCGTCGCCGCCGATCTCGGCCTCGCCATCGCCATCGAAGGACTGCTGGGGCCAGACCTCGCGAGCGGACGCGTGGCGATCGCCCATCCGGTGCGTCGCCCGACACGCCGCCTCTTCACCCTGCAGTACGAGACCCGCTTCGCCGCCGACCCGTCGATGGCCGCCTTCGCCGACTGGCTGTGCGGCGCGCTGGGGGCCGAGGCGGGCTGAGGAGTCGTTCCCTATTCCTCGTGTGGCGACCCGTCCTTGCGGGTGAAGACGAAGCGGCCGCCGGGTTCGGCCTTCCCGTGATTGTCGATGTCGGGATAGGTGACCTCGTCCATCGGGGTGCGGTCGCCGACCACCAGGATCAGGGCGTCGGCCGACGAGCGGTTGACGAAGCGGTGGGCGTTGCCGCAGCCGGCCGGAAAGCCGGCGCACATGCCGGGGCCCAGCGTCTGCGCGCCCTCGTTCGTCTCGAGCACGACCTCGCCCGACACCACCCAGACGAACTCGTCCTGTCTGGCGTGCGCGTGGCGCGCCGACGACTGGCCGCCCGGCACGATGCGCGTCAGGGTCACGCCGAAGTTCTTCAGCCCCGCATGGTCGCCCAGCCGCCGGTTCCAGCGCCGCGAGTTCTCCTCGCGATAGCGCCTGGGATAGGTGGTGGCATTGCTCTCGGGCACGTCGGCCGGATCGAAGGCGGGAGGCTGGGGCTTGGACATGCCCCGACTGTAACTGCCGCCCTCATGGCAGACCAACGAGGCCCGTTCATGCCGCCATGAGCTACGCTGTGAACGCGCGGATGACCTCGCCCGGCCGGCTCGCGGGATCGGCGCAGAAGCCCTGCGCATCCGTCACGCGCGTGCCGTTGATCCAGACGCCGTGCAGGCCCACGGCCGAGCTGGTGAGGCGCGCGGCGCCCGCCGGCAGGTCGTGGACGCGGCGCTTGGCGCCGCGCGCCACGGTCCTCGGGTCGAACAGCATCAGGTCGGCGGCGTAGCCTTCGCGCAGCAGCCCGCGATCCTTCAGCCCGAACAGCTTGGCGGGCTGGCCGGTCAGGCGATGCACGGCCTGCGGCAGGTCGAGCACGCCCAGGTCGCGGCTCCAGTGACCCATCAGGTGCAATCCGAAGCCGGCGTCGCAGAAGAAGGTCAGGTGGGCGCCGGCGTCGGACAGCGAGATGTGCGTGTCGGGATCGGCCAGGATCCGACCCACCGCCTTCTCGTCGTTGTGCAGAAGCTGGGCCACGAACATCGTGTCGAGATCCTCCGACAGGGCAAAGTCGAGGATGTAGTCCAGCGGGTCCTTGCCTGCCTTGCGGGCCAGCTCCGCCAGCGTCGCGCCCTCCAGCGCGCGGTTCTCGGGCTTGGCGGTCTCGACCACGAACAGCTTGTCCCATTCCGAATTGAAGACCAGGCGGCCGCGGCTGGCGGCAAGCTCGGCACGGACCGCGTCACGCCAGGACGGGTCGCGATAGACCTTCTTCAGCTCCTCCGCGTCGTGCGCCGCCATCGCCGGCTTCCATGCCTGCATGCTCTCGAACAGGTACGGGCTCCTGAAGGTGAAATCCATGGAGAGCGGGCAGCACGAGGTCTGCGCCACCAGCGCGTGGCCGCGCCGGCGGGCGGCGTTCACCTGTTCCAGCCAGGTGAAGGCGGCCGTCGGATTGGTGTTGGAATGGAAGAGGGCGGCGATCACCACCGGCCGGCCCGCCTCGGCCGCCAGCTCCTCGAGGTAGGGGATCGAGGTCTTGCTGCCCTTGGTGAGCATGTAGATGCCGCGCCGGCTCTCGCCCATCGCCCGCACCAGCGCCCGCATCTCGCGGTCGTCGGCCAGGCGCGAGGGCATCGGCGTGCCGCCCTCGCCGTTGTGCGCCTCGGCGGTCGAGGTCGCGAAGCCTACCGCGCCGGCCGCCATCGCCTCGCCGACATGGCGACGCATCGCGGCGATCTCGTCGTCGGTCGCCGGGCGCTCGGTCGCCTCCTCACCCATCACGAAGGTGCGGATCGCCGAATGGCCGGCGAAGCAGGCGACGTTCGGTCCCACGCCCTGCCGCTGCAGCATGTCGAGATATTGCGGGAAGCTCTCGAACTCCCAGCGGATGCCGGCGCGCAGGGCGTCGAGCGACATGCCCTCGACGTGTGTGAGATGCCGCATCGTGAGGTCGCGGTCGGCCGGCTTGCAGGGTGCGATGGTGAAGCCGCAATTGCCCAGGATCGCCGTCGTGACGCCGAGCGCCGGTGATGGATCGACGAACGGGTCCCAGGTGATCTGGGCGTCATAATGGGTGTGGCCGTCGATGATGCCGGGTGCGAGCGCCAGCCCGTCGGCCTTCACCGTCTCCTTTGCCGCGCCAAGCCTGCCGCCGACCGCAGCGATCCGGCCGCCCGTCACGCCGACGTCGCCGTGCACCGGGGCGCTGCCGGCGCCGTCGTGGATCTCCGCATCCTTGATGACGAGATCGAACATCGCGGTTTCCTCCTGCTTTGCTCTTTGCGGCATCGTGTGACGGGCGCGCCTCCTTTTCCAGAGGCTTCGGCGGTAGAGAAGGCCATGACCGATGCAAATGACGAAGCCCTGCTACGCCGCCTGGTCGGGACCCTGGCGGGCGTTCCTGGCGTGGAGGCCGTCGCGCTGGGCGGCTCGCGCGCCCGCGGCTCGGCGCTGCCGGGCTCCGATTATGATATCGGCCTCTACTATCGCGGCGGCCGGCCGATCGACGTCTCGGCACTGGGCCGGGTTGCGGTGGCGCTCGACGATCGCGGTGCGGAGGCCGAGGTCACGCCTGTCGGCGGCTGGGGGCCCTGGATCGACGGCGGCGGCTGGCTGAAGGTCGGCGGCACGCCCGTCGACCTGCTGTACCGCGACCTCGACCGCGTGCGGACAGCGATCGACGACGCCCACGCCGGCAAGGTCGAGCGCTTCTACCAGCCCGGCCATCCGCACGCTTTCCTGCCGACGATCTACATGGGCGAGGTGGCGCTCGCCCGCATCCTGCATGATCCCGCCGGCACGCTCGCGGCATTGCAGGCGCGCACGAAGCCCTATCCGCCGGCCCTGAGCCGGGCCCTGTGCGACAGCTTCGAGTGGGAGGCCGCCTTCGCGTTGGCCAACGCCCGCAAGGGCCTGGAGCACCGCGACATCTCCTACCTGGCCGGCTGTGCCTTCCGTGCCGTCGCTTGCCTCTGCCAGACACTGTTCGCCGTGAACGGGAAGTATCTCCTGAACGAGAAGGGCGCCGTCGCGGCGGCGGCCGGCTTCGATCGCGCGCCGGAGGACTTCGCGGCCCGCGTCGCCGCCGTCCATGCCGCCCTGGTCGGCGACACGCCCGCCCGCGGCCTCGATCGGCTCGAGTCGCTGATCGCCGACGTGCGCACGCTCACGAGCCGATGACGACCTTCTCCTCGACGACGTAGCTGCGGATGCGGCCGATGAATCTGGCCCCGTCCGCATGCAGCGCCTTCATCTCGGGGGAGCGCGCGGCAGCCTCGAGGGCGGTGCTGTCGTCGAACCACAATTCGGCGATGCCGTCGATCTCGACATTGGTCGGGGGGATGTCGTCGCGCGTGCGCTCGCCTGCGATGTGGTTCTGCACGTAGCGGCGCAGGCCCGGCACGGCATGGGCCAGCGGCGCATGCACCTCGGTCCAGTGCTGCATGAACTGCGCGTGGGTCCAGCCTTCCTTGCGCGTCAGCAGGCCGATGGTTTTGATCATGGAACCTCCTGCACGGCTGGACTCCGACCCTACTCGATGGTGATCTTCGTGACCTTGGCGAGGTCACGCCATTGCGCGATCTCCTTGGCGATCTGCGCCCGGAACTCGTCGGGGCCGTTGCCGACCGGCTCGACGCCGTCCTTGTCGAAGCGCGCGCGGATGTCGGGAGCGGCCACGATGCGCCGGGCCGCGGCGGCAAGCTTGGCCACGACCGGTTCGGGCGTCGCCGCGGGCGCCACGATCCCCATCCAGAGATAGCCCTCGAAGCCCGGGACGGTCTCGGCCACGGTCTGCACGTCGGGCAACTGGCGCAGCCGCTTCAGGCTCGTCACGGCCAGCGCGTTGAGCTTGCGGTCGGCGATGAACTGCCCGGCGGTCGTGTAGTTGTCGAGCTTGGCCTGGACCTGGCCGGCGACGAGGTCGGCCAGTGCCGGCGCGGCGCCGCGATAGGGCACGTTGGTCACCTGGATCTTCTCCTTCACCATGATCAGTTCCATCATGATGTGCGGCAGCGTGCCGTTGCCGGCCGAGGAGACGTTGATCTTGCCAGGATTCCTGCGCGCGTACTCGACGAAGGCGGGGAAGGTGGTGACCGGCAGCGACGGGTGCGTGACCAGCAGCATCGGCACCCGACCGACATTCGACACCGGTCGCAGGTCCTTCTCGGTGTCGTACGGCAGGGAGGCGCGGAAGGCCGCGTTGATCGTGTGGTTCGGCGTCGTGAAGAGCAGCGTGTAGCCGTCGCCCGGCGCCTTGGCCACGATCTCCGAGCCGATGACGCCGCCCGCGCCGGCCTTGTTGTCGACCAGCACCTGCTGGCCCAGTTCGGCGGTCAGCCGCTCGGCGATGACGCGCGCCACCACGTCGGTGACGCCGCCGGCCGGGAAGGGTACGACCAGCCGGATCGGCTTTTCCGGATACTCTGCCCGCGCCGCGCCGAGCGGTGTCAGGAGGGCAGCGCAGGCCAGGAGGCCGGCCGCAAGCCGCCTCCGGCCAGATATCTGTCGGAGCATGTTGTTTCCTTCCCGTGCGCGCCTTTTCATGGCGCGATCTTTCCCGCCGACGATAGGACGCCGCACGCGGCAAGGAAAGCCGCGGCTGTCGGCCGGACGACTTGGGCGCGTTCAACCTGGCATCGGCATGTTCCCATCCACCGCCGAAACGCCTACATCTGCGGCTCCGGTAACGAGGAGTGAGGGGCGTGAATGGTGATGCCGGCCGATCCGCAAGAGGGCCCGCGGCAGCTTGCCCAGCGCATCGAGCGCTTCGTGGCGGCGCTGGAGCGTGCGCGGCGCCAGCCCAATCGCCGCGAGGCCTACCATGTGCTGGTGGCCCTGGAGCACTTCGAGGCTGGTGATTTTCCGGCAGGCGAGCAGGCGATGACGGACGCCGAGCAGCTGACGGCGCTGCCGGCGGCGGTCGTCGCCATCGCCGGCATCCACGACCGCATGACGACGCAGCAACTGCGCGAACGCTTGGCCGAACTGGTGGCGGCAGTCCCGCGAGGCTGAGCCCGATGCTGTGATCAAGGCGTGGCCAGGAACCGCAACAGCAGCCGGTTGACCTCGTCGGGACGTTCCTGCTGCACCCAGTGGCCGGCGCCCTCGACCAGATGGATCTCCTTCATGGCCGTGCAGGCGGCGGTGCGCATGCGGTCGATGGCGCCGGGACTCTGGTGGATGCCCCAGTCGCTGCGCCCGGCGATGAAGGTCGCGGGCACGTCGATCGTGCGGCCGGCGAACAGTTCGAGTTCGCCGTTGAAGCGGCCGCCGGTGCGCACGCGGTACCACTGCAAGCCGCCCTGGAAGCCGGTGCGCGCATACTCGCCGCTGTAGACCGCGAGCTCGCGCTCGGTGAGCCAGCGATTGGCGGCGATTTCCGCGGGCGACGGCATCTCCCGGGCGACCGTCTCGGCCATGCTTTCGTTCAGGTCCATGATGTAGTAGGTTGGCATCTTCGCCAGCTCGTCCGCCGTCCAGCCGGCGAGCTCGAACGGCTTGTTCGCTTTCCAGTCTGCGCTCTTGTGATGGTAGTAGGCGCGCAGGAAGGCATGCACGCCCTGCGGCGCCTTCCACATGTCGTCATTGGCTGCGCGCGCCGAGTAGTACCACTGGTAGTGCTTGCGCGGCCGGGGCAGCGCGGCGAGCGCGGCATGGATGTCCGGCGCCTTGGGGCGCGGTCCGGCGGAGAGTGGCGGCGGCCCGGCGAAAGGCGCGCTCATCAGTAACATTCGTCGGAAGATGTCCGGCCGCACCAGCGCTGCGTAGGCCGCGACGCTGGCACCGAAATCGTGCCCCACCACGGCGTGCACGTGCCTGTGTCCCGACGCTGCCACAACGCCCATCGCATCGCGGACCAGGTTCAGAAAGCGGAAGGAGGCGAGATCGCCGTCATAGGCGCCGTCCCAGCCCGTCGTGCGGCCGTAGCCGCGCTGGTCGGGCGCGATGGCGTGGTAGCCTGCCTCGGCCAGCGCCGGCAGCACCTTGCGCCAACTGTAGGCGAGCTCAGGAAAGCCATGCAGCAGCAGCACCGCCGGTCGGCCGGGCGTCCCATGGCCCGCCTCGAGCACATGCACGTCGAGGCCGTTGATGCCGGGCAGGAGGCGCGCACGCACGCCGGCGGGGAGATCGGTGGAGGGCAGGGGGTCCATGGGAGAATCGTTGTGGGCTGATGCAGTGCAGACTACGCTGGACGCGTCGAAAAAGGCAGGCCGATGGTCGAAAGAAGCGAGCAGCAGATTGCCGTCGTCACCCTCGGAATTGCCGACATCGCCCGTTCCAGGCGCTTCTATGTCGATGGCTTCGGCTGGAAGCCCGTGTTCGAGAATCCGGAGATCATCTTCTACCAGATGAACGGGCTCGTGCTTGCCACCTGGCACACGCCCGCACTGGAGGAGGACATGAAGACGCCGGACCTGGCCCGGCCCGGCGCCTTCGCGCTGGCCCACAATGTCCGGCGCCACCAGGATGTCGAGCCCCTCATGAGCCGGCTCGTAGCCGCCGGTGGCCGCCTGTTGCGCGCCGCCGATGCGCCGCCGCAAGGCGGCCTTCGAGGCTACGTCGCAGACCCCGACAGCCACGCCTGGGAGATCGCCTTCAACCCGGCCTGGCCGATCTCCGCGGACGGCCGCGTGACCTTCGCCTGACGGTCCGGAGCCGTCGGACGCCGCTCACTGGTCCGCGATGTCCGGACCGTAGACCGGCTCATCCTCGGCATGCATCAGGAGGCTGCGCGTATAGGCCTCCTTGTGGAGGCAGGACTGGAAGCCCTTGGTCTGCGGCTCGAGGCCGTAGCGTTCGCAGGCATCGTGCGAATCCGCCGCGACGCGGGCGAACTTGCGGGCCTGATAAGGCCGGGCCTCCTGGAGCGAGCGGGTCGCTTCGGCCAGACAGTACGCATAACCGGGCGACCCGCGGTCCATGCCTTCCTCCCGGCAGATGCGCTGCGCCTGGCTTTCCGCCGAGGCCGGGGAGACGGGCGGCAGGAATGCCACAAAGAAGCCGACGATCAACGCGCTTCCGAAGGCGATCGCCGCATGGAACCGGCTGGGGGTCATGGCTCCTCCTCGTCGACGTGAATCGACACGACATGCGCTGGAAGAACGCGCCCACGGTCCGGAAGTTGCCAACAACGCCGCGCGGCGTCCCCGCGCGGCGCCTGCCAAGTGCCTGATCTCAGTAGCTTTTCGGAAGGCCCAGCACCCTTTCGGCGACATAGCACAGGATCAGCTGCTCGCTGACCGGGGCGATGCGGGCGATCATGACCTCGCGCAGGAAGCGCTCGACGTGGAATTCCTTGGCGTAGCCATAGCCGCCATGGGTCAGGATGGCCCGCTCGCAGGCATCATAGGCCGCGCGTGCGCCCAGGTACTTGGCCGAGTTCGCCTCGGCGCCGCATTCCCTGCCGTTGTCGTAGAGCCATGCCGCCTTGAAGGCCATGAGATTGGCCGCCTCGAGCGCCATCCAGCTCTCGGCCAGCGGATGCTGGATCGCCTGGTTCTTGCCGATGGGACGGCCGAACACGACGCGCTCCTTGGCGTACTGCGTGGCGCGCGCCACCGCGGCCTTGCCGATGCCGATCGCCTCGGCGGCGATCAGCACGCGCTCCGGATTGAGGCCGTGCAGCAGGTAGTGGAAGCCCTTGCCTTCCTCGCCGATGCGGTCCTCCAGCGGCACCTTGAGGCCGTCGATGAAGACCTGGTTGGTGTCGATCGCCTTGCGGCCCATCTTGTCGATCTCGGTCACCTCGATCTTCGACCGGTCGAAGTCGGTGTAGAACAGCGACAGCCCGTCGGTCGGGCGCCTGCACTTGTCCTTGGGCGTAGTCCGCGCGATCAGCAGCATCTTGTCGGCGACCGAGGCCGTCGTCGTGAAGGTCTTCTTGCCGTGCACGATGTAGGCGTTGCCGTCGCGCTCCGCCTTGGTGTCCAGCGCCGTCGTGTTCAGGCCGGCATCGGGCTCGGTGACGGCGAAGCAGCCCTTGACCTTGCCCTTGATGATGTCGGGCAGGATGCGCTTCTTCTGCTCGTCGGTGCCGAACACGACGATCGGATTGGGTCCGAAGATGTTGAGATGGATCGCGGAGGCGCCCTGCAGCGCCGCGCCCGACTCGGCTACCGTCTGCATCAGCAGCGCCGCCTCGGTGATGCCCAGGCCGGCGCCGCCGTATTCCTCGGGCATGGCGATGCCCAGCCAGCCGGCATCGGCCATGGCCTGATAGAAGTCCTGCGGGAAGCCGCCCTGCTTGTCCTTCTTCAGCCAGTAGGCGTCGTCGAACTGCGCGCAGAGCTTGGCGACGCTGTCCTTGATGGCGAGCTGGTCCTCGGTGAACGCGAAATCCATGGTCTTGCCTTATCGATTGGCCGCCAGCCAGGCCAGCAGGATGCGGTTGAACGGGTCCGGGCGCTCGACGTTGGGCAGGTGACGCGCCTTGGCGATGCCCTCGTAGCGACCGCCGGGGATCTTCGCGGCGATCAGCTTGTTGCGTTCGGGCGGCGTGCCCGGATCCTCGTCGCCGCAGATCACCAGCGTCGGCGCCTCGATGGTGGGCAGGCGCTCCTCGTAGTCGAAGTTCTGGATCGCCGCCATGCAGCCCGCCGATCCGTCGGGCGTGGTGCCGCTGATCGTGTCGCGGATCTCGCGCCAGCGCACCGGATTCACCTTCTTGAACTCGTCGGTGAACCAGCGCTCCATCGTGCCGTCGGCCAGTGCCGCCAGGCCCTTGGTGCGCACGGTCGCCTTGCGCTCCTCCCAGGTCGATGCCGAGCCGGGCGGCGTCGACGGCTGGGTGTCGCACAGCGTCAGCGACAGCAGGCGATCGGGATTGGCGAGCGCGAAGCCCTGGCCGATCATGCCGCCGATCGAAAGCCCGACATAGTGGACCTTTGCGATCTCGAGCACGTCCAGCGCGCCCTTCACGTCGGCCGCCAGCGCGTCCATCGTGTAGTCGCCGGGGACGGGCGCGCTGCCGCCGTGACCGCGCATGTCCAGCCGCAGCACACGGTAGCCGGCGGCCAGCAGCGGCACCATCTGCTCGACCCACATGCCGCCGTCGGCGTTCAGCGAGTGCGTGAAGCAGACCGTCGGCGCGTTCTGCGGGCCGGCCAGGTCGAAATAGACGCGCCGTCCGTCGAGAGAGAGCAGCATGTTTCCTCCTTCTCTGTCGTCCTTCGCTGCGCTCGGGACGACTTGAAAATCACATCGCGCTGATGCCGCCGTCGATCACGACCTCGGATCCCGTCATGAAGCTCGATTCGTCGGAAGCGAGGAAGACCAGGGCCCAGCCGACTTCCTCCGGGCGGCCGAGCCGGCCGAGCGGCACCTGCCGGCCGAGCTTCTGCTGCATCATCTCGTTGCCGAAGCGGTCGCGGTAGCGGTCGAGGATCGGCGTGTCGATGAAGGTCGGATGCACCGAGTTGCAGCGGATGTTGTAGCCGGACTTGGCGCAATGCAGCGCCACCGACTTGCTGAGCAGCCGCACGCCCGCCTTGGCCGAGTTGTAGGCCGCCATGTTGGCGCCGGCGATGATGCCCGAGATCGACGAGATGTTGATGATCGACCCGCCGAGCTTCTTCGTATGCTTCTTGATCTCGGCGACGCCGTGCTTGCAGCCGAGGAACACGCCGTCGAGGTCGATGGCGTGCACCTTGCGCCACTCCTCGAGCGTGATCTCCTCCACGGTCTTGCCGAGCCCGATTCCGGCCGAGTTCAGCAGCACGTGCAGGGCGCCGAACTTGTCGACCGCCTCCTGGATGGCGGCCTTCCAGTTGTCCTCGGAGGTGACGTCCAGCTTCACGAAGTGGCCGGCCGAGCCGACCTTGTCCGCCACCGCCTTGCCGCGATCGACGGCGATGTCGGCAACCACCACCTTGGCACCTTCCTGCGCCATCAGGAAGGCGGCGTTGGCGCCGAGGCCCGAGGCGCCTCCGGTGATCAGCGCGACCTTGCCGGCCAGACGATTCGTCATGTCTTCCTTCCTCCCGCCGCTGTTGCTGCGCCCCGGGCCTCCCGATGGGCGATGTAGGTCGTCGCGGCGACGATGATCGCCGCGCCCACGAACGTCCACATGTCGGAGGTCTTGCCCCAGACCGCGACGTCCATCAAGGCGGCCCAGACGATGCCCAGGAAGGTGATGGGTTGCAGGGCGGAAATGTCGAGCAGGCGGTAGGCCCAGGTGATGAAGAAGTAGCCCAGCGTCCCCACGATCCCCGCCGTCAGGAACAGCAGGAGCTGCGTGGCGGTCGGCGTCTGCCAGAACCACAGGCCGAAGGGCGTGAAGCAGATGGCGCCGACGATGCTCTGCCACAGCACGACCACCGCCGGGTGGTCGCGGCCCGCCACGACCTTGGCGACCAGGTTGGAGCCGGCGATCAGCGGCACGGCGCCCAGCATCATCAGCATGCCGGGATTGAGGGAGACGATTCCCGGACGCACGATCACCAGCATGCCGAGGAAGCCGATCGCGACCGCCGTCCAGCGGCGCCAGTGGACCTTCTCGCGCAGGAAGAGCACGGCGCCCAGCGTGACGAAGATCGGCCCGGTGAAGCCCAGCGCCGCAATGGTGGCCAGCGGCAGCCAGGCGACGGCCTCGTACCACAGCCCGTATCCCGAGGTGTGAAAGATCCCGCGAAAGCAGTGCAGCCTGAGATCGCGCGTGCGCATGCCGGCGAGCCCGACCTGCCACAGGAGGAAGGGGGCGATCACCGCCACGCCGGCGACCCAGCGGCCCCAGGCGACGAACAGCGGCGGCATCTCCGACACGAGTTCCTTCACGGACGCGTTGAGGAAGGTGAAGAAGATTCCGGAGACCACGGCGAGCACGAAGCCGCGGACGGCCCGCGAGGGGATCAGGCGCGAAAGCGAATCGCTGGAGTCTGCGGCGGGCGCTGACATGGACTGTGCGGCTTGCCCGCCGGACGTGTGTCGGTCAAGCTCGCGCTTTGCATGCCAGCCGGGCGCGCCGTCCCGGCGGCATCTCCGGGAGGTCTCCATGGACACCGTCACCCAGGCTCGCACGCTCGATCCCCGGCCTGTCGCGCCGTCGCTGTTCGCCCACTTCGTGCTGCGCTCGTCGAACATGGCGGCGATGGTAGACTGGTATTCGACGGTGCTGGGCATGCACGTCGTGAAGCGCAACGACTTCATCTGCTTCCTGACCTACGACGACGAACACCACCGGCTGGCCATCGTGAACATTCCAGGCCTGCAGGCGCCCAGCCGGACGAGCTGGGGCCTGGCGCACGTCGCCTACGCCTACCGTGGCGTCGGCGAGCTGCTGTCCACCTACCGCCGCCTCAAGGCGCTGGACATCGAGCCCTACCGGCCGATCCATCACGGGCCGACGCTGTCGATGTACTATCGCGATCCCGACGGCAATTCCGTCGAGCTGCAGATCGACTGTTTCAAGACGAAGGAGGAGACCGCGGCCTACTTCCAGACGGAGGCCTTCACGCGCAATCCGATCGGCGTCGACTTCGACCCCGAGACGCTGGTCGCCGCCTGGGAGCGCGGCGCATCCGAAGCCGACCTGCTGCGCCAGCCCGACGGGCCCATGGCCTCGCCGCAGGGGCTGTAGGACGCAGCCCTCGTCTGCGATGCCCTTCCGGTCCGTCCGCTAGAACAGCCACGCCAGCGCCGAGCCGCCCATCAGCAGGATGGCGACGGAGACCAGCACCATGGTGCGCCTGGCCGGCCGGTAGGTCTCGTCGTCGATCGCACGCCCGACATGCAGGTAGTGCCAGATCGCGAGCAGCATGATCGCGATGCCCAGCATGACCAGCCCGATGCCGAGCTTCTCGACGTGGCGGTTGGCGTGGGTGCGGATGTCGGGCACCACCTGGTGCATCTCGATGAGGAACAGGCTGAAGCGGTTGATGGCGACTCCCAGGGTCATCACGGCGATCGACGTGCGGATCCAGGCCAGCAGCGTGCGTTCGTTGGCGAGATGATCGCTGACGTGACGGTTCTTCGGGGTCTCCACGGATCTGCCTCCGGCGCAGGAAGGGAATAGCGACCGCGCAGGATCGCGGCTCGGGTGTCGACGTCAAGAGACGGCCGAGCGTCCTGTCGGCAGACGTTGCGGCGTTGAACGGTGGCTGCGATCAGGCGATCAGCTCGCGCTCCCGGGCGGTGGGCTCGGGAATGCGCGACAGCTTGACCGGCTGGAAATGGGCCAGGACCTGCATGGCCTGCAGGCTGGTGAGTTCGACGCGCCGGTCGGACACCGAGATCATGCCGTCGTTGCGCAGCTTGGCCAGCATGCGATTCACATGCGGGACACTGAGCCCCAGCGCGTCGCTCATCACCTCCTGCGAGACCAGCAGCTCGAAGCCGGTGTCCGTGGCGCGGCCAGCGAGCTTCAGGCGGGCATGGATTTCGAGGAGGAAATGCGCCACCCGCTCCAGCGCGGTGCGCCGGCCGATGTCCACGACGCGCTCGGCATAGGTCGCCGCCTCATGGACGGCCAGCCAGCTCAGCGCCAGCGCCAGCTTCGGTCGCCGGTAGGATGCGGCGATGAAGGCATCGAGAGAGCACCCTTCGAGCGTCATGTCGGAGAGAGCGATGACCGAGAAGGTCGCCTGGTCGAAGAAGCTGCCCGGCAGGCCGATCACGTCGCCGGGCACCAGGACGTTGATGATCTGGCGCTTGCCGTTCCGCAGCACCTTGTAGCGCGCCGCCACGCCGTCCTTGACGAAGCTGAGCTTGCTGTACTGGTAGCCGCTGACCACGAGGTCCCGACGTTTTTCGATATGCGTCTCGGCGGCGATCAGCGACCGCACGGCATCGGTGTCGGCCGCCGTGAGATCCACCAGCCGCCTCAGCCGCGCCATGAAGGGACTATCCCATCGTCCGGCAATGATCTTGCGGGTCGTTCCCGGCATTTCCCACCCCTTGGACCCGTCCCGGCCCGTTCTTGTTAATCTGCATCAATAAGTGCCGGCAAGGCGACCCCTACCAAAGGCGAAGACAGTGCCTCCCGAGACAATGACGTTTAGGGAGGACCAACGTGACCGAGCGCGAGCCGTCGTCGACAAGAACCTTCAAGTCGCGCCGCAACTTCCTGCGGCAGGCAGCCCTCACGGGCGCCGGTGCCACTCTTTCCGCGGTCGGCCTGGCCTCGACCGGACTGGTTTCGAGCGCATGTCTCTCCGGCGCTTGGGCCAAGGACGAACCTCCGATGGGCACCTGGCCCACCGGGTCGTCGGGCGATTCCGTGTTCATCGCGATCTCGGTCCCGCGCACCGGTCCCTATGCCGTGCAGGGCGAAGACGAGCTCAAGGGCTACGAGCTGGCCATCGAGCACATCAATATCGGCCACCCGCTCATCAAGGCGATTTCACCAAAGACGACCAAGGGCGTGCTGGGCAAGCAGATCAAGCACGGCGTGGCCGACGACGGCGCCAAGCCGAACAATGCGGTGCAGAACATTTCCCGCTTCATCAGCGAGGAGAAGGCGGTCCTCATGACGGGCGGCACTTCCAGCGCGGTTGCAGTCGCACTGAACAAGCTCGCCCAGCGTGAGAAGGTGCTCTATGTCGTGGGCATCTCCGGCTCCAACGACACCACGGGCAAGGACTGCGCCCGCTACAGCTTCCGTGAATGCTTCTATGGCGAGACGGCAGCCAACGGAATCGGGCCCGTCCTGCTGAAGATCTTCGGCAAGGGGAAGAAGGCCGCCTATCTGACGCCCGACTACACCTATGGCCACACCGTCCAGAAATCGATGTCGGAATACCTGAACAAGAATGGTGGCTGGACGACCGTGACCAACCAGGTGTCGCCGCTCGGTGCGCCCGATTTCAGTTCATACCTGCTGAACATCGCCAATTCCGGCGCCGACGTCTTTCTCAACATCAACTGGGGCCGAGACGCGGTCCTGTCCATCCAGCAGGCCAAGCAGTTCGGCGTGCTCGACAAGCAGAAGCTGGTCGTCCCCTACCAGGTGCCTTTCCTCGCCCGCGAGGTCGGCGGCGACCTGATGGCGGGCGTCTACGCCGCCACCGACTTCTGGTGGACGTTGGAGGACAAGTATCCGCTCGCCAAGATGTTCGTCACGGAGTTCGAGAAGAAGTACGGCTACAAGCCCGAATGGGGGGCCAATGCCTGCTACCTTCAGTTCGCCTTCTGGGCGCACATGGTGGAGAAGGCGGGAACGTTCTATCCGCCGGCCGTCATCAAGGCCTACGAATCCGGCGAGAAGCTGCAGTCGACCGTCGGCGAGGTCTGGTTCCGGCCCGAGGACCATCAGCTGGTTCGGCCGGTCGTCATCGTGCGCGGCAAGGCGAAGTCGGAAATGAAGGGCAAGGAGGACTACTGGGAGGTCACGGAGGTGCTTCCCGGCGGTCCGCTCATGCAGAAGCCGGACGCGTTCGGCTGTAAGCTCGGCGCGTACACCTGATCGCCGTCCGGGAGTCGCATGACAATGGGGGAGTTGGCGGGGTGAGCTGTGTTCACGTGGGCTAACCTCGTCTCGCAGATGTTCAACGGGCTGGTGCTGGGGGCGCTCCTCGCGCTCATCAGCTCCGGCCTGACGATCATCTACGGCACCCTGGGCGTTCTCAATCTGGCGCACGGCGCGATGTTCATGCTGGGCGGCTACGCCGGCTATGTCGTGTTCCAGGCGACGGAGTCGTTCGTGCTGGCGATCGCCGGCGGCGCGCTGTTCGTCATGGCGGCCGGGCTCCTGATCGAGCGCCTCATCATCCGGCACTTCTACGACAGGCCGCCGGAAGACCAGATCCTGGTCACTTTCGGACTCGCCATCTGCATCGTCGAACTGGTGCGGTTCTTCTTCGGCAGCCTCTCCAGGTCGGTGCCGCCCCCGCCATGGGGCGCGGGAGTGACGAATCTCGGCTTCATGCTCTACCCGACCTATCGTCTCGCGGTCGTCGCGATCGTCGCCATTGCGCTGGGCGCCCTCTACTTCGTGCTCTATCGCACGCGGCTCGGAATGATCGTGCGCGCCGGCATCGAGGATGCCGTCATGGTGGATTCGCTCGGCATCAACGTGTTCCGCGTCTTCATGGTGGTGTTCGGTATCGGCGCGATGGCCGCCGGCTTCGCAGGCATCGTGAACGCGCCCGTGGTGTCGCTTACCCCGGACATGGGCGAGGCCATTCTCGTGCAGACCTTCGTCGTGGTGGTGATCGGCGGCGTCGGTTCGTTCCCCGGTGCCATCCTGGGCGGGCTGATCGCCGGCCAGATCATCAGCATCACCTCCATGATCAACCCCGGCTATGCCTATGTGATGCTGTTCGCCGCGATGACGCTGGTCCTGCTGCTGCGGCCGCGCGGCCTGCTGGGCGCGAGGAGCCGCGATTGAACACGTCCCGTCGGCTGCATCCGCGCCCGTTCCTCTACGAAGCGCTGACCGCGCTCGGCCTGATCGCCGCGCCCTTCGTGCTGCCGCATCTCGGCTTCGCCCCGAACACGGTGAACCAGATCCTCGTCTGGGGACTGTTCGGCATCGGCTTCGACATCCTGTTCGGATATACGGGGCTCCTGTCGTTCGGGCAGTCGGCCTTCTACGGCACTGGCGGCTTCATCGCGGCCTACCTGCTGACCCAGAACATCCTGTCGAGCGTGATGCTGGCGCTGCTCGTCGGAACGATCGGGGCGGCCGTGGTCGGCCTGGGCATCGGCGTCCTCGCCCTGCGCCGGACCGGCATCTACTTCGCCATGATCACCGTGGCGATCGCCGAGATGTTCTTCTTCATCGAGAACTCGCCACTGTCCGGCTATACCGGCGGCGAGAACGGCATACCGGGTGTGCCGGCGCCGCGCTTCGAGATCTTCGGGATGCGCCTCGAGGTCGGGACGGGCTGGTCGATGTACTGGTTTCTCGCGGCCTTCTACTTCCTCGGCATCGTGCTGGCGCTCCGCATCGTGCGGTCCCCCGTCGGTGCCATCCTGAGCGCCATCCGCGACAATCCCGTTCGCGCGGCGGCGCTCGGCCATTCCGTCGAGCGCTACAAGCTGGTCGCGTTCGTGATCGGCGCGGTCTATGCCGGCATCGCAGGCGGCCTGCTGGGCGTGCTGCAGGGCTTCATGCCGCCCGACGCCTTCACGTTCGAGACGTCCGGGCAGCTGGTCATGCAGACCGTCATCGGCGGCGTCGGAACGCTGTTCGGGCCTCTGCTGGGCGCCACGGTCTGGCTCTTCCTGAGCGACTTCCTCCAGCAGTCGGTCGGCCTGGGTGCTTCCTGGAAGCTGGTGCTCGGCGTGGTGTTCGTCCTGCTGGTCGTCTTCCTGCGCCATGGGCTGATCGGCGGCATCAAGGACCTGCATCGCTGGCTGCGCCGTGAAAAGGCTCCGGAGTCCCAGGTGGATGATGGCGCCGACGGCCTTGCGGCGATGGACCGGCCGATGCCGGGCATCGTCGACGCCGCGGCGCCGGACCGGCCGCGGGAACGCGACGAGGCGGCGGGGCCCATCCTGACGGCGACCGCGCTGACCAAGCGCTACGGCGGGCTGGTGGCCAACAGCGATATCGACTTCACGGTGCGACGCGGCGAGCTGCGCGGCATCATTGGGCCCAACGGCGCCGGCAAGACGACCTTCTTCAAGATGCTGACCTGCGAGATCCATCCCACCTCGGGCACCATCGAGTTCGAGGGCAGGGACATCACCGGTCGGAGCGTGACCGACGTCTGCCAGCTCGGCCTGACCAAGAGCTATCAGGTCAACCAGCTCTTCTCGCGCCTGACGGTGCGCCAGAACCTGACCATCGCGGCCCTGGCCGACCTGCGCGGCAGGTTCCGGCTCGATCTCTTCCGCAACCCGGCGCACATTCCGGGCCTGCAGGAGCGCGTCGAGCATGCCATGGAGCTGGTCGATCTCGCGGGCCGGGCCGACACGCGGGTCTCGGCGCTCGCCTACGGAGAGAAGCGACGGCTGGAGATCGGCCTGGCGCTGGCGACTTCGCCGGTGCTGCTGCTGCTCGACGAGCCCCTTGCCGGCATGAGCCCGCGCGAGAGGGTGGAGACGGTGCGGCTCCTGAAGTCGATCAGCCGCGGCCGGACGATGATCGTCATCGATCACGACATGGACGCACTGTTCGAGCTGGCCCAATGGATCACCGTGCTGCAGGAGGGCCGCATCCTGGCCGAGGGCACGCCCGACGAGATCAAGGGCAACAGCAGCGTGCGCGAGGCCTATCTCGGCGGAGTGCTCGCGCCATGAGCCTTCTCGAAGTCGATGGCCTGAACTCCTACTACGGGGATTCACATATCCTGTTCGACGTGTCGCTGCGCGTCGAACGCAACGAGGTCGTGGCGCTGCTGGGCCGCAACGGCGCCGGCAAGAGCACGACCCTCAAGAGCCTGATGGGCGTCGTGCAGCCGCGCAGCGGCTCCGTCGTGTTCGATGGCGTCGATCTCGCCGGCTGCAAGAGCCACGTCATCGCCCGCGCGGGCATGCAGCTCGTACACGAGGAGCGCCGCATCTTCGGCAGCCTGAACGTCGAGGAGAACCTGATCCTGGCCGGCCATACCGCGGCCGGCCGCTGGCCGCTCGAGCGCATCTACGCCATGTTCCCGCGTCTCAAGGAACGGCGCGCCAGCCGCGGCACCGACCTCTCGGGCGGCGAGCAGCAGATGCTGGCGATCGCACGCGCCCTGATTCGTGACCCCAAGATCGTGCTGCTCGACGAGCCCTTCGAGGGCCTCGCGCCGATCCTGGTGCACGAGCTGCTGGCGACCTGCCGCACGCTGGCGGAGAACGGCCAGACGATCCTGGTCGTCGAGCAGAACATCTCGGCGGCCATGAGCCTCGCCGACCGTGCCTACATCATCAACAACGGACACATCATCGAAGCGCTGAGCGCGGCCGAGATGCGCGAGCAACCCGATCTGCTGCATCGCCATCTCGGCGTCTGAGCATCCTCCCGGAAGCAGGAAGGCCGCCCGATGGGCGGCCTTCGCGTTCGTTCCCGACGGGACCGGATCAGTTGTACTTGGCGATCTCCAGCCGGCCGACCTGGTCGCGATGGACCTCGTCCGGACCGTCGGCCAGGCGCAGCGTGCGCTGGTGAGCGTACATGCTGGCCAGCTTGAAGACCTGGCTGACGCCGCCCGCGCCATGCAGCTGCAGGCAGCGGTCGACCACCTTGGAGGTGATGTTCGGCACCGCGACCTTGATCATGGCGATCTGCTGGCGGGCTTCCTTGTTGCCGAAATTGTCCATCGCCCAGGCGGCCTTCAGCACCAGCAGGCGGGCCATGTCGATCTCCATGCGCATGTCGGCGACATGGGCCTTGGTGACGCCCATCTCCGAGATGCGCTGGCCGAAGGCGACGCGGCTCTTGGCACGCTTGATGGCCATCTCCAACGCGCGCTCGGCGACACCGATGGCGCGCATGCAGTGATGGATGCGGCCCGGTCCCAGACGGCCCTGGGCGATCTCGAAGCCACGGCCCTCGCCCAGCAGGATGGCCGACTTGGGCACGCGCACGTTGTCGTAGATCACCTCGGCATGGCCGTGCGGCGCGTCGTCATAGCCAAACACGTGCAGCATCTTGACGATCTTGATGCCGG
>Ga0182792_1001488_pt1 | contig 18866 bp, 13 predicted proteins | sample Passage237B_FD_130497 | JGI IMG/M metagenome (GOLD analysis project Ga0182792, IMG submission 130497) | Cellulose adapted compost microbial communities from Newby Island Compost Facility, Milpitas, CA, USA - Passage2 37B (version 2) (version 2) ...
ACCGCGACGGCAACCTCTGGGTGGCGCGTTCGGGCTATTTCGAACGCTTGCTGCCCGACGGCCGGGGCCGCGAGCGCATCACCGCGGCCGGCGGCACGGTCCGCGCGGTGTACGAGGACCGCGACGGCAGCCTGTGGCTGGGCAGCACCACCGACGGCGTGACCCGGCTGTGGTCCGGCTGGGGCCGGCGCCTGGGCCGGGAACAGGGCCTGGCCAACCCGCTGCTGTGGACCCTGGCCGAGGCCCCGGACGGCAAGGTCTGGGTTGGCGGCAGCGATGGCGTGGAAGTCTGGGACGGGCAGCGCTTCCAGCGCCTGGTCAGCGGCGCGCAGCTGCCGCACCCGGAGGCCTACAGCCTGCTGGTGGAGGCCGACCAGGCCTGGATCGGCACCCGCGCCGGCGCGGTGCGCTATGCCAACGGCCGGATCGATTCGGCCCAGCTGCTGGCGCCCATGCGCGACGCCCAGGTCAACGGCATCGTCCGCGACCGCCAGGGCCGGCTGTGGTTCGCCACCACCACCGGCCTGTACATGCTCCCGCCCGGGAGCCAGAGCCTGCAGTCCTTCGGCCACAAGGCCGGGCTCAACGACCTGCGCATCCGCCTGGTCCACCAGACCCGCGACGGCCGCCTGCTGCTGGGCGGCTACAACGGCCTGTACGAATGGCATGAGGGCACCATCACCAACCTGGCCGGCCGGGACGGGCTGGAAGGGCCGAGCATGGTCAGCTCCCTGCTCGAGCTGGAGGACGGCCGCCTGGTCATGGGCGTCACCGCCGGCGAGGACCTGCGCATCCATCACAACCGGCGCTGGTACCGGCTGGGGCGCGAGCAGGGCCTGCCGGCCGGCGTCGCCTTCCACCTGGCCGAGGCCGGCGGCGCGCTGTGGGTGGCCGGCATGAACGGCGTCTACCGGCTGCCGCTGGAGGAGCTGGACCGGGCCTTGGCCGATCCGGCCTACCAGGTACGCGCCGAGGTGGTGATCAATTCCGGCATGGACCGCCCCGGCGGCCAGCTGGGCAAGTGCTGCAACGGCGCCGGCAATGCCCGTGGCCTGCTGCGCGAGGGCAGGCTGTGGCTGCCCACCCGCGAGGGCGCGCTGCTGGTGGACACCCGCCCACCGCCGGTCCATGCGAAGCAGGCCCGGGTGCGGGTCGACCGCATCCAGGCCCAGGACCGCTGGATCTCGCCCGAGCCGGGCCAGCCGCTGGAGCTGCCCGCCGGCGCCCGCGACCTGAAGTTCGAGTTCTCCACCCCGACCTTCCAGCCCATGCGCGTGCCGCATCTGCGCCACCGCCTGCTGGGCTACGAGCAGCAGTGGCGCCAGGTCGAGGATGGCGAACTGCGCACCGCCACCTATACCAACCTGCCGCCCGGCGACTACGTGTTCGAGGTGGCCGACTTCCAGGATGGCCGGGCGCTGCCCGGCGGCACCCGGCTCGAGCTGCACGTGCCGCCGCGCTTCTACGAGACCCTGGTCTTCCGCCTGGCCTGCCTGCTGGCGCTGGCCGGCATCCCCTACCTGGCCTACCGCGTGCTCCAGCACCGCCACGCCCGCCAGCGCGAAGAGCTGGAGCGCCTGGTGCAGGAGCGCACCCGCGACCTGCAGGCGGCCAATGCGCGGCTGCAGGCGATCAGCTTCACCGATCCGCTCACCGGCCTGCACAACCGCCGTTACCTGGCCCGGCAGATCCCCGACGACCTGTCCTTCTACGAGCGCGAGCCCGGCTTCCAGTCCGGCGAGGAAGCGGCGGTATTCGTGCTGCTGGACGTGGACCACTTCAAGTCGATCAACGACACCCATGGCCACGCCGCGGGCGACCGCGTGCTCGAGCAGCTGGGCCAGGTGCTGGGCGCGCTGGTCCGCAAGGGCGACTACGCGGTGCGCTGGGGCGGCGAGGAATTCCTGCTGGTGCTGCGGCCGCTGCCGCGCGGGCGCCTGGCCGACATCGGCCAGCGCCTGTGCAGCGAGCTGGCCGCGCACGACTTCGACCTGGGCAACGGCAGCTGCCACCGCCTGACCGTGTCGGTAGGCCTGATCGAATTCCCGCTGTTCCGCCAGGCCCCGCGCCTGCTGCGCTGGGAGCAACTGGTCAGCCTGGCCGACCGCGCCCTGTACCGGGCCAAGCATTCCGGCCGCAATGGCTGGATCGCGTTCCGGCCCACCCCGGGGGCCAACCCGCCCTCCGGCTCGGGCGTGTTCGAAGGCGATCCGTGGTGGCTGGTGGAGACCGGCGCGCTGGAGATGTACGGCCCGGACGGGCAGATCCCGACCGACTAGGCGCGGCGGCGGGCCACGGCCAGGACATCGTCCAGCAGCGCCGCGGCAGTCACCCCGGCGCCCGCGCCCGGGCCCTGGATCAGCAGCGGCTGCTCGCTGTAGCGGTCGCTGTGGATGGCAACGCGGTTGTCGGGCCCGGCCCCGGCGGGCCGGGGGAGGCCCCGGCGCCACCCCCCGCGGCCCGCCGCTGGCCCCCTGCCGGTCGAAGCGGCCGACGAAGCGCAGGCTGCCGCCCTCGCGCCTGGCCTGTTCCAGCGCGGCGGCCAGCGGCGCATCGAGCAGGTGCATTCCGGCGCGGGCCTGTTCCAGGCCGCAGGCAGCCAGTTCCGGCGGCACCAGCGATTCCACCCGCACCTGCCCGGCTTCCAGCTCCAGGCCGGCGCTGCGCGCCAGGATCAGCAGCTTGCGGCGCACGTCCTCGCCGGACAGGTCGATGCGCGGGTCCGGCTCGGTATAGCCGGCCGCAGCCGCCTGCGCGACCAGGGCCGAGAACGGCTGGCGGCCATCGTGCTGGTTGCACAGCCAGGCCAGCGAACCGGACAGCACGCCTTCCAGCGCATGGATCCGGTCGCCGCCGGCCAGCAGCGCGCGCACGCTGGCCAGCAGCGGCAGCCCGGCACCGACCGTGGCGCTGTCGCCATAGGCCGCACCGCTGGCCGCGCAGGCGTGGGCGACCGCACGCGCGCGCGGCAGCGGGCCACCGCGACCGAGCTTGTTGGCGGTGACCACGTGCACGCCGCGCGCCAGCCACTGTGGATGCGCCGCAGCCACCGCCTCGCTGGCGGTGGCATCGACCACGATGTCGCCCGGTGCCGGCTCGCAGTGCGGTGCCTGCCAGGCCGGCGAGGCCGCGCGCAGCCGCTCCAGCGCCAGCAGCGGGTCCGCGTCCACCTCGACCCGCGCCCGCGAATTGGCCAGCTGCGCCAGCACCGGCAGCTCCAGGCCGCGCTCGCGCAGGCGCAGGTAGCGCTGCACGAAGGCGCTGCCGACCGTGCCACTGCCCAGCAGCAGCAGGCGGGTAGGGGCCGCCATCCCGGGCTGGGCGCGGCCGTGGGCCACGACCGGCGCCAGGCCGGCGGCCGTGCTCATGCGTTGACCGCCCGCGGCGCAGCCTGGACCGCGGCGCTGGCCGCCTCCAGCGCCCCGCGCAGGTCGGCCAGCAGGTCCCCCGCCGCCTCGATGCCTACCGACAGGCGCAGCAGGCCGTCGCTGATCCCGGCCTTGGCCCGCGCCTCGGGGGTCATGGCCGCATGGGTCATGGTCGCCGGGTGCGCGACCAGGCTCTCCACCCCGCCCAGCGACTCGGCCAGGGTGAACCAGCGCAGGCTGTCGACGAAGGCGCGCACCGCCGGCTCGCCGCCGCGCAGCTCGAAGCTGAGCATGGCGCCGAAGCCGGACTGCTGGCTGGCGGCGATGGCATGGCCCGGATGCGAGGCCAGGCCCGGGAAATAGACCTTCTCCACCGCCGGGTGGCCGTCGAGCAGGCCCACGATCGCCGCCGCGTTCTCCTGGTGCACGCGCATGCGTGCGTCCAGGGTGCGCAGCCCGCGCAGGGTCAGGAAGCTGTCGAACGGCGAGCCGGTCAGGCCCAGGCAGTTGGCCCACCAGGTCAGCTGCTGGTGCAGCTCCGGGTCGCGCGCCACCACCGCGCCGCCCACCACGTCGCTGTGGCCGTTGATGTACTTGGTGGTCGAGTGCAGGACCAGGTCCGCGCCCAGCGCCAGCGGCTTCTGCAACGCCGGCGACATGAAGGTGTTGTCCACCACCGCCAGCGCGCCGGCGGTATGCGCGGCGGCGATCACCGCGCGCAGGTCGGTGATCCGCAGCAGCGGATTGGACGGGGTTTCGATCAGCACCACCCTGGGCGACTGGCCCAGGGCCCGGGCCAGCGACTCCGGGTCGGTGAGGTCGGCGGTGATCAGCTCGAAATGCCCCTTGGCCGCCAGGGCGTTGAACAGGCGCCAGCTGCCGCCGTAGGCGTCGTGCGGCACCACCAGGCGGTCGCCCGGCTGCAGCAGGGTGTGCAGCACCAGGTTGATCGCGCCCATCCCCGTGGAGGTGACCACGCCGCCGGCACCGCCCTCCAGCTCGGCCAGGGCGTCGGCCAGCAGGTCGCGGGTCGGGTTGCCGCTGCGGGTGTAGTCGTACTGCCGCTTGTTGCCGAAGCCGTCGAAGCTGAAGTTGCTCGACAGCACGATCGGCGGCACCACCGCGCCGTAGGCGACGTCGTGGTCGATGCCGGCGCGTACGGCGGCGGTGGCGGGCTGGCAGGCGGCGTTGCGGGTCATGGCGTGGCTCCATTGCCGCCGAGCACGGCGGCGAGAATGAGATCGATGCGATCGGTTTCCTTGAGGAAGGCGTCGTGGCCGTACGGCGAGCGCAGCACGCGCAGCTGGCCGCGGCCGCCCAGCCCTTCCACCAGCGCCACCGAGTCGGACAGCGGCACCAGGCGGTCGCCCTCCACCGCCACCACGGTCACCGGGCCGGGAATGGCGCCCGGGTCGAGCCGGTGCAGGTCGATGGATTCGGACAGGCGCAGGAACGCGGTCACCGGGGTGCGGGCGACATAGCGCGCACCGGCTGCGTCCAGGTAATCCTCGGCCGCGCAACGCACCCGTCCATTGATGATTTCCGGCGCGCTGTCGAAGCGTTCGCCGAACTCCTCGGGCGTGCGGTAGCTGAGCATGGCGAACTGGCGAGCCAGGGCCAGGCCCTGCTGGTCGGCGCACTGCAGCTGGCCCAGGGCCACCGCACGGCGCTGCAGCGCGCGCCAGGCGCAGGCATAGGGATGCGGACGGTGCACGCCACTGACCGCGACCAGGCGCGAGAGCCGGCCCGGGTGGCGCAGGGCGAACTGCAGCCCGACCATGGCCCCGTAGGAATAGCCGACGAAGGCCTGCAGGCAGTCGATGCCCAGCGCATCCAGCAGCAGGGCCGCGGCGTCGGCCTGGTCGGCAGTGTCGATCGGCACGTCGAGCTGGCCGTCGGCGCCAACGTAATCGAAGGCCAGCACCCGCACCCGCGCCGGATCCAGCACCCGGCCGCTGGCGACCAGCTCGTCGGCCCAGCCCGGTTCGGGGAACTGGGCGCTGGCCGAGACGTGGCGGTGGGCGGAAATACCGCCGGCCAGCAGCACCACCGGCGCCGACTCCGGTCCCTGCAGCTCGTAGCGCAGCACTACCTCGTGCGCGCCGGCATGGCGCAGCTCCAGGCGCACCTGGAACTCGCCGCGGCGCGCAGGACGACAGCCGCCCTCGGCGGTGGCCGGGTCGGCGGCGGGAATGGCAGCGGTGGGCGGGGCGGTGGTGTTCACGAGGCTCACGGCGGAAATCGGGAAAACCGCCATCGAACCCCGGGGGGCCCGCGTCCGTCGCGCCCCGGTGGGGACGCGATACGAACCATCTACCGGACGGACCTGGTGGTCCCCGCAGGATTTGGCACCTACGCGGACGTGGGCACGTCCGCGGGCTGCCCCGGCTTCAAAGGGCCTGTCCCTCCGCCGGTCTCGATGGCCGGTACAGAGTGCCAGCCCCCGCCGGAGCTGTCAATCGCTCCATCTTGATACAGCGATGAAACCATTTGCCTCCCCCGCCCCGTGCCCCGAATAATCCCGGCATGGACGTCTCCCCCCTGTTCCGCCTGCTGCTGGCCCTGGCCGCCAGCGCCCTCCCCGGCCAGCCACTGGCCGCCACCACCGTGGAGGAGGCCTGGATATCGCCCGCCGACGCGGGCGATGAACTGGATTCACTGGCCACCTGGCCCAGCCCCGATGGCCGGCTGTGGCTGCTGGCCACGGCCAAGCGCAGCCACCGCCTGGTGGTGTTCGACGGCGACGACGGCCGGCGCCTGCGCGAGTTTGGCGGCCCCGGCGATGGTCCGGGCCAGTTCAACCGGCCCAACGGCCTGGCCGTGTCCGGCAACCTGCTGTTCGTGGCCGAGCGCGACAACCACCGGGTCCAGGTCCTGTCCCTGCCCGGGCTGGAACCGCTGGGCAGCTTCGGCCAGGACGAGCTGAAGGCGCCCTACGGGCTGTGGCTGCATGCCGACGGCGACGACGCCAGCGTGGTGCTGGTCACCGACAGCTTCCTGGCCGACCCGGCCACGCTCACCCTGCCGCCACGCGAGCAGCTGGCCGAACGGGTCAAGCGCTATCGCGTGCGCCATGCCGGCGGCCAGCTCCAGGCCGAATACCTGGGTGCGTTTGGCGATACCGGCGAAGGCGCCCTGCACATGGTCGAGTCCATCGCCGGCGACCTGGCGGCCTCCCGCCTGCTGATTGCCGAGGAAGACACCCGGGTCGGCTCGACCCTGCGCGAATACAGCCTGGACGGCCGCTACCTGGGCCGCAGCCTGCCGCCGTTCGCGGCCGACGCCGAGGGCGTGGCGCTGTGGGAATGCGGCGGCCAGGGCTACTGGCTGGCGGTCGAGCAGCTGCGTCCGACCCGCTTCCACCTGTTTGGCCGCCATGACCTGGCCCCGGTGACCAGCTTCCAGGGCCTGCAGACCGGCCAGACCGATGGCGTGGCCCTGCACCGGGCCGCAACCGCGCGTTTCCCCGGCGGCGTGCTCTACGCCCTGCACGATGACCGCGCGGTGGCCGCCTTCGACCTGCGCGAGCTGGTGCGCCGTCTCGGCCTGCCCGCCAGCTGCAGCGGATGAGCACGCGCCGCCTGCCGCCGCTGCCGGCCGTCCTGGTGCTGCTGGCCCTGTCGGCGCAGGCACCGGCCGAGGCTTCCCGGTTCTGGCGCGGCCGCGCGGCCGCCACGCCGCCGCCGGCGCCCGCCACCGGACCGGCCACGGCCGTGGACCAGGACCCCGCCAAGGGCCCGGACGGCAGGCTGCGCCTGGTCAACAAGGGCAGCCACTACGAGGCCTGGGCCGACAATCGCCTGCCCGGCCCGCTGCAGGTGCGGCTGCGCCTGCGCCAGGCCGACAACATCACCCCCGCCCCAGCGCTGCCCCTGCAGGCCACGCTACCGGCCTCCGGCAGCCTGCTGCTGGCACGGCTGTACCCGACCGACCCGCGCCTGCACAGCCAGTTCGACCTGGACCTGGACTTCGTCCCCGGCGACCCGGCGGCGCGGCCCCTGGACCACCCCTACCGGCTGCCGGTGGAGACGCCGCGGGTGCGGGTGGACCAGGGCTTTGGCGGCAGCTTCAGCCATGACGATGCGCAGAACCGCCACGCCCTGGACTTCGCCGTGGACGAAGGCACCCCGGTGCTGGCCGCGCGCGAGGGCGTGGTCCTGCAGGTGGAATCGGGCCATGCCCAGGCCGGGCTGGACCGCCAGCGCTACGGCGCCCGCGCCAACTACGTGCGGATCCTGCACCCGGACGGCAGCATGGCCCTGTACGGCCACCTGCGCCCGGACGGGGTCCTGGTCAGGCCCGGGCAGCGCGTGGACCAGGGCCAGCGCATCGCCCTGTCCGGCAACACCGGCTACAGCTCGGCCCCGCACCTGCACTTCGTGGTCCAGGTCAACCGCGGCATGCGCCTGGAATCGATTCCGGTGCGGGTGGTCACGCCGCAGGGCGAACTGAAGCTGGCCCGCGAGGCGCCGGCGGCCGGCGGCAGCGCCGCCCCCTGAGCCGGCCCGGGGGCGGGTCCGGGGTCCTGCCGCCGCGGCCCCGTATAATCACCGGCTTTCCGCCTGACCCCGCGCCCCCAGGGCGCCATCCCCCATGTCCGATGTCTCCACCGAAGCCGCGCGCCGGCGCACCTTCGCGATCATCTCGCACCCCGACGCCGGCAAGACCACGCTGACCGAGAAGCTGCTGCTGTTCGGGGGCGCGATCCAGATGGCCGGCTCGGTCAAGGGCCGCAAGGCCGCCCGCCACGCCACTTCCGACTGGATGGCGCTGGAAAAGGAGCGCGGCATCTCGGTGACCTCCTCGGTGATGCAGTTCCCCTACGAGGGCCGCATCGTCAACCTGCTCGACACCCCCGGCCACGCCGACTTCGGCGAGGACACCTACCGCGTGCTCACCGCGGTGGACTCGGCGCTGATGGTGATCGACGTGGCCAAGGGCGTGGAGGAGCGCACGATCAAGCTGATGGAGGTGTGCCGCCTGCGCGCCACCCCGATCATGACCTTCATCAACAAGCTCGACCGCGAGGGCAAGGACCCGATCGAACTGCTGGACGAGGTCGAGACCGTGCTTGGCATCAAGTGCGCGCCGGTGACCTGGCCGATCGGCATGGGCCAGCGCCTGAAGGGCGTGGTCCACCTCATCACCGGCGAGGTCCACCTGTACGAGCCCGGCCGCAACTTCACCCGCCTGGACTCCACCATCTTCCCCTCGCTGGATGCCCCGGGCCTGGAGGCGGCCATCGGCGCGGAGATGCTGGCCTCGCTGCGCGAGGAACTGGAGCTGGTGCAGGGCGCGGCCGACACCTTCGACAAGGACAAGTACCTGCGCGCCGAACAGACCCCGGTGTTCTTCGGTTCGGGCGTGAACAACTTCGGCGTGCAGCCGCTGCTGGACTTCTTCGTCGAGCACGCGCCGCCGCCGCAGCCGCGCGCCACCACCGGCCGCGAGGTCGCGCCGCAGGAGGAGAAGCTGACCGGCTTCGTCTTCAAGATCCAGGCCAACATGGACCCGCAGCACCGCGACCGCGTCGCGTTCATGCGCGTGTGCTCGGGCCGCTTCACCGCCGGCATGAAGGCCTTCCACGTGCGCAGCGGCAAGGAAGTGAAGCTGGCCAACGCCCTGACCTTCATGGCCTCCGACCGCGAGATCGCCGCCGAGGCCTGGCCGGGCGACGTGATCGGCATCCACAACCACGGCACCATCTCCATCGGCGACACCTTCACCGAGGGCGAGGCGCTGTCGTTCACCGGCATCCCCAACTTCGCCCCGGAGCTGTTCCGCCGCGCGCGGCTGAAGGACCCGCTCAAGCTCAAGCAGCTGCAGAAGGGCCTGGCCCAGCTGTCGGAGGAGGGCGCGACCCAGTTCTTCCGCCCGCTGATGAGCAACGACCTGATCCTCGGCGCGGTCGGCATGCTGCAGTTCGACGTGGTCGCCTACCGCCTCAAGGACGAGTACGGCGTGGACGCCAGCTTCGAGCAGGTCGGCGTGGCCACCGCGCGCTGGATCCAGTGCGACGACGCGAAGAAGCTGGAGGAATTCCGCGAGAAGAACGCCATGAACCTGGCGATCGACGCGGCCGGCGAGCTGGTCTACCTGGCCCCGACCCGGGTCAACCTGCAGCTGGCGCAGGAACGCGCGCCGTCGGTGCGCTTCCTGGCCACCCGCGAGCATGCGCACAGCGTGAGCGTGGACTGACCACGGCAACGGCGGCCGGCCTTCCCGGCCGCCGTTCGATGGCGCGCCTTACCGTACGGGTGCAAAAAGCGCTGCGTTTGCTATAAAGTGCGCGCCATGCCGGTCGCCCCTTCGCCTGCGCCAGACTCCAACCAGGACGCGACGTCGCTGCGCGACGAGATCGCCAATGCGCTGACCCACGGGCTCGGCGCCGCCGCGGCCCTGGCCGCCGGCGCGGTGCTGATCACGCTGGCGGCAATCTACGGCGACGGCTGGCAGCTGGCCAGCGCGATCGTGTTCGGGTTGGCGCTGCTGCTGCTGTACACCGCCTCCACCCTCTACCACGCGATCCAGCACCCGGTGGCCAAGGGCCGGCTGAAGGTGTTCGACCACTGCGCGATCTACCTTCTGATTGCCGGCACCTACACGCCCTTCACCCTGGTCGGCCTGCGCGGCCCATGGGGCTGGAGCCTGTTCGCCGCGATCTGGACCCTGGCCGTGGCCGGCGTGGTGTTCAAGCTGTTCTTCACCGGCCGCTTCAAGCGCCTGTCCACCGCGATCTACATCGCCATGGGCTGGCTGGTGGTCGTGGCGGCCAAGCCGATGCTGTCCTCGCTCGACGGCTGGACCCTGGGCTGGCTGCTGGGCGGCGGCGTCGCCTACACCCTGGGCACGGTCTTCTACCACCGCGAGTCGATCCCCTACTCGCATGCGATCTGGCACCTGTTCGTGATCGCCGGCAGCGTCTGCCACTTCGTCGCCGTCAGCGCCCAGGTGCTGTCGCCGCGCCTGCACGCGCTCTGAGGTCCCGCGCGGCCCCCGCGTTCGCGTGCCGTGCACGGCGCGCGCCGATACTGGCCGCATGGAACGCGCGCCTCCCCCACCGTCGCGCTTCGCCCGCCTGCGCCGCTGGCGGCCCTCGCGCACGGCCGGCTACGTGCTGGGCGCGCTGGCACTGGCATTGCTGGTGCTTGTGCTGCTGTTCGACTGGAACTGGTTCAAGCGCCCGCTCGAGCGCGCGGTGGGCGCGGCGACCGGACGCGAGTTCCGCATCGGCGGCGACCTGGACGTGGACCTGGGCCGCACCATCACCGTTTCCGCCGACCGGCTGAGCCTGTCCAACGCGGCCTGGTCCAAGCAGCCGCGCATGGCCGCGGCCGAACGGGTGGAAGTCGACATCGCGCCCTGGCCGCTGCTGGCGCTGCGCCTGCGGATGAAGGAGATCCGGGCGGTGCGCCCGGACATCCTGCTGGAAACGGATCCGGACGGCGAAGGCGGCAACTGGGAGCTCGGCGACGGCGACGACGAACCCGATCCGGATCCGCGCTGGCGGCTGGAGCGGCTGTGGATCGAGGACGGCCGCCTGCGCTTTGCCGACGCGGCCGCGCGCACGGACATCGACATCACCCTGGACAGCGTCGAAGGCGGCGACCGCGGCCAGGCGCCGGTCGCGGTCGCCGGCAAGGGCCACTGGCGCGGCGCCGCGTTCCGGCTGCAGGGCCAGGCCGCCTCGCCGCTGGAACTGGCCGACAGCGACACCCCCTACCGGATCGACCTGGACGCCCGCGCCGGCCGCACCCGGGCCAGTGCCAGCGGCACGCTCACCAACCCGTTCCGCTTCCGTACGTTCGACCTGCGCATGAAGCTCTCCGGCGCCGACCTGGAGGAACTGTACCCGCTGCTGGGCCTGGCCCTGCCGCCCTCGCCGCCGTACGCACTGGACGGTCGCCTGCGCCGCGACGGCGAGCTGTGGCGCTACGAGGGCTTCAAGGGCACGGTAGGCGACAGCGACCTGTCCGGCGACGTGCGGATCGACGCCTCCGGCGAGCGCCCGCTGTTCACCGCGCAGCTGCTCTCGCGCAAGCTGGATTTCGACGACCTGGCCGGCTTCCTCGGCGCGCCGCCGTCCGCGGGCGGCGACGAGACCGCCAACCCCGAGCAGGCGGCCGAAGCCGCACGCCGCGCCGCCAGCCCGCGCCTGTTCCCCGACAAGCCCTACGACCTGGCCAAGCTCAACGCCATGGACGCGGACGTGCGCTGGCGCGCGCAGGCAATCCACGCCCCCAGCCTGCCGATGATCGAGGACATGGACGCGCACCTGGTGCTGCAGGGCGGCCTGTTGCGGCTGCAGCCGCTGGATTTCGGCGTGGCCGGCGGCAAGGGGCGCGCGGACATCCGCATGGACGCGCGCAAGGCACCGATCCGCACCCGCCTCCAGGCCAGCCTGCGCAGGCTGGAACTGCCGAAGCTGTTCGCCAATGCCGAACTGGCGCAAGGCACGGCCGGGCGCATCGGCGGCGAGGTGCGGCTGGCCGGCGCCGGCAACTCGGTGGCTGCGCTGCTGGCGCAAGCGGACGGCGACGTCGCCGTGGGCATGGGCCGCGGCCGGGTCAGCAACCTGGTGATGGAACTGGCCGGGCTGGACATCGCCGAATCGCTTAAGTTCCTGCTCACCGACGACCGCCAGGTGCCGATCCGCTGCGCCTTCGCCGACTTCGCCGTGGACGACGGGCTGATGACCTCGCGCGCGCTGGCGTTCGACAGCACCGACACGATCATCGTCGGCGAGGGCACGATCAGCCTGAAGGACGAAAGCCTGGACCTGCTGCTGCGCCCGCGCCCCAAGGACCGCAGCATCCTCAGCCTGCGCTCGCCGCTGCGGCTGGGCGGCACGCTCAAGGATCCCTCCTTCCGCCCGGACATGAAGGCGCTGGGCGTGCGCGGCGCGATCGCCCTGGCGCTGGGCAGCATCACCCCGCCGGCCGCGCTGCTGGCGACCTTCGAGACCGGCCCGGGCGAGGACAGCGACTGCGGCGGCAAGTACGCGCGCTGAAGCCGCGCGCTCAGCCTGCGATGTAGCGCTGCAGCTGCTCCAGTTCGACCTGCTGGTCGGCGATCACCGCCTTGACCAGGTCGCCGATCGAGATCACCCCGGTCACCCGGCCCTGCTCGACCACCGGCAGATGGCGGATGCGGCGCTCGGTAACCAGCTGCATGCAGGCCGGCACCGGGGTGTCGGGCCTGACCGTGACCACGTCGCCGGTCATGATCGCGCTGACCGGGGTATCGGCCGAGGAACGGCCCTGCAGCACGATCTTGCGCGCGTAGTCGCGCTCGGAAAGGATCCCGGCCAGCTCGTCGCCACGCATCACCAGCACCGCGCCGATCGACTTCTCCGCCATCAGCCGCACCGCCTCGATCACCGGCGCGTCGGGGGTTACGGCGAATACCTCAGCCGGCTTCTCCGCCAGCAGTTGACGTACCGTGCGCATGGACGCCTCCGTCCGCGGACTGTGGGGCCGAGGATACTCCCGCCGGCGCGTGCCAGGCGTCGACCAGGTACAGCGGCCGTTGCTTGGCCTCCTCGTACAGCCGGCCCAGGTACTCGCCGATGGTGCCCAGCGCGATCAGCTGCACGCCGCCGAGGAACAGGATCACCACCATCATCGTCGGCCAGCCGGCCACCCGGTCGCCCCACACCAGGGTCTTGAACACCACCACGATCCCGGCGAAGAACGCCACCAGCGCGGTGAGCAGGCCCAGGTAGGTGGCGATCCGCAGCGGCGCGGTGGAGAAGCTGGTGATGCCTTCCAGGGCGAAGTTCCACAGCCGCCACAGCCCGAACTTGCTGCGCCCGGCCACGCGCGCGCCGCGCCGGTACGGCAGGGCCACGCGGCGATAGCCGACCCAGCCGAACAGCCCCTTCATGAAGCGGTGGCGTTCGCGCAGCTGGCGCAGCGCGGCCAGCACGCGCGGCGACAGCAGGCGATAGTCGCCGGTGTCGGCCGGCACCGGGGTGTGCGACAGGCGCCCGATCACGCGGTAGAACGCGGCGGCGGTGCCGCGCCGCAGCCAGCTGTCGCCCTCGCGCGCGACCCGGGTGCCGTAGACGTCGTCGTAGCCCTCGCGCCAGCGCGCGACGAACTCGGGGATCAGCTCCGGCGGATCCTGGCCGTCGGCGTCGAGGATCATGGCCGCGCCCTCGGTGACCTGGTCCAGCCCGGCGGTCAGCGCGATCTCCTTGCCGAAGTTGCGCGACAGCCGCAGCAGCGCCACCTCCGGGTCGGCGGCGGCGATCTCCTGCAGCCGCTGCCAGGTGGCGTCGCGGCTGCCGTCGTCCACGTACAGGATGCGGCTGGCCACGCCCTCCAGCCCGTCCAGGGCACGGCGGATGCGCGGGTGCAGCAACGGCAGCGAGTCGGCTTCGTTGAAGCACGCCACCACCACGGTCAACAGGTCATGCCGCTGGTTGTCCATCCTGCCCATCGTACAGGCCCGCGCAGCGTGGCTCAGTCCAGCCGTTCCAGGTAGGCGGGGCCGCCGAGCTGGCGCACCTGGCGCTGGATCCACGCCGCGCGCCGCTGCACGTAGGGGCCGGGGCGCACGGCGTTGTAGCGGCGCGGCGAGGGCAGCACCGCGGCCAGGCGCGCGCACTCGCCTGGCGACAGGCGCGAGGCGTCCTTGCGCCAGTAGCTGCGCGCGGCGGCCTGGGCGCCGTAGATGCCATCGCCGAACTCGGCGATGTTGACGTAGACCTCCAGGATCCGGCGCTTGGGCCACAGCGCCTCGATCAGCACCGTGTACCAGGCCTCCAGGCCCTTGCGCACCCAGCTGCGGCCCTGCCACAGGAACAGGTTCTTGGCCACCTGCTGGCTGATGGTGCTGGCGCCGCGCACCCGGCGGCCGCGCGCGTTGTTCTCCATCGCCTTCTCGATCGCGTCCAGGTCGAAGCCCCGGTGGCGGGCGAAGTTCTGGTCCTCGGCCGCGATCACCGACATCGGCAGCGCCGGGGCGATGTGCTCCAGGTCGCGCCAGTCGTAGGCCACCCGGAAGTCCCGTTCGCCCGCGCGCCAGGCCTCGGCCTGGCGGGCCAGCATGAAGGCCGAGGCCGGCGGGTCGATGAAGCGCAGCAGCGCCACCTGGGCCGTGGTCGCGGCCACGAACAGCACCGGCAGCCACAGCAGCACGCGCAGCCAGCGACGGCGCCTGCGGCGGGGCGGATTGGAGGCGGGCTCGGCGATGGCGGCGGTTCCGGTGACGCGGTGGATGCTCGGCGCGATGGTAGCGGCTCCGGCGTGAGCGTCCAGCACCGCTTGGAAACCGCGGCCGCCGGCCGCATTGTGTGGCGATGGATACCAACAGCCCCTCCCCCGTCCCCGCCGCCGGCGACCTGCGCGGCCGCTTCCTCCTGCCCGCCGCCGGCGTTCGCGGCGTCTACGTGCGCCTGGCCGGCAGCTGGCGCGAACTGCTGTCCCATGCCGCCTACCCGTCCGGCGCCACCGCGCTGCTGGGCGAGGCGGTGGCCGCCGCGGCGCTGTTCACCAGCCATGTGAAGGTCGACGGCCGGCTGTCGGTGCAGCTGCGCGCCAGCGGCCCGCTGCGCTCACTGTTCGCCGAGTGCACCGCCGCCGGCACCGTGCGCGGCATCGCCCGCCTGGAGGACGGGGCCGACGCCCCGCGCGCGCCCTCGCAGCTGGGCAAGGACGCGCTGCTGGCAGTCACCGTGGAGAACCCCGGGCTGGACCCGCGCGAACCGCTGCGCTACCAGAGCCTGGTGGCCCTGGGCGGCGCCGAGTCCCTGGCCGAGGCCTTCGAGGACTACTTCCGCCAGTCCGAGCAGCTGCCCACCCGCCTGCTGCTGGCCGCCGACGGCGAGCACGTCGCCGGCCTGATGCTGCAGAAGCTGCCCGGCGAGGAAGGCGACGCCGACGCCTGGAACCGCGTCGGCGCCCTGTTCGAGACCCTGGGCGAGGCCGAGCTGCTGGCGACCCCGCCGCGGCTGCTGGTGCACCGCCTGTTCCACGAGGAAGACCCCCAGCTGCTGGAGGAGCACGCGGTCGCCTTCGGCTGCTCCTGCTCGGTGGAGCGGGTGGAGGGCATGCTGCGCAGCCTGGGCGAGGAGGAGTTCCGGGCGGCCGCCGCGGCCACCGGCCAGGTCGACGTCCGCTGCGAATTCTGCGGCCGCGAGTACCACTTCCCCCTGGACCGGATTGGGGTATTGTTTGGGTCGCCGGCGCAGCCCAACGCACCGGCGCCGGAGCGCCTGCAGTAAGGGCATGGCGCCGCTCCACCGACGAGCTGGCTGTCCACGGGGAGGATCGGCGCTTGTTAATCATTCGTAAAGCCCATACGATGCAGGCTCTGACCGCACGGGAACTCCCGTGCCGTCCGCTGGTCTGAAAGGAAGCCATGTCCCTGCGCCGTCCGCCCCTGCTGGCCCTTGCCCTGTCCGCGCTGATCGCGGCGGCGGGCGCGCATGGCCAGGTGCGGGCGGGTTCCGAGCAGGCCGTGCTGCCGGTGTGGAACAAGGGCAGCGGCAAGGTCGAGGCCCTGCTGCTGCTGGAGCCGGCGCGTGGCAACCGCCCCGGTTCGCCGGGTTCGACCTGGCGCTTCGGCAGCGAGTCGCTGGACGCGGCCTTCGGCCTCGGCGCCGGCGACTCGCTGGGCCTGCTGTGCAGCAATACCAGCGGCACCAGCGTGAACAGCCTCGCCAGCAGCTGCCTGCTGGCCTCCCTGGGCAACGACCACGAGGCCAGTGGCCGCCGCCTGTCGGCCAGCGCCAGCGTCGGCCGCCAGGGCAACCGCCTCGGCGTGGCCGCCGGGACCGTGCGCGATGCCTCCCTGCCGGGCTGGCTGTCGGCCGAAGCCTCCGGCACCCCGCTGCCCGGTGCCGGCAAGCTCGAGCAGAACGACCTGCAGGTGTTCGGCCAGAAGGACATCGGCAGCGAGGCCTACGTCTCCATCGCCGGCACTTATGCGCGCGCGCGTCTGGTACCGGTAACCGAAGCGCCGGGCCTGGCCCATCGCTGGGACAGCAAGTCGCTGAGCGTGGGCGGCGGCTACGGCCCGTTCAGCGCCAACATCATCGGCCGCGTGGTCGAGGTCAACGGCCAGCCGGGCAACAAGTGGGAAGGCCTGGGCCTGGGCCTGACCTGGCGCACGCCATGGAGCGGCCAGCTCACCGTCGGCGCCGAGAACGTGGTCACCCGCGGCAAGAACCCGTTCGCCCCGTCCAACCTCGACGCCGAGGAAGGCACCGTCCCCTACGTGCGCTACGAGCAGGGCCTGTGACCTGCTGAGCGGGCAGTTGGCGCCACGGCGGCGCGGCGCGCAGGCTCCCGGCGCACGCAACCATCGATCCATTCCTTCCCTGTCCGGATGACCGGCACGTCCGCGTGCGCGATCGGCTGCGGACCTGCCGCACGCACGTCCGGGGTGCCCGGCGCGCATCCGCATGCCGATGCGTGCCCCTGCCCCGGCGTCCGCCGGTCGCCTCACGGAAGAAGCCGGCCATCGCGCTGCGATGGCCGGCTGTGGACTGCGTTCCGGGTTACTGCCGCAGCGCCTCGATCGGGTCCAGCTGCGAGGCCTTGCGTGCCGGGTAGTAGCCGAAGAACAGCCCGGTGGCCACCGAGAACGCCGCGGCCAGGGTGATCACCTTGCCGTTGAGCTGGATCGGCAGGTCGGTGTTGAAGTGCCCGACCAGCAACGCGCCGGCGATGCCGAACAGGATGCCCAGCAGGCCGCCGCCCAGCGACAGCAGCATGGCCTCGGCCAGGAACTGCCGGCGCACGTCCGAAGGACCGGCGCCCACCGCCAGGCGCAGGCCGATTTCCTTGATCCGCTCGGTCACCGACACCAGCATGATGTTCATGATGCCGATGCCGCCGACGACCAGCGAGATCGTCGCCACCGCGCCAAGCAGCCAGGACATCTGCCGGGTGGTCTCGTTGCGGGTGGCCACCAGCTGCGACACGTTGCGCACCTGGAAGTCGTCGGCCGCGCCCGGGTCGATGCGGTGGCGCTGGCGCAGCAGCGACTCCACCTCGCCCTGCACGTAGGCCAGGTCGTCGGCATGGGCCACGGTCAGCGAGATGTCCATCACCGCGCCTGGCGGCAGGCCCATGGCGCCCATCAGGCGGCGGCGCGCGGTCTCCAGCGGCACCATCACCACGTCGTCCTGGTCGCGGCCGAAGCCGCTCATGCCCTTGGGCCTGAGGGTGCCGACCACGGTGAAGTTGGTGCGGCCGATGCGCACCGTCTCGCCGATGCCGGTGCCGGCGCCGAACAGCTCGCGGCGCACGGTCTCGCCCAGCAGCACCACCTTGTCGCCGTTGAAGTGCTGCGGCTCGAACGCGCTGCCGCTGGCGACCTGCCAGCCGTTGATCTGCAGGAAGTCCGGCTGGATGCCCTGCCAGCTGGTGGACCAGTTGTTCTCCGCGTACACGATCTGGCTGCTGCCGCGCAGCGAGGCGGAGACCAGCTGCACCTCGGGGATCTCCTCGCGGATCGCCTCGGCATCGCCCTCGGTGAGGGTGTAGAAGCTGCTGGCGCTCATGCGCACGCCGCCCATGGCGCGCTGCACCTGCGGGCCGATGTCCAGCTTCTGCGCGCCCAGGCCGGCGAGCTGGCGCTCGATCTCCGCCTGCGTGCCCTGCCCGACCGACACCATCACGATCACCGCGGCGATGCCGATGATCACGCCCAGCGAGGTCAGCGCGCTGCGCATCCAGTTGCCGCGCAGCGCGAAGACCGCGGTGCGCAGGATGTCCATGAAGGTCATGGGCCCACCTCCTCGTGCGTGGCCTCGTGCAGCTGGCCGTCGCGCATCACGCAGATGCGGTCGGCATGGCGGGCGACGTGCGCGTCGTGGGTGATCAGGACCACGGTGTGGCCTTCGTCGCGCAGGCGCTTGAACAGGGCCAGGATTTCCTCGCCGGTGCGGCTGTCCAGCGCGCCGGTGGGCTCGTCGGCCAGCAGCAGCGGCGGGGTGTTGATCAGCGCGCGGGCGATCGCCACGCGCTGCTGCTGGCCGCCGGACAACTCGTTGGGACGATGGTCCACGCGCGTACCCAGGCCCACCGCCTCGAGCGCCGCGCGCGCCCGCTCGTGGCGTTCGGCCACAGGCACGCGGGCATAGCCCAGCGGCATGGCCACGTTCTCCAGCGCGGTCATGCGCGGCAGCAGGTGGAAGCCCTGGAACACGAAGCCGATCTTCTCCCGGCGCAGGGTCGCCAGTTCCTCCGCGTCCAGGGTGGACACGTCCACCCCGTCGCACAGGTACTGGCCGCCGCTGGGCGTGTCCAGGCAGCCGATCAGGTTCATCAGCGTGGACTTGCCCGAGCCCGACGGTCCCATGATCGCCAGGAACTCGCCGGGCATCACCACCAGGTCCACGTCGCGCAGGGCCGCGACCTCGGCTTCGGTGCCGGGCGAGTACACCTTGCGCAGGCCCCGGGTCTGGATCACCGGCGTGGCCGCCGGGGCGGCGGACGCGCTCGCGCTCACGGCGTTCATCGCGCCGCCGCCCGTTCGCCGGTG
>Ga0182792_1001490_pt1 | contig 18842 bp, 12 predicted proteins | sample Passage237B_FD_130497 | JGI IMG/M metagenome (GOLD analysis project Ga0182792, IMG submission 130497) | Cellulose adapted compost microbial communities from Newby Island Compost Facility, Milpitas, CA, USA - Passage2 37B (version 2) (version 2) ...
AAGGTAGAAAACTGGATTTTCCTCAACATCAGCAACGCTTTCGCCATTCCTCTGCTGATCAAAAAACAATTGCCGTTATACGCCCTGCTGACGATTTTCCTTTTTGCGGTTGCCGTCCAGGGCTATTTTGCCTGGCGAAAAATCGTCCGTGAGCGGGAAGCAGACTAAATCTTCCATAAAAAACCAGGGCTATACTTGGCCGATTGGGCCTAACCTTCCAGCGGACTAACCAGTTTAAGGATGGCATCCTTATGCAATATTCCCAAAGCCGTTTCCTCCGAATTGATCAATTCGTTGCTCAGTTCCCGCTTATTATCCTGAAGTTCGAGTATTTTTTCTTCGATGGTTCCCGGACATATCAGCCGGACTGCTACAACATTTTTTTGCTGGCCGATCCGGTGGGTGCGGTCAATGGCCTGATTTTCAATCGCAGGATTCCACCAGGGATCCAGAAGGAACACATAGTCGGCCGAGGTGAGGTTCAGCCCCGTACCTCCCGCTTTGAGGCTAACCAGAAAAACCCTGCGTGCGGGGTCCGTTTCAAATCCGTTTACGACCTTACCGCGTTCCTTGGTATCACCCGTTAACCAGGAATATCCTATGCCTTTCTGTTCCAGTTCCTGTCTGACCAGGTTGAGGACCGTTACAAACTGCGAAAAAACCAGCACCTTGTGATGAGGTACCAGTTCCTCCAGCTGTTCCATCAGGACGGTGATTTTGGCCGATTCGGAACTGAAAAATTCCTCATCATTCACGATGGACGGGCTGATACACAGCTGCCGTAGTTTGGTAAGTCCCTGCAGCACGTGCAGTTTTTCCCGGGCAATGTCTCCGTCTGATTTTCCGTTCAGGTAATTTCGGAATTCCTGGGCGGAGGCGTCGTACACCCGCCGCTGCTCATCCGGCATTTCGCAGTACAGCACCATTTCGGTTTTGGGGGGCAGTTCCTTTGCCACCATTTCCTTGGTCCGCCGGAGTAAAAAGGGTCTAATACGAGCCTGCAGCTCCTGCCGCCGTCGGTCATCCCGGAACTTGTCGACCGGCATGAAAAACTGATCCTTGAAATATCGCCTCGAACCCAGCAGGCCGGGACAGGCGAATGAAAACTGGCCGTACAGGTCCCAGGTATTGTTTTCGACCGGGGTTCCCGTCATGAGGATCCGGTGCCTGGCCTTCAGCTGACAGGCAGCCCGATAACGCTGGGAAGACGGATTTTTGATATTATGCGACTCGTCCAGTATCAGGTAATCGTACACATAGGATCTTAGCCGATGGATTTCAGCCGTCATGACCGTGTAAGTCGTCAGGATAACGTCGTACTGCTGCTGGACATCGAAATCCATCCTGCGCCCTTCCCCATAGTAGAGACCGAACTTCAGTGCGGGAGCATGTCGGGCAATTTCGGCCTGCCAGTTGAACAGCAGAGACGTAGGCATAACTACCAGCGAGGTGCCCAGGGCATTCATCTCTTTCTTATGCAGGAGGAGTGCGATCACCTGCAGGGTTTTGCCCAGTCCCATGTCGTCTGCCAGACAGGCGCCGAAACCCAGGTCGGAAAGCATGTTTAGCCATTTGAGACCCGTATGCTGATAATCCCGCAGACTGGTTTTCAGACCCCGTGGCACAGGAATATCGGGCAGCCCGTCCAGACGGTCCAGTTTATCAGACAATTCTTCCAAATCCCGCCTGATCTCGGGAGAAAGATATGCGTCCGGATACAGTGATTTCATTTCATGGAAGTGATGCTTCGGAGTCCGGAGGGTATTCCCCTCGATCGTCCCGATTCTGAAATATCCGGTCAGTTTCTGCAGCCATTCTTCCGGAAGGATACCCACCGTGCCGTCGCTAAGCTGTATATAGCGTGTTTTGTTGCGGACAGAAGTGAACAGTTGCCGCAGGGGTACCACCTCTTTCCCGAAGTGGACCTTTACTTTCGTTTCGAACCAGTCTACACCGCTTACCACACTCACGGTTACACTCGCCGCATGGGGGTTCCAGCGGTTTCCCCTGATTTTTTCAAAACCCAAAACGGTAATACCCTGACGACGCCATTCTTCGAAGGTTTTGAGAAACCAGTTTTCATCGAGAAACCTGGATTTATGCAGGTACACAAAGTCGGTGCCAGTCTGTTCGGCAAAGGCAGGGTAGGAGAGCATGACCACCGTAGCCAGCTCTATTTCGGTCTGGGTATCCCTTTCCACCAGAAATGGCTTCCCATCAGGATCGGTCATATATAATACCCGCGGTGAAAATACCGGCATTTCCACCTTCCCATAACGCAGTACCGGAGTAATGTGGACAAACTGGCCAGCATCGTCGAGGTAGATGATCTTTTCGAGGGAGCCCTCCGGCAGTAACCGGTCCCTCTGCTTTTTGCTGGCGTGTTTCAGGTATGTGTAAATTACCCGTACATTTTTTTCTACCTTTTCCAGAATGGTTGTCCGGAACGCTTCAAATTTGTTTTTGTGAAGGACGATCTTGTTCCGGGTCTGCTGCAGGTAGACCAGCAATTCCCTGAAGCCCTCGTGTTCGATCAGATGCAGGCGGTCGCCGGCCAGTAGGAAATCGCCGTAACGCAGGCGTGTCTCAAGGAGATCGAAGTACTTCCCCGCGATGGTCAACGTGCCGGTGATTTCATAAAAATCGCCTGCCTGATGAACCTGCAGGGTTAATTCCATTTCGCGGGTAACCATCTCTACCGGCCGCAGGGCTGCCGCGGTTACCGACTCACTGATGTCGAAATTATGTATGTAAACCGGGAGCTTGTCCGGATTTTTCAGTAGCCAGTGAAAAAACTGCCTGTCGGCAATCTGGCTTTTGGTCCGGTTCGAAAACTTGGCTACAGCTCCGTAAAATTTCAGTTGTTCGGAGCTTTCGGCTTCCAGCATCAGATCCACCGCATGAAGCTGGCGCAGCGGTCCGCGAAGGCTACCCTTTGTCCCCTGAATGGCTTCGTAGATATTGAGCAGGTAACTTTCTTTAAACCGGCTTTGAGTCCACACCAGAATACGGATCGTCCCGGCATCCCACTCTTCCGGAACCGGGGGCTTTGGGATCAGACGCCCCGCCAGCGAATTTAACAGGTCGTCGTCAACCGGCTGGAGATGTTCGTTGACCGGTTTTACAACCGGACGGCCTTGATGGAATATGAGTTCCAGATGGTTCTCCGGATCTTCCTCCAGACCATAACGCAGACTTTCCCCCCGTAGGAGTTCCTGACGTCGTGCAGGGTCAAAAAAAAGCCGGAGGTCGTTATTTTCGACCAGATTGAGCACCGCCTGAACCTGAAAGCCGCAGATGCGGGTGGTTGCTTCTCCGCAGTCACATCCAAGACGCAGTCCTTTATCCGTAAAATCAACCTCCAGTCGGGCAATCTGCGTGGCGGAAGCGGTTTCAAGGCGTGCATGGTTGATTTCAGCCTCTAGAATGACGGTCCTGTGACCACGGCGTGACAGATTCGCCAGGTCAGGGGGAAGTACCCTGAGCAAGTCACTGTATGACCAGGTAGTTAAGTCGAAATGAGGGAATTCGAAAAAATGCCTGTCGGCTGGCGTCATTCGGAAAATACGGCTGGTGCGCCCGAAAGTTAGCAGTTATGCCCGGATGTTGACACACGGGCGGACGTCTTATTTGACTTTCTGCCTTCTTTCCATCAATTCCCGCCAGGTGGTCAGGATGATACCCTCGTCTTCTATGACTTTCCGGACTGACGGGTCGAGCATGGCAAGTAAATCACCTTCACGGGTAACTCCCGAGCTTGAAATATGCTCAAACACTTCGGTCGGATGGGTACAGTGCATGATTACCATGGTCAGTCCGGGCTGGATTTCCTCCTTCAGGGCGTGGACGTATTTTTCCGCCTTGAATTTCTGAAGTTTCTTCTTGCTGATTTTCCCTTTGACATCGGGAACCCAGCCATAGCTCGTATTGTGGAGGTCGTCGAGTACCGGTAGACCGGCGTCCCATAGTTGCCGTCCCAGATTTCGGACCATTTCCAGTCTCTCGCCCTCCAGCCGCTCATCAACCTTGATCAGCGTATTGTGTCCACCCGGAAACATAACCGGAATTTTTTCTTCAATACCGACCTTGACGTAGCGTTGGAGGAATTCCGGGGTCGCAAACAGGGTGCCCATATGCGAGTCCATATGGGTAGGTTCAAAACCCATGGTACGGGCACGGTCGAGCTGGGCTCTGATTTCCATTTCCACATGATCGGGCGTGCCGTGCTGGACCACATCCTTCACGCTGGGCCAGAGGGCTCCCTCACTGTCGACCAGCGAACGTACCGTAGGTTTGCCAGCCAGAGGCCCCCAGCGGTACTGCTTCCATTCAGATGTGAGCGTCAGGTGAAGCCCGGCATCCACGTCTTTGTTTTCCTTCAAAAAGTGCACAAAACCCGGTACCCAGCCACAGGGCATCATCACGCTCACCGAATTAGCCACCCCTTCCTTCAGGGCCCTGATGGTGCCCAGGTTCGAGTCGTAAGACATCCCTGCATCGTCGATATGCAGGATCACAACCTTTTTCCCCTTGGGGAAACCCAGTTTTTCAGCATAAGTCATATCCTGTGCCTGACTTCCCACACTCAGCAGAGCAGCAGTCAGAAGCCCAATTCCTTTTTTCATCTATAATTCTATTAACGATTCTTAGTGTAATACCCCCGAACCGGCGTATGATACTATCATCCAGACCTGTTTACCCTTCTTTTGGGAAGTACCCAAGGCGCCTGCAAAAGGGATGCTTTTGGTGGTAAAATCACGTAAAGAAGCGAATTCCCGGTAATAATGTTAGCTTTTGTTATTTAAAATATCGAATTTATACTTTCCTTTGTCATATATCCACGTATCTCGTCCTAACTAATCGTACAATCTTATTTTTCAATTCATCCTGATGGACAATGACAGCATAGTTTGGAAAAGACTGAAGTCAGGCAACCGGGAAGCTCTGGCACAGCTATACCAGCGCTATGTCCGTATCCTATACAGTTATGGAAAGAAAATAACTCGCGACGAAAAACTCATAGAAGACAGTATACAGGATCTGTTTGTCGACCTCTGGCAGGGGCGCGAAAAACTATGCGAGCTGGAGACTGCACGGTTTTATTTATTCCGATCCCTCAGGCGCAGAATTGCCCGCTCAACCATCCGAAATATCTATTCCCCGGTCAATGCCGAAGAAGAGTACTGGCAGGGCGCCCTGGAATCGCATGAGGAAGCCCTGATCCTGCGGGAGGAGGCCGAAAGAACGTCCGTTTACCTCAATCATCTTATTCAAAATCTTTCTGCCCGCCAGGAGGAAGCCATCCTGCTGTATTTTTATGAGGATTTCGATTACGAGGAAATCGCCCGGATGCTGTCCATCAATGAACAATCGGCCCGAAATCTCATTCAGCGTGCATTGATAAAACTCCGGACAATGACTACCTATGTCAGGCTACCGGTGGTGGTATTTCTCGGCAGTCTGCTTAGCCGATTGTCAGGTTTGCTGAGCTGACAGAATTTTTTGTATTCCGCCAAATCCCCGGTTTAACGTGTTTGTTTAGCTCCTTTTCAGTGGTTTCCCCTGAATCGAAATTTTTTTTATCAGAAAAATTACATAAAGTGAGTTAAAACGGAATCATCCCTGCTCTTACCCTTTGTAAGGCCAGACGGAGAGCTGGCCAAAACCGTGATTCCGATGCACCCCGAAGCCAGCGATATGGAGGAATTCCTGAACGACAGGTTATTCAGAGCCTGGGTTAGCCGACCTACTCCCGACCTCGAAGAGTATTGGGAAGGGTTTTTGATGGCAAATCCTCATAAAAAGGAAACTTTCGAGAAAGCAAGGGAGTGTCTGCTGCAGATCCGCAGGCGGGTTGAATCCGATTACCCTGACGAAAGCGTTGTCGAAAATATCTACCAGGGTATCGAAAACCGAATAGGAGAAACCTATGTCTTTCTGTCGGCGGGCAGGAGGAGGGTCGTCTGGATGGCTGCCAGTATACTCATTGGTTTGGTAGGGCTGGGGCTATGGTTTAATATGTATTCCCATGCACCACTCGACTATACCGAGCTGGTTGAAAAGGCCGAAACGGAACTGAAAGAATATGTAAACAATACCGCCGGGGTGCTACCGGTCCGGCTACCGGACGGGTCTTCCGTGCATCTGAACCCGGGCAGCAAAATCAGCTATCCCAAACAATTCTGGGGTAATGGCAAGAGAGAGGTGTATCTGGACGGCAGTGCTTTCTTCCAGGTGACGGAATGTATTACCCATCCCTTTTACGTATACTACGAAGAGCTGATAACCCGCGTATTGGGGACCAGCTTTCATATCAATTCTTCGCCTGAGAAGGCCGAAGTGACCATCGCCGTAGTTACGGGCAAAGTATCGGTGAGTACCCGCGACAGGTTCTCGAAGGGGAAAAAGGATGAAATGCTTCTGACGCCGAATCAGCAGGCCCTATTTGAGAAAAAGACTACCTCTTTCCGCAAATCCCTGGTCGCTAACCCGGTGATGATCTCTAATGCGGTATCGAAGGAAGAATTTGAATTTGACGAAACACCGGCATCGAAAATATTCACGACCATCGAGAAATCGTACGGAGTGCAGGTTTCCTATGATGAACGAATACTCGGGAACTGTCTGCTCACCGCTTCTCTAAGTGAAGAGAGTTTATTTGAAAAAATGGATCTTATCTGTATGGCTCTGGGGGCTCGGTATTTTGTGGAAGGCACCCGGATTGTCGTGACCGGGACCGGTTGTCCCGAATGATTTAGATTTTACTCGTCCTGTTAAATCATATTAACCTAAACTAAACTATTAAAAATAACAGCTCATCCTATGAAGACATAAGAACCTTTACCAACCAACAAAGAAAAGGCTGATGATGTTCGCACCATCATCAGCCCTACTTTACTTCCATTCTGCTTTGCGGCCAAAGCTGAATGGGTAGTTTTTGCCGATTTTTTATACAAAAACCTAAACAAAAGTATGAAAAAATTTTTTCATAAGAACTACTGGTATATCCTTATGCGAATCAGTGGTATCCAATTTTTTCTGGTAATGCTCTTTTCAGGGGTTTCCTGGGCGAATGTTACTGAGGCTCAGCAAATTCTGGATCGTCAGGTTTCCGTACAGGCAGAAAACCAGCATTTCAAATCCGTCCTGGCGGATCTGGAAGCGCAGGCTCATGTGAAGTTCGTATACAGTTCCAGTTTGATTAAAAGCAAAAACAGGGTCACTGCCGATCTGGTCAATGTTTCCCTCAGGGAAGCCCTCGACCGGCTGCTGATCCCCCATGCCCTGGATTACAAGGTGTCAGGGAAACAGATAATTCTCCGTCCAAGTTCTACCGTTACGCCCATTCAGCCTAAGAAAACAAGTCAGCGGACGGTAATCGATATCAGCACCCTCAACCGGGTGGTCAAAGGTAAGGTAACCGATGAGGAAGGACAGCCCTTACCAGGGGTGTCGGTGATCCTGAAAGGAACAACCCAGGGAACCAGCTCCGATGCAGATGGGCTGTATTCCATCTCCGTACCCGACGGCCCTGTGACACTGGTTTTCAGTTTCGTGGGTTTTGGTACGAGAGAAATAAACGTAGCGGCTTCGGTGACCGATCTTTCGGTAGAACTGACCGAAGACAAGAAAGCGCTTACGGAGGTGGTTGTCATTGGTTACGGTACCGCTCGAAAGCAGGATCTGACGGGGGCAGTATCGGTGGTGGACGTTTCTAAAATGAAAGCTCAGCCCGTAGCCAGTCCGGTGGAATCGCTTCAGGGAAAAGCTACCGGTGTACATATCATCAACGATGGTGCGCCAGGTTCTACGCCTCAGATCCGCATCAGGGGATTCAGCACGATCAACAACAACGAGCCTCTTTTTATCATCGACGGCGTTCCCTTTGAGGGCAAGCTCAGCTGGCTCAACCAGAATGACATCGAATCGATGCAGGTGTTGAAAGACGCTGCTTCCGCTTCCATCTACGGTGCCCGGGCCAACAACGGTGTAGTGATTATCACCACCAAAAAGGGCAAGGCCGGGGCAGCTCCTATGATTTCCTTTGAGACCTATGTCGGAACACAGGTGCCCAGAAGGGAGACCTTCCCCAAAATGCTCAATCCACAGCAGTTTGCCGATTACCTGTATGCGTCGTTCAACAACATGAATGATCCTACACGCAGACCAGGCCTGGGCAGTACTACCGGTACCAATTACGGAACCGGATCCACACCTGTCCTTCCCGAATATTTGCTGGCGGGAAACAAGACGGGGCACAATATAACATCAGCGGATGTGGATCCCAGTCTGTACAATTACAGCCGTAACCTGAGTACTTTCTATCAGATTACCAAAGCCAACAAGGAAGGTACCGACTGGTTCCGGGAAATCAGTACCAATGCCCCCATCCAGAACTATCAGCTAAGCATATCCGGCGGAGGCCAGAATTCGTCCTATGCTGTTTCGGGCGGGTATATGAACCAGCAGGGGACCATCATACATACCGGTTTTGAGCGTTACACCTTCCGGACCAACACCAACTTCAATATTTTTGATAACAGAGTACGCATTGGAGAGAACTTCCAGTACTCGAAAGTGACGGCGGTAGGTGTGGGCGTCAACCCCAACACAGCCGGTAGTTATCAGGGTGAAGGATCGCCCATAGGGTTTGCCTACCGTATCCAGACGATCATTCCGGTGTACGATGTCATGGGCAACTTTGCCGGAACCCGCGGAGACAAGCTCGGAAACGCACAGAACCCGGTCGCGCTCCTTTACAGGGCCAAGGATAACAAAGGCAGCAGCCACAACCTGCTGGGTAACGTCTTTGCCGAAATCGATATCCTACCCGAACTGACGTTCAGATCGAGCTTCGGCCTGCGGTATGAAAACTATAACTCCATTTCCATCGGCTATCCTAACCCCGAGCACTCGGAGGGCAGCGTGAACAACTCCCTGAGCGAAACCCATGGCTATAATTCGGACTGGACCTGGACCAACACCCTGAATTATAAAAAGACCTTCGATAAACATAACCTCGGGGTAATGCTGGGTACAGAAGCCGTCAAAACCGTCTGGAGAGACCTTACAGGCAGCCGTAACGAGTTCTTCATTCTGGGCAACCTCGATTACTACTACCTGAGTACCGGTTCGTCGAACATCAACAACAACAGCAGTGGTAGTAAGAGTGCACTTTACTCCCTGTTCGGCAGGATTGACTATGGCTTCGACAGCAAATATCTTTTGAGTGCTACCCTTCGCCGGGATGGATCATCCAACTTTGGCCCGGAAAACCGCTTCGGAACCTTCCCGGCTGTAAGTGCCGCCTGGCGCCTTTCGGGCGAGGAATTCCTTAGTTCCACAAACTGGATAGATGACCTGAAACTCAGGGTGGGTTATGGAGTTACCGGTAATCAGCGTATTCCTGCCTTCCAGTACCTGCCTCGTTACAGTGCATCGCAAAACAACTCCTACTATCCGATTACCGGTTCAGTGGTATCGGGTGTTTGGCAGAGTAACTACGATAACCCCGCGATCAAATGGGAGGAGCTTCGTTCACTTAACGTAGGTCTCGATTTTACCTTGTTCAATTACACGATCGACGGTAGTCTGGAGTGGTATAACCGGGATACCAAAGACATGCTTTACCCAGTTCCCATGCCATCCGCTGCCGTAGGGATGGGTAGCTCTCCGTTTGTTAACATCGGAACCATGAACAACAAAGGGTTTGAGCTGGCCCTCAACTATCACTACAATCAGGCCAATGCCCGTAATTTCACCTTTGATGTGGGACTTAACTTTTCGAAAAACGTAAACGAGCTAACCTTCCTGGCACCATCGGTCCCCGAACAACCCTATCTGAGTTATCGTAACCTTCAGGTTTCTCTGCTGAAACCGGGCGAAGTATTCGGAGCCTTCTACGGTTACAAAATGATTGGAATCTATCAGAACGAATCAGAATTGTCGGGCGGATACCCCGGAGCGAGGGTAGGGGGACCTAAATATGCGGATGTGAACGGGGATGGCAAGATCGATGCAAACGACCGTACGGTGATAGGCAACCCGCATCCCGATTTCATCTATTCACTCAGCTTCAATGCCACCTGGAGGAACTTCGACCTGATGATGTTCTTCAATGGATCACAGGGTAATGACCTGTACGAAGTAACCCGTCAGTTCACCGACTTCGGTCTGTTCGGCGGTGCCATTTCTGAACGTCTGCTCAATGCCTGGAGCCCTTCGAATCCGAACAGCATGGTGCCTTCTCCTTACGACCAGCGATCGGCGTACGAGATGAACTCCAGTTCCTACTATATCCAGGACGGCAGTTTCTTCCGGATGAAAAACCTTCAGCTCGGATATACGTTCGGCGACAAGATCGCGGGCAAATACGTGAAGGGGCTGCGTGCCTATCTAAGTGCGACCAACCTTTTCACCCTGACCAAATATACCGGTATGGATCCTGAAGTAAGCCAGTTGAGCAGTACGTTCTCCGCTCCAGGGGTTGACAGCGGTATTTATCCGGTGTCCCGTCAGTATCTGATCGGTTTGTCACTCACCTTCTAAGAGAAGACCGTAAGTATTAATCAAATGCTAACACATGGGCTGTCACGAAAAGCAAGTGGAGTGGGGCTGGCAGCTCATCCTAAATTCTCAAATATTCTCATGAAAAAATATAAAATCACAGGACTTGCAGCCTATCTTCTGATTCTGTCATCCTGCAGCGACAGTTTTCTAGATCTGACTCCCCAGGGACAGCTGGTGGGTTCACAGCTGAACTCTCCCGATGGGGTGGAACAGCTTCTGATCGGAGCTTACGGGATGCTAAATGGTAACCGCAGCGGTACCTGGGGTAACTACGCGTCAGCTCCGTCCCAATGGCTGTTAGGGGAAGTGACTTCCGACAACGCGCACAAGGGTAGTAACAGTGCAGATATTACTACCATGAACGACCTGGAGCGGTTTGTGCCCAACAGTACCAACGACAACCTGGAAACCCTCTGGAACCGCTGTTACGAGGGAGTACTCAGTTGTAACAGCGTGTTGAGGGCGGTAGAAACCCTGCAGAGCGGGAGTGGGCAAAAACTAGATCCGCAACGGGCTACTGAAATCATCGCCGAAGCAAGGATGCTAAGGGCTCACTATTATTTCTTTCTGCGACGGGTTTTTGTGAACGTCCCTTATATTGACGAAAATACCTCAACACCCGATGCCGCCGTTACGCCCAATGACACGGATATCTATCCGAAAATTCAGGAAGACCTCGAATTTGCGGTGGCCAACCTGCCAACTAACAAACCAAAAGGTGATGTAGGCCGGGTCAACAAAATAGCGGCTCAGGCGTATCTGGGTAAGGTTTTGCTTTACCAAAACAAACATGCGCAGGCCTTGCCGCTTTTTGAAACCGTAATGGCCTCCCTGCCCGATCTGACGGGCATTCCCTTTGAGAACAATTTCCAGACCGAAACGGAAAACGGTCCGGAGTCGGTTTTCGCCGTACAGCATGCCATCGCCGGTTCGGTTGTGGATAACGCCAATGTCGGCGATATGCTGGGCGGATACTATGGTAGTGCACCCGTGACTTGCTGTGGCTTCTATCAGCCCAGTATCGACCTCGTGAATGCTTTTAAAGTGAACGAGAATGGATTGCCCTACCTCGATAACTCCTACCGGAACAACACCTATTCCTCCGACCTGCTCCTGCCCGGCGACAAGTCCAGCTTTGTGCTCGACAAATCGATTCGGTTCGACCCACGGCTTGACTATACGGTGGCCAGACGCGGTGTGAAATTCAGAGACTGGGGGGTGATGCCCGGTGACGGCTGGATCCGCGACCCCGCCTTCGGAGGCCCCTTCCTGGCGCAGAAACACACCATCAACCTCTCGGAATTCGGTACGCAAACCGTTCCCGGACAGGAATATGTGACAGGCCTGAACGTAAACCTGATCCGTCTGGCAGACGTCTACCTCATGGCCGCTGAATGTCTTATCGAGGGCGGTGATCTGGTGAAAGCCATGGGGCTCATCAACAAAGTCCGGGAAAGAGCATCGAAACTGCCTAAGAAAAAAGCGGCCGATGATACCGATGCCGCAAACTATCAGATCGGATTGTATACGGCCTTTACCGATAAGGAACACGCACTAAGGGCTGTACGCTTTGAGCGCCGCCTGGAGCTGGCATTGGAAGGTCACCGTTTCTACGACCTGGTAAGATGGGGTATAGCGAAAGAAGTAATCGAATCTTATTCGGCCTATGAAGGAGAATATCTTCCTGCCTACCGCGATATAAAATTCAACAACTTCAATAATTATTTCCCGATACCGCAGTCGCAGCTCGATAGAAGTTCGGGAGCACTTAAACAAAACGATGGGTATTAAGGTTTGACTGGACTGGGTTGCGATTTACAGGACGGGATTCCCGTTCTGAGTCGCAACCTCAGTTTTTTAAGGCGGTTCGAGCTTCCTGCAGGAAAACCGGGACTTTCTCGAAAGGGTCACCACCCAGGGTTTCGAGTGGCAGATAGCCGCGGTATGAGGTCGCTTTGATCAGCCGGAATAGTCTTGCCAGGTCTGTTTTTTCTTCCTTCCCCTGTTGGTAAACCAACTCCTTGATCTGCCAGTTTACGGCATAGGGAATGCACTTTTCGATTTCCCGGTAGGGGTCATCCTGACGGAAGCTCCCGATGTCCAGAATCTGACCAAACCAGGGTGAATCAACTTTTTCAATCAGTTCGATCGTCTGTTGTGCGGTGCGAAGGAAGGCATTATGGTTTTGCACCGCTACTATGACACCGTTTTTTCTGCCAAACTCCACACATTCCTTCGTTGCATTCACTACCCACCCAAGTACTTCTTCCCGGGAGTGTCCATCATAGGGCAGATGTCCCGCAAATATCCGGATGACCGGAGCTCCGAGTTTGGATGCGGCCAGGATCCATCGTTTGACAAGTTCGATTTCGGCTCTTCGTTTTTCAGGGTCAGGTGTCACAAATTCATTTCTTACACCCGTACCGCTTATATCGATCCCTTTCCGGAAGGCATTATACTTGATTTCATGGAGAAATTCATCCGGTGGAACAGCCGGATATCCCGGAAAGTAATAGGCAGTCAGATCCACGGCATCGATCTGATGATCGGCACAGAATTCCAGCAGCTGATGGAGATTCATCCGACCGTCGGTAAGAGGTTTGTTGAAAGAATAGGCGTTCAGGCCGATTTTCAGCCTTCCGCCGTCACGATCGTCATTCAGTTTGCTGTAGAAACCTGAAAGACAAGCCAATCCCAGCCATTTTCTTCGGGATATTTTGGGTAGGGTCATAGGATAATTTTATTACATTTATGGTTAAAGTTAGGAAATCTATCCCTTGGCCCGAAAAGTTAATTCTTTGCCATACTATTAGGAATTCAGATGAAAAGTGACTCGTCAGTTCATACCACAAATTACTACAACACGTTTATTGAAGTAGCGGAAGACTATTTGGCGCAGGAAGCGAAAATTCCTCTGGCCAAAGGGGAGCAGAAAACCATAGCACAAATGCAGTACGAGATGCTGAAGGATCATCCTTACCGGTTTACTTCAGATGACGTGCTGTTTCAGGTCTATGCAAGACGGAAGGAAATTCCCGAGGAGGAATATGAAGAGGCCAGGGAAATTTTCTTTTCAAAGGGACAAGCGTGTTTCAGGGCATCTCCATTGACGAAAAGCCATGGGTTTGGGGTTCATTCAGACGATCAGGGAAGAATCGCTCTGTATCCGCTGGAATCGGAGGAATATAAGCGCTTCCTGGCAGACCCCGACATCCGGAAATTCAAGGCAATGCGAACATCCAAAAAGAAGTAATATGTATCTGCTACACGGAAAACTGACAGCCAGGGAAGGACATGCCCAGGAACTGGCTGACATACTCCTCAAGGCTTCGGAAATGATTACCCGGTTCCCCGGGTGTAAGCTTTATGTCATCGGAAGAGACGAGCAGCCCAACGATTTGTATATCACTGAAATATGGGAGAGTAAACAGGCGCACGATGATTCTTTAAAGGATGAGGAAGTAAGGCAGCTCATCAGCAGGGCGATGCCGATTATTGACGGTATACCTCAGAGAGGGCAGGAGCTTACGTTGTTGGGTGGGCATGGAATATAGTACCGGTTTTATTTCACTAAGTCAGCAAAACCGGATACTCAGTTTTCAATAGGCACTAAGCCTATTTCTTTAATTTTGGAGCTAACCCCTGTCCAGGGTTCATTCCCCGCAGCAGGTTGATTATTTTTTCACTTAAATCCTTATCTTTAAATAAAATGGCAGATTTTGATACCCCTGTACCCCATTCTTCCGACACTGTCGTAGAAGAGGGAAAAACCATTGCTATGATTGCCTACCTCACCGTAGTCGGTCTTGTAATAGCACTGGTCATGAATAATGACAAGAAGAACCGTTTCGCGGCTTTCCACATCAAGCAGTCGCTGGGCATCATGCTTACTGGTTTTGCGGTAGGGTTGGTTAGCTGGGTACCGTTCCTGGGATGGATACTGGGTCTGGTGGCCTTCTTTGTATTGGTGTACATGTGGGTGGCCGGTCTGATGAATGCGATTAACGGGAAAGAAAAGGTAGTGCCTATTCTCGGCGACAAGTACCTCGAGTGGTTTAAAGGTATTTGAAAAGCGATTTAGGATATCAATAAAAAGGCGGGTTCTTTTCAGAAGACCCGCCTGTTTTGATTTAGAGTTTGTTGTATTTGAATGCTATACCACTACCACCTGTCCAGTATCCCGGGTAGACTGGGTACTCCCGTGCGGATCCTCCAGAATAAAATTAATAGGATTGGACACCTTTTCAGGCAATAGCGCAATGGCCAGTACTTCGTCCACCGTATCTACGTAGTGGAATTTCATATTTTCGATATAGCTGGCTTTCACTTCTTCTACGTCTTTACGGTTCCGGCTGCAAAGGATAATTTCCTTAATACCCATGCGGTGAGCCGCCAGGATTTTTTCCTTGATGCCGCCTACGGGCAGCACCTTACCCCGCAGGGTGATCTCACCGGTCATGGCCAGATAAGGCTTCACTTTACGCTGGGTATAGATCGAGGCCATGGAGGTCAGCATCGTGATACCTGCCGAAGGGCCGTCTTTAGGAACAGCACCTGCCGGAACGTGGATATGCAGGTCATACTGATTGAATATCCGGTAATCGATGTCCAATTTGTCGTAGTGCGCTTTCAGGTAGGAAAGGGCCGCTACCGCCGATTCTTTCATGACTTCCCCCAGTTGACCGGAGAGGGTGAGGGTTCCTTTCCCCCGGTGCAGGCTCGATTCGATGGAGAGAATCTCGCCCCCCACGGATGTCCAGGCTAGTCCTGTAACAACTCCGGCAATATCCGAATCCTGATAGGTTTCATTGTCAAATATCTCAGCACCTAGGTACTTTTCGATATCTTCGGCTTTAATCGACTTCTGATATGGCTCATTCATAGCCACCGACTTGGCCACCTTACGGATGACGCTGCCTATCTTACGTTCGAGGGTACGCACACCCGATTCACGGGTATAGCTCTCGATAATTCTCAGCAGACCGCCGTCATCGATCTTCACATCCGAAGATTTCAGGCCGTGCTCTTTCCTTTGCTTGGGAACGAGGTATTTTTTAGCGATCTGAAGTTTTTCCTCTACCGTATAGCCCGTAATCTCGATGATCTCCATCCGGTCGCGCAGAGCGTAGTTGATGGTGTCGAGCGAGTTGGCCGTGGCAATGAACAATACCTTCGACAGGTCATATTCCACTTCCAGGTAATTGTCGGTGAAAGCCTGGTTCTGTTCGGGGTCCAGCACTTCCAGCAGGGCGGATGAAGGATCTCCGCGAAAGTCGGACGATACCTTATCGATTTCGTCGAGCACAAATACAGGGTTGGAAGAACCCGCTTTCTTCAGGTTGGCGATGATTTTTCCGGGCATGGCGCCGATGTAGGTCTTGCGGTGTCCGCGGATTTCCGCTTCATCGTGAAGACCACCAAGTGCCATTCGGACATAATTCCTGTTGAGTGCCTTGGCGATGGATTTTCCGAGGGAGGTTTTTCCAACCCCGGGAGGACCGTAAAGGCAGAGTATGGGCGCCTTCATGTTGTTTTTCAACTTCAGGACGGCCAGGTATTCAATGATGCGTTCCTTAACTTTTTCCAGCCCGAAATGGTCGGCATCCAGAATTTTCTGAGCCCTTGCCAGATCGAAATTGTCCTTGGTATAATGTTCCCAGGGCAACTCGATCAGTGTCTCCAGATACGTCAGCGTTACCGGGTATTCCGGAGCCATGGGGTTGACCCGCATGAGTTTGGAAACCTCTTTTTCGAAATGCTGGGCTACAGCATCCGGCCATTTTTTGGCAGCGGCCTTGGCCCGAAGTTCCTCCATTTCACGCTCCGGACTATCGATCCCCAGCTCGTCATGCAATACCTTGATCTGCTGGCGGAGAAAGTAGTCCCTTTGCTGCGCATCAATATCAGAACTTGCCTTGGTCTGGATTTCCCGTTTCAGCTCCAGCATTTCGATCTCCCTCAGCAGCAGCTGAAGCAGCATGGTCGCCTGCTTATGACCATTTTCCTCTTCCAGCAGCGCCTGTTTTTCCTTCACCTCTACATTGAGGTTGGAAGAAAGGAAGTGAATGAGGAAAACCGGGCTTTCAATGTTATCCAGGGCAATCCGGGCTTCCTGCGGGATTTCCGGATTAAGTTTGAAAATCTTGTGTGCACTGTCACGCAGTGTCTGTATCAGTGCCTTGGCTTCCTTACGGTTGGCATTGATCAGTTTATCAGGAATGGGTGTTACCCTGGCCGTAATATTGGGCTCTTCCCGGATGATCTCATCGATTTTAAATCGCTGACGCCCCTGCACAATGATGGTGACATTCCCGTCGGGGAGGGTAATCATTTTCAGGATATGGGCGATCGTACCGACCTTGTAGATATCTTCCGAGGTAGGGTCCTCTTTTTGGGGTTTGACTTGCGTTACAAGCCCCAGTATGCGCTGACCGAAGTCGGACGCACGGTAAATCTTCTTGACGAGACGAATGGCCTTTTGGCGGACTACCGTAACCGGAATAACCATCCCGGGAAACAGCACGGTCTGCCGGATCGGAAGAATGTTAAGCTCTTCCGGTATATCCAAAGGGTCTTCTTTCCCGTCCAGACTGCCGATAGGTATTATTTCCAAGCTATCCAAATCAGAATCAGGAAGGAGTAATCGACTTATTACTTCAGAATTTTCGAATTTCATATAGGTAATGCCACGTCAGGCACATTTCATTTCTTCTAAAACCACACTTATCAGGCTACAACAATTGTGCCGGGATTGCTTTCAGGGGTCGGCCTTGAAAGACTCAGAAAATTACTTTCCAGACATCATTAAAGATAGCGAACGCCATCAAGCCTAACAGAATGACCATCCCCACTACCTGGGCTTTTTCCAGAAATTTGTCGGAAGGTTTGTGACCTGAAATCATTTCAAACAGTAGTATCACCGAGTGTCCCCCATCCAGGGCCGGGATAGGAAGAGCATTCATAAATGCCAGAATCATAGATAGAAGGCCGGTAAGGAACCAGAAATGCTGCCAGTCCCATACACCGCCGAACATTTGCGCAATGCCGATAGGTCCGCTCAGGGATTTGGTGGCAGAAACCTCACCCCGGAATATTTTACCAAAGGCCTTGGCTTGGCTGAATACCGCATTGAAGGCAGTTTTCGTACCTACGGCTACGGCTTCAGGGAAAGTATACTCTACTTTCACATAATCCAGCAGGAATTTTGCCGCAAATCCGATGGTGCCTTCTTCGCTGACAGGTACTGACAGCGACAAAGTGTCATGATCCCGCAATACAGATAGTGCAACTTCCTCGCCTTTTTTTGCTTCGAGTTTGTCTTTGAAAACCTGAAAATAGGGGGTAGGTTCACCGTTGACCGCTAAAATCCGGTCGTTTTTCTGAAGACCTGCCTTTTCGGCAGCTTTTCCGGGGGTGATTTCATTAACTAAAAACGGAGCGCCGGGCTGTATGAAATTGGCTCTGGCACCTGGTTCCGACAGCTTCTCAATAAAATTGTTCGGAACATCGATCCGGACTTCCTGCCCGTCACGCAGCACCGTATAATAACTGTTCGAACCCAGAAAAATCTCCGAAGATGCTACAGCCTCGTCGAAGCTTTCAAAGTCCTTTCCGTTGATGGCGATAATTCTGTCACCCGTCTGAAAACCGATTTCCTGGGCCAGGGTACTGGCGTAAATTCCGTACTTATTAACCTCTTCCTTAGTGATATACTCTTTTCCGGTAGAATAGGAGATACCGATGAAAATGACGATACCGACAATGATGTTGACGATAATTCCGCCCAGCATGACGATCAGTCGCTGCCATGCGGGTTTGGAGCGGAACTCCCAGGGTTCCGGGGGCCTTTGCATCTGGGCTTTGTCCATCGATTCGTCGATCATACCCGATATCTTGACAAAACCGCCGAGCGGAATTGCGCCGATACCATATTCGGTCTCGCCCTTTGTGATACTCCATACTTTGGGAGGGAAACCTATGTAATATTTTTCCACCCGCATTCCAAACATTTTGGCGGCAAGCAAATGCCCCAACTCATGCAGTCCCACAATGATAGACAGTCCGAGTAGGAGCTGTCCTGCCATTACCAAAATTTCCATCGACTATAATTATGAACTGACTAAAATAAGCTCTAAAGCTGATAATATTAAACAATATATAAATCCGTGCCATTCCAAAACTACTGCCTTTTTTACAGGTAGAGCTTCAGAAAGTCCCCTTGTTACTAAATGGTAAGATATGTAAGCAGTTGGGATGAGGGTTCATTCATCTAT
>Ga0182792_1001491_pt1 | contig 18819 bp, 13 predicted proteins | sample Passage237B_FD_130497 | JGI IMG/M metagenome (GOLD analysis project Ga0182792, IMG submission 130497) | Cellulose adapted compost microbial communities from Newby Island Compost Facility, Milpitas, CA, USA - Passage2 37B (version 2) (version 2) ...
TGATACCGTGCTGCAGACAGAATTCCTTCCGGGTCAGACCGCTGTCACGCCACTGGACAACAAGGGTGAACATGTAATCTCTACGCTCTTTCATATCAATAATATTTGGGCGTAAAGCTAAAGACCATCAATTAATCAGAAAATATGCAGTCGGTCGGGCGGATACACATCAGGGAACTGCTGGGTAGGCACCGCCCGGCAGAAAACAAGCCCGGAGAAAACCATCACCCCAAGGAAGATCTCGCAGTCCGCCACCTCACCGGTTTCCGTATCCACGTAGCCCAGTTTGCTGCCGGCAAAGTCGATCTCGATGACCTCCCCGGGGCCGTAATGCTGCGGCAGGGAGATATCCATCCCTTTAAGGTACTGCCTCCACAGCAGGCAGTACTGGCTGTAGCTGTAACCGTCCGGGTGCGCCTGCCGGTATTCCTCCCAGATCACCTGTTTGTTCCCGCGCCTTTTCACCAGGTGGCTTTTCTCTTTCCCGAAGTGCTCCACCAGCGCCACGTGGCGTTCACTGTTGAATGACCCTGTCTCGGCGGGATGGACGATGCTGCCCAGCGCCTCATCGTCAATGCCCGTGATATCCGCACCGTCACCGTATTCACGGATGTACTTGCGGACCGAATTGCGGCTGATGCCCGTGATACGCGCGATCTCCCGGATCGTCCTGTTGTTCTGGTACAGCCCGAGTACCTGTCTGATTCTGCTCATTGCTAATGGTTTCCTGCTCATCGGCGTACAATCCTTTATTATCGCGTTTAATGAAACGGCTAAATAAGGGATCGTCTGCCAAAACCATCGATGATATCCCCGGGGGTGGGTCACTTTACTTAAGAATAACGGGGTGGGTCACTTTACGCCGGAATGTCAGTAAAGGAGACCCCGGTCCGGCAACAGCCATATCCGATATACGTTATTTGCTTTTTAATTAATACGGAATGCCGGTGACTTTCGGTACTTTTCACCTGAAGTTTAGGCGGGTCAAATAACTTAAGAATGGTGGGTCACTTTACATCGGTGCAGACAAAAGGCAAACCTGATCGTAATTGATGACGTCATGCTGTTTCCCATCGATAAAAATCACGCAATAAACTTCTTTAACTTTATAAATCAAACCTACGAGAATACCTCATTCATCGTCACCACCAATAAAATGCCAGCCGAATGGGCAAAAATGCTCGATGACGAAGTGCTGGCAACGGCATTATTGGACAGATTGCTCTTCCGGTGCGAAGTTATCAGACTCGAAGGGCAGAGCTATAGAATGGAAAACAGGAAAACAATATTTGAAACTTAAATCAAGAAATATACCTTTGTAAAACTGTGCACTCTTGTTGCCAAAAATGGTGCACTCCTAATTGCCAAAAACTGTGCATTCTTATTTCCCGATTACAAAATAATCTCATTTGGTGAAAAGTATTAAGGCAAGCATACCGAGTATTAAAACCAATTGAATAAATGTTAGCACGGTTGCCCACGATAGACAATAGTATTTTTTGCGTAATCCCCTGGCTAATTGAAAAGCTTGGTTTGATGCATCAACGTTAAAGGCCTGTTCATCTAAGGCATTGAGCGCTTCTCGATATTTAGAAGAATTATCGAACATGCTCACCGAGCCAAAATAGATTAGCGAATGGTAACGGTCCGGTGAGGAATTTCCAGATTTCAGAAAGGGAAAGATCGCAAGTAGTACGACTACCAGACTAGCAACTCCTAATACGAATATCCCCAGTACGGCCAATTTATAGGAAGTGATCCAGCCAGGTTCCACAAAGGCGGCCAGTGATTTGTAATTCGATAAAAGTCCGCCACATACAAAACTGTTGAAGGCGAGAAGAAAAGCACCCTTAGTGTTGGCGCCTCCTATGTAGCTGTCATAGCGCTGTACAATAAATTTGAGTTGGTCTGTTGTTGCTCCCATAGTGCTTAAGAGGTTTTTTTAGGATATATAGCATTAATAAAGTTTCCCAAGAGGTTGCCGAAGTTCAATCTTTCAGACTTATAGAAAATTGCCGGTTTTTGATATTTGGTAATTTCATGTCTTTTTAACCAAAAAATCCACTTACCTCAGGCCAAAGGCACGATTGGTTTCGTTAAAATTAAAAACTAATATAGTAAAATGCAAACCTTAAATAGGTGAGGTGGCCACACACCTGCTATTCCCTAAATCAATAAGGCCTATGGCTCATTAGCCAATTTTCTAAAATTGTCATATTGCATTTAGTGTACCCAAATCCAAAGGTTGTGATTTTAAGTCATGTTACATTACGGTTTACCGTAATGGCTCGGAAGCTATGGCTTAACTGGGCGGGAATAGGTCAGGCAAAGGGTGGCCATTGGGAGGTCATCGGCGACTAAATTATACATCTATCCGTAGCTGATTTTAGGGGAGATTACAGATCAAGCTACCGCGTGAAGAACCTGATGGAGCTCCAGGGGCTCTTCGGAGAGGACGACGGCCAGCAACCCAAAAGGGGCCGGCCAAAGAAGGTGGTCACCGAAGAAACAGGGGGTGAAAACGAAGTTGCAAATGACTGATTTTTTGTGATATTAGTGGCGGCATTTTATTGATAAGTGACACACGCCAAGGCATCAACGATCATCGCATCACAGCTGCCCGTGGCAAACTGGTACGAAGCAGCCCAGCGTGCCGCCATGATCTATTCGTTCTTTGCCATCTGCAAAAAACACGGGGTAAACCCCTTTCAGTGGCTGAAATATACACTGGAAAACATCATGACCATAAACCACAAAAATCTGGGAGACCTATACCCGCAGAACTATAAGAAAATAGTGCAGCAATCAAACATGTAGTTCATAGGGCGGATACGGCTTTGCAATGTGTGTGGCTGTGAAGCGTTGGCATTTTCATAGTGCATTTATTTTTTGGTCAAATGTCTCTCCGTGATAATCAAAACATCTTGAAATGTCTTGAATTGGAGCTATTCCAAACCTGTTGCACATTTCTTCATAGACATCTTTCAGTGTATCAAAGTTTTCTTCATTTTCATCAATTGCTCCATTGTTTGATTTACTAGAAACTTTACATTTTGAAAAAACTGAAATACGTAAAGGTTTGCCCTCTTCTTCAATCAGTACAACACTTTCTTTTGTTTTCATTCTAACCGAAAAAAAAGTGCCATCTGGTTTATTTAAGGTGAAATTCATATTTCGATTAGGATGATGAATGACTTGACCTCTTTTTATTTTTTCCAGTTTTTCGAGAATTACGATAAGGATTTTTAATTCTCTTCTGTAAAATGGAGCGTCTAGGTCATTATGTGCTAATGGATTTAATATAGCATCCTTGTAAGTTTTGAGTTCCGCTAAGTCGGTGGAATCAATATTTTCTTCTAGGCAGTAGGGTTTTAAAGCATTAATTAAGTCGTTTAAATTCCTATCTACTTGCACAGTGGGATCTTCTTTTGATGGCTCTTTCCGATATTTTGTTGGGAGTAAATTTTTTAAAAGTTCTTCAATACGCTTTCTTAAGTAAATACCACAAGCAGGATAATCGTGTTGATTGAAATAGTCAGTTGCTGTTTGAAGACTTGATTTTAACGGTTTGAAATAAGGCTTTGGAATTTCAGATAGTAAATCTTCAAACATTTCAAGATAAATCCATTCCTTGCTCTTTCCTTTTATATCTATTTTCCTTTTTGTAAATTCATAAAATGACCTATCGTGTGTTAGCAATATCAACTGATAATCGTTTACGTATCGGTCAAGTAAAATATTTAGCACAATATCTCTGTTGCTCATATCCAAGCTCAAAAGCATATCGTCTAACACTAGGCACTTTAAATCTGCTGAATAAAGTTTTATATCTAAGATTGCTAAACGAATTGATAATCCTATTGCAGACCACTTCGCCTCATTAAGAAAAGTATGTGGCTTATTTATTTTAGGGTTACTAATGCCATTATACTCGGTAATTTTAAAATATATCTTCGGTATTGTTGGAGTGTAGGTTTGCTCACTGACTTCAAATTTAAATTTTTCCAATCCAAGGTCGAATTTGAAATTGTATTCAAAGTCTTCTTGAATCATTTTATTCGCCTTTAAACTAATACTTTCCAAAAATCCTTGGAACCAATTGTTCCATTCATTCACACTTTGCTTGAACGCTTGGTAATCACGATATCTGAGTTTTTCGGCAGGATTGGAATGTTCTCTTAAAGTGGCTACAGGATAAACTTCATCACCTTGATAGTTGATATACCTTTCTGGACCATTTACCAGTTTTTTATAGGTATCTAAAAAAGGTTCGTCACCAATTTTGACGTAATTAAGGACTTCCTCAAAAAACCACTGGAATAAATCGTTACTTTCTGAATGTTTTAGATTATGTAATCCAAATAAAACTCTATAGTTGAGGAAGTCCGAAGCCATATTACTCTCTTTGGCAGAGGCGTTATTCCTAATGGCTAAATCTCTTGACTTTCTAGAGGCTTTGTATGTCTTAGAATTTCCAGCATAATCTTTGATTACTGCTTTAATAAATGAGTCACTTCTTCCAGTTGAATGAATATTAACCAGACTATCTTCACCTGTTTTTTTAAAGTATTTTCTAATATCCTTGTCGTCCTTCTTTATGCTGCATTCGAGAAGAGTATACAGTGCCCAGTAAATGGTAGATTTACCACTGCCATTCTCACCATAGATTAATAGGTTTTTGCCATTAATTGACAGTAATGGACTTTCAATATCTATTTCTGGAAAGAACTTAAAGTTGTTGATATGTAATTCGTGAAGCCTCATTTAAAAACTAAATCATTGATTCTTTTAATAATATCAGGACTTCTTGTATAGGATAAAAGAAGACGATTTCTTAGCTCATTGTCCTTTTGATTAAATTCGTAATACTTTTTTTGAATCAGATTTACTCTATCACTTTCGCTTGAAAGTTTAGTAATGTCCTCAAAATTGATGAATTGCATTACATCAATTTTTTGTTCCATCATATGGTCTTCGAAGTATAGCTCATATACCATTTGATCTACGATATCTTCAAAAATTCTTGAAATCGTTTCATTCGATACTTTTTCAAGAATTGGAGCTTTCTGCTTCTTAATAAACAAAATATAATCCACCATCAAATTGAATTTGGCCTCCACTTCATTGGATGGATAATGAACCAAGAGCGGTTCCAATGCTTGTACACTTATGATTTGGTCGCCTGTACCTGTTTGCGGTGATGTTTTAAATAGTTGATACAATCCCGCTTTTGAATTGAGTACAGCTGTCAGGTACTTAATCTTTTCTCCTGTGGCGATACAAGTGCTATCCAAACAATACATTTCTTCATCAGAATAAGCAAATCGCATAATTGAGCCGATACGTTTCCAAATTACTTTTTCTTTTTTGAACTCTTCCTGAAATGCTATGGGGTCTTGGGTTTCAAACCATTTATTTACCGTTTTCTTTCTTGTTTTTTCAACCTCACCATTCTCGTTTATGAACTCTTCACCCGTTTGATTAAGTTTTGGCTGAAAACTCTTCAAGTAGTTTTTTATACTTGGAAAGTCATCTATATCTATGTTTTTAGCGGGGAAAGTCGATATTATAAAGTCCTTGCTCCATTCTGCATAATACCTTTCAATCTCCCTTCCTTTTAAAATTGGTCTGATGATTTCATCAGCTTTATGGTCTTCAGCTACCAATTCATCCCGCTTGGCTTGGTCAATTATAAAGGCTTCATTGAAACCCGTCTTAATACCAAAGTTGATTTTTATTTCCCAATCCTTGAGAACCTTGCCATTTTTTTCAAAAGCTTTAGCGATTTTTAAATCAGCTTCATCAAGCACTACCCAGGCATCTTCATTTACATCCCGCATTGGGATAAGTTCATCGTCTTTTAAGAAGGAAATATCAAAGCGGTTTTCAATGGAAATACCTTTTACTTGGTTATCGAAAGGCTCCCTCTTGCCTACATAAATATTGGTATCTACCGTGGCACTATGAAAAATACCAGGACCAAGGTTTATAATTTTTTGTGTGTTTACTTTGGTGAAATAGTTTCTCAGTGATTTACCATAGCCACCTCGCATCCATTTATTAGAAGTAATGTAAGTCAAAGTGCCACCCTTTTTCAAAAGGTAAAATCCCTTTTCATAAAACAAGCAATAAATATCTCCTGTTCGGGCAAAAGTTTCAAAACCTGCCTCTTGCAAAATGTCGGTTTCCTTGCCCATTTTTTGCAGTTGGATATAAGGCGGATTGCCTATCATTACATCAAAACCGCCTTGTTCAAAAACATCCATAAAGTAGAGATGCCACAAGAAGTAAGGGCGTTCGTCTGTTTTTTCGAATTCTAACAAGCGTTTGCGTGCTGCACTTTTACTTTCAAGGTGTTTCTTTCGCTTTTCAATTTCCTTAAGCTCTTTGCTTTTGCTTAAAACTTGTTGTTTTTGGCTTTCTGTCAAACTTTCCAGCTTTTTATCCAATTGCTTTTCATAAGTGGCAATTTCAATGAGCAATTTGTTCTCAAAAAACTCCAAGGATTTATCAATATGATCAATTACGATATTGTCAATTCGCTTGTGTATGCTTGCTTTTTTCTCCTTGTCTTCAACCTTAAAATAGTCGTCAATCAAAGACTTTATGTCTGCTTGCTTTTCTTTGGAGAACCCATATTCTAATTTAGGTTCTTCAAACATACTCGCCAGATAGATTTTTACTTCCGGCTCATTGAATAATGCAGCATTTCCCAATTCAATTCCTTCGTATTGCTCCAACAAACTATTGCCTTGCATTATCTTGTAATCTAAGTTGGGCAATGGGTGTGGGTTAAGTTCATCTACTACCAACGAGAGCCAAAAACGAAGTTGAGCAATATCCACCGCACCTTGTTCCAAATCCACGCCATAAATGGAATGTTGGATGATGTTCTTTTTTACTTCGGCAGGTTTAAAGTCTTGGTTGGTTTTCAGGTAAGGATAAATAAAGCGCTTGGCTTCAAAAATCTCTTGCAACATACCAATCGGAAAAGCCCCCGAACCAATGGCTGGGTCGCAAACTTTTATGTCATCCAGTTTTTGATTGAGCAGAATGGCATTTTCCTTTTCAGCCAAGAAAGGCGAAACAGAATGAAAGCGGATGAAAGCTTCAATATCCTTTTGCTCTTGGAAAGTGTTCAGCAAATACTGAATCAAACTTTCCTTGCACATATACTGAACAATTTCTTTGGGCGTATAGAAAGCACCTTTGTCACGGTTGTCTTCTAGTAAGTTTTCAAAAATATGCCCCAGCATTTCAGGGTCAATGCCCACCTCGTGATCGTCAGGTCTATTCTCGTCTATCGTGAAATTGTATTGGTCAAAGAACTCCAACAACTCTTGGAAGAATTCGGAAGGAAAGTCAATTTCTACAGTGGCTTTGTTTTTCTCAGGTTCAAAAAGGCCACCATTTAAGTAAGGCACACGAGAACCGTTGAGTTTGCCATTGAGTCCTTGTACCTCAAAAATATCATTGGGTCTTTTGGTGTTCAGGGTTTCAAAAAAGAGCTTGGTCAGGCATTGGCTGTGGAATTTTTCGGGCTTGCTGAAATCTTCAAACAATTGATACATAAATCGTGGGATACCACCAGTCCAATCTTTGGTGTTGGCATTACAGCCCATCCAGCCTTTTTTCTCTAAAAATTGAAGGAATACAATCCTACCCAAAAGTTTTTTGACAAAATCACGAATGGGTTTTTCTTCCTTGTCTATGGTTTCCTTTTCGGAATCAATCAGTTTAGCTCTAGATGGATTATTTTCATCAGCCAAATGCTTGGCAAATTTCTCGTAATGGGCTTTGTAGCTTTTGAAGAAGTCTTTGTTCAGGGCCTCCACCGAAAACACTTCTTTCAGCTCCTTGATGTTTACTTCGCCTTTTTCTCTCTTATCTGCCAAAACCAACATTCGCTTGGCAGGTGTGGTACAAGCTTCATTGCCTCCCAATAAGTAAGTGTAGCGTTTGGGTTTGGTTTCGCCTTTGATGAGTTCTCCCGTTTCCAAGTCCAAACTGGCTTCTTTTGCAATGAATGAAAAGCGGTAATCGGGTTGATTTTTATTGTAGAAGAATGTCAACGCACCGTGTATGATGTTTTGGTCAATGTGTTTTGCTGCTATTTCACGCAAGCCTTGGCGGTTACGAACAATGCTGATGCTATCAGCCACTTCAACTGTGAAAATGGCTAATTGCTTTCCGTCATCCAGTTTTACCGTACCAATTTGTTTTCCGTCAATTACTTTTTCATCATTTGGAAACACATTTTCAGGATGACTGAAATAGTCAATCTTTTTGAAAAACAAAGGCAAAATCTCCTTCCAAATGGAGAAGTCGAATGATTGCTGTAATTTATATTTTAAGTCTTTTTCTTTCATCTCTTATAAGCTAAAACTTTCAGTGATGATAATTTCAGGATTCAAGGTTTTAACCCTTACAATTTTCTTCTCAAATTCCTGTTCCGCTTCTTCATTCATCAAAGGATATCCTTTTAGAATTTCGATGACTTTTTCCAAAATGATTGCAGGTTTCAATGGGAATTTTTTCAAAGTGCGTTGAAACTTGTTGATGTCTCTTTGCAAGTTTTGAAAACGACCTTGTCGCAAAGCTTCTTTAGCCTTGATAATTAAGGCACGTTCTTCTTCATTCACCAAAGGAAGGTTCAGCATTGCATCTAAGTAGGCATTTGCTTTTTTCTCGTTAGGTCCTTGGGTAGTATCAATTTTTTTGTCCTTTGCTTTTTCCTTTTCCAGCAAATCAGAAAACAACAAAATACCTGCTTGAACCTGTTCGTGGTGTTTTGAGTGCAATGGAATGGCTTTTTCTAAAACTTCAGCCTCAAAAATCTTTACTGTTTCTAAAAACGTTAGCTCTTCCGTTTCTGCCTGTTCGGCAGACTGGTCTCCATTTTCTTTTACTAATATGAATGCATCACGCTTGCTGTCTTTGATGTAGCAAATAGTACCTTGGTTAAGGTCTTTGTTTTTTCTTCCCACTCTGGCACGGAATGGCATATTTTTGATTTGCTTAAATAGACCAGGTGTTTTTTCCTTGATGTCTCTAATCATCATCAAGTAAGCAAGTTTCTCGTCCTTTTCTTCCTCCATTTCCTTGTCGAAAAGTCCGAAAGTTTCGGTTTCTTCATCAGGCGAATATATTTGGCTGTCTTCACCCAATGCAGCGTGAAAAGATTGCAATTTCATTATTGCTTTTTTCTCTAATTCAATATCATTATTCACTTTAGCAGTAGGATAGAAGTTGAAAACGTGAACTTCATCAGCCGTTGAACCTATTCTGTTTACACGTCCAATTCTTTGCATCAATCGGGTAGAGTTCCAAGGCGTATCATAATTCACAATCACATTAGAACGGTGCAAATTGATACCCTCAGCCAATACTTCCGTTGTAAGAATGATACTGTAATTATCCTCCTGTTCGGCTTTTGGCAAGTTGGCATCAAAATTTTTGCGAACACTTGGCATTTTATCTTTACGAGATTTGCTGTCAACCGAAAGGATACTGGCTGTGATGTGTTTCTTTAATTCTCTTTCTAAATATTCAGTAGTTTCTTTGCTTTCAGAAAAAACCACCAATTTAGATTGTGGATTTATTGATTTGCTCAAAAGTGTGTTTTTTAAATACTCCACAAACACTTCCAATTTTGGGTCTTCGCTTACTTTTTCCCATTCAGCCGATAATTCTTTAAGCAGTTTTAAATCGTTTTGTAGTCCCTGCAAGAAATCATATTCAAAATCTTCAGGCTCACAAATATCAATTGTTGGGTCTTCAATAGATTTTTCTAAAACCAAGTCCATCAATTCCTCTTCTCTACCTTCGTTAATCATATCCGAAACTGGCAAATTAGGAGCAATGAAGATGCGACCATTTACAAACATTGTTACCATTGCTTCAGTAGCTTTCATAAACCGGAAAAGCGACTGTTTAAAAGCGAAAAAACTGCTGTCAATTCTTTTCACCAAAAGCGTTTTCATAATCTTGGCTAATTGAGCCGAAATCATATCCGCTTGTTTGTATTTGTTCTTTTTATGAGGCTTTAAAAATCCGATGGCACGGTATCGATTGTATTTCAACCCTTGCGTTTCGTGACTAAGAACGTGAATGGTCTTATCATATAAATCTTCTAAGTGTGGTTCCAACACATATAAAATTTTCTTAGGCTGCTTTACGATTGGAAATTTGATTCCTTGCTTTTCCAAGTCTTGTGAGTACAAGTCGTGCGCCATCAAGTCAGTTCTTGTTCTACGAACAATAAGCGGCTCAATAACCTTGGTTCTTATTTTCTCATATATTTTCTTGACACCTACTTGGACTTTGGCAATATCGGGTTCGTCTTTCAATTTCTTGTAAGCATCAATTTGCTGTCTGAAAAAGTGTTGAAGATTCCCAGTTTCCAAGGTTGATTCTTTGCTGTCTTGAAATAAGTAAACCTGATTGGCAATATCTTCGGGTCTGTTATTTAAGGGTGTTGCTGAGACAAGAATCACTCTTTTTGGAATAGATGTTCCGTCTGGCAAAGTTCTTCTTGTTGGCGTTTTACAAATCTTCTGCAACTCATTGTACATTCCAGCTGTATCGGAACGGAATTTATGGGCTTCATCAACAATGATTAAATCAAAAATGGTCGCATCATTGATTTTGTGTAAACTTCCATTTGTTAGGATTTTAACATTATCCAGATTAAACTTTTCAATGGTTTCAATCCAATTGTCTTTTAATGCAGGAGGTACAATGATTAAAGTTCTGGAACGATGTTCAGGAAACCCATTTGTGTAAAAATATTTTTTTGCAATTAGGGTTGATACAATGGTTTTCCCAAGTCCTACAACATCTGCTAAGAAAAAACCATTATGTTTCATCATTTTGGAAAAGCCGTCATTTACCGCATCCACTTGATACGATAACCTTTTGAAACCCTTTGGTAAATCTGAAATAGAGTTTGGATCGAACTCAATACTTTTCCCGAAATACTCAATCAAGAATTTCAAATAAACTACATAAGGCGTATAGCTGTCGTTTAGATAGGTTTCCTTTTGAAGTTTTCCAATGCTGTCCATATCAACAGGAACAGCTTCTTCCCAAAGTTTATCGAACGTTTGTGTGGCAAAGTCAATGTCTGAATTGTCTCTTAGCTCAACATTGAATTCAAAGTTTTTGGAAAGTCCTGCATCTGTCAAGTTGCTCGAACCTGTTATTACTGAACCATAACCGTGATCATGTTTTTCCTTCTCTCTAAAAATGTAAATTTTAGCGTGAATGTTTTGTTTGGGGTGAATCTTGATTTTTACTTTTCCTGTGGTGATGTCCTTAATTAATTGGATCATTCCACCTTCTACAGTTTTGTCGTACTCTGCTTCTTGAATATTCTTTTTTACTTCTTGAAAAAATTCTTCTTGTGCCTTTTCAGCATCACCATCAAATAAAACTCCTTGTTGGTTGGCTTGATAAACAAGAGAATCAATATTGATACCTACGAGAATTCTTATTTCTTGAGCACTTTCAACAAACTCACGGATTTGAAAATATCCTGATGCACGAAAGTAACCAACCAAAGCATCTAAGAAATGGATGTTTTTATGTTTGAAAATACCTTCTATTTTCTTCAAAAGTGTATTCTGTTCTTCGTTGGTAAAAAATTTAGTGCTCATAATTTCTTCAATACATTTTTAAGTCCATCAGCCAAAAACTCCATGTCTCCTAGTTCGCTTAAAACTGTCGATTGAATAAATTCTATTTGTATTTCTTTATCTTGAATTTCCAGAGTCTTAGCCAGTGTCGGGAGCATTTCTTTTGTTGCCACTCGTTCGCTTCTCTCAATTTTACTTAAAATTGAAGTATCAATGTCGAGTTCAGCAGCAACCTTTCTGAGTGGAAGTCCCAGTTGTTCTCGTCTGTTTCGTAAATATTCTCCAAAAGAATTCATCTTGTCGTATTTGTTTGGACTGATTCGTCAAAAGTACAATATATTTTCAAGTTTCTCCGTGCGAGCGTGGGCAAAAAAATAGGCTCTTTTTTTTTCTTTTGGCTTGTGGGTCGGAAAAAACCAAATGTGCCTATTTGTGCGTTGGCTTTTTCAGCATGGCATACAACACTTATATGCGCAATTGACTTTCTTTAAGTCCGTTAACCGGTTTTTTGTTATTAGTTTTTAAATCAGTAAGTGACATTTAGTTTCCATATTGCATATTCCGTATTAGTTTTTCATGCGCTGCCTCTATGGTTATCCAATATGCGTACTTCATATTTCGGATAATTTTTCTTTACTAGCCTGCCAAAACTACTTAAGGGCGGGAATAGGTCCGGCAAAGGGTGGCCATTGGGAGGTCATCGGCGACTAAATTATACATCTATCCGTAGCTGATTTTAGGGGAGATTACACTCGGTACGTGATAGTGTTCTATATTGCCTTGCGTCTGCAGCATGCCGGCTAAGGATGATCGGTTGCATTCTTTTTTTAGTTTAATCTTTTTTAGTTTTCTATATGGTCATCATTCATTGTTCTTAAATTCTTGCATCGTTACTTTTCTATCTCGGTTAAGACTCGCCCGAATGGGGATTTCTGTTTTCGTATTGGTTAAATTGGGCTTGGCAATATATTCGCGGGTCTAGGCGTTTCAAATCTCGTATAGTCAATTTCTTCAGCTTGTTCTATAATTCCGTTCACATAAAGGACTATGCTTTCCTTCAGGCGTATTACTGGCGTATTCTCCAGTATATAATACCTATCTTCACTCGGGTCATTTATTTTAATTCCCAGGGACCTTAATAATTCTGTGAATCTTTCTAAGTTTTTTACTGTCACTGCTTAGAGTGGAGTTTTCATGTATGATATTATTCCTTAATTTTTGGTATCTAGATATTTCTATCCATTGAGTGTCGAGTTTATCAAAACAAAGGTGACCAAAAGTCTCTAAAAATTTTTTGGTCTTACCGATATAGTTGTTGCCCGTATACTCCTCCATGTGCATAGGTAGGCCGCATTGGCTGATAATCTCTCTGCAAATGCCATTTAACGTCGATTCAAGTATGGAAAACAACATGAGAATGCTTGACGAAAAGAAAAGCGACGGGATTCTCTCGATTTCATCTTTGTAAACCAAATCCATTGGAATTGAAGGGTTGTAAAACTGATCCTCTTCAATATTGGTTGTTAACCTTTCATTTCGCTCTTTCAGAGATTTTTCGTTAAATGTTAGATATTCTTTAAAAAAATCGATTTCTATATTAAATCTTGCTTTAAGGTCTTTCAGTTCTACTTTCATATTTTAATATTCTGTATTGCATCGCACTATTCTAATGTATTACATCGCACTAAAATGGCAGCCGTCATCAGTATATGGCACGAGCCGATCGATCTTATATCAATGGAAAGTTCCTTTTCGAGGTCGGAGTCAAACCTTTTATAGGAATAATCGAAGCTAACAGGAAAATTGCGTTTGCTTAGTATTTTCGCGATTTCGTATTCAAGCGGAATGCTTGACGAAAGTAACCTGTCTTTCCATTTCATAGTTTCCAATTTAAGGAAGGCTTGATAAATCTCCTTCCATAAAAATTTGATGACGTATTTTTATATCGGGCACACTCACCAAATTAACCATGTTCTGTTCCTAAATTGGTTATCTGAAATGCCTGATTATTTTTTCCAGCAAGTCTGCTTGCCTTTTTTGAAGTACCGGTAAATCCCATTCGTTGTACTGCATCACTTGAAGCGAGTTGGGAAATGCACTTATGGAACCGTTGAAATAAACCCTCTTCTTGTCGAGAAAGTCCTTTCGGCCTAGCGAGGAATTTTTGCTTCTTGATATTAACACCAAATTACCAAGCTTATGAACGTTATCCACCATTTCGTCGTCTGTGAATATTTGTTTCCATTTGCTCTCATTTGAAGGGCTTTGCGGTAGTATGTGTTCAACAGACAGTCTAGAAAACTCCGGAAATGTCGATGAATGATCATGCATAAGGTATTCTAATAACAAAAGGATATATTTCCCGAATCGCTTTCTATAGATGTGGCCGGACACACTATTCTTTATATCTTCAATGGAATACTTGAAAACCACATCATTGAGTAAAAGTGCTTTATAACTGTCTGCTTTTTCAATCGCTCTCAGTACATTTGCCATGTTGTTTATCCGAGACGACGGGCTCAATTGAGACATCCAGTCCGCACTGAATTTATTGCCAAGCTTTTTGGTGAAATCCAGCAAACCGTTATGTTGGAACTTTTTATAATAGCATAGGAGTGGAGGAATCCAGTCGTTGGACGGGAATCCATGCCTCATCACGGTAATTAGGTTCTTGAATTGACAAGAATCCGCAGGTAAATCCTCTAATAAAATTACTTTTTTATATACGTCCGCATAACCGAAGATCGCATCAAACGTCTCTTTGCCTTTTTTCAGTAGTGGCGGTCTGGTATTGTATATTCTTTCATTGAATTCCTTAACGATGTTTTCGCGCGCCTTGTCTTTAACATAGATGGTTCTGATAAAGGAGAGTAAACGGTTGAAATCTTCGCTCCCCATCGAACTCTCCAGCTCTTCCCAATCCTGGGCAATCTTGGTCGACAAAGATTCTGCCACCTCGCCCAAGTTCAGCGATTTCAGAATATCGGCATTCGTAAGGGGCACTCCCCGATTGTTCAATATTGTAAACAAACGAAAAGCATCTTCAAGCTCTTCCGATGCAACGTATATAACGATTACATTATTAAAGAGATGCTTGGCAAATTTCTCAAGCTCAGTTTGCTGCACTTTCCGGAAATAATCTTGAATACATAAAATGGCTTTGGCCATATTCGAGATGGAAATGTTTTTTGTGTCTTGGGCGATTTCAAGATCAGCGGTGAGTGATGTGCCTCCGGATGATTTGATGTGCTTTTGGACAAAAGATTCCACATTATCCCTGATCTTGTATACCATTCTCAAGCGCTCGGGTATTTGTTGGAACTCGTCTTCTTGTTGGTAAATATACGCTGTACAGACCTTTGCCAACCCATTACTACCCGTCAAGTCCCGAATTACTGCCAGTATTAGCAGAATTGTGGTCAATCTTTGCTGCCCATCAAGTAAATCATATTCATAGTAAGATATCCCTTCGCCATTCAAATCGTTAACTTCCCTTCTTTGCAGCACTAAGGACCCGAGGAAGTACTCAGAGTATGGATTATGTTCGGCAGCATAGAATATGTCTTCGATAAGTTCTACAACGTTATCTTGCTGCCATACATATGAACGTTGATACTCAGGCACTTTAAACCAATAATTTTTGAAAAGCTGTTGGATACTTACTTTTTGTGTTTCGATTTTATTTGTAGTTGCTTTCATTATTAGAGTTATTAGGAGACCGATTTAGGCAGCGTATCCGCTTAAGGTCTCGGTCGGATGCGGTAAAGATATAAACTCCGATGTTAATTTCCAACACAGCGCTGTTTACAGATATTATGGGTTGAATAACATAATCATTAACTTTGTTAGAGGCAGTACTTGTGCTATTTCTTTATATTTTTTATTGTTTCAAGTGTCCGAAATAATTAGCTATGCGAGGAGCATACAGTAGCTATTAAAATTTTTATCGACTGTTCTCCCATTTTCTCTTACTTGATTTGGCTGTGGCTAATTAAAGTGGCCTACATTCCTTTTTATTCACCAGTCGGTTTCTGAATTTTTGTTTGTTTTTGAAGTGCCTTGATAAGTTCTGAATCATTTCCGTAAAATTATCCGTGCCGTCCGGTCGCTTCCAATAAAATGGCTGAATCGCAGCACAATTATCGTGTTCAAAGATCATGTTTAACAAGGTTCTGTCTGAAAGGCCGCAAGAATGACCCCATATATAGACATAAAAGGAATCAGATTCAATAAAGCGTGTTAAGTCAGAATAATTGCGATTCTGGGAATACGCAAATGATTTAGCAAAGGATAGGAATCTATTATCATTCGTTTTTTCCATTTCAGCATATTCTTCGCCAACTTCGTCGCCATATCCGAATATGGGGGGGCTATTTTTATCATGGATGGTTCCATGGATATTCATGTAGTTGAATATACCATGTCTGTCAAATAGTCGATTCGGAAGAGTCGTGTAGTTGAAATTCAAGAAAAGCACTTCCCCCGGTCTTATGTAACGTTTGCTTTCAGGATCATCATAGTCAGCGTCTTCCAAATGCCTTAAATGGTGTTTTCCCTGTATCAATGCGGCAGGAATAGATTCGTCAGCTAGATCACCAAAGTGTTCATTCGCTCTTTTGCTGCCTGCCACTTCACCAAGGTATTCCTTTAGTTTCTCAATCAAGTATCCTAAATTTTGATTTAACGTATCTAAATTGTCTATTGCTTCGTTCTTGATATGATTCTCTTGATTATAGATTCTGAGGATTATGGACAATTGCTTAAAATACGCTAACTCGATATCCACCCAGTTACGTGTTCTCATATTTTCTATGATTTCGGTCGCAAATTGTCCTTGGAGGCATAATTCACACCTGAATAATTGGGAATTACTATTAAAAATGTTTTCTTCTTCTTTGGCTGTGTTTTTAAGTAAGCATTCAATTAGCTCTTCAATTGATTGTACATGAATTGGTGATGTACTCGTACTATGAAGATTATCTATCCTAATTGTGAACAGCTCCTTGTCACATGGTTTATTAGCTAATACCTTTTCTAAGTTTTGCTTAATCAACCATTTTATAAATGAACCGTAGCTCGTTGGCAAATTGTGGTGTAGATCGAAACCGTTTCCTATGATTATTAATTTGTTCATTCGTGTGAGTAGTACATTTGGTACTTCAATTGTAAGCCTTTTTCGTTATGCATTTATATATACAGTCAACGACCGTATTACCCAAATCAAAATTCCTTGCAGTAGGCTAAGTTGCACTGGTCAATTATAAAAGTAAGGTGTCAGGGTTTAATTTCCAAACTTTCACCAGAATTTGTAGAGAAGGAGCCTTTCGAAGAGAAAGTCCGAGCAGGTTGCCCACGGTCGCCTGTTACCTGCTGTGTTTTTGTTTGTCAAGTCGTTACGTTTTTTAATTGTTCGTCAAACCAAGTCAGCTCCGAATGCATTTTTTTCTGTAAGTAATCGTTCCATTTACTCCAACTAAACATTTGACTTGTATGTCTGATAAAGATTAATTGTGTTTCATTACCACCTTTGTCCTTTATAACTGCTGTCTTTGCATAAGCCTTGCTAATGTAATCTTCCCACTTTACTCCGTCAGTATAAAAGTCTGTGCTTTGAAGTGCGTGTCCAAGTGAATTTGCAGCACTCGTGCCAATGAATAAACAAGTCTTTGGTTTTAGTAAACTAATAATTTCTAAGAAAGGAAACCAGCCATTGTAAAAGTCATCATAACTGGGTCGTCCTTTGTTGGTATCCATTGGTCTTTGGATAAAGTTGTAAAACGAAACTAAACTCCAAAATGTCGGGCTGTCAAATTCATCATTTCTAAACAACGCTCTATGAAGATTAGGAAAAATTTTTGTCCCGTAATACCAACGTTCAATTGCAAGTTCTTCAACAATTTTCCTTGTAAAAGTCGGGCTATTGTGTTTTTCAATTGAAGCGGGAGTATTGTCGTGGTAATGACTTTCTTCAACAATCAGTAGTCTGTTGTCTAATGCAAGAGAATTGAAGCGGTCGCCAATCCAAGGCAACCACTTCAAATTTTCTATTTGTTCAAAATTTGCGTCTGTCATTGGATTACAATTTTGTCCATTGATGATGGTTACTTGATGGACAATTAAATGCACTCGGTGTGCTTTTAGATTTTACCAATAAAGCACATTTTTTACATTGATAATTGTTTGTTCCTACATCACCAAGGTTTGTCCATTGATGATGTCCGCCACCTGGGCAATTAAATGCACTCAGAGTAGAGGCACTTGTTAAGTGTGTGCTACACTTTTTACATTGAAAATTTTTCATTCTTCAATTTTTTTAATTTCTGCCTACTCTGGTCGGTTTTCAGCTTCCCCGTTTTCTGCGAAGTTAGTTTGTCTGTCCGCCAAAGTATGTCGTGGTGAACGGTCGTCCTAACATAGCAGGTAACGGTTTGACGCTTGGCGCAGTGGTGGATTTCGGAGCACAAAACCGTCAACACACCACAAAATTTGATGCGAGGTATGTTCAATCAACCACTTCACCCGCCATTGAGCCAAACGCCTGTTAGCGGCTGGCATATTTTCAATAGGGGAATTAGTCTCGAAGGTTTGCAAAAGGTCGTTTCCCATAAATACTTTTGAACTTATTTATCAAGTCGTTTTCAATTGTTCTTGGTTCTTGGTCTGGTGTCGGTTTCCAACAAACAATCAAATTCGTTGAATTTTTAAGTTGCCAAATCAACCTACCTCCATAATGTCTTACGTCCTTACCCTGTCCAAAAGAAAAATAAGTCGTTAGCCTGCTTTTTAGCGTTTCTTTTCCTTCCATTCCTTTTTGATTTAGCCCACCCGCCTTTCCTATGTTAATTACAATTGTGTCTTTTACCCAATTGGCTTGGAGTTCCTCAATTGAAACATTCGGATTAGTTTTCTTTTTGTATAAAGAAGGTCCACATCCAACTTCCAAGAATTCAGGTATCGTGTTGTCAAGATAAAGTATAAGGTAAACTCCTTTGGCTTTAGGAATTGAGGATTTGTCTGTGAATACTTCACTCAGTTTTTTGAAGCCTAGAAATCCGTTTGCCTATGATACTCCCCAAATATTGGACAGCTGCTTAAATGTTTAACTTAGCAGTTGTAAAATGAAAAAAGAACGCAGAAAATTCAGTGCAGGTTTCAAGGCGAAGGTAGCCATCGAAGCGATCAA
>Ga0182792_1001493_pt1 | contig 18807 bp, 14 predicted proteins | sample Passage237B_FD_130497 | JGI IMG/M metagenome (GOLD analysis project Ga0182792, IMG submission 130497) | Cellulose adapted compost microbial communities from Newby Island Compost Facility, Milpitas, CA, USA - Passage2 37B (version 2) (version 2) ...
CCTTCTGGGGATGGCAGGCAGTGATCGTCGGCGCCGCGATCACGCTTCCGCTGGGCCTGACGCAGAGCAAGGAATACGCCGAGCTGATCTGGCCGCTGGATCTCCTGATCGCGGTCGTGTGGGTGTCCTATGCGGTGGTGTTCTTCGGCACCATCGCCAAGCGCCGCGTCAAGCACATCTACGTCGCGAACTGGTTCTTCGGCGCGTACATCCTGACCATCGCGGTGCTGCACATCTTCAACAATCTCGCCGTTCCGGTGTCGTGGACCGAGTCGTATCCGATCTACTCGGGCGCCGTCGACGCGATGGTGCAGTGGTGGTACGGGCACAATGCGGTCGGCTTCTTCCTGACCGCCGGCTTCCTCGGCATCATGTACTACTACGTGCCCAAGCAGGCGCAGCGGCCGATCTACTCGTACCGCCTGTCGGTCGTGCACTTCTGGGCCCTGATCTCGGTCTACATGTGGGCCGGTCCGCACCATCTGCACTACACCGCGCTGCCGGATTGGGCACAGTCGCTCGGCATGGTGTTCTCGCTGGTCCTGCTCGCACCGAGCTGGGGCGGCATGATCAACGGCATCATGACCCTGTCCGGAGCGTGGCACAAACTGCGCACCGACCCGATCCTCAAGTTCCTGATCGTCTCGCTGTCGTTCTACGGCATGTCGACGTTCGAGGGACCGATGATGTCGATCAAGACGGTCAATGCCCTGTCGCACTACACCGACTGGACCATCGGCCACGTCCACTCCGGTGCGCTCGGCTGGGTCGCCTTCATCACCATCGGCGCGATCTACAGCATGCTGCCCAAGCTGTTCGGCGCCGAACGCATGTATTCGATCAAGGCGATCGACCTGCACTTCTGGATCGCGACCATCGGCATCGTGCTCTACATCGCCTCGATGTGGATCGCCGGTGTGATGCAGGGCCTGATGTGGCGTGCGACCAACGCCGACGGAACCCTGACCTACACCTTCATCGAATCGGTGCGGCAGACGTATCCGTACTACGTGACGCGCTTCATCGGCGGCGCGATGTTCCTGGGCGGCATGCTGATCATGGTCTGGAACACCTGGAAGACCATCTTCCCGGCGCGCGAGATTCCCGTCGTGCGCGTTCCGGCCGCGGCCCACGCCTGAGGACACGCCATGATCAGTCACGCAACGATCGAAAAGAACGTCGGCCTGATGGCCGTGCTCATCGTGGTCGCCATCGCCATCGGCGGTCTCGTCGAGATCATCCCGCTGATGTATCAGGCGCAGACCGTCGAACCGGCACCCGGCGTCAAGCCGTACTCGCCACTGCGGCTTGCCGGCCGTGATGTCTACGTCTCGGAAGGCTGCTACGGGTGCCATTCGCAGATGGTGCGCACGCTGGCTTCGGAGAAGCAGCGTTACGGCGACTACTCGGTTGCCGGCGAATCGGTCTACGACCGCCCGTTCCAGTGGGGTTCCAAGCGCACCGGACCCGACCTCGCGCGCGTCGGCGGCCGCTACTCGGACGACTGGCATCGCGAACATCTGAAGAACCCGCGCAACGTGGTGCCCGAGTCGAACATGCCGGGTTACCCGTGGCTGGCGCAGCAGATGGTCGATCCGGCCCTCGTCGAGCACAAGATGCGCGTGCTCGCCAAGCTCGGCCATCCCTATACCGACGCCGACTACGCGAAGGTGAAGGACGAGGTCACCGGCCAGACGAAGATGGACGCGCTGATCGCGTACCTGCAGGGACTCGGCAAGCTCGACAAGGATGCGGCGCCATGATTTCCGGCATCTTCACCGCAATCCTTCTGGTCACGTTCATCGCCCTGGTGTTCTGGGCGTGGAGCAAACGTCGTCAACGCGACTTCAGCGAAGCCTCGAAGCTGCCGCTGGAAGACGATCGCACCTATCGGGAGCCGCGCGCATGAGTTCGTCATGGAGCTGGTACATCATCGTCCTGACGGTCGTGTTCACGATCGCCATCACGTGGCTGCTGCTCGCCAATGCCCGCAAGGAGTCGGGCAAGGCCTCGTCGTCCGATACCGGCCATGTCTGGGACGGCGACCTCACCGAGCTCAACAATCCGCTGCCGCGCTGGTGGTTCGGCCTGTTCGTGCTCACGATCCTGTTCACGATCCTCTACCTGGCGCTGTATCCGGGCCTCGGGCGCTTCAAGGGCGAACTGGGCTGGACCTCCACCGAGCAGGCCGATGCCGAACTCGACAAGACCAACGCCAAGCTCGAGTCGCTGTATGCGCAGTTCCGCGACAAGCCGCTTGCGGTACTCGCGCGCGATCCGAACGCGGTCAAGGTCGGACGCAACGTGTTCGCCAACAACTGCGCGGCCTGCCACGGCACCGACGCGCGCGGCGCCAAGGGCTATCCCAACCTCGTCGACGGCGACTGGCTGTATGGCGGCGATCCCGACACGATCCTGACCAGCGTGCTGAACGGTCGCCAGGGCATGATGCCGCCGTTCGCGGCTGCCCTGCCCGGCAACGGCGTCGAGGAAGTCGCCAACTACGTGCTGAGCCTGTCCGGCAATCCGCACGACGCGCGCCTGGCCGCCGAAGGCAAGGCGAAGTTCGAGACGATCTGCTCGGCCTGCCACGGCGTCGACGGCAAGGGCATGCAGGTGCTCGGCGCGCCCAACCTGACCGACGACATCTGGCTGCATGGACAACCGAGCGTCGCGATGATCCGCGACGGCATCGTCAACGGACGCAGCGGCGTCATGCCGGCGTGGGAGCCGATCATCGGCACCGATCGCGCACGCCTCGCGGTGGCCTGGCTGCTGTCGCAGGGCGAAGCCAACGCGGAATCGGAATCCGGGCCGGCGACCGGCGGCAACGCGCCATGAGCACGTACCGGGCCCCTGCAGGCTCCGAGCACCAGCGGCACGAATCGCCGCGTGACACGGCCGCGCGCCGCATCGGTGCGATCGTGTGGCCGTCGTTCTTCGCGGCCGGCGTGGCGACGATGGTGTTCTTCGCCATCGTCGACCCGCTTGACCTCGCCCGCATCACCTGGCCGCGTTTCGAGATCTCGCGCCAGGCAGGCTACACGATCGGCTTCTTCATGTTCTGGCTGTGCACGGCATCGGCCTGCCTGTTCACCGCGATCCTGATCTCGCCACCACCACTGGACGACCGGACACCACGGCCATGACCGCACGCCAGCGCCCGCAGGGCCGCCAGCTCGACATCAAGGTCGTCGAAGGCAACTCGCTGTACGCCAAGGAACCGAAGGTCTATCCGCGCGAGGTGGACGGCCGCTTCCAGCGACTGCGCACCGCAGCCGTGTTCTGGCTGCTGGGCATGTTCTACGTGTTCCCGTGGATCAGCATCGGCGGCCAGCAGCTCGTGCTGTTCGACCTGCCGGCCCGCCGCTTCCACGTATTCGGGCTGACCTTCTGGCCGCAGGACTTCTACCTGCTGACGCTGCTGCTGGTGATCGCCGCGCTGTCGCTGTTCTTCTTCACGTCGCTGGCCGGACGACTGTGGTGCGGTTACGCGTGCCCGCAGACGGTGTGGACCGAAGTGTTCCTGTGGATGGAGCGCAAGATCGAGGGTGACCGCAACGCGCGGATGAAGCTCGACAAGGCGCCCTGGACCGCGGCCAAGTTCGCGCGCAAGGCGGCCAAGCAGTTCGTGTGGATCGCGTTCGCGCTGTGGACCGGCTTCACCTTCGTCGGCTTCTTCACCCCGATCCGCGAGTTGGGCCCCGCGCTGCTTTCCGGCACTGCCGGCGGCTGGGAGATCTTCTGGACCCTGTTCTACGGCTTTGCCACGTACGGCAATGCCGGCATCCTGCGCGAGCAGGTCTGCAAGTACATGTGTCCGTACGCGCGCTTCCAGAGCGCGATGTTCGATCGCGACACGCTGGTCATCAGCTACGACGTCGCGCGCGGCGAGCCACGCGGCCACCGCAAGCGCTCGGCACCCGCCCTTGTTGCTGCGGCGGGTTCCGCGTCCGTCGCCGTTGCCGATCGCCCCCTCGGCAAGGATGGAACGCCGCTCGGCGACTGCATCGACTGCCTCGCCTGCGTCCAGGTATGTCCGACCGGCATCGACATCCGGAACGGCCTGCAGATCGAATGCATCGCCTGCGCGGCCTGCATCGACGCCTGCGACGCGGTGATGGACAAGATGAACTATCCGCGCGGGCTGATCCGCTACACGACGGAGAACGTGCTCGAAGGCAAGCCGGTGCGCGTCCTGCGCCCGCGCACGCTCGTGTACGCCGGCGTGCTGACCGCGTTCATCCTCGGCTTCGTCTGGAGCGTCGCCGCGCGTGCGCCCGTCATCGTCGAGGTGCTGCGCGACCGCAATGCGATGTACCGCACCGTGAGCCATGGCGCGATCGAGAACAGCTACAACGTCAAGCTCGTCAACAAGACCGACGGCGACCTTGCCGTTTCGCTGCGCGCGAAAACCGACCTTCCGCTGCGCGCGATCGGCCGATCCGAGGTCACGCTGGCTTCCGGCGAGGTGTTCTCGCTGCCGTTGACGCTGCGCGCCGATGCAGGCAGCGTGAGCGGGCGCGAGAAGATCACTATCGAAGTCGTCGGCAGCGACGGTACCGTGCTCGGCGCGAGCCCCTCGCTCTTCTACGGACCGGACAGCAAATGAACGCAGCGCCGTCGACCCATAGCCCTTGGTACCGCGTCGCGGAGGTCTGGGTGATCGTCCTGCTGCTGGGCGCGACCATCGCCGGTACCTTCGTGATGATGGCGTTGGCCACGCGCCAGCCCGACAGGCACCTGACGGTGCCGAACGACGTGCCGCGGCCAAGCAAGATCCCGCCCATCACCGCGCCCGCACGCACGGCGCAACCGCCGGAGCGCGACACTCGCTGAGGCCGACATGGCGATCTCGCGCGCGCTGCCACGGATCGACCTGACCGATGCACCGGCGTGCGACGCCAGCGCGCGCTGCTTCCACTGCGGCGAACGGATACCGGCGGGCGTTGCGATCACGATCCGGCATGGCGGCGAGGCGCATCCGGTCTGTTGCCATGGCTGCGCCGCCGCAGCCGAATGGATCGACCGGCTCGGCCTCGGCGAATACTACCGCCTGCGCAGCGAACCCGCGCAGCGCAGCGAAGCCGATGCCGACTACTCGGCCTGGGATCGCCCTGCGCTCGCCAGGCTGCACGTGCGCATGCTGGCCCCCGACCGCGCGGAAACCGTCGTGCTCGTCGACGGACTGCGCTGCGCCGCCTGCTCCTGGCTGATCGAGCGCGCGCTCGGCTCGCTCGAAGGCGTGCGCGAGGTCGGCGTCAACGCCGCCGCGCGACGCGTGCGCCTCGCCTTCGATCCGTCCCGCATCCGCCTCTCGAATCTGCTCGCCCCCCTCGCTCGCCTCGGCTACGCGCCGCATCCGCTCACCGCGGAGGCACTGGATTCGATGCGCCAGCAGGAGTCGCGCACCGCGCTCAAGCGACTCGTCGTCGCCGGTCTCGGCACGATGCAGGCGATGATGTACGCGGTCGCGCTGTACGCGGGCGTGTTCGAAGGCATCGACCCTGCCGTGCGCGACTTCTTCCGCTGGCTCGGATTCCTCGTCGCCACGCCGGTGGTGCTGTATTCGGCGCAACCGTTCTTCGCCGGCGCGCTGCGCGAATGGCGTGCACGGCACCTGTCGATGGACACCCCGGTCGCGATCGCGGTCGCGCTGATCTATGCCGCGAGCCTGTACGAGACGATCCGCGGCGGCCACGAGATCTACTTCGACTCGGTGAGCATGTTCGTGTTCTTCCTGCTGGTCGGTCGCATGCTCGAGATGCGCGCCCGGCATCGCGCCGGCGACGTCGTGGACGCCCTCGCCCGCCTGCAGCCGGCAGTCGCCGAGCGGCGCGTGCGCGGCGGTGCGGACGCATTCGAGACAGTAGGCGTGCACGAGCTGGAGGAAGGCGACACCGTGCGCGTCAACGCGGGCGCGACGATTCCCGCCGACGGCGTGCTGGCCAGCGAAGCCTGCCGCATCGACGAATCGCTGCTCAGCGGCGAATCGCGCCCGGTTCCGCGCCGCCGCGGCGATGCCGTCGTCGCCGGCAGCATCGCACTGGATGGCCCCGTGCTCGTCGACGTGCAGCGCGTGGGCGCCGACACGGTGCTCGCCGGCATCGTGCGCATGGTCACGCGCGCCGCCGGCGAGCGACCGCGCATCGCGCGCATCGCGGATGGGCGCGCCGCGCGTTTCGTGCTGCGCGTACTGGTCCTCACCTCCCTGGTCGCGCTGGCCTGGCTCTGGTTCGATCCGTCGCGCGCATTCGCCGCGGCACTGGCGGTGCTGGTCGTGAGTTGCCCCTGCGCGTTCGCGCTCGCGGTGCCGACGGCGCTCACCCGCGCGGTCGCGGTACTCGCCCAGCGCGGCGTGCTGGTGGTCGAAGCCGACGCGCTGGAGGCACTCGCGCGCGCCGATCACTTCGTGTTCGACAAGACCGGCACGCTGACCGAGCCGCACGTCGATCGCATGCGCAGCACGGCGCAGCGCGGCACGCTTGACGAGGCACTCGCGATCGCCGCCGCGCTGGAGCAGGCCAGCAATCATCCGCTGGCGCGTGCGGTACGTTCGGCCGCCGGACCCGACGTGCCGGAGGCACGCGACCTGCACGAGACGCCGGGCGCCGGCGTCGAAGGCGAAATCGACGGAATCCGCTACCGGTTCGGCTTCGGCGGCTTCTCGACGGCCAGCCGCGATGCCGACCGCGAACCGCCCGCGCTGGTGCTTGCCGACGAGGACGGCATGATCGCGCGCATCGCAGTGGACGAGGCGCTGCGCCCCGACGCCCGGGCGACGATCGACGCACTGCGCAATGCCGGCATCACCTGCGAGATCCTCAGCGGCGATGCCGCGCCACGCGTGTCCGCGATCGCCGTGCGACTCGGCATCGCCGACTGGCACGCCGGAGCTCGACCGGACGACAAGCTGGCCCGCCTCGCCGCGCTCCGCACCCGAGGAAAGGTCGTCGCGATGGTCGGCGACGGCATCAACGATGCGCCGGTTCTCGCCGCGGCCGACGTGGCGCTCGCGATCGGAGATGGCGCCTCGCTTGCACATGCCGCCAGCGGCATCCTGCTCGGCGGTTCGCGCCTCGACGCGATCCTCGAAGCCCGCGGCATCGCGCGCCGCATGCAGACGACGCTGCGCCAGAACCTCAACTGGGCGCTCGGCTACAACCTCTGCGTGGTGCCGATCGCCGCCCTCGGCTTCGTGCCGCCCTGGCTTGCCGCGATCGGCATGTCCGCCAGTTCGATCGGCGTGATCCTGAACTCGCTGCGCATCGGCCGTCGGCGCCGCGAACCGGCGCCTTCCGCGACGGCGGCCGCAGCATGAACATCATCCTGCTGCTGATACCGCTGAGCATCGTGCTGCTCGCCCTCGGCGTCTGGGCGTTCTTCTGGGCGGTCAATCATTCCCAGTTCGACGACATGGAAACACCATCCCTGAGTCCGCTTGCCGAGGACGAAGCGGTGCGCCCGGAGGCGCGCGAGGACGGAGGCAGCGATCCGGAATGATCGGCCAGGCGCTCACGCCCTTCGCCGCGTTCGTGCTCGGCCTGCTGGCGAGCGGACACTGCGTGCTGATGTGCGGCGGCATCACCAGCGCGCTCGGCCTCGCCACCGCGAAGCGCGCGGACGGAACGCCGCGCCGGCTGCTGCTGCTCGGCTACCAGTTCGGCCGCATCGCGTCGTATGCGCTCGCCGGGCTCCTGATCGGCGGCATCGGCAGCGCATTCATCCATTTTCTCGACGGCGAGACGACGCGGCGGACACTGCGCATCCTCACCGCGCTCGCTCTGGCGCTCGCCGCGCTGGTCATGCTCGGCGTGCTGCGCGACCCGGGCGCCGGGTTCGGCCGGCGCATCTGGCCGAAGCTCGCGCCGCTCGGCCGGCGCCTGCTGCCGGTAACCACCCTCCCCCGCGCACTCGCATTCGGCGCGCTCTGGGGCTGGATGCCGTGCGGCTTCGTCTACACGATCCTGTTCGTCGCGGCACTGACCGCCCAGCCGCTGCAGGGCGCGGTGACGATGGCCGCCTTCGGGCTCGGAACCCTGCCCGCGCTGTTCGCGGCCTCGTGGGCCGCGCCGCGCTTCGCCACGCTGGCCAACCGCACCGGGCTGCGCCGATCGGCAGGCGCGATGCTGCTCGCCAGTGCGCTGCTGACCGTGCTTTCACCGTGGCTGGTCGGCCATGCGCCGTGGCTGCACGGCTGGCTTCCCTTCGACTGCGCGCCCCGATGAAACGCGGTTCCGTGCCGGCGCCGGCTTGCCCCGGCCTGCGCCTGCCCCGAAAATACGCGATTCCCCGCATCCGCCGGGCCGACCCCGCTTCCAACGGAGACCAATCTTGAGCGACCTCGTCCTGTGGCTCGATGAGCTGCGCATGACCGACCTCGGCAAGGTCGGCGGCAAGAACGCCTCGCTCGGCGAGATGATCGGCAACCTGGCCCAGCTCGGCGTGTCCGTGCCCGGCGGCTTCGCCACCACGGCGCAGGCCTTCCAGGACTATCTGGAAAAGAGCGGGCTTGCCGAGCGCATCCGGCAGCGGCTGTCGACGCTCGACGTGGAGGACGTCGACGCGCTGACCGCCGCCGGAACCGAGATCCGCGGCTGGATCGTCGACACGGCGCTGCCCGCGGAGCTGGACCGTGCGATCCGCGACGCCTACGCGCGGCTCTGCGCGGACGCGGGCGCCGCCGACGTCGCAGTCGCGGTGCGCTCCTCGGCGACCGCCGAGGACCTGCCGGATGCCTCTTTCGCGGGCCAGCAGGAAACCTTCCTCAATGTCTCCGGCATCGAGGATGTGCTGCACAAGGTCAAGGAAGTCTTCGCCTCCCTCTACAACGATCGCGCGATCGCCTATCGCGTGCACCACGGCTTCAAGCACGAGGACGTGTTCCTGTCCGCCGGCGTGCAGCTCATGGTCCGCTCCGACCGCGGCGCTTCCGGCGTGCTGTTCACGCTCGACACCGAATCGGGCTTCCGCAACGCGGTGTTCGTGACCGCGAGCTACGGCCTCGGCGAGATGGTCGTGCAGGGCGCGGTCAACCCGGACGAGTTCTACGTCTACAAGCCCACGCTCGAGCAAGGCAAGCCGGCGATCCTGCGCCGCCAGATCGGCGCCAAGCAGCAGCGCATGGTCTATTCCGACAAGCCGGGCGAGCGCGTGCGCATCGAGGACACCCCCGCCGCCGAACGTGCGAGGTTCTGCATCAGCGACGACGACGTCCATGCGCTCGCGCGCCAGGCGCTGGTGATCGAGAAGCACTACGGACGCCCGATGGACATCGAGTGGGGCAAGGACGGCGTGACCGGCAAGCTCTACATCCTGCAGGCACGCCCGGAAACGGTGAAATCGCGCGCCACTGCGACGCAGATCGAGCGATTCCAGCTCGGCCAGCGCGGCAAGGTGCTGGCCGAAGGCCGCTCGATCGGCCAGAAGATCGGCTCCGGCAAGGCAAGGGTGATCCGCTCGATCAAGGACATGAACCGGGTCGAGCCGGGTGACGTGCTGGTCGCCGACATGACCGACCCGGACTGGGAACCGGTGATGAAGCGTGCCGCTGCGATCGTGACCAACCGCGGCGGCCGCACCTGCCATGCCGCGATCATCGCGCGCGAGCTGGGCGTGCCGGCGGTGGTCGGCACCGGCAATGCGCTGGACGCGATCCCGGACGGCGCGGACGTCACCGTTTCCTGCGCGGAAGGCGACACCGGCTTCATCTACGAAGGCATCCTGCCATTCGAGCGCGTCACCGCCGACCTCGGTCACATGCCGCCGGCGCCGCTCAAGATCATGATGAACGTCGCCAACCCGGAGCGAGCGTTCGACTTCGCGATGCTGCCCAACGCCGGCGTCGGCCTCGCCCGCCTCGAGATGATCATCGCCAGCCACATCGCGGTGCACCCCAAGGCGCTGCTCGAATACGACCGGCAGGACGCCGACACGAAGCGCCAGATCGACCAGCGCATCGCCGGCTACGCCAGCCCGGTCGACTTCTACGTCGACCGCCTCGCCGAAGGCATCGCGACGATCACCGCCGCGTTCGCGCCGAACCCGGTCATCGTGCGCCTGTCCGACTTCAAGTCCAACGAATACGCCAACCTGATCGGCGGCAAGCGCTACGAGCCGCACGAGGAGAACCCGATGATCGGCTTCCGCGGCGCCAGCCGCTACGTCGACCCGGCGTTCGAGGACGCGTTCGCGCTGGAATGCCGCGCGATGAAGAAGGTGCGCGAGACCATGGGCCTGGCCAATGCGTGGGTCATGATCCCGTTCGTGCGCACGCTGGGCGAAGGCCGCAAGGTCATCGATGTGCTGAAGAAGCACGGCCTCGAACAGGGCAAGGACGACCTGAAGGTCATCATGATGTGCGAGGTGCCTTCGAACGCGTTGCTGGCCGACGAGTTCCTCGACCTCTTCGACGGCTTCTCGATCGGCTCCAACGACCTGACCCAGCTCACCCTCGGCCTCGATCGCGACTCCGGCATCGTCGCCAGCCTGTTCGACGAGCGCGACCCCGCGGTCAAGAAGATGCTCGCGATGGCGATCTCGGCCGCGAAGAAGAAAGGCAAGTACATCGGCATCTGCGGACAGGGTCCGTCGGACCACCCGGACCTCGCCGAATGGTTGATGGAACAGGGCATCGAGTCGGTGTCGCTGAATCCTGATACCGTGGTCGATACCTGGCTCAAGCTGGCGAAGAAGAAGGCCGGCTGATCCGCGCGACCGCGCACGCACACCGCAGCCGACCCGGGCGCACAACCGCGCGCCGGCACTATCCGCCGGTTCACGCGAACCTGGACCGATGCCCGCCGGTGCGCTGGCGCACCGGGGCACGCACGGCCATCGTCAGCGTCTCGCTCGCGCTTCGTTCTCGAAGCCGTCGCGGAACAGCACCACGGTGTCCACATCCGTTGCGCCGTCGTTGGCCGGCTGCGCGTCGAACGTGTCCGCGGGGCCGCTGATCACCACCGAATGCGTGATCTCGTCGAATTCGTCACCGACGGCGACGGCCGTCAGTACCAGCCGAACGCCAGCGCCGACCGGCAAGTCGACCAGCAGGTCGATGTCCCCTTCGCCCTGCGACTCGCCGCAGGTGCCGCCGGCGATCGCGGTGCAGGTCCACAGCGCATCCGCCAGCGAGGCCGGCACGAAATCGACGACGCGCGCGCCAAGCGCATCGTTCGGGCCGTGGTTCGTGGCCTCGATGTCGTACGCAACGACCGCGCCGAGCGCCACGAAATCACGTCCATCGTCGATGGAGATGCCAAGGTCGGCACTGGCCAGTACGAGGTGCCCGGCCGACGCCGAACTGGCGCCGAAGTCGGCGTCGCCGGGATAGCTCGCAGTCAGGGTGCGCATGCCGGACTGGGTCAGGACCAGGGCGCAATCCGTCTCCGGCAGGGAAATCGTGCAGGAGTCGCTGCTGCCGCCGATCGTGATCGTCCCCGTGGGCGCACCACTGCCCGGCGCGGACACGTCGAGATCCACAGTTACGGTCACGGCTTCGCCCGGCAGCGAAGGATCGGGCTGGTCGGAACGAATCGCAAGCGTGGTCGCGGCCTGCTCGACCGTTTGCGTGCCCTCGCCCGTACCGGGGTTGAAACGCGCATCGCCCGCATAGCTCGCAGCCACCGTCACCGTGCCGGCGTGGGGCGCAGCGAGCTCGCACGTCGCCACGCCATCGGCAAGCGTCGCGGTGCAGTTCGCACCTGCCGCGGAAATCGTCACGCTGCCACCCGGAGTGCCGGTTGCCGGCGCTGCCGCGGACACCGTCGCGGTTGCGGCGAATGGCTGGCCGACGACACTCGTCGCCGGGGCGGTGCCGACGGACACGACCACGTCACCCTTGGAGACGGTGTGCGAAGCCGAGTCGCTGCCGGCATTGAAGTTCGCTTCCCCGCCGTAGTCTGCGACCACGCTGACCACGCCCGGCGTCGCGACGGCGAGGCTGCACGAACCGGCACCGCCGGACAGGGTCGCCGTGCAACTCGCGCCATCCGCACTGACCGTCACGATGCCTCCGGGCACGCCAGCGGCAGGTGGCGTTGCCACGACGGTCACGGAAGCGAGGAAGGATTCACCACTGACCGTGCTGGCCGGCGTCACGTCGAGGCTCACGTTCACACCGCCCTTCTGCACGCCATGCGATGCGGTGCCGCTCGACGGAAGGAAGCTGGCGTCGCCTGCGTAGTTCACCGTCAGCGTCCTGTCACCCGCATTCGCGAACGTGAGCGGACAGGATCCGGCCTCGACCGTGGTCGCGCAGCTTTCACCGCTGGATGCCGCGATCATGACAGTGCCGCTCGGCGCGCCAGCGGCCGCGGTCACCGCGAACGCGACATCGACCGTCTGGCCGACCACCGATGGCGACGGGGTGACCGCCGTGATCGCGGAAGCCGACGGATGGCGCGTGACTGCATGCGGCTCGCCCGCCGACACCGCGCCGGCGAAATCGGCATCGCCCGAGTACGTCGCCAGCAGGGTCTTGTCTCCCGGCGTGCTGGAAACCAGCCAGCAACTCGTCGCCGGCGCGACGACGCCGCAACTGTCGATGCCGTCGCTGACCGTTACCATGCCGCCCGGCGTGCCGCCGCCGGGTGCCACCACCGCAAGCTGCGTCGCCACCTCGTAGGCCTGGCCGATTTCGCTCGGGTCGGGGGCGTCGGCGACGATCGACAAGCTGGTCAATGCGCGTTCGATATCGATCGCCAGTGTGCCGTTGGCCGCATTGAAGCGGGCATCGCCGCCGTAGGCGGCCTCGATCACCAGTGGGCCTGCGTGCGTTGCCGTGAGGCTGCACGAGGCCTGCGAGCTGATGGTGTCGGCACTGCACGTCTGGCCTGCCGCCGAAAACACGACCGTGCCCGACGGATAACCCGCGGCAGGGGGTGCAGGAGAGACGGAGCCGGTCACGGTGAACGTCTGGCCGGAAACGACGGTCGACGGATCAGTCGATACCGTCACATGCGCGTCACCCTTGTTGACGGTATGGGTGACGCCACTGGACGACCCTGCGTGGATCGTGTCGCCGAGGTAGCGAACACTCACCGAAGCCTGACCGACGTAGGTCATGTAGCCCGCCAGGTCGATGGTGCATGAGCCCTGCGAGACCGGCGCGGTGCAGACGTCGAAGAACCAGAGCCAGCCGAGGCCGAGATCGATTTCGACGTCGCCCGTCGGCGTGCCATACGCGGATGTGACGGCGTAGTGGACGGAGATGGACTGGCCGAACACCGAAGGCGATGGCGAGACACTCATGGTCGTCGTCGACGGCCGCGCGAACCGGACCTGCACGCTGCCATTCGCCCATGGATAAAAGCCGCACGTCTGCGCCTGCGTTCCGCTGCAATAGGAACCCGAGAACTCGGCCACGTACCCCACCGCCGGCGTCGCCGTCACGGTGAACAGCGCAGCCGGGCTGACCAGATAGCAACCCGTGCCACAGCCTTCGATTTGCCCTGAAACGGAGACAGTGCCGGCGCCGCTGGCGCTGACCTGGATGCGATAGCCGTAGCGCAGGGCCGTGCCGTGGGAATCCCGCGGCGAAATCGTGCCTGCGCCGAGCAGCGCCGTGCATGAGGCCGCGTCCGAGCACGCGGCTTCCGACCCCGAAGGCGAACCCGGTGGCTGCGCCCCGAGCGCCCGGATCTCGGCACAGACGAACTGGCCGTTGCAGTTGTAGCCGTACACGCACTGGCCACCTTCGTAGCCATTCGCGTAATGCATGATCGATGCGTAGTCGTACGCGCTGGCCGCGTTCGTCGACTGCGTCCCGAAGTTGGCGTTCCAGGTACCGGATCCACACTGCGCGACGATGCCGTGGTCGATGATGCTGACGTAGCTGTTGCGGTCCGTGCGCTGCTGCTCGTGGATCAGGCCGAAGGCATGCCCGACTTCGTGCAGCACGGTGCGTGCGGTCCAGCAGCCGATCAGCAGGTCCTGCACGCCGCCGATCATGCCGACATAGGAACTGCCGCAACCGATTCCCGTCGCGGTCTGCACCAGCACGCGGTTCGACGCCGAAGCGTTCTCCACGAAACGCATGCCGGTACTGTTCTCCCACTGCAGCACGAAGTCGCGGAACATCGTGCGCTGCGCCGTGGTGACCGAGCCATCGAACGAGTAGCTCAGTGTCGCCTGCGGCCACTTGTTGCCACGCAATGCACCGAACAATTCGGGTGGCGTGTCGGCAGGAACGAGGATGTCGCCGAGGATGCGCGCGGGGCGCCCCGATTTCGGCGTGATGATGACGGCGTCGCCGACGTTGCCGGCCGACCCGCCAGGCAGGTCGAGTCCATGCCTGGGCGTTTGTGCCGCGGCAGGCGCGATGAAGAGCAGGGCCAGCAGGCCAGGCAGGTACTTCAGAAAGCTGTCGCAGCGCATCGGTTTCTCCCCTTCTCCGGCCTGCGGCCTCGCCGCAACCATCGTCCGTCGCGGCGTCTGGTTCGACACGGTGCTCAATCAAAGCCGTTTGCGAACACGAGATCCGGCAGTGGTGTGCATCCCATGTGCCAGGGCGGGAAACCCACCAATGCGTCCCATTCGGCGGAATCGATCGGATCGAAATGGTTCGGGCAAAGGATCGCCGTCACCAGGTTCGTCGGCTGCGGCGGGGGTGGCAACGGACCCGTCAGCCGGTTGTTGTGAATCTGCAGATATTCCAGCCCCGTCAGATGCGCCACGGCAGGCAGGGGGCCAGTCAACTGGTTGTTCTCCAGTAACAAGCGACCCAGTGACGTGAGGCCCGTCAGCGCGGGAATACCGCCATGCAGGTTGTTGTCCGCTGCGCGGAACACGTTCAATTCACTCAGGCCCGCCAATGGCGGAATCATGCCGCCGAGCTGGTTGTTGCCGACATCGAATACTTGCAACCCAGGCGATCCCTGCAGCGGCGGGATGTGTCCGGTCAACTGGTTGTCCCAGGCGGCGAAGTAGCGAATCTGCGTCGGCAAGACCGGGAGGCTCCCGGAAAGATTGTTGTGCGAAGCTTCGAACTCGGTCAGTTCCGTCGATTCTGCAAGCGGCGGGATGATTCCGGTCAATTCGCTCCATTGCGCACGAAATGAAACCAGCGCGGGACCTGGTGTCGGTATGCTGCCTGTGAACGCGCAGCTGTCTCCATTGAAGATCTCGAGCTGCGCAAAATCATTCAATGGCGGTAGCGCGCCCGTGATGGCGTTGAACCGCACCACCAACGTACGCAGTTGCGTCAGGGCAGTCAGATCCGGCAGCGTGCCCGATAGATTGTTGGAGCCGAGTGAGATGGAAACGACATGGCTGCCGGGTTTGTCGCACGCCACGCCGTACCATGTGCATTCCGTGCCCGGCGCACCGCCCCAGCCGGAGTTGTCGGTCCAGCCGTCGCCGTTCGTGCTGGCGTAGAGATCCAGCAGCGCCTGCCGCTCCGCGGCAGGAATGTCCGCGCTGGCCGAATCGATGCCGACCACCGACAGACAGATCCAAAGCATGCCGGCCAGTGGGCCGGTCGATTTTCGCGAGTTTCCCATGGCGTCCCCCTGAAGGAGTCGACTTCAATTTCCAGGCGCCCCGTATGGCATGCATCGACCTTGCCCTGCGTGGCGGTGGCCAGTATCCCCAGTGCCTCGTCGGGGCACCTCGTCAAATTTGACTATGCCTTTCGCAGCGCGCCTCACGATTCCGTCGGCAAGCTCCCGAGCACGCGCTCAAGCAACTGAAACAAACCACTGGTGCGGCGGATGCCGAGGCGGTCGTGGATGCTGCGCAAGTGTGCTCGCACGGTATTGGGGCTAATCTTCAGGGCGCGCGCCGTCGCTGCGACGTCGACATGGCAGCGCAGGGCGAGCGCGACCCGCGCCTCGGTGATGGTCAGGCCCAAGGCACCACACAGAACCGTTTCCCCCAGCGGATCGGCCTGTCGCCCCTGCAGCTCGGCCAGGAACGCGAGTACGCGTGTTCCGGCACGGCTACCCGGCAGCGCGTTTGCCGGCATTGCACACAGGTGGAGCACGTATCGGCGCGGTGCAGAACTCCCGGGGCTCTCATGTTCGACGAGCAGGCTGCGGGCCGGGGCAATGGGTGACCCGGCGAGCTCATGCAGCGCATCGCGATACCGGCGTTGCAACTGCGGTGGCAGCGCAAGATGGCGCTCGCGTGTGAACGTGATTCCGGCCCGGGCAAGGACCGCGTGTGCCGCTTCATTGGCTTCGAGGACCCGGCCATCAACCGCAAGCATCAGCATGCTGAGCGGGGCCCTGTCGAAGCAGGCGCGGAACGAAGTCAGCGATTCCTCGAGTCGCGCAATGCGTCGATAGATCGCATAGACGTTGACGAGATGTGGTCGAACCTGTTCGACGAGCTTCCAGTCTTCCGCATCGAAGCCGCGGTCACGATGGCGGCGATGGAACGACGCCACTGCCATGTCGAACGCCCCCCCGCTCCATATACAGATGCCGAGACCATGGCGGATGTCGAGCGGCTTGAGGAAATGCCGGTAGTACGCGGACGCACGCAGTTCAGCGCCGCCGACGACTGCCTCACCGTGCTGCCAGCCCCGACGGCGGAAGCCCTCGAAACTGCGCTCCATCCACAGGTTCTGGCCGTTCCAGCGGTTGCCGTACGCTTCGCTGATCTCGACGAATTCGTGGCTTCCGATTTCACCTGCAAGCGTAAGCCGGCCGCAATGCGCGCCGAAATTCTCGATGTGCAGGCCGGAAATGTGTGAGCGGAAGATGGCGCCGAGCCGATGCAGCGGTTCGTCCAGCCGCAGTCCCTCGCCGAGCGAGCCATACAGGTCACGCACCATCGCATCCATCGACGGTCGTCTGCCCGCCCGTCCCATGCGACCCCCTGCCGCCTGACCGATACGGTTGGCCACGCCCCTGTGCGCGGCACCCGTCAGGCCATGCACGATTGTAGCGCAATTGTGGATCGGAGGGAAGCGGTTGCGGCGATCCGGGCAGGACGCCCCCCCTTTGGGCCGGTGTGAAGCGCGTGCGGATCACCACAAGCGGACCGGTCCGACGCCGCCCTTGCCTCGACTCAGGGTCAGCATCCGCCTGACCCCGCGTATGGGTGCGCTTCGGCGCGAAACGAATCGCCCGCGCAACCAACTGCGCGTCAATGGGCGGACTGGCCTTCCGGCGAGCGGACAGACCGCTGTGCGCGCACAAGGAGCGAACCCCTGCAACGCCCGCGCAAACCGGCATACTGGCGCCCGGAATTCACCCGCCCTGCGACACCTCTCGCGAATGAACGATTCAATCCTGCTGCCCATCGACATTCCCACGCTCGCGCTGAGCCGCGGCCTGATGCAGATGATGCTGGCGGGACTGATCGTCTACGTCGGCGGCCGCCACGAGCGCGGCGACGGCGCGCGCCTGTGGGCGATCGCTTTACTGCTGAACGGCATTTCGCTGTTCCTGTTCGTGTTGCACCTGCCGGATCCGTGGCGGACCTTCACGATCGTCGGCAACCACCTGACAATGGGCGCGGCGAATGCCTGCTTCCTGCTCGGCTTCTGGGCTTTCGGGCGCCAGCGCCAGCAACCATGGCTGGCCGCGCTGATGGTCGCGATTCCGGCCGCCGGCATGCTGGCGTGGGAACTCGTCTGGCCGAACGCCCGGCTGCGCGTGCTGACGAGCGCGTCCGCGCAGTTCCTGTTCCTGCTGGTGCTGCAGGCCAGCCTGCGCCACCCGCCGCGCCACGAGATCGAACACATCTACCGCCGGCTGCGTGTGCTGGTGCTGGTGTATGCGGTCGTGCTGGCATGGTCGTACGCCAGCATCGCGGATCTGCTGCCGACCTCGGCCCGGCTGGACATCGGCTACCACCGCGTGCTGTTCAGCGTTTCCTCGCTGCTGTTCATGTTGTCGCTCGCGGTCGCCTGCCTGGCCTTGCAGTTCGCGCTGCTCGCCGCGCGCAGCGAGGACCTCGCGATGATGGACTGGCTGACCGGCCTGCTGAACCGACGCGGATTCTTCCGTGCCGCGGAACATGCCAATGGCTGGCGCAGCCAGGTGGATGGCACCGCCTGCGTCATCGCGCTGGACATCGACCGCTTCAAGCGCATCAACGACCGTCATGGCCACGCCGCCGGCGACCGCGTGCTGCAGGCGCTCGGCGACCGCCTGCGCGAACTCGCCGCCCCATCCGACCTGGTCGCCCGCATGGGCGGCGAGGAATTCTGCATCGCGATGCCGGGCGCGAGGCGCGAACAAGCGTTCGCGCGTGCCGAAGCGATCCGTGCGCACTGCCGCAACACCGCGGTGCCAACCGACGACGGCCAGGTGATCCGCTTCACGCTGAGCGCCGGCATTTGCGAAGCGCTGCCCTCGCAGTCGCTGGACGAAGCCATCGCCCGGGCGGACGCCGCGATGTACGCGGCCAAGCGCGAAGGCCGCGACCGCACGAACGCGGCCGTGACCCCGGCCGGACCGGCTTGACACCCTGGCGAAGCGGCTGCACGGGCCGCATGCTGCAGGTACCATGGCGACCGGGGCGTCGGCCGGGGGAGCCAGCCAAGGAATGAGCCTGCAGATCGATCTGGGCACGGCGGCGCTGCTGGCGGGCTTGCTGGGGCTGCTGTCGTCCTCGCTGGTGTACCTCACGTGCCGCTCGTTGCCCGCGACCTCGCGCGAAGTCGCGGGCCTGTGGGCCTTCGGCCTTTATCTGTACGGACTGTCGATGCTGCTGGTCACGAGCCGCAATGGAACGCCGGTCTGGGTCCCCTCCGTCCTCGGCAACGCGCTCCTCGCGTACTCGACGATCCCGCTGGCGCTGGCGCTGCGCCGGTTCTACGGCCAGTCCGAATCCGGCGTGCTCGCATTCGGCCTC
>Ga0182792_1001494_pt1 | contig 18807 bp, 10 predicted proteins | sample Passage237B_FD_130497 | JGI IMG/M metagenome (GOLD analysis project Ga0182792, IMG submission 130497) | Cellulose adapted compost microbial communities from Newby Island Compost Facility, Milpitas, CA, USA - Passage2 37B (version 2) (version 2) ...
ACCGATCCGGCGCAATGGCCTTGATGATGAGACAGCGCCCGTTGCCGATCTGCCCCTGCCGCCAGCGCCGGTCTTCAGCGAACTTCCGCCTGAAGTCACCGAGGTCAAGCCGACCACCGCGGCCGGGCGCATCGACCGCTGGCAAAAGAAGCTGCTCGACCTGACCCTGCGCAATAGGCTTCTGAATTTCCCCGATTCAAGGAAGACGATCCCGTTTCTCTGCACCGATATCGCGTATCTTGAGGATCGGCTCGCGGAAGGCGCTGCGATCCGGATCATTTCGCTGCCAGCGCAGAATCCGCTCGGCGAGCGCGATGCAACGCTCTATCGCGATGTCCACGGACGCGATCTGCAGCGCGGTTTCGCGGCCGAAGCCTTGCTCAGGGATGAATTGCCCTCGCCGCTCGATGCACGCCAGCTTGAGGCCCGGCTGATCGACCTGCACCGGCAGGTCCGCAACGATTTTGCCGAGGGCGGGGCGAACACCCTGTTCCTCGCGGTCGGCTTCCTGCGCTGGAAGAAGAAGCCGACCGACGAGCGCAGCTATCGGGCCCCGCTACTGCTGGTGGCGGTGAAGCTGGAGCGCCGCAGCGCCAGTTCGCGCTTCACGATCCGCTTCCACGAGGACGAATCCCGCTTCAACGCAACGCTCCTGCAGTTTCTCGAGCGCGATTTCGATCTGCACCTGCCGCAGTTCGGCGGCGACCTGCCGCTCGACGACAATGGCGTCGACATGCCGCGCCTTCTCGCCATGATGCGCCAGGCGGTGCGCGACGTCCCCGGCATGGAGGTCGTCGACGAAACGGCGCTGTCGACGTTCTCATTCGCAAAATTCCTGATGTGGAAGGATCTGGTGGACCGCACCGAGGCGCTGCGCCAGAACAGGGTCGTTCGCCATCTGATCGACACGCCGGAGCAGCCATTTCAGTCGGGCGACGGTGGATCGCCGTTTTGCGACGAACGCGAGATCGACCGTGCCTATGCGCCGTCGGATATCATCTGCCCGCTTCCTTCGGATTCGTCGCAGACGGCCGCGAGCCTTGCGGCTGCCGAGGGACACGATTTCGTCGTGGTCGGACCTCCCGGAACGGGAAAAAGCCAGACCATCGCCAACATGATCGCCAATTGTCTGGCAGTTGGGAAGACGGTGCTGTTTGTCGCGGAGAAGACCGCCGCGCTCGATGTCGTCTATCGCCGGCTGCGCGAACATGGCCTCGGCAATCACTGCATCGAGTTGCACTCGAGCAAGTCCGACCGCCGGCATTTTCTCGATCAGCTCAAAGCGTCCTGGGAACATGGCAACCGGACCGATGCGTCCGAATGGGTTGCGATCAACGAACGCCTGCGCCTGCGCCGCGATGAACTCAACGCCTATGTCGAGGCCCTGCATCGGTCATACCCCAACGGCTGGTCTCCCTATCTGGCGCTCGGTATCGCGCTGAGTGCCGCAGAAGACGTGGCGCCGGTTCTTTCATGGCCGGACCGGGACGCACACGATGCGCAAACGCTCCGTGATCTCGAAAATCTTGCCGCCGAGGTCGGGCTGGTCTTCGCCTCGGTCGAGCGGCAACCGGCGCTCGATCTTGTCGATGTCGGGGAGTGGAGCTCCGGCTGGCAGGACAGCCTGCTTACGGCGGCGCAGTCACTGCGCAACGCCGTCGATCTGTTGCTCGGCGCCGTGAACGGTTACCTCGTAAGCCTGGGCCTTCAACCGCAGCAAGAACCGTCAAGCGAAGACATCCGGGCGCTGACCGATCTTGCAGAAGCGCTGCAGAAAAGCCGGGGCCGGGATATCTCGATCGCGTTCGATCAGGATTTTGCCCGCTGTACCGACGCGCTGGCAAAACTGGAGCGCGCCATCAACGCCTATCGCGAAGCCGAGCGAGGGCTCTCCGCATCCTTTGAGCCATCCGCCGTGCGCGACCTCGATCCTGAGGCGCTGGAACGTCAATGGCGCGAGGCAAGCGCCGCGATATGGCCCGCCTCGATGCTCGGCAAACGCAAGGTGCGCAAGCTCCTGCAGAGCTACGCCAGTCGAGGCACCGCAGACGCGGATCGCGACCTCCCTCTCCTGCGCCGCATGAAGGAGTGCCTCTCTGCGATCGATGCGACACCTCTCGCCAAAAAGCCTCTGCCGATCGCTGGTCTGGCAACGGATATCGCAGCCGTTACGGACATTCTCGATCTTGCACGGACGCTGGTCGGCGCCCTCGTTATTCCGGGGCGTGACCAGGAGATGAGATCGCTGGTCCGTTCCGTTGCGCCCTGCCTGCCCGGAACGCTTGAGAACGACCGCGTGCGGCAGGCCGGCGACCGGCTTCTCGCGGCAGTCAGCGGCTTGCAGACCGCGCGCCAGCAATTCAGAGAGGTTTCGGGACGAGACATCGCAGCCGGACCGGACGGACCCGAGCTCGCTTTGCTGAGCGACAGACTCGGTGGACTGCTCAACGCGCGATACCTGCTGCGCGACTGGTCGACCTGGTGCCGCATCCGAAGCAAGGCCATCGCCCACAACCTGGCGCCTCTCGTCGAACAAATCGAGAAAGGGGAAATCCAGCCCGCGCAGGCACGGTCGGCATTTCGCCTTGGCTATGCACGGTGGTGGATCAAGCAGGTTATCGACGGCGATCCTGTTCTTCAGAATTTCCGGCGCTTCCAGCACGAAAACGCCATCAACGACTTCCGGGAGATCGTCGATCTCGCGCGCTCGCATGCCACCTCACGCGTGGTCAGCGCGCTCGCCCACGGGCTGCCGGCCGTACAAAGCGTTCCGCGTCATTCGGAGCTCGGACTCCTGCGCCATCAGATGGAGTTGAAGCGGCCGAGCCAGTCGATCCGCGACATGATCGGCAAGATGCCGGAGAGCTTTTCTAAGCTTGCGCCCTGCATGCTGATGTCTCCGCTGTCGATCGCGCACTATCTCCCGCCAAACCAGGCGCTGTTCGATGTGGTGATCTTCGACGAAGCTTCGCAAATCACCACCTGGGATGCCGTGGGCGCCATCGCGCGGGGGCGCCAGACGATCATTGTCGGCGACCCGAAGCAATTGCCGCCGACCAACTTCTTCGGTCGCAGCGAGGACGAGGAGGACATCGCCGACTACGAGAAAGATATGGAGAGCATCCTGGACGAGGCAAAAGCGGCCGGCATTCCGGTGCGTGACCTGAGGTGGCACTACCGCAGCCGCAGCGAATCTCTGATCGCCTTTTCGAACAGTTATTACTACGGCAATCGTCTGGTGACGTTCCCTTCGCCGGCAGTCGAAGATCACGCGGTGCGTCTAGTCAAGGTGCAGAACGGCATCTACGATCGCGGCAAGAGCCGGACCAACCGCATCGAGGCGGACGCCGTCGCCGGTGAAGCGGTTAGCCGGATGAAGGGCTGGCTGAAGCTGCCGGAGAAAGAGCGCCCGACACTCGGCGTCATCACCTTCAATTCCCAGCAGCAGTCGCTGATCATGGATCTGCTGGATGCCGCACGCCGGGATGATCCAGAACTCGAATGGTTCTTCGACGATGCACGGATCGAGCCGACCATCGTCAAGAACCTGGAAAGCGTCCAGGGCGACGAGCGCGATGTCATCCTGTTTTCGATCACGTTCTGGAAGGATGCCGCCGGCAAGCTGACGATGGATTTCGGCGCGCTCAACCGTGACGGCGGCGAGCGGCGCCTCAACGTCGCTATCACCCGCGCGCGCCGGGAACTCGTTGTGTTTTCCGGGTTCACCGCCGATCAGATCGACGCGGCGCGGACCAAGGCACGCGCCGCGCATCACCTGAAAGCATTTCTCGATTACGCCGAGCGCGGCGCAGTCGCGCTGCCGGCACAGGATGTCGGCTCGGTCGGCGAATTTGAATCGCCGTTCGAGCAAGCCGTCGCCGCACGACTGGAGAGGTGCGGCTGGACAGTCGTTCCCCAGGTCGGCATCTCCGGCTTCCGGATCGATCTCGGCGTGCGCCATCCGGATCTCGCCGGCGCATACCTGGCAGGCGTCGAGTGCGACGGCGCCACCTATCACCGCTCGGCCACGGCGAGGGACCGCGACAAGGTTCGCGAGCAGGTGTTGAGGGGGCTTGGCTGGAACATTTTGCGCGTCTGGTCAACGGACTGGTGGTTCGATCCCGCAAGCTGCGCCGAGCGTCTTCACGCCAGTCTGAACGGCTTGTTGAACGACAGCAGGGCGCGTCGTGCCGCGGAACAGGAAGCGGCCAAAGCCCTCCGGGAGGCTGAACGCCAAGCGGAGGAGATCAACGCGAGTTGCGATAACGGCGCAGCCGCGCCGGTCGAGGAGGCTCCATCGCCGCCGCCGATCGAGGCCGAGCGGGTTTCGATGCAGGCGCCAGGGGAACCGACCGATTCCGGGGCGACGGCAGTGCAAGTAGCTGACGTCACCACTCCCGCGAACGCTGCCGAGGGGCGCCGCTATCGGATCACCGACTTCTCCGGCTTCAGCGCCGACCCCGGCCAGTTCTTCGAATTCGGCTATCGTGACATCCTGCGAGCCATGATCGAGGCCGTCATCGAAACAGAAAGCCCGCTCCGTACCGATATCCTCGCGCAGCGGATTGCCCGCGCCCACGGCTGGCTGCGCACGGGCGGGCGCATTCGCGAGGAAATCGACCGGCACTTGTATGCACTCGACAGGACTGTGGAATCGAGCGGCGAATTCATCTGGAAAAAGGGCGCCGTATTGGACATCGTGCCATACCGGCCGCCAATCGGCGAGGAGGCGCGCAGGGCGATCGGCGATATCGCGCTCGCCGAACTTGCCTCCGTCGTGCTCGACAATCGCGAACTGCTGGACGACCCTGATCCCGAACGGGATCTCGCTCGTCGTCTCGGCGTCGATCGCCTTGCCGCCGTGTCGCGCGCGCGTCTTACGGAGGCGATCGCAAGGGCCCGGCAGCATCTTCCAACCCCTCACTGACCTGAGGTGCCATGTTTCGTTTCATCCATTCAAGCGACCTGCATCTCGGCAAGCGCTTCGGCAACTTTTCCGGCGACCTGCCGAGCCGGCTGCGTGAAGCGCGTCATGCCGTCATCGGCCGGCTTGCGCAACACGCGCGCGAGCACGGCGCAACCACGATCCTGTTGGCCGGTGACACATTCGACACCGAGACGCCGGCACCGGATGTCCGCCGGCAGGCGCTCGCCGAAATGCAGCACCATGCACCGATCCGCTGGGTGATTTTGCCCGGCAACCACGATTCATTGCAGGCGACACAGTTCTGGACGACGCTGCATGCGGAAGCGCCGCCAAACGTTACCCTTGCCGTAGAGCCCACGCCGGTCGCACTGGCAGGGAGTGCCGTGCTGTTGCCCGCGCCGTGCACGACGCGGCGGCCCGGCCGCGATCTGACCGAATGGATGGACGGCGCAGCAACGGGCGACGGCGCCATACGGATCGGCCTCGCCCATGGCCCTATTCAGAGTTTTTCGGAAGACGCGGCGGTGTCCGAAGTGATCGCGCCGGACCGCGCGCGGCGCGCGGGCCTTGCCTATCTCGCGCTCGGCGACTGGCACGGTGCAGTCGCGGTCGATCCCCGCACGCACTACAGCGGCACGCCGGAGCCGGACCGATTCAAGCATAACCGTCCCGGCGAAGCCTTGCTGGTGAGCATCGCCGACGCATCCGCCCTGCCGGACGTGACACCGCTGGAGACGGCACGTTTTAGCTGGCGCACGCTGGCGCTCGATCTGCTCGCGGACGACGATCCCGTGCCGGCACTGGCGGCGCTCTTGCCGCAGGACAAGGACCGCCGGCAGGCGCTCGCCCGCGTGGTGGCGACGGGACGCAGCCGGCTGGCTGGGCGCGCGGCGCTGGTCCAGGCCATCGCGCACGCGGCGCCGGATTTCGCGTTTCTGGAGCTGGACGAGAGCAGCCTCGCAACCGAGTGCGAGGTGGCCGACCTCGACTGGATCGATCGCGCCGGCGCGCTGCGCGACGCCGCGAATGCGCTTCTCGCCGAGGCCGGCAACGAAAGCTGCACGACCGCCGAGCGCGAGATCGCGCGGGCCGCGCTGGCGCGGCTGTTTTCCTATGCGCAGGCGGCCGCGTCATGAAAATCTCGGCGCTGCGCCTGTTCAACGTGAAGCGCTTCGCCAATCGTGGCGTGGCCATCGAGGGGATCGGTGACGGCGTCAACGTGCTGTGCGCCGGCAATGAATTCGGCAAATCGACAAGCTTCGAGGCGCTGCACGCGCTGTTCTTCCAGCCTTACTCCGGCGTGCCCGGCGACGTGCAGAGGCTGCGGCCCTATAGCGGCGGCAATCCGCTGATCGAGGCCGACATCACGACCGCCGCAGGCCGTTTCCGGATCACCAAGCAATATTACGGCGGCCGGTCCGCACGGATCACCGATCTGGCGACGGGACGGCTGGTAGCCCAGGCGGACGAAGCGGAAAACTTCATCGCCGGCCTGATCAAGGGCGGCGCAGCCGGGCCGGCCGGCCTGCTGTGGGTACGCCAAGGTGTGACCGGACTCGAAAAACGCAGCCGGTCGGAGGAAGAGAACGAGAAGCAGGTCCGCGCCAGCCTGCTCGAATCCGTGCAAGGCGAGGTCGAGGCGATCACCGGCGGCCGCCGCATGGCCGAGATCATGGACGCAGTCGCCGGCGAACTCGACAGGATGGTCACAAAAAAAGGACCGAAAGCGGGCGGGCGATACGAGGCCGCGGTCAAGGAGCGCGACAGGCTTGCCACGCAGGAGCAAGAGCTCTCCGCTCAAGTAACGGCGCTGCGCGCGGCGCTGGATAGCCGGACAACCGCCATGAAGCGGCTGGCCGAACTCGACAACGCCGGGGATCGAGAGGCGCGGGACAAGGCGATCGAAAGGGCACAAGCCGCGCACGACGCCGCGAAGGCGCAAGGCGAAAAGCTCAAGACAGCCGAGGCCGAACTGGCGCTCGTTCGCGACCGCCGCAATGGCGCCGATCATGAACTGAAGGCATTCCGCAACGCCTTGCAAAAGGCAAACGAATTGCAAGGCAGGCTACGAGAAGCCGAACGCGCCCGAAACGAAGCGGTGAGCAGGCGCCACGCCGTTACCGAGGCGGCCGAGAAGGCAAGGCTGGATGCTGAGGCGGCAGAGACCGCAGAGCAGGAGGCGCGCGACCTGATGACCCGCCTCGATGCGGCGCTGAAGGCGCGCGAGGCAGCGCAACGCTTGGCCGAATTGAAGGAACGCTTGAGCAAGGCGGAGGCTGCCCGCCAGGCCCTTGAAGAGGGTGAAGCAAAACTTGCGCTGTTGACGATCCCGCCGGGGGCCGTTGACGAGCTTCAGGCCCTCGAAATCGAGATTGCAACGCTCCGCGCGCGCGAAGAGACGGCGCGTCCTTCGGTTGCGATCGCCTACGAAACGGATACCGCCAGCCGCGTGACGATGGACGGCACTCCGCTGATGGCCGGAGAGGAGCGTGGCTACGGCGGACAGGCGCAGCTCCTGGTGCCCGGCATCGGCACCATCACGCTGCGCTCTAACAGGCCGGCGTCCACCGACAACCGCCTCGGCGAAGCCGAAGCAAAACGCCAGACGCTCCTCGCGTCGATGGGTGTCGCCGACCTTGCCGCGGCACGCGGCCGGCAGTCCCGCGCACAGCAGATGGAGGCCGAGGTGCGCGAACTTCAAGGCCGGCTGTCTCTGCTCGCACCGGCGGGCCTGCCCGAACTACGGAAGGACGTCGCAACCTACGGCGCGATCGATAGCGAGGCGCTTGAGCTGAAGGCGGATCCGGTCCAGGTCCAGGCGGCCCTTGCCGACGCCGAAGATCGGAGGACGCAAGCGCGGCTGGTCCTGCGCGAGGTACAGCCCCTGCAAGCGAGCGCCGGCGAGGCGTTCGTCGCCGCCGAGACGACCTTGGCCTCGTTGCAGGCCGAGCTTGCGCAGGTCGAGGCTTACCTCGATCCGGAGAAAGACCGGGACCGGCGTGAAGAGACCTTATCGGCCGACCTCGATGAGCTGGAGCGCAGGCTCGCCGACGCCGAAGCTGGTGCCGACAAGCTGCGCGCAGGTGCTGCCGATCTGGCCTCACTGGAGGCCGCACTCAAGCGCGTCCGCTCCGTCAGGGATGCCGCCGAGAAAGAGGCCGCCACGCTGCGCGAAACCAGCGCCGGCCTGAACGCCGGAATCCGCACACGATCCGACGAAGCCGTGGAGGAAAAATGGCGGGAGAGCGTCGAAGCGCTTTCTGCCGCCACGTTCCGCGTGGAGGCGTTCGAGAAAGAGGTGGCTGTCCTGCAACGGCTGGCCGCGGCTCTGGAGACCGCCCGGTCGCAGGCCCGCGATCTCTACCTGAAGCCGGTCATCACCGAACTGACGCCGCTGCTCGGATTGCTGTTCGATGACGTTGCGATCACCTTCGACGACAAAACCCTCCTGCCCCAGACGATTCTGCGCAACGGGCAGGAGGAAGACGTCGATCGCCTGAGCGGCGGCATGCGCGAACAACTGTCGGTACTGACGCGGCTGGCCTTCGCCAGATTGCTGGCCCGCGACGGGCGGCCGGCACCGGTCATCCTCGACGACGCGCTGGTCTACTCCGACGACGACCGGATCGAGAGAATGTTCGACGCACTGCACCGGCAGTCCCGGGATCAGCAGATCATCGTGTTCTCATGCCGCCAGCGCGCTTTCCAGAAGCTCGGCGGGACCATTCTCAGGATGACGGACTGGCAGCCGTAGAATTGGCAGCGTAGATATGCGCAGTCTTCGATTATGGCGCTCCCTACGAGAATCGAACTCGTGTTTCAGCCTTGAGAGGGCCGCGTCCTAACCGCTAGACGAAGGGAGCAACACGCCGAGCCAACGCAATAGCCGCGAAATGCCCGGCCGGCAAGCCCCGCCCAAGCCTTCCGCCGCGCCTTCCGCCGCCTCACGGCTCGGCGGCGAACGTCAGCCGCCCCGTGGGCTTCAGCGTGCGCACGTCGAACGTGCGGATTTCCGTCATGCCGGCGACATCCAGCGTCAGCACCAGGCGGTCGCCGGCGACCGCCGTGGAGACGATCCGCGCGGCTTTCGGCAGCGTCGCGGTCGAGGCCCCGGCCGCGGCCGGGCTTTCCTCCGCCTTGAAAAGACGGTAGCCGATCACGGTCAAAATCGCCGCCATCCCGATCCCGGTGGTGAGCGCGGCGATCATCATCATCCGCCGCACCCTTGCAACTAGCCGGGCAGTTTGTTCGGGATCGGGGTCGGGCGCAACGGTATCGGTCATGGCGGACGACAGGCTCCTTAATATCACGGTCGGCGGCGACGAGGGCTCGGCACGGCTCGACCGCGTGCTCGCCGTCCATTGCGGCGCGCTGTCGCGGTCGCGGCTGAAGGCGCTGATCCTCGCAGGGCACGCCAGGGTCGGCGCGGCGACGGTTCGCGACCCCGCTTACCATGTCGCGGCCGGCGAGACGATTACTATTGCCGTGCCGCCGCCGGAGCCCGCGGAACCGGCCGCCGAAGCCATCCCGCTCGCGATCGTTTACGAGGACGACGACATCGTGGTGATCGACAAGCCGGCCGGGCTGGTGGTGCATCCCGCCGCCGGCCACGCCCACGGCACGCTGGTCAACGCGCTGATCGCGCATTGCGGCGACAGCCTGTCGGGCATCGGCGGGGTCGGGCGGCCGGGCATCGTGCACCGGCTCGACAAGGACACCACCGGCCTGATGGTGGTGGCCAAGACCGACCGCGCCCACGCCGCACTGACGCGGCAGTTCGCCGACCACGGCCGCACCGGGCCGCTGCGGCGCGGCTATCTGGCGTTCGTCTGGGGCGTGCCGGGCCGCCCGCGCGGCACCATCGAGGCGCCGATTGACCGCCATCCCCACGCGCGCGAGCGCATGGCCGTGCGCGAGGGGGGACGCGAGGCCATCACTCACTGGGAGACGCTCGAGACCTTCGCCGCGCCCGACGGCCAGCCGGTCGCGGCGCTGATCGCCTGTACGCTGGACACCGGGCGCACCCACCAGATCCGCGTTCATCTCGCCCACATCGGCCACCCGCTGATGGGCGATACCGTCTATGGCCCCGGCTTCAAGACCAAGGCGGCCCGGCTCGGGCCGAAGGCGCGCGCGGCGCTCGATGCGCTCGGCCGGCAGGCGCTGCATGCCTGCCTGCTGACGCTGGAACATCCCGGAACCGGCGAGGTGATGAGCTGGCAGGCACCGCTGCCGGCCGACCTTGCCGGCCTCGAGGGCGCGCTAAAAGCGGCGCAATGACGCAACCCCTTGAAAATACCTATTATTACAATAATTTAATCGGCGTCACGGCAACGTGACCCCGTTATGTTCTTCCCTTTTCAGGTCCCGATGTTGTATGCTGCACCTGCGTTGGGATACCCCAGCGCGGAACACTGGAGCGCCGTCGGCTTTGACGAAGCGACGGCCAGCCCGGCCCGCCGATGTCGGGGGCCCGAACCAAATGGAGGGCGCATTCATGGCCCGTGCCGCTACCCTGCCGGTCCTTAACGGCGAATCCGGCCTCGCGCACTACCTCGCCGAAATCCGCAAGTTCCCGATGCTCGAGCCGCAGGACGAGTACATGCTCGCCAAGCGCTGGCGCGAGCATGACGACCGTGACGCCGCTCACAAGCTCGTCACCAGCCACCTGCGTCTCGTCGCCAAGATTGCCATGGGCTATCGCGGCTACGGCCTGCCCATTTCCGAGGTGGTCTCGGAGGGCAATGTCGGCCTGATGCAGGCGGTCAAGCGATTCGAACCCGACAAGGGTTTCCGGCTTGCCACCTACGCCATGTGGTGGATCAAGGCGTCAATACAAGAGTACATCCTGCGCTCGTGGTCGCTCGTGAAGATGGGCACCACCGCGAACCAGAAGAAGCTGTTCTTCAACCTGCGCAAGGCCAAGAGCAAGATCTCCGCGCTCGACGACGGCGATTTGCACCCCGATCAGGTCAAGCTGATCGCCAAGCGGCTCGGCGTCACCGAGCAGGACGTGGTCGAGATGAACCGCCGCCTCGGCGGCGACGCCTCGCTCAACGCCCCGATCCGCGACGACGGTGAGCCGGGCGAATGGCAGGACTGGCTGGTCGACCACGCGCCGAGCCAGGAGACGGTGCTGGCCGAGAGCGAGGAATACGACCACCGCCGCCGCGCGCTGGTCGGCGCGATGAAGGTGCTCAATCCGCGCGAGCGGCGCATCTTCGAGGCACGGCGGCTGGCGGACGATCCGATGACGCTGGAAGACCTCGCCTCGGAGTTCGGCGTGTCGCGCGAGCGCGTGCGCCAGATCGAGGTGCGCGCCTTCGAGAAGGTGCAAAGCGCGGTCAAGACCACTATCGCGCGGCAGGAGGAGGCAACGCTCGCGGCTTCGCCGTAACGCGCGCTTCTCCGGAACCGAACAGCAAAAGCCGGCGTCACCGCCGGCTTTTGTCATGGAAGCGAGGTGCTATGGAAGCGAGGTGCTACCGCCTCATTCGCCCCAGGCGCGGAAGGCATCCTGGAACGCGCGCTCGCCCGGCTCGCCCTTTTCGATCGCAACGATGGCCCGGCGCTGGTTGGCATAGACCAGCGGCACGTCGAGCCACGAGCGCTCCTTCAGAAGCTGAAGGTTGCGCGAGCGATCGACCTCGACGTTGGACAGGCCGATCAGGAAGAAGTTGTCGGTCACCTTGACCGCCAATCCGGCCAAGGGCGTGCCGCGCGCCTGCTCGTTGGACTTCATCAGGATGCCGGGCACGTTGGCGATGCCGCCGCCGTCGAAATCCGGCGGCAGCGTGAAGTTCAGTTCGGCCGTGTGGCTCGCCGGCAGCGACTGGTCGGTGTTCCGGCGCAGCGTCATGGTCATCTTGAACTTGCGCTCGGGGATATCGACGTCGGCGCGGATCACCAGTTCAGGCGGCTGGTTGCCGGTGCCCTTCACCTCCTCGGTGCGCCACACCACCGTGCCGGTGGACTGCTTGCCCTGCGGCTGCGAGGGGTCTTCGTCATAGAGCACGACGCGTTGCGCCACCGGCGCGACGGTCTGCGAGGAGGCCGGCTGGCCGACCCGATCGGTGATCTTCGGCCGCTCGGTCGGCGGCGTCACCTTGGGCGCCTGGGCGATCTTGTCGGAGGAACCGAACAGGCCTTGCGCCATCTCGTAGAGTTTCGGCCCCTGCCACACGGCCAGGCCAACCACCACCAGCACGAGGCCGAGCAGAATCGCGCCGACCACCGGGAAACGGCTGCCGCCGGCCACGCGCGGCGGCCGGCTGCCCTTGCGGTCATCCTTCGGGCCGCCCTTGGCCGGCTTGGCGCGACGCGGCGGCGCACCGCGGCCCGGCCCCGGCATCGGCTCCTCGACAGAAAAGAGCGGCTCCTCGGGCGCGGCGCCGCGATTTTCCATGTCAGGCTCGAGCCGGTCGAACTCCGGCGTCGGCGACGGCACATTGACATAAGCCCGGCGCGCGCTGCGATTGGCCTGGGCGGCGGCGCGGCCGAGGTCGTCGGCATCGGCAACCACGTCGCGGAAGCCGCGCACGCCGGGTGCCGGCTTGTCCGCATCCTGCGGGCGCGGCCGCCGTGGCGCCGGCGGCTCCTCGTCGGGCGGGGGAACCTCAAGCCGCGGCGGCAGCGGCCGCGCGGCCGGGCGCGGCGGCGGTTCGCGGCCGGGCGACGGACGCTCGGGGCGCAACGGCGGTCGCGGCCGTTCGGTCGATGGGGTTTCCGGCCGGCCGGTGGTGCGTGGCCGGGTGGCGGCGCGCAGCGCATCGCCTGCCCGCCCGTTCGCCGGCGTATCGGCGCGCGGCCGCTCGCCGCGGGCGCGCTGGGCGGCCTCGGCCTCGACCTTGCGCACCGCCTCTTCCAGCGCCAGCCGCTCGCGGGTGATTTCCGATTCGCTCAAAGGCGGATCGACGCTGCGCAACTGGGCGATCAGTGCCGAGCGGGCCCGCTCGTAAAGCGCACGGCGGCTCTCGCCGGTGGCACTGGGGTCCAGTCCGGCGACGGCGCGGGCAATGAGGGGGTAGTAGTCTGCCATCCTCGTCCAGTCTCGCTGCTGTTTAGCCCAGGCTCGCCCGGAAATGAAGGGCGATCGGCCTATCCTGTTGTGGGAACGCGATCTTTTCCGGGCAACAGGGCCGTGGCCCGGCGCTTGGCCGCAAGCCACGACGGCACCGGCCCAATCGGCGCTTCCGCAAACCCGACTCTGCCGGCAAATGATTGATTAAGCATGATCGCGGCGGCAGCGCGTCGCCGCCGCGGCGGCGGCGCGGCGGCGGCCCGGTCACGCCTCGAACGGATTCTGCACCAGAATCGTGTCCTGACGCTCGGGGCTGGTGGACAACAGCGCAATCGGGCACCCGACCAGTTCTTCGATACGACGGACATATTTGATGGCCTGCGCCGGCAGGTCGACCCAGGACCGCGCCCGTGCCGTCGGCTCTTTCCAGCCTTCGATGGTTTCATAGACTGGCACGACGCGCGCCTGCGCGCCCTCGCCCGCCGGCAGGTGATCGATATCCTTGCCGTCGAGCTTGTAGCCGACGCAGACCTTGATCTCGTCAAAACCGTCGAGGATGTCGAGCTTGGTCAGCGCGAGCCCGGAGATACCGGAGGTCCGCACTGTCTGGCGCACCAGCACGGCATCGAACCAGCCGCAGCGCCGCTTGCGCCCGGTGTTGACGCCGAATTCCTGGCCGCGCCGGCCGATCAGTTCGCCGACCTCGTCGTCGAGCTCGGTCGGGAACGGCCCCTGCCCGACGCGGGTGGTGTAAGCCTTGCAGATGCCGAGCACATAGCCGACCGCGCCGGGACCCATGCCGGTGCCGGTCGCCGCCTGCGCCGCCACGGTGTTCGACGAGGTGACGTAAGGATAGGTGCCGTGATCGACGTCGAGCAGCGCGCCCTGCGCGCCCTCGAACAGGATGCGCTTGCCCTCGCGCCGCTTGTGGTCGAGCAGCATCCACACCGTCTCGGCGAACGGCAGCAACTGCGGCGCCAGCGCCGTCAATTCCTTCAGCACCGCTGCGGGATCGAATTCCTCAAGCCGCAGGCCGCGGCGGATGGCGTTGTGGTGCGCCAGCAGCCGCTCGATCTTGTGCGGCAGCGTGTCGAGGTCGGCGAGGTCCATCAGGCGGATGGCGCGGCGGCCGACCTTGTCCTCGTAGGCCGGGCCGATGCCGCGCCGCGTCGTGCCGATCGCGGTCGCCTCGTTGGTCGATTCGCGCAACGCATCGAGTTCGCGGTGCAGCGGCAGGATCAGCGTGACGTTCTCGGCGACGCGGAGATTTTTCGGCGTGACCTCGACGCCCTGCCCGCGCAGCTTGGCCAGCTCGTCGAGGAAAGCCTGCGGATCGAACACCACGCCGTTGCCGATCACCGACAGCTTCGAGGGCCGCAGCACGCCGGAGGGCATCAGCGCCAGCTTATAGGTGTTGCCGTCGATGACCAGCGTATGGCCGGCATTGTGGCCGCCCTGGAAGCGCACGACGATATCGGCCTGTTCCGACAGCCAATCGACGATCTTGCCTTTCCCCTCGTCGCCCCACTGGGCGCCGACGACGACAACGTTGGTCATGCCGAGACGATCCTCTTCATATCCTGCCTCTTCATGTCTTGCCCCTTCATCGATCGCGGCCCGAGGCCCGAAGCGAGCCCGAACCGCGTCACCGGGTCCGGGCGGCAGCCGTCCGGCAGCACTCCGGGCTGGACCGCGCACGCGGCCATTCCGGCAAACATCATACAAAATTCGGGACGAGCCTGGCGGCGCGGCATCGCGCTCAGGCGAGGCATGCAACCCGATAACGGATGACGGCGGCCGACGCAAGCGCGGCCCGTTGCCCCGCGCATGCGAGGGATGTGCCCAAGCTATTGAGAGCGACAGGAAAATCAGTCAATCTTATACCTCTACGGACGTGACCACGCCCGTTCCAGCCGCGGCGACCGGCCCCTGCCGCCTCGCCGCCGATCACCAGCGCGACATGCACGCCCCCAAGCCAGCGGCGAAGGCTCCAGGGTTCAGCCTCGTCAACCAGCCCTATCTGCTGCTCAGCCTGACCTCGCTGTTCTGGGCCAGCAACATCATCGTCGGCCGCCACGTCGTGGGGCAGATTCCGCCGGTGACGCTGTCGCTGATCCGCTGGGGCGGGGCATTCCTGCTGGTGCTGCCGCTGGCCTGGCCGCACCTCAAGCAGGACGGCCCGGTCATTCGCCGCCACCTCGGCATCCTGCTCCTGCTCTCGATCACCGGCATCACCGCCTTCAACACGATGGCGTACTGGGCGCTGGAATACACCCAGGCACTCAACGGCCTGCTGCTGCAATCCTCGACGCCGCTGTTCGTCGCGGTGTGGTCGCTGATCCTGCTGGGCGCGCGGCTGACACTGGCCCAGGCGCTCGGCGTGCTGGTGTCGATGGCCGGCGTCATCACCATCCTGCTGCGCGGCGACCTTGGCGCGCTCGCGGCCATCGAATTCAACCGCGGCGACGTCATTTTCGTGATCGCCTTCGCGATCTTCGGCTTCTACACGACGCTGTCGGTCAAAAGCCCGCCGATCCACGCCCTGTCGTTTCTCGCCTTTACCTTCGGCTGCGGCGGCGCCTTCCTGATCCCGTTCGTGGTCTGGGAGATCGCCGCCGGCCGGGTCATGGTGGTGAATGCCGAGAGCGTGCTCGCCGCCGCCTACATCGTGGTGTTTCCGGCAACGCTCGCCTACTTCTGCTACAATCGCGGCATCCAGCTCATCGGCGCCAATCGGGCGGCCCCCTTCTCCCATCTCATTCCGGTGTTCGGCTCGATCATGGCGATCGGGCTGCTCGGCGAGGAGGCTCGGCTGTTTCACCTCGTCGGCTATGCACTGGTGTTTTCCGGCGTCATCGTGGCGGCGCGCGCCCCGGCGCAGCGCAAGGCATAAGCGACGAAACAATGACCGAATCGTTGACGTGCGCCCACGATCCGGCATGACAGCCCTCCGACAATGGCTGTTGCTTCGCGCGGTGTTTTAAGACGAAATCCCGCCATTCCCGCTCGCGGCTGTTTCGCCGCGGCAGCTTCATTCAAGCGATGCCGATCGATCCTCCCACGGCCTGCGCCGACGCATGCCGACCGGTCAAGCCGTCTCCCCTCACCCTGCCCCACCCCATGACCCTGCTCAGCGCTCCGGCCCGCCCGCCATCCCCGATCGCGCGCCTGGCCAACCAGCCCTATGTCCTGCTGGCCCTGATGGCGCTGTTCTGGGCCAGCAACATCGTGCTCGGCCGCTTCGTCGCCCATCACGTGCCGCCAGTGACGCTGACCGCCATCCGCTGGCTCGGCGCCACCGCTCTGCTGCTGCCGTTCGCATGGCCTCACCTGCGCCGCGACTGGTCGACGATCCGCCGCAACATGCCGCAGCTCGCCATGCTGGCGCTGACCGGCTTCGCGATCAACAATGCTCTGGCGTACTGGGGCCTGCAATATACCCAGGCGCTCAATGCGCTGCTGGTCCAGTCATCGGGACCGCTGTTCGTGGCGCTGTGGGCGCTCATGTTGTTCGGCATACGGCTGACGCTGGCGCAGGGCCTCGGCATCACGCTGTCGCTCACCGGCGTCCTGACGATCCTGCTGCGCGGCGATGTCGCGACCCTGGCGGCGATCGCGTTCAACCGCGGCGACATCATGATCACGCTGGCGCTGGTGGTGTTCGGCCTCTACTCGGCGCTGGTGATGCGGCGGCCGAAGATCCACGCGCTGTCGCTGACCGCGTTCACCATGGGGCTCGGCGGCCTGATGCTGGTGCCCGGCGCCGCCTGGGAAGCGTGGCACGGCAACACCCTGACGTTCGATGCCATCACCGTGGCGACGGTGGCCTATGTGGTGATCTTCCCGTCGGCACTGGCGTATCTGTTCTTCAACCGCGGCATCGCGCTGATCGGGCCGAACCGCGCCGCGCCGTTCTTCCACCTGATTCCGGTGTTCGGCTCGGCGATGGCGATCCTCTTCCTCGGCGAGCGGCTGCAATTGTTTCACCTGGTCGGCTACGCGCTGGTGCTGGCCGGCATCATCTTCGCCTCGCGAAAGTAAAAAAAGCCCGCGTCGCCGCGGGCTTTTTCGTGGGTCCGGGCGCGCCGCTCAGAACGCGAGCGCCTTGACCTGCTTGACCTGCGGCAATCCCTGCACCTCTGCCAGCACGCCGGCCGGCACCTCGCCATCGACCTCGACCAGCGCAATGGCGTCGCCGCCCTGCGCCTTGCGGCCAAGATTGAAGGTCGCGATGTTGACGCCGGCCGCGCCGAGGATCGAGGCGAACTTGCCGATGAAGCCGGGCTTGTCCTCGTTGGTGACGTAGATCATCGACGGACCGAACGCGGCATCGACACGAATGCCCTTGATATCGACGAGCCGCGGCTGGCCATCGGCATAGACCGTGCCCGACACCGAGCGCTCCATGCCGGCTGTGGCCACGGTGACGGTGATGAGGCTTTCATAATCGCTTTGGGCGGCGCGCGTCACCTCGTCCACCACCATGCCGCGCTCCTTGGCGACCACCGGCGCGGAGACCACGTTGACGTCGCCGAGCATCGGCCGCAGCAGCCCCGACAGCGCCGCCGAGGTCAGCGCCTTGATCTTCATCTGCGCCACCGCACCCTCATAGGTGATCGTCACCTTGGCGATGTCGGTCTCGGTCAACTGCCCGGCGAACGAGCCGAGCTTTTCGGCCAGTTCGACGAACGGCTTCAGCTTCGGCGCTTCCTCGGCGGTGATCGACGGGAAGTTGATGGCGTTGGTGATGGCGCCGGTCAGCAGATAGTCGGACATCTGCTCGGCGACCTGCAGCGCCACGTTCTCCTGCGCCTCGGTGGTGGAGGCGCCGAGATGCGGGGTGCAGATCACCTTGGCATGGCCGAACAGCACGTTCTTGGTGGCCGGCTCCTCGGTGAACACGTCGAACGCGGCGCCGGCGACATGGCCGGCGTCGAGCGCATCGACCAGCGCCTGCTCGTCGACCAGCCCGCCGCGCGCGCAATTGATGATGCGCACGCCCTTCTTCATCTTCGCAATCGCCGCAGCATCGATGATATTGCGGGTCTTGTCGGTGAGCGGGGTGTGCAGCGTGATGAAATCGGCACGCTTGAGCAGATCGTCAAGCTCGACCTTCTCGACGCCGATATCCTTGGCGCGCTCCGGCGACAGGAACGGGTCGTAGGCGATCACCTTCATCTTCAGGCCGATGGCGCGGTCGGCGACGATGGCGCCGATGTTGCCGCAGCCGATGACGCCGAGCGTCTTGCCGGTGATCTCGACGCCCATGAAGCGGTTCTTTTCCCACTTGCCGGCCTGCGTCGAGGCATCGGCCTGCGGAATTTCGCGCGCCAACGCCAGCATCAAAGTGATGGCGTGCTCGGCGGTGGTGATCGAGTTGCCGAACGGCGTGTTCATCACGATGATGCCCTTGGCGGTCGCCGCCGGGATCTCGACATTGTCGACGCCGATGCCGGCGCGGCCGATCACCTTGAGACGCTTGGCCTTGGCGAGAATCTTCGCGGTCGCCTTGGTGGCCGAGCGGATGGCAAGGCCGTCGTAATTGCCGATGATCTCGGCGAGTTTCTCCTTGTCCTTGCCGAGCGTCGGCTGGAAATCGACCTCGATGCCGCGATCCTTGAAGATCTGCACGGCGGCGGGGGACAGGGCATCGGAAATGAGAACTTTGGGCTTGGCCATGATGTGGTCCTGATGTGGAAGACGGAGCTTCAACGAATGGTGCATGCTCCCTCTCCCTTCCGGGGAGAGGGTTGGGGTGAGGGGGAGCCTTTCGTGCTTGACGAGGGCCCCCCCCCCCCCCCCCCCCCCCCCCCCCCCCCCCCCCCCCCCGCGGGGGGGGGGGGGGGGGGGGGGGGGGGGG
>Ga0182792_1001498_pt1 | contig 18759 bp, 15 predicted proteins | sample Passage237B_FD_130497 | JGI IMG/M metagenome (GOLD analysis project Ga0182792, IMG submission 130497) | Cellulose adapted compost microbial communities from Newby Island Compost Facility, Milpitas, CA, USA - Passage2 37B (version 2) (version 2) ...
CCCCCCACCCCCCCACCCCCCCCCCCGCCCCCCGACCCCCCCCCCCCCCGCCCGCCCCCCCCGCCCGCCCCCTCCGACGCCCCCCGCCAACCGCCCCGCCACCCCCGGCCGACTGCGCCCGCTCCAGCGCGAGTGCGCACGCAGTAACGGTGCAGTCGCGCTGGAGCGGGCGCGCTCGACGGGTCGGGGTTCGTGCGGGGACGGTGGCGGCGCCCGTGCCGGCCGTTTCCGGGGTCGTCGGGCCCCTTCTTCCCCGACTGTCGGGGTCTCCCTTCCCCGACTGCGCGCGGTCCAGCGCGAGAGCGCACGCGGTAACGGTGCGGTCGCGCGCGAACGGGTGCGCTCGGCGGGGTGGGACGGCGGGCGCGGTGCGGGAGTCTGCTGCCTACAGTGACTCGGTGAGGTCTCTCGTCGTCGACACGACGCCCCTGCGGATCAGCCCCGACTTCCGGCGTCTGTGGCTGGGGCTGTCGGTGGCGAACCTGGGGACGCAGCTGACGGTCGTCGCGGTCGGGCTGCAGGTCTACGGGATCACGGGCTCAACGCTGTCGGTCGGCGTGCTGGGGATGTTCGCGCTGGTGCCGCTGGTCGTGTTCGGGCTGTACGGCGGCGCGATCGTCGACCACTACGACCGGCGCAAGGTGGCGCTGGTCGCGTCGGTGGTGTCGTGGGTGGCGATCATGGTGCTCGCCGCGCAGGGCTGGGCGGGCAACGAGCACGTGGGGCTGCTGTACGGGCTGACCGCCGTGCAGTCGGCGGCGAACGCGGTGAACTCCCCGGCGCGGTCGGCGATCATCCCGCGGCTGCTCGAGGCGCGGCTGATGCCGGCGGCGAACGCGCTGCAGGCCATCGGGTTCCAGGTGGCGCTGACCGTAGGCCCGCTGCTGGGCGCGGGGCTGGCGTCGGTCGACTTCGGGCTCGCGTACACGGTCGACGCGGTGCTGTTCACGTTCGCGCTGGGGGCGGTGTTCCGACTGCCGTCGATCCCGCCCGTGGCGTCCGAGCACCGGCGCGAGCGGGTCGGCCTGGCGTCGGTGGTCGACGGTCTGCGGTACCTGGGGACGCAGCCGGACGTGCGGATGACGTTCGTCGTGGACCTGTGCGCGATGGTGCTGGCGATGCCGCGCGTCGTGTTCCCCGCCGTGGGCATCTGGTACCTGGGCGGCGGCGAGACGACGACCGGCGTCCTGACGGCCGCGCTGGCGCTGGGTGCGGTCACGTCGGGCCTGCTGTCCGGCGGGCTGGCGCGCGTGCGCTGGCAGGGGCGGGTCATCACGTGGGCGATCACCGCGTGGGGCGCGGCCGTCGTCGGGTTCGGCCTGGTGCTCGTCGCGGTGGGCCGTGACCGGCCCGAGCACGTGCTGTGGGGCGCGCTGGCGATCGCGTGCCTCACGCTCGTCGCGGCCGGCGCGTCCGACGAGGTGTCCGCGATCTTCCGGCAGACGATCCTGCAGACCGCCACGCCCGACGACATGCGCGGCCGGCTGCAGGGCGTGTTCATCGTCGTGGTCGCGGGCGGCCCGCGCCTCGGCGAGCTGTTCATCGGCTCGGTGTCCTCGGCCGTGGGCGAGGGGTGGGCCGTCGTGGTCGGCGGGCTGCTGTGCGTGGCCGTGCTGTGGGTCGTGGTGCGCGCGCAGCGCACGTTCTGGTGCTACGACGCGCGCGACGTCATGACGGTCGACGCCTGAGGTCTCAGCCGCCGACCGTGACCAGGCCCGACTCGTAGGCCACGACGACGAGCTGGGTGCGGGTCGTGCAGCGCAGCTTGCGCAGGAGCGCGTGGACGTGCGCCTTCACGGTCGCCTCGCCGACGCCGAGCGCGTCGGCGACCTCCTGGTTGGTGCCGCCGCGCGCGACGGCGAGCAGCACGTCCCGCTCGCGCTGCGTGAGGGTCTCGACGAGCGCCGCGGTCGTCTCGCACCCGGTCGCGGGGGCGGCGGTGCCGGCGGCGAGCCACTGCTCGATGACGACGCCGGTGACCTTCGGGTCGAGCACCTGACCGCCGGCGCGCACGCGGTGCACGGCCTCGACGAGCGCGGCGGGGTCGGCGTCCTTGAGCAGGAACGCGTGCGCGCCCGCGCGCAGCGCGCCGGTGACGTACTCCTCGTCGTCGAACGTGGTGAGGACGACGACGTGCACGTCCGCCAGGGCGGGGTCGGTGCGGATGCGGCGGGTGGCCTCGATGCCGTCGACGCCGGGCATGCGGATGTCGAGGAGCACCACGTCCGGCCGGGTGGCGCGCACGACGTCGACGGCGGCGGCGCCGTCGCCGGCCTCGCCGACGACCTCCAGGTCGGGCTCGTGGTCGAGGATCATCCGCAGGCCGAGGCGGATGGTCGGCTGGTCGTCGACGACGACGACGCGGGTGACGTCAGGCATCGGCGGGCTCCGGTCGGGCGGGTGCGGGCGGGGGGGTCGCGGCGGTGCGGTCGAGCGGGACGACGAGCCACACGCGCCACCCGCCGCCGGGGGCGGTGCCCGCGGTGACGGTGCCGCCGGCGGCGGTGGCGCGCTCGCGCATGTGCAGCAGCCCGCTGCCGCCGAGGCCGGTCGGGGCGACGGCGGGCGGGCGCGCGGGTCCGGGGTCGGTGACCTCGAGGACCAGGTCGCCGCCGGCGAGCTCGAGCGTGAGCGTCGCGGTGGTCGCGGCGGAGTGCACGAGCACGTTCGTCAGCGCCTCCTGCGCGACGCGCACCACGGCCATGCCGACCTGCGGCGGGCACGCGGGCAGCGGCTCGGGCAGCGCGGCGTGCACGTCGAGGCCGGCCTCGCGGACGCGCGCGACGACCGCCGGCAGCGAGTCCAGGCCCGCGGTCGGGGCGTACGGGGTGGCGCTGCCGTCGGCGGCGCGAAGCACGCGCACGACGGACCGCATCGCGTCGAGCGCCTCCTTGCCGGCCGGGGCGATCCACCGCACCGCCTCGCGCGGCGCGTCGGGGCGGGTGTCGGCGACGCGGTCGGCGGCCTGGGCGCGCACGACGATCGCGGACACGTGGTGCGCGACGACGTCGTGCAGCTCGCGCGCGATGCGCGTGCGCTCCGCGGCGACCGCCTCGCGGGCCCGGACCTCCTGCAGCGCGACGAGCTGCGCGTTGCGCTCCGCGAGGGACGCGGACGTCGCGGCGAGGCGGTGCACCATCGCACCGAGCAGCGCGGCGGCGACGACGAGCGCGACGAGCTGCACCGCGGCGGACAGGTCGACCGCCGGGTGCCAGTCCCACGTCGACAGCCCGAACGACGCGTTCGCGGCACCGGCCTGCAGCGTCACGCCCAGGACCCCGGCGACCGCGGCCGCGAGGACCGGCGGCTCCGCGCCCGCGCGGGTCACGGCGTACGTGGTCACGAGCAGCGGCAGGACGTGCACGAACGACACCATCCGCCCGCCGTCCAGCACCAGGGTGTACGCCACGAAGTACCCGACGGTCACCACCCAGAACCCGCTGCGCGCCGCCCACCGGCGCAGCGCGAGCGCCGCGGTCACGCCCGCGCCCGCGCACCACCACGCGTGCTGCGACACCGGCATCCAGTAGTCCCACCGGCCGAGGACGACGAGCGCGAGCGTCCACGCCGCCCCGGTGGCGCCCGCCACGGCGAGGTCGCCGCGCAGCAGGTCCCGGCGCGCACCGGCGCGCGGGCGCGCGCGCGGGACGGCGAGGTCGTCGTCGGGCATGCGCCCAACGTACGCGGCGCACGCCCGCGCGATCACGGGACCTCGGTGCGACACGCCCGTCCACCCTGGGGTGGGGGTGCGCGCGTCGCGCCCGCCGCAGGGTGGACCTGGCCTCGACCCGCGGGAGGGCGCTGAACTGCACGAACACCCGTCCGCAGCCCGACGCCCGCAGCCCGGCCGCCCCGGCAGTGTTCTCGGCATGACGACGAGCACCGGGCCGCAGCGGCCCACGAGGGGGACGACCGACCACGCCGGCACGGCCCGCCCGCCCCGCACGGCGCACTCGGGGCACGCGCCCTGGGGGCAGGTGGTGCCGGGACCGCTCGCGGCGTCGGTCGCGCAGGAGGGAGCGCGACGCCGACGCCGCCGCGGCGCGGTGCTCGTCGTCGTCCTGGCCGTCGCCACGTGGTTCGGCGTGCAGTGGGCGCAGGAGGCGGTCGCCGGGTGGCAGGCGGGTCCGTCGGGCGGGGCGGACACCTCGCCGGACGGCGCGGTCGTCGGGTCGCCCCACCTGGACGGCCCGGGTGTCGAGCCCGTCGGCGGCGACGTCGACGAGGACGCCCCGGCGCCGCCGCGGCCCGCGGGCGACGACGAGGCCGGTGACGACGCGCGGGTCGAGGCGGTCGTCGCCGAGCTCACCGCCGCGGGCATCGACCCGGAGCTGGCGCGCCGGTACGCCCGCGCGGACGCCGCGGCGGCCGCCGAGGGCGTCGACCTCGTCATCACGTCCGGGCGCCGCACCGCCGCCGAGCAGCAGCGGCTCGTCGACGACGCCGTCGCCCGGTACGGGTCGCTCGCGGAGGCGCGCCGCTGGGTGCTGCCGCCGGACCGGTCCGCGCACGTCACCGGCCACGCGATCGACGTCGGCCGCACCGAGGGCGCGCTGTGGCTGGGGCAGCACGGGCAGGCGTTCGGGCTGTGCCGCGTCTACGCGAACGAGATCTGGCACTTCGAGCTCCTGCCCGACGGCGCGGAGCGGTGCCCGGTGCTCCTGCCGGACTCCTCGTCGGGCTGGTGACCGGCGTCAGAGCTGGTTGATGCGCAGGTGGTTGCCCGCCGGGTCGCGGACCGCGGCGTCGCGCAGGCCCCACGGCTGGTCCGTGGGCTCCTGGGTGATCTCGGCGCCCGCCGCGACCAGCCGCTCGAACGTGCCGGCCAGGTCGCGCGTGCCCAGGACCAGGCTCGCGTACGCGCCCTTGGCCATGAGCTCGCGGATGGTGCGGCGCTCGTCGTCGGTGAGACCCGGGTCGACGGCCGGCGGGTGCAGCACGACCGACACGTCGGGCTGGTCGGGGGAGCCGACGGTGACCCACCGCATCGACCCCTGGCCGACGTCGTTGCGGACCTCGAACCCCAGGACGTCGCGGTAGAACGCGAGCGACGCCTCGGGGTCGTCGGCGGGCAGGAACGTGGAGTGCACGAGGATGCTCATGCCCGCCAACCTAGGAGCGCGCGGCGCGGCCTGCTTCTCGGTTCCTGACCGGATCCGCGGGCGCGCCCGGCACGCCGTCGACCGGCACGGGCCCGTGCGCGGTGCGCCGCACGGGCCGCAGCACCTGCCGCGCCTGGCAGCTCGGGATGCCGACGGGCACGGTCGACGGGTCCTCGACCGCGCGCCGCCGGTACTCGCTCGGGGACATCCCGACGAGCTCGGAGAACCGGGTCGAGAACGTCCCGAGCGACTGGCAGCCCACCGCGAAGCACACGTCCGTGACGGACCGGTCACCGAGCCGCAGCAGGTGCATCGCACGCTCGATGCGGCGCGTCATCAGGTAGCTGTACGGCGACTCGCCGAACGCGGCGCGGAACGCGCGGCTCAGGTACCCGGACGAGACGTGCACGCCCCGGGCCAGCGCGTCGACGTCGAGCGGCTGCGCGTACTCGCGGTCGATGCGGTCGCGCACGCGGCGCAGCAGGGCGAGCTCACGCAGCCGCGCGTCGTCGCTCACGCCGCCCGCCCGTCCTCGTCCGGGACCCGCACCTCGTCCCGGTGGCCGCGGGCGAGCTCGTCGGCCATGCGGTTGCGGTGCCCCTGCCGCAGGGACGGCAGCGCCGCGAGGGCCGCGACGAGCGCCGTCACGCCGGCGGCCACCACGACGAGGAAACCGCCGTGCGAGCCGGCGGCGTCGATGCGGCTGCCCGCGACGGACGAGCCGATCGACACGCCCACGCCGAGCGACGTGCCGACCCACGTCAGGCCCTCGGTCAGCCGCTCGCGGGGGACGATCTCCTGCACCAGGCCGTTGCCGTTGATCAGCGTCGGCGCGATCGCGAAGCCCGTGACGAACATGACCGCCGCGAGCGCCCACAGCGAGCCGACGAGCACGAACAGCGACACCCCGATCGTCAGCGCGACCGTCCCGATGCCGAACCGCAGCCACAGCGGCTGCACCCAACGGCGGGCGCCGTAGAGCAGGCCGGAGACGAGCGACCCCGCCGCGCACACCGCGAGGATGAACCCGGCGGCGGACTTGCGGCCCGCCTCCTCGGCGAACGCCACGGTGGACACGTCCGTGGAGCCGAAGATCCCGCCGATCGCGAGGAACACGAGCACGAGCACGAGCATGCCGGGCAGCCGCACGAGCGACCCGCCCGTGGCCTCCTGGCGCGGGTTGGGCGGCGGCTCGGTGCCCTTCTGCGAGAGCAGCCACGTGCCGCCGAGCACGGCCGACACGAGCGGCACGACGATCCCCGCGGTCGGGCTGACGCTCGTCGCGAGCACCGTCGCGGCGGCGGGGCCGACGACGAACACGACCTCGTCGAGCGCGGACTCCAGCGAGTACGCGGTGTGGACCGCGTCCGCGTCGCGCTGGAGCAGGTGCGACCAGCGGGCGCGCACGAGCGAGCCGAACTGCCCGGTCACGCCCGCGACGACCGCGGTGGCGTACAGCGCCGCGGGCGGGGCCTCGAGCGCGAGCGCGGCGACGAGCGCGCTCAGCCCGGCGCCGCTGACCGCGAGCGCGGGGAACATCACGCGCGCCTGGCCGTGCCGGTCGACGAGCCGCGCGATCAGGGGCGCCGTCAGCGCGGACGTGACGACGAGGACCGCGGACACCCGGCCGGCGAGCGCGTACGAGTCGTAGATCGCCGAGACCGCCAGGACGATGCCGATGCCGACCATCGAGATCGGCAGCCGCGCGAACACGCCCGCGGCCGAGAAGGCGAGGGCGCCGGGGCGGGAGAGCACGTCGCGGTACGGCTGGAGCACGCCGCCATCGTCGCACCGGCCGCCGACGGGCCGCCTCCTCATTCCCCGGTCGGCGCAACGCGGTCCGCCGGCACCCGGACGACGACTGGACGGCGGCCGGGCGGCGGCCGGGCGGCGCGCGCGGTCAGCCCGCGAGCGCCGCCGAGACCACGTCCTTCGCCTCGGCCTGCACCTGCGCCAGGTGCTCGGCGGACACGAACGACTCGGCGTAGATCTTGTAGACGTCCTCGGTGCCCGACGGGCGCGCGGCGAACCACGCGTCGTCGGTGACGACCTTGAGCCCGCCGATCGACGCACCGTTGCCCGGCGCCTCGGTGAGCCGCGCGGTGATCGCGCCGCCCGCGAGGCTCGTCGCGGTGACCTGCTCCGGGGACAGCGCCGCGAGCTTGGCCTTCTCGTCCCGCGAGGCGGCCGCGTCGATGCGCGCGTACCAGGACTCGCCGAGCTCGGCGACGAGCGCGCGGTGGTGCTCCGAGGGGGACTTGCCGGTGGTCGCGAGGATCTCCGAGGCCAGCAGGCACGCGATGGGGCCGTCCTTGTCGGTGGTCCACACCGTGCCGTCCGTGCGCAGGAACGACGCCCCCGCGGACTCCTCGCCGCCGAACCCGACCGACCCGTCGATCAGCCCTGGCACGAACCACTTGAAGCCGACGGGCACCTCGACCACGCGGCGGCCGAGCCTCGCGCCCACGCGGTCGACCAGGGACGACGAGACCAGGGTCTTGCCGATCGCCGCGTCGGGCGACCAGCCCGGGCGCGCCCCGCCGTACAGGTAGGAGATCATCACCGCGAGGTAGTGGTTCGGGTTCATCAGCCCGCCGTCGGGCGTGACGATGCCGTGCCGGTCGGAGTCCGCGTCGTTGCCGGTCGCGATGTCGTACGGCGCGGGGCCGTCGCCGGCGGTCATGCGCGCCACGAGCGACGCCATCGCGTGCGGCGACGAGCAGTCCATGCGGATCTTGCCGTCCCAGTCGAGCGTCATGAACGGCCAGCGCGGGTCCACGGCCGGGTTCACGACGGTCAGGTCCAGCCCGTACCGCTCGCCGATCACGCCCCAGTACTCGGCCATCGCCCCGCCCAGCGGGTCCGCGCCGATCCGCACGCCCGCCGCCCGGATCGCGTCCAGGTCGATGACGTTCGCGAGGTCGTCCACGTACGCCGTGAGGTAGTCGTGCCGCTTGACCAGCGGGGACGTGATCGCGCGCTCGTAGGGCACGCGCGGCACGCTGCGCCACCCGCCGGCGAGCAGCTCGTTGGCGCGCGCCGCGATCGGGCCGGTCGCCTCGCCGCCCGCGGGGCCGCCGTGCGGCGGGTTGTACTTGAAGCCGCCGTCGGCGGGCGGGTTGTGCGACGGGGTCACGACGATGCCGTCGGCCAGCCCCGGGCCCTGCGTGCGGACCCCGGCGGCCGTGCCCGCGCCGTTGTGCCGCAGGATCGCGAGCGACACCGCGGGCGTCGGCGTGAACGAGTCGCGCGCGTCGACGTGCACCTCGACGTCGTTGGCGACCAGCACCTCGATGGCGGTGCGCTGCGCCGGCTCGGACAGCCCGTGCGTGTCCCGGCCGATGAACAGCGGCCCGTCCGTGCCCTGGCTGCGCCGGTACTCCACGATCGCCTGCGTGATCGCGACGATGTGCGCCTCGTTGAACGCGGTGCGCAGCGACGAGCCGCGGTGGCCGCTCGTGCCGAACACGACCTGCTGGTCGGGGTCGCTCGGGTCCGGCACGCGGTCGTGGTAGGCGCCGACGAGCGCGTCGACGTCGATGAGGTCCTCGGGCAGAGCGGGGGTTCCGGCGCGGGGGTGCATGGGCACATCCAACCCCGCCACCCGCCGCTCCCGCACCCCCCGGGCGTCCCGGCCTCGTCGGACAAGAGACGCGCGACCCCGCGGTTGCTCCGGCTCCGACGGGTCATACCCGGAGCAACCCCGGGGTCGCGGTGGAGGGGCGGGGGATGGGGGGACGGGGGTGGCCGGTAGGCTCGCGGCATGGCCAAGGGTTCTGTGGAGTTCGTGCTGCGTCCGTTCGAGGGGCTCCCCGGTGAGCCGGACTGGGTCGCGCTCAAGGAGGTCGTGCCCGCCGCGACGGCGACGGCGCGCACCACGAAGGAGTACGGCGCGAAGGACGTCCTCGTCACGACGATCCTGCCGCAGGCGTGGCCGGCGCTGCACCGCGCCGACGGCGTGGTCCTGCTGGCGCTGCAGACCAACACCAGCTCCGGCGACGCGAGCCGCGACCTCGCCGCCGCGCTGCTCGAGGCGCTCGACGTCGAGCCCGGCACCGCGATCGAGACGACCGGCCTGCCTGAGCCGGGCCCTCGCCTGCAGGACGTGCTGGACCTGTCCGTGCCGTTCGAGGTGACGGTCCACGACTCGTTCTCCTACTGGCTGGCGCCGGACGTCGAGAGGACCGACGAGCTCAAGGCCGCGATCGAGGACGCCGACGAGGGCGTCGTCGACACCGTGAAGCTCCAGTCGGTCGAGTCGGCGTACTGGTGCCGCATGGGCGCGCGCGAGTTCCTGCGCTGGGCGCAGCCGCACGACGAGCAGACGGTGCTCGACGGCCTGGCCCGCCTGCACGCGAAGCGCGCGTCGGGCTTCGCCGGCGGCAAGTTCATCGGCTACTTCCGCTCGAGCGGGCTCGTCGTGCCCGTGTGGGAGCTGGCCAAGGGCACCGAGGCCGAGGAGCTCGAGGCGCCCGTCGCGGAGTTCGCGCCGGTGTTCGCCGAGGCGATGGCGAGCACCGAGCCGCTCGACGCGAACGAGCGCCGCGCCCGGGCGGGCCTCGTGGCCCGGCAGGTCACGCTCCGCTGACACCTCACGTCCGCCGCGGCCCGGTCGTCTCCTCACCGAGGGGCACCGGGCCGCGGCGTCCCAGGGGGGAGGGACACGTGCAGCTCCACACCGTGCTGACGGACCCGCTCGTGACGCGCGCCGTCGGGCCGGTGTCCGTGGGGGTCGTCGTCGACGACGAGGGCGCGGCGGTCACGCACGTGCGCCTCACCCGGTCCGACGACCACGCCCCCGACCCGTTCGCGGACGCGGCGGGCACGCGCGTCGCACCCGACGACGAGCCGCTGCTGGCCGAGGCGGTGCGCCAGCTGCGCGCGTACTTCGCCGGGGACCTGCGGGACTTCGACCTGCCGCTGCGGCCCGTCGGCTCGGCGTTCCAGCGGCTCGTCTGGGACGGGCTGCGGCGCATCCCGTACGGCACGACCACCACGTACGGGGCGCTCGCGGCCGACCTGGGCCTCGACCCGCGGACCACGGCACGGGCGGTGGGCGCGGCGAACGGCGCCAACCGCATCGCGGTCGTCGTGCCGTGCCACCGGGTCGTGGGGGCCGACGGGACGCTCACCGGCTTCGCCGCGGGGGTGGACCGCAAGCGCGCGCTGCTGGACCTGGAGCAGGCCGCGGCGGTGGCGACGCTCTTCTGAGCGACGCCCGGGGTGTCGCGCCCACAGGTCGGGCCGCCTGCCGACGCGCCTGTCGATAGGCTGGGCGCCGTGACGCCCCCCGATCCCGGCCGCGCCGGCGACGAGCCCGCGACCGACACCTCCGCGCACCAGGACGTGAGCGCGAAGCCCCGGCGGGACGCGCGTGGCAGCCGGGTGCGCCAGCGCGTCGCCGTGATCATCCCCGCCAAGGACGAGGCGCGGCGGATCGCCGCGACCGTCCGCTCCGCGAAGGCGATCCCGCACGTCGACCTCGTGCTCGTCGTCGACGACGGGTCCGAGGACAACACGCAGCACGTGGCGCGCGAGGCCGGGGCGGTCGTCGTGCGCCACTCGCACAACCGGGGCAAGGCCGCCGCGATGGAGACCGGCGCCGCGGTCGTCGCGATGCGCGACGCGCCGGACCGGCCCGCGCGCGTGCTGCTGTTCATCGACGGGGACCTCGCCGAGACCGCGGTGAACACCGCGCCGCTGGTCCCGCCGGTGCTCGAGGGCCACGCCGACCTCGCGATCGCGAACCTCCCGCCGCAGCCCGGCGCGGGCGGCCGCGGGCTCGTCGTCGGTGCCGCGCGGCGCGCGATCGCGTCGCTCACCGGCTGGACGCCGAACCAGCCGCTGTCCGGGATGCGCTGCCTCACGCGTGAGGCGTTCGAGGCCGCGACGCCGCTGGCGCACGGCTGGGGCGTCGAGACCGGCATGACGATCGACCTGCTGCGGCAGGGCTTCCGCGTGGTCGAGGTGCCGTGCGACCTGCGGCACCGCCCGTCCGGCGGCGACCTGCGCGGCCAGCTGCACCGGGCGGCGCAGTACCGGGACGTGCAGCTCGCGGTGAACGCGCGCCGGGTGCGTGCGGCGGCGGACCGGGTGCGGGGCGCGGTCGCGTCCCAGCCCCCGACGCACCGCTGAGCGGCCCCTACGCTGGACCGGTGCCCGCCCTGACCCTGCCCGCGCCGCGTCGGGCGGCGCGACCCCGCGCCCGGGCCTGGGCGCGCGGGCTCGTCGCGCTCGCCGTCGGGCTGGGCGTCGGGCTGGGTGTCGGGGTCGCCGCGCCCGCCGCCGCGGACGAGCCGCTGCGCCCGCCCGAGCCGGTCGTGCTCGTCGGCGTCGGCGGGCTGCACTGGGACGACGTGGACCGCTCGGGCACGCCCACGCTGTGGCGCATGGTCGACGAGGGGTCGGTCGGCTCCATCTCCGTGCACACGTCGTCGGCGCAGATGTGCCGCCTCGGCGGGTGGCTCACCGTCTCCGCGGGCCGTCGCGTGCCGCCCGTGACGACGTCCGGCGCGGGCACCGACCCCGCGGACGACGCCGACGAGGCGCTCGACGACTGCCCGGCCATGCCGGGGGTCAGCGCGAGCGACACCGTCCCCGGTCCGGCGGTCGTGCCGTCGTGGGCGTCGCTCGTCGACCCGCCGTCCGACGAGGTGCCCGCCGGGTCGTACGGCACGCCGGGGACCGTCGCGGGGCTCGTCGCGACCACGGGCGTGTGCACCACCGCGCTCGGGCCCGGGGCGGCGATCGCGCTCGCGGACACCGACGGGCGCCTCGACCGGTACGCGCTGCGGCTCGGCGACGTCCCGGACGACGAGCTCGCGGCCTGCCCGGTCACGGTCGTCGACGGCGGCGAGCTGCCCGCCGACCGCACCGAGCGCCGCGACGCGCTGAACCTGCTGGACGACGAGCTGCGCCGGCTGACCCAGGTCGTCGCGACCGGCACGCGCGTCGTCGTCGCGGGCACGTCCGACGGGCCGGCGGGCGAGACCGGTCTCCAGGCGGTCGTGCAGTGGCGGGCGGGCTCGCGCGACGCGGGGTGGCTGACGTCGGAGTCGACGCGCCGGACGGGGATCGTCACGCTCACGGACCTGTCGGCGACGCTCGTCGACGCGGCCGGCGCCGACACCGCCGAGCTCGACGGCGCGCCGCTGCAGGTCGGTGCGGAGCGCCGCACGACCGCCGAGCGGACCGTCGAGAACCGCCGCTACCTGACCGAGATGACGACGATCGCGCCGCACCTCATGCCGCTGCTGCTCACGGTCGTGGGCGTCGCGGCGGGGCTCGCGCTCGGCGCGGTCGCGCTGCTGCGACGCCGCGGCCGGCGGCCCGCCCCCGCGCTGCGCCGCGTGACGCTCGCGGTGCTGCTGCTCGGGGTGTGCACGCCCGTGGGCGCGCTCGTCGCGGCGCTGTCGCGCTGGTGGGGCTCGCCCGCGCCGATGTTCGCGGCCGCCACGTGGTGGGGCGTCGCGACGACCGGCGCCGCGCTCGTCGTGTGGCTCGTCGCGCGGTTCCTGCCGGCGAGCCGGTGGCGCCTGGCGACCGCGGCGGCCGGCGTCACGTGGGTCGTCGTCACCGTCGACGGGCTCACCGGCACGGTGCTGCAGCAGGGCTCGGTGCTCGGCATCTCCACGCTCGGCGCGCGGTACTACGGCTTCGGCAACACGACGTTCGGCGTGTACGCCGCCTCCGCCCTCGTGCTCGCGGCGGGCCTCGCCGCCTACGCGGTCGACCGCGGGCGGCGGGACGTCGCGGTGCTCGTCGCCGCGACCGTCGGCGGGGTGTCCGTCGTCGTCGACGGCTGGCCGGCGTTCGGTGCGGACTTCGGCGGGGTGCTCGCGCTCGTGCCCGCGTTCGCGGTGCTCGTCGTCGCCGTGGGCGGCGGCCGGTTCGGTGCACGGCGCGCGCTGCTGTACGTGGTCGGCGCGATCGGCGTCGTCGTGCTCGTGTCCGTCGTCGACTGGGCGCGGCCCGGGCGCGGCTCGCACCTCGGGCAGTTCGTGCAGCGCGTGCTCGACGGCGACGCCGCCGGGGTCGTCGCGGGCAAGGCCGCGGGCGCGTGGGCGACCGTCACCTCGCCCGTCGGGCTCGTCGCGACCGTCGTGTGCGTCGCCGCGTGCGCCGTGCTCGTCGGCCCCGACCGTTGGCGCCCGGCGACGCTGCGCCGCCTGTACCGGACCTGGCCCGGGCTGAGCCGTCTGCTGCTCGCGGTCGTCGTGCTCGCCGTCCTCGGCAGCCTGCTCAACGACTCCGGCGTCGTCGTCGCGTCGACCGTCCTCACGCTCGCGGGCGGGCTGCTGCTCGCGTCGCTCGCGCACCACCGCTGGGCGCGCCTGCCCGACGAGCCCGCGCCGCTGCGCGCCCCGCTGCGCCGCATGCCCGCGGTGCTGGTCGCGACCGGCGGCGGCATGCTCGCCGCACTCCTGCTCGCGACCGTCGTCGCGCCGCTGCCCGCGGCCGTCGCGGGCGACGTCACCGCCGGCGGTGGCGGCTCCGCGACGCCGACCGACGGCCCGGTCGTGCTCGTCGGCGTCACCGGCGTCGACTGGTCCGACGTGGACCGCACCGTCACGCCCACGCTGTGGGGGCTGCTGCGCGACGGCGCGCCCGCGGGCGGCGTCACCGCCGGGGCGTCCGGACGCAACGGGTGGTGCGAGTCCGGCGGCTGGCTCTCGCTGTCGTCCGGGCGTGCGCCGATCGCGGGCGCCTGGTCGCAGGGCCGCTGGTCGTGCGCGCCGTGGGGCGTGACCTCGACGTCCGCCGGCGGTGCGACGATCCAGCGCTGGGCGGACCTCGTCGCGCTGCAGTCCCGCTCGGAGTTCCGCCCGCGCCTCGGCGCGCTCGGCGAGGGGCTCGCGCAGGCCGGGACGTGCGCGACCGCGATCGGTCCCGGCGCGGCCCTCGCGCTCGCCGAGCCCGACGGGCGCGTCGCGCGCTACCGGTCGCTGGGCGACGCGCTCGACCGCCCCGCCGAGGCGTTCTCGTGCCGCACCACCGTGGTCGACGCGGGCTCCGCCGCCGTCGACCCGGTGCTCGTCGACGTGCTCGGCCCGGACGCCGCGACCGACGCGCTCACCCGCGTCGACCGGGCCGTGGGGCGGGTGCTGCGCGCCGCGCCCGACGACGCGACCGTGCTCGTCGTCGGCACCGGCCTGGGGGAGCGCGGGCGGCCCGCGCTCGGCATCGGCGTCGGCGACGCCGGGACCGGCTCCGGGTACCTCGGCTCCGCGTCCACCCGCTGGGTCGGGGTGTTCCGCCTGCTCGACGTGCCCGTCGCGCTGCTGTCGCACGCGGGCGCCCCCGTGTCCGACGACTTCGCGGGCTCGCCCGTGCGCGTCGGCGAGGACCGCCCCGCCGCGGTCGCGACCACCGTGCGCCAGCTCGCGGACCTCACGACCCGCGACCAGGTGCTGCGCGGCACGTCCACGCCGGTCACCACGCCGCCGCTGGTCCTCGCGCTGCTCGTCGTGACCGCCGCGGCGGTGCTCGGACCGCGCCTCGCGCGCCGCCGCCCCGCGCTCGCGGACCGCCTGCGCCGCGCCGCGGACGCGCTGCTGCTCGTGCTCGCCGCACTGCCGGTCGGGCTGTTCCTCATGACCACGACGTCGTGGTGGCGGTACGCCGACCCCGAGGGCACCATGTGGCTCGCGTGCGGGGGAGCGACCGCCGTGGTCGCGGGCCTGGCCGCGCTCGCGCCGCGCCGGCCGCTGACGCTCGGCCCCGGGATCGTCGCGGGCGTCACGTTCGCCGTGCTCACGCTCGACGCGGTGCTCGGCACACCGCTGCACCGCGGCAGCCCGCAGGGGCCCGCGGTCACGCTCGGCGGGCGGTTCTACGGGTTCGGCAACCCCACCTACTCGTTCTACGTGGTCGCCGCGCTCGTCACCGCCGCGGTCTGCGGGCACGCGCTCGTGCGCCGTGGGCGCCGTCTGCTCGGCACGCTCGTCGCCGCCGCGGTCTGCGGCGTCGCGCTCGTCGTCGACCTGTGGCCCGCGCTCGGCGCGGACGTCGGCGGCGGGCTCGTGCTCGTCCCGGCCGGGCTCGTCGTCGTGCTCGGCGTCGCGGGCGTGCGCGTCACCTGGCTGCGCCTGCTCGTCGCCGGGGCCGCGGGCGTGCTCGTCGTGGGCGGCATCGCGGTGCTCGACTGGATGCGGCCCGCGGCCGAGCGCACGCACCTCGGGGTGTTCGTGCAGCGCGTCGTCGACGGGTCCGCGTGGGAGACCGTCGCGCGCAAGCTCGGTTACGCGACCGCGACCGTGACCAGCGGGTGGGTCGCGGTGCTCACGCTCGCGCTCGTCGTCGCCGCGGTCGTCGTGCTGTGGCCGCGCTCGCGCGTGCGGGTGCCCGCGTGGGACCTGCTCGAGCGTCGCTGGCCGCCCGCGCGGCCCGTCGTCGTCGGCCTGCTCGTCGCGGGCGTCGCCGGCGGCCTCGTGAACGACTACGGCGTGCGGATCGCGACCGTCATGCTCGTCGCCGCCGTGCCGCTCCTCGGGACGCTCGGCCTGCGCGCGGCCGCCCCTGGCTACCCTGCGAGCGAGGACACCACCCCCCGACCGGAGGGCGACCATGCCCCAGCCTGACGCCCTGCGCTACGCCTACCTCGGCCCCGACGGCACGTTCACCGAGGCCGCGCTGCGCCAGGTCGTGTCGCCCGACGAGGCCGTCTACCTGCCGCAGCACGACGTGGTCTCCGCGATCGAGGCCGTCCGGGAGGGCCGCGCCGACCGCGCCGTCGTCGCGATCGAGTCCACCGTCGAGGGCGGCGTCACCGCGACGCTCGACTCCCTCGCCACCGGCAGCCCGCTGGTGATCCTGCGCGAGATGCTCGTGCCGGTGCAGTTCACGCTCGTCGCCGCGCCCGGCGTCGCGCTGTCCGACGTGAGGCGGATCTCCGCGCACCCGCACGCCTGGGTGCAGTGCCGCCGCTGGCTGTCGCGGCACCTGCCCGACGTGGTGCACGTCCCCGCGACGTCCAACACCGCCCCCGCTGCGCTCATCGCGCAGTCCGCCGCCACCCCCGGCGCCCCGGACCTGGGCTTCGACGCCGCGCTCGTCCCGCCGCGCGCGGTCGACACCTACCGGCTCGTGCCGCTCGCGACCGACGTGGCCGACAACGTCGACGCGGTGACCCGGTTCGTGCTCGTCGGCCCACCCGGCGAGGTGCCCGCCCCCACCGGCGCGGACAAGACCACGCTCGTCGTGCACCTGCCCGACAACGAGGCCGGTGCGCTGCTCGCGATGCTCGAGCAGTTCGCCACGCGCGGCGTGAACCTGTCCCGCATCGAGTCGCGGCCCATCGGGGACGCGCTCGGGCGGTACTCGTTCTCCATCGACGCCGAGGGGCACGTCACCGACGAGCGCGTCGGCGAGGCCCTCATGGGCCTGCACCGGCGCTGCCCGTACGTGCGGTTCCTCGGCTCGTACCCGCGTGCGGACGCGGTCGAGCCGACCGTGCACCAGGGCACGAGCGACGACGACTTCCGCGGCGCGCGCGAGTGGCTCGAGCGGATCCGCGGCGGCGCGACGACCTGAGCCGCGCTCATCGGGCGGCCGGTCGGCCGGGCGACGTCGTGCTCGGCGCGCCGGTCAGGTCGCGAGGCCGCGGCGCACGGCCTCGGCCGACAGCGCGTGCCCCAGGTCCGTGATGAGCGCGCGCACCGTGTCGCGGACCGTCCCCGGCTCCTGCGTGCGCAGGGCCGCGACGAACGCGTCCGTGCGCTCACGCACCACGGCCGCGTCCGGGTAGCCGGGCACCAGGCCGAGCAGCCGGTCGACGTGCGGGCGCATCGCGACGACCGTGCGGGACAGCACCCGGTTCCCCGCGCGCTCGAGCAGCACGTCGAACGCCGCGTCCAGCTCGACGGCCCGGGCCACGCCCTCGCCGGCCTCGTGCGCGGCGACCGCCTGCTGCACGTGCGCCTCGACGAGCGCGAGGTCCGCGGGCCCCAGCCGGTCCGCCGCGCGGCCCGCGGCCTGCGCCGAGAGGGTCGCGACCACGTCGAGCACGTCGTGCAGGTGGTCCGGGGCGAGCGGCGCGACGCGCGTGCCGCGGTTCGGCTGGTACGTCAGCAGGTCCTGGTCGCCGAGCCGGCGCAGCGCGTCGCGCACGGGTGTGCGGGACACCGACAGCCACGCGCCGATCTCCTCCTCGCGCACCACCTCGCCGGGCGCGAGCTCGCCGCTCACCACGACGGCGAGCAGCCGCTCGTAGACGACGTCCGCCAGCAGCAGGCGTCCTGGTTCGACCGCCGTGGTCTGCGTGGGGATGGGCACGGCTGGCTCCGGTCGTCGCGCGGATGAGTCCCGTCCACCGTATGCACGTGGACGGGCGCACCCACGGGACCCTCGTCCCTTCCCGGGTGCCCGCGGGCCGGGTCGCGGGGGTCAGACGCCCGCGGGCCGGACGCCCGCGGCGACGCGCACGACGAGCGCGCCCGGGTCCAGCCGCGCGGACACGTCGGTCACGCGCCCGACGACCTCGCCGTCCACCTGCGCGTACTCCCCGCCCGACACCGCGACCCGCACCGCCCGGCCCCGGGTGTGGTCGATGCGCCCGATGCCGCGGGGCAGGCCCTTGACGCCCACGCCCTGCAGCACCACCTCGCCGAACAGCTGCGCCCAGCCCGCGACCCCGCCCCGGGTGTCGATCGCGGCCACGTCGAGCCAGCCGTCGTCCACCACGGCGTCCGGCAGCAGCGTGATCCCGCCCGGCAGGCGCCCGCAGTTGCCGATGAGCAGGCTGCGCAGCCGCGCGCTCGTCGCGGGCCGGTCGTCGATGCGCACGTGCACCCGGGTCCGGCGGCCGTGCAGGTGCTTGATGCCCGCGACGAAGTACGCGATCCAGCCCATGCGGGCCTTGAGCTGGTCGTCGGCGTCCGCGACCATCGCCGCGTCGAAGCCCAGGCCCGCGATGACGAGGAACAGGTGCTCGTCGCCCTCACGGGCCTGCACGGCGTCCCCGTCCTGGCGCGCCACGCCCTCGACCCGCAGCCACCCGACGTCGATGGTCCGGTCCTGCCCGGTGACGACCGCCTCGAGCGCGCTGATGGGGTTGCCGACGGGGATGTCGAGGTTGCGGGCCAGGAGGTTGCCCGTGCCGAGCGGCACGAGGCCCATGGGCACGCCCGTGTCGACGAGCGCCGCGGCGACCGCGCGCACCGTCCCGTCGCCGCCGATCGCGACGACGACGTCCGCGCCGCGCTCCACGGCGAGCCGCGCCTGGCCCGTGCCCGGGTCCTCGACCGTCGTCTCGAGCCACAGGGGCGTGGGGAGCCCCTGCTCGGCGGCGGCGACCTCGATGGCCTCGCGCAGCGCCGGCACGTCGGGCTTCGTGGGGTTCGCGACGAACGCGAGCTGCTGGCCGTGCTCGCGCACGTGGCGTGTGAGCGCGCGCGCCCGGGGGCTGGTCGCGGGGTTCTCGGCGTCGAGCCGCCGCAGCAGGTCGCGCTGGCGCACGGCGACGACCGCGGCGACGACGAGGGCGACGACCGCGAGCACCCCGGCGGCGAGCGCAGCCCACGCCTCCCATCTCACATGCGCAACCTACCCACCCCGAGGACCCCCGGCGCGGGGAACACCACCCCTCTTCCCCCCCTACCCCTCCTTCCCCCCCCCCCCCCCCCCCCCCCACCCCCCCCCCCCCCCCCCCCCCCCCCCC
>Ga0182792_1001499_pt1 | contig 18754 bp, 14 predicted proteins | sample Passage237B_FD_130497 | JGI IMG/M metagenome (GOLD analysis project Ga0182792, IMG submission 130497) | Cellulose adapted compost microbial communities from Newby Island Compost Facility, Milpitas, CA, USA - Passage2 37B (version 2) (version 2) ...
CAAAATATTATCAATGGGGTAATAATTGTCAGGCGTGGACTTTTATACAATCTGAAAACGTTATTGTCAAAGAAGAATTAATGCCACCACATACGGAGGAACAGCTTCATTTTCATAATGAAACAGAGCAATTTTTCTATATCCTTGAAGGTAAGGCCACATTCTTATTAGAGAATGGAAAAGTTTCTTTATTAAAAAACGAAGGGATTAAAATTTCCGCTAAGCAAATACACAAAATTGGAAATGAAACTTCTGAAGACTTGCGGTTTTTAGTGATGTCTTTTCCCGGGAATGTAAACGATAGAGTAAATTCGAGTACTCAATAATCTATTCGTATTATACCTCTTATTGAGCATATATATATGCCACCCTTTTTATCAGATGTACACAATTTCAAAAAGTTGGACTGGTTTTGATGAAAAAATACTGCAATGAAAATCTTTTTCAATTAGAAGAAAAATTAAAGGAATTATCACTTGAGATAGACGAACCAATCTTTTTATCCGAAATAGCAATCAAAACAACTCTCGATTGCTTAACAGAGTTGAAGAAATTCATTTTAGAAAGAAGATTTAAAAATGATGAAGAAGAAATATATTTTTTTAAATGCCTAAAGCCTCAAATACTTTCTAAACTTATCTACTATAATGCCATATTCAAAATTGAGACAAAAAAACCATTTGGATGCGAGAAAACTCTCAGGAAATACCTGCATAAAGAGTTGGAGAAGCTAAAGCGATTCTTTGACAATAACCTGGAATTTTATAAATATTACAGGACAAACAGTACCTATTTAGACCATAAATATTTTGTTCGGGGCAAACACGACATTAAATTAAGCTTGGACACTTTTTATTTTGAAGCTGACCACAGCTTCTCCACCTCGCACGATTATAAGGTTGCCAAGATTATTGCCAACGATTTGATACAGGTATATCTTGAAGGCCAGCTTTATAAAGTACCCCACCAAAACAAATCAGTAACACCAAGTGTAAATTGGACAGGGAGCAAAACGGCTCTAACCGAACTGATTTACGCCCTGTATTCGCAAGGTGTATTTGACAACGGGAGTGCAGACATCAAACTTATCGCCAGAACATTTGAAATAGCCTTTAATATTGATTTGGGAGATTTTTACCATACATTTATGGAATTGAAATTGCGAAAAATAAACCGTACCAAATTCATTGACAGTTTGCGTGATGCACTAATCAGGAAAATGGACGAACAGGATGAGCAATAACTATTGTGATTACAATATACCGCGTGGAAGATGAACACCTTTCGTCCGTACAATGCTCTCTGAAATCTGCGGAGCTTCTTTCGGTTTTTCCACTTGTTCCGCAGGTTCTTCCTTGGTTTCGGGCGTAATAGATAGCTGTATCTTCCGCTCCACAGCCGCCAGTTCCGTTTTAAGTTCGCTCAACCGGTTTTCCTTGCTCCACGTACCGTTAAGCACTTCCTGAAGAACGGGTACGTCCTTTTGAATTTCGGTTATTTTCTTTTGCTCCTGTTCGATATAGCCCGGTAGCTTTTCCAATGCGTTAAGGAAATTCATTGATGCCAATTTCTCATCTTTGGCAATGATGCCGTTATTATAGGTGTATTTGATATTTCCCTCGCCCTGTATCAGAAAACGGTTGACACGGATATCCACACCGTCTTTTTGCGACATTTCCGTTTTTACCAAAAGCTGAAAACCGTAAAGGCTGCCGATTTCCTCATAATCTCCTCCTGTACGGGATCTGTCCGCAAGCTGGTTGAGCTTTGCACCGATTTGTTTGATGTCCGGATTGGGCGATAAGCCGTCCAACTGAACAGGATTGGCAACACTGCCGTCCGCATGTTTTTGGATACGTCCTTGCAGGTTGTTCCAATCAAGACTCATCCGGTCAAAGCGGGATTGAGCCTTTTCCAGTTCAGCCGTATAGTCTTCCAATTTGTATCTGGCATTAGATTTTGAACGGTTGAACGATTGTCTTTCGCTTTCCAATCCGGCAATCTGTTTCTCTATCTTGGCTTTGTCCAACAGGTCTGTATTGCCCATAAGGATAGCCACATATTCAGAAAAGTTCATCCCTGATTTTTCGTCCATACTGCCCTCGTCAATCGTTCGTTTGCCGAGATTGTTGGATTTCAGTTGGTCGATAAATAGCTGTTTGTTGTACAGCAGGTTGAACTTGTAACTGTCCAACGACTTTTCTACGGCATAGATAATTATGTCCACTTTGTTGTTGTTAAAATGTTTAGCGATTTCATTGCCTTTTCTTATAGCCCGACCGTCCCGTTGGGCAAGGTCTGACGGTCGCCAGGGCGTATCCAGATGATGTACAGCAACGGCTCTTTTTTGTGCGTTGACACCTGTTCCTAACATACTTGTAGAGCCGAACAACACACGGATGGTACCATCGTTCGTTCCCTTAATCAATGCCTTCCGTTGCTTGTCGTTCTTTGCTTCCTGTATAAATCGGATTTCGTGTGCAGGTATGCCGTGATCTTCTACGAGCTTGCGTTTGATTTCGGAATAAACATTCCATTCGTTGGGTTTATATGTACCTAAATCCGAGAACACGAATTGCGTGCCTTTCTGTGCATTGAACTTATGGTAATACTTGGCAATATTCTTTGCACAATGCGAAGCCTTGTTCTCGGGATGGTCTTCGTAATGTGGGCTTACCATTCGCATATCCAATGACATCTTACGGGCGTAATCTGTAGCAATAAGCATTTTTGCTTTTTCTTCCGATTGTGATAAAGGTGCTCTTCCTAATAATTCGCCTTTGCCTTTTTCGGCAAACCTCATCAGCTTTTGGATAAACTCTTCCTGGTCTGGCGTAGGCGGTATGTTATAAAATATCTCGTTCTTTTCGGGGCGGTCGATGCCGATCATTTCGGCAGTACGGTAATCCGTGATTTCCGAATAGAATTGAGCCAGTTCCGGTACTTTGATGAAATAGCGGAAACGCTCTTTTGCCACGATATTGTTAGCCACCGAAAACTCATAATCGGTTGTTTTCTTTGCGTAGATTGCCGCCCAAGCGTCAAAAGAATTGATGCCTTGTTTTGCCAATGCCCGTGGTCGCAGGTATTTAAAAAGCAGGTATAATTCGGTAAGCGAATTACTGATCGTTGTACCCGAAAGAAACGTTGCTCCCATATCCGCTTGGGTACGCTCCTGTATGGTACGGATAGCAAAAAGCAGGTTCATTGCCTTTTGGCTTCCCTGTTGATTGCCTAATCCTGCCACCCTCGAATGCCTTGTATTGAACATCAGGTTCTTGAACTGGTGGCTTTCGTCTACCAACAGATGGTCTATGCCCATCATCTTGAAATCCACAATGTCGTCTTTGCGGTTTTCAATATCGTGTTGCAGGGTTTTTAGCTTGACTTTGAGGTTTTCCTTTTGTTTTTCAGCTCCCTTTAGCATCCATTGCGTGATGTCATCGCCCTGACTTCGCATAACATCCAGGTTTTCCTCTACGCTGTCTAGTTCGATTTGCAAAATTCCCTTTTGTATTTCGGGCGATTGGGGAATCATTCCGAACTGGTCGTGTGTGAGTATCACACAATCCCACTCGTTATTTTTAATATCTCCGAAAATTCTTAATCTCTTTTCGGGTGTAAAATCATCAATGCCAGGGTATAGAATTTTGGCATGGGGATAAGCGGTACGGTAGGCTTCGGCTATTTCCGGAATATTGGCTTTCAACCCGATAATCATTGGTTTGTGGGCTAACCCCAAACGCTTCATTTCCTGTGCACCCGTACACATGATCAACGTCTTTCCTGCACCTACTTCGTGGTCGCAGATAGCACCGTTGTTCAGCTTTATCATCCATACCGCATCCTTTTGGCTCGAATACAGGTCGTCGATACCTAATCCCTTACGATCCAATCCGGGAAACTCCTGATGTGAGCCGTCATAGTCCGGTCGTACAAAGCAGTTAAAAGTGTCGTTGTATTGGTCGGTCAGCCGTGTTTTGAACTCATCGTTTTGGGCGTGAAGCCAATCGGTAAAGGCGGTACGGATTTCGTCAATTTTGGTATTCGCCATTTGTATGGCTTCCATATCCCGCACCTTCACATCTTTGCCATCAACCTCTACTGTTTTTGAAATATCGGGTGCGGTATTGACAAGGGCGTGTTTGAGCAGGGCAATCCCGTCATACGTCCGGCTTTGGGCTTTGACCGCATATTTATCCCAGATGTGTACGTTCTTCTGCTTGCAGGTTACGGAAAAGTCATCGGCACTATCGGAGTAATGTACACGGACTTCTGTATCGAACAGGTGCGAGGCAAAGCGGGCATAAATGCCTGTGGGTATCCAGCGTTCGCCGAGATTAAAATCGAGTTCCTCGTATTCGATACGTCTTGGTCGGGCTTCCTCTAATACGGTAAGGCTTTGTTTGGCTTCTTCATCTTCGGGGTTGTTTTCGAGGTAGCTTCGTACTTCTTTGGCTCTCTCCACGACGTTACCCGAAACCCAGCGTTCGGATATTTCGTATTCCTTCAGGAGTGGATTGTAAAAAATACGCCCATGCAGGGCTTCTTTCAAGGTATCGGCAGGCATACCGCTGATTTCGGACATATAGTCCAAATCCACGCTTCCGTATTTGTTCAGCGATGCCGCCAACGCTTCTTCGGGATTGTCGGTTGCTATGGTTGTGGTAGAGAAACTTACGGGGCGGTTGAATATATCCGCCTTATGGATGACACCGCCAACATTACGCTCCAGATAGGGCATTTCCTTACCTGCACTATCCGTCTTTATGAGCTTGATATTGTCGGCACTGTTGAGGTTTCCGTACTTTTTGACAAAGGCATCGTACAAGCGGTTAAGGGTTTCCCGTTCCTCTCTGTGTTCCGTGTGCAGTTCCGCTTCTTTGTTGTAAAGCTGTTGGTAAATATCACGCACCCCGATATACGCTTCGGCTCTTGCTTTTTGCAAGGACGGCAATTGCAAAGGGTGGAAAACAGCCGTACCGTCTGCGGTATTTACGTCTTGCAGATGACCGACCCAGCCGTTATCCTCTACAAGGCAATCATTTCGGTGGAACGGTTGCACTTCACCACTGTACGGAGCAGGCTCAGGAATGGTGTTGTTGGCAACGATGGGAACGACCGGTGTATCCACCCGGCTATTTCCGTTTGCCTGTGAAAACAGGTCGCCGATGACTTCCAGTTTTTTGCCGTTGGATGATGTACTTCCATTGGCTGCATTAGTCGTAACTGGGGCGGGTAAAGGTTGCTGCATCGCATCACCGAACAGGTCGGTTTGACTACCTGTTTCACGATTGTATTTCTTAGCATTTTGTCTTTTGGTTTGTATTCTTTTTTGGGGTGGAGCAGATACCATTACTGGCTCGCCCGCATTTTCAAACAGGTCGAAAATGCTCAACTGTTTTAGTTCCTGCGGGCTTTCCTGATGTATAACCGGAGTTGGTACAGGTTTTGGCTGAACTATAACAGGTTCGATCACCGGAGGCGTTACCTTTGGCTCAACCGGAATTTGGATAACAGGCTCATCGTTCCGTTCGCCCTTGTATAAATCCAAATTCAGGTACTTCCCAAAATCTTCGGAAAGCATTTGCTTCAAATCTTTGGCAATCCCCTCTACACCATCTTTATGAGTATAGATGATGGCAGGCTTTCCGTACGGGTCGGTATCTATTTTACGGTCGGTATGGATTACCCTTGTACCATTGCGGAAGAAAGCATTGCTTGGCGTATCGAATTTGGTCTGTTTGCTTAGGCAAAACAGTTCTTCCGTTTCGGTCAGACTTTGTTTTTCTGTATTTTTTTGCAGGATAATCAGGTCGCTTCCGACCTCCGTACCTGCAAATTCCGTAAACAGGTTGTTGGGCAGTCGGACAACCGAAACTAAGTTATTGTTTTCCATCAACGCCCTGCGAATCGGTTCGTTTTTCGGGCTGTTTAAAATCCCCTGTGAAGTAATGAAAACCTGCAAACCGCCCTCACGGAGCATATTGTTCCCTTTCAGAAAGAAATAATTATGAATGCTTCGGGAAGCCTGTACTTTTGCATTGTCCTTGCTTCTGGAAAAGGACAAATCGAACACCGAAGTATCACCAAACGGAATGTTGCTTGCAACTACATCATAGCTGTTTTGTTCCTTTTCGGGAATTTCCTCAAAACCGCTTATGCGAATAGTGCTTTCGGGATAAAGGTGTTTTAGTATTTTGCCTGTCAGCAAATCCTTTTCATAAGCAGTAACTTTGGGTTGGTGGTTTTCAGAAAAGGATTGGATGAATGAGCCGATACCTGCGGAGGGTTCGAGGAACTTGTCAATCTTTACACCGCTTTCACGCAAGGCGGTTGAAATGGCATCAATGACCTGTGGCGGGGTATAGAAAGCCGTCAGTATAGAGCTTTTCATACCATCCACATATCGGCGGTATTGCTTGTCGTCTTCGGAATTTTCTTTGAGCAGTTGGTGGAGTTCCTGCGTAATCGGGAATAGATCGTGGTCATTTTTCCGCCAGTGGTTGATGTCTATATCTTCGGCTATGGGGTTCAGGACGAATTTAAGACCGCCAAATCCGCTGTATTGCATCATTGACAGTCTTTCGCCTACGGTGGCTTGCCGGTTCTCCTTATCAAGTGTAAAAGCAATTCGCAGGGCATCAATGTTCTGTTGGAGATGTTGCTTTTTACTGAAGCCCATTTTCCTCAATCCATATTGCGATGGCTCCGGTTATTTCGGTGTAGAGCAGGTCAAACTCATAACCGTATGCGAAATCATCGGTTAGTTCATATCGGTCAAAAACAGGATCGCAGACGGGGAGCATTTTAAGGGCGAACGGCCGCAGTTCCTCGTCTGCCATCAGGGTGTCAAACTCATTGCACACCACTTGGAAAACCGTATCAAACTTGGAGAAGTGCAAACCCTCAAAGAGTATGTAATTGGCTATCTCGTTACATTGCTCAATGGGGTTTCCCGAACGGAAAGCACCCTCATAGGCATTGGCGGCCCATGATGAACGCTGGTCAATGAATTTTTGGTCGTGTGCCTTTTCGGGGAAGCTACTGTTTACTAATTCCTGCAATCGCAATCTGAAATACGATAGGTCTTTCTGCTGTGTACTCATACTATAATTTTGTTTAGATTTTACTGAAAGCCTAAAATTATAGCGGTAGATGAGTGCATTTGAAAATGTGGCAGGATTTGGCGTTGAGAGGCAGGATTTGGCGTATTAAATCAAAATACAAGAGGAATTAATTGTATTTTTGAACTTAACAAAACCTACAATTAAATAGTGGCTATAAAATAATGAATGAATTAGAACCCCTAAAAAGTATTTTTAAAGACAGAATATTTAAAATACCGGATTATCAACGTGGTTATGCCTGGACAACACGACAGTTAAAAGATTTTTGGGAGGATTTGGTTAATCTTCCTGTTGACAGATTTCATTATACAGGGCTGTTATCTTTAAAAAAGGTGGATAGAAATATCTGGGCTAATTGGAACGACGAACGATGGTTGATTGAAGACAGAGGTTTTAAACCCTTTCATATTGTCGATGGGCAGCAGCGATTGACAACATTTGTAATTTTCATACAAGCAATTTCGGAACAACTAAGAGCCATACCTGAAAATAAGGATAAAAAAGATGAAGAAATATATCTTGGTTCTTTTAGCTTAAAGGCTATTAAGGAAGAATATTTGGTAATAGAAAAACCACCCCAATTTATCATCACAACATATAAATTTGGATACGAGGTTGATAATCCAAGTTTTAAATACTTACGCCATAAGGTTTTCTTAGAGCCTGATAGCGGAACAGTTCAGGAAACTTTTTATACCCTTAATCTTGAAAACGCTAAACGATTTTTCAAGGAAAATCTACAAAACTATTATGATAAATACGGGTTGAGCGAAATAGAAGCATTATTTAAGAAAGTTACTCAAAATCTGATGTTCAACGTCTATGAAATAAGCGATGATTTTGACGTTTTCGTTGCATTTGAAACAATGAATAATCGTGGTAAGAAGCTTTCAAATTTAGAGCTTCTAAAAAATAGGCTGATTTATTTAACCACTTTATACGATGAAAAAGAGCTAAAGAATGATGAACGAAATTCCCTGCGTGAAAAAATTAATGATGCTTGGAAAGAAGTCTATTATCAACTGGGAAGAAATAAGCAAAATCCGCTTAATGATGATGATTTTTTAGTTGCTCATTGGATAATGTATTTTCAATATACAAGAGAAAAAGGCGATGACTATATTAGGTTTCTATTAGAACAGAAGTTTACACCACAAAATATCTATGCAAAAACAGAAGTGAAACTAAGTTCTTTGCAAGAATTTGAAGAAGTTCGCGAAGACGAAGATACCGACCAAGAGGAAGTCGAGGTAAATGGAGATGAAGAAATAACAGTTTTGCGTTCTCAACTTTCTCCGAAAGAGATTGAGGATTATGTGAACAGCTTAAAAGCTGCTGCCGTTCATTGGTATAATACGCACAATCCTATAAACAATCCAGACTTAACCGAACAGGAAAGTCTTTGGATAGACCGTTTGAACAGAATTGGTATAATCTATTTCCGTCCACTCGTAACGGTATCCTATTTAAGCAAAGGTGTCAATTCAGACAAGAGAGTTCAGCTATTCAGCTCAATCGAACGCTTTATATTCATTACATTTAGGCTTAGCCGGGCATTTTCAACATATAGAAATAGTGAATTTTACCGTGCTGCACGGCAACTGAGAAACGGAGAATTGACGATTGACAATATCGTTCAACGATTGAATGATAGAATGAACTATTGTTTTTATACTCCTGAAAATTCTAAAGAAACCTACTTTGACTACACATATTTTCAAAAATTTATTGATAAGAAATTTAAAAGCGGAGGAGGTTTTTATTACTGGAACGGGCTTCGATATTTCTTGTATGAATATGAAATGGAAAAAGTTAGACGAAGAGGAAGTCAAAAAATTGATTGGAGATTGTTTGTGAAAAGTGAAAAGGATAAAGTTTCCATTGAACATATTTATCCTCAAACACCAACACATAAAAACTGGAAAGACAGTTTTAAAAATTACAAAAAATTGCAATTGCCTTTTTTCCAAGGAACTTTAGGTAATCTTTTACCATTATCACAAAGTATAAATTCGAGTTTACAAAATGATTGCTTTGATGACAAGAAAAATGCAAAGTATAATGAAAAGAATGAAAAAATAAGACAAGGTTATTCTGACGGCTCTCACTCTGAAATCGAGGTCGCTGGATATGATACTTGGAACCCTGATACCATTCTTGAAAGAGGCAACAGGTTGTTGGAATTTATGGAAAAACGATGGGATTTGAAATTTGAGGATGAAACTGCCAAAGCGGAATTATTATTCCTTGATTTTATGCTTCCTGAAGAAGATAGTAATGAAGAAGAATAACTTAAAAATACTTTTTTAATGAACTATACAGAAAACATTGAACGTCTAAAAATACTACTTACAGGTGCATCCACCGATGTTACTATCACAAGTGAGAATGAAGCAGAATATAAAAGGCTGAAAAGTGAACTCAACCAATCTGCTAAGTTCAAAACTAACCAGCCAAAAGAATTTAAAATTTGCCTTACGCTTCAAGAATTTAGAAGAGAAATGCAAGCTAAAGGTGGATATGCAGAACGTAGAAAATATATTAATGAGCTATTTTATCCGCTAATTTCAGATGAAAACTCCTTGCTGGATAGTATAGAAGAAATACAGCAAAGTGTAAATTTTGGACATTTAAACCTTTTGCCCCAAGATATACAGCAGAAAGGACGAGAAATGTCGGAGGTTTATCTGTATTTATATTGTATCGAAAATTCTTTAAGAATATTTATCGAAGAAATTATGAAATCACAAACGATAAATATTCCAAAAAAAGTACAAGATACAATAGATAAGCTAAAGAGAAGTGAACAAGAAAGCAAATATTTACCATTAAGGGGCAATAGTGATTTGTTTTATTGTGATTTTATAGAATTGGGAAAAATCATTGTTGGTAATTGGAGTATTTTTGGACAGTATTTCCCTAAACAAAATGAACATTGGTTAAATGTAATGGTTGATGAATTGTACAAGATTAGGTGTTTAGTTGCTCACAATAGTTATGTAGGCAAAGATGAACGTGATGCACTAAAAGTTTATTATAAAAGCATTACTGCTCAATTGAAAATATAAAAGTATCTAAAGTCTAAAACAAAACCCTCTGGAAATTCGGAGGGTTTTGTTTTATGGAGTGTTCAGGATTTGAAGCATTCTACCAACCTCTATATCCATTCGTGAAAAGGCAAACCATTTCTTACCCAAGTCTTTGAGTGATGCTCCGATATGGTACAGTTCCGTACCGTCAATAATCAAAAATCGGTCGTGTGAATCGGAGAAAATCTTTACTTCGATATGCAAATATTGGCTGTTGTAACGTTGCAGGTCTAACCGTAACTGATTGCTGATACTTTTGGTATAGATTGTTGCGGTTACATTTGTATTACGTTTACCCAATAAGGTCAGTACGGTATCGTCCACGTAATTATCCAGCAGGATAATGGAACTTTCGGCATTTCTGATTATATCCGATACAAATGTATAAGCATCAAAGACCTGACCATTATAGAAAATGCCTTTGTCACTTTGGAGCTTGTCGCTTTCCAAAGCCTTAAAAATTTCCTCAATCTTTTGGTCGGCTTGCAATTGTTTCAGCTCAATTTTATCCAAACGATGAAACAAAGCCGCATTGCTGATAAGCATTTTCCGCATTTCTACAAACGCATCCATAATTTCAATGCTGACCTTTACAGCCACATCGGAGCGAAGCACTGCGGATAGCATCGCTATCCCTTGTTCGCCGAAAACGTAGGGCAGGTAACGTCTTCCGCCTCGCCCTACGTTTGAGGTTCCAATTTGGAACCTCAAAAATTCGGCTTCCTCATCGGTCAATTGAAAACAGAATTTCTCGGGAAACCGCTCTATATTCCGTTTTACCGCTTTGTTCAGTATTTTGGTTTCCACCTGATATAAGGCAGCGAGGTCGCTGTCAAGCATCACTTGTCTGCCACGTATGGTATAAATCAGATTTCTGATTTCTTGTGGAACAATAGTCGGCTTATTTTCCATTGCGTTTATTGCTTTTGTTTTTCTCAAACTCAAAGGAGGTTTTGCAGTCAGCATCCAACACAATGTAGGCATCGAATTTCTTTCCGGATTTGCTGGTCATTCCTTTGATGAGTGAAGTTTTACCCTTATTCACAAGATTTTCAATATCGGATACTCTAACTTGTACACCACACACATTGCGGAACTGTACCCAACTGCAAACTTCATCGGGGCATTTAACAATCTTATCACGGATAATCAAATGTTGGCTTTTGCATTTCGGGCAGGTAAGTTTTGACAGGTTCGTATTGGCAATGGAAGTCTGCAACAGTTCATCGGTAATAGATGAAGCATAAGTTTCCATTTCCTTTTGGAACGCACTCGCATCGCCTTCGTTATTTTCAATTTTTTGCAAAGCCAATTCCCATTCGGCGGTCATAGAAACGTCTGCAATCTTACGTTCTTTGACGAGTTCATATACCTGCAAACCTTTTTCAGTAGGGATTAAGGATTTCTTTTCCCTTTTGATATAACTTCGTGTAAACAGGGTTTCAATGATTGATGCCCTTGTAGCCGGAGTGCCGATACCAATATTTTGCAAGGCTTTCCGCTCGTCCTCGTTTTCTATATCCTTTCCGGCAGTTTCCATTGCCGACAAAAGTCCGGACTCGGTATAAAGCACAGGCGGTTTGGTTTTCTTTTCCAGAACGGCAGCTTCCTTTATTTTGAGTTCATCGCCCTTTTTCAGGTCGGGCAAATCCTGTATCGGTTCGATATCATCGTCCGTGAAACTGCCTTTGATAGAACGCCAGCCCGGTTCCGTAACCTTACATCCTTTTGCCGCAAAATCGTAATGCAATGCCTGTAAACCAACATCGGTAATCTCTTTGATGCAGGATTGTGAAAGGGCTTCGAGCAACCGAAAGGCAATCATATCATAAACCGCATTTTCCTTTACGTTCAGAGCTGACGGAATTTTATCCGTAATCAACAAACCGTGGTGGTCGGTAACTCGTAAATCGTTTACGATACGTTTATTGAAGCGCCCCCATTTCATTTTGGTTACGGCTTGCTTGCAGGTTTCCCGGTCCTGCAAAGCCCTTACAAGGTTGGGGATTTCCGCCCACATATCTTCGGGTATGTATTTGCTTCCGGTGCGGGGATAAGTAATAAATTTCTTTTCATATAAGTTTTGGGCAATATTGAGTGTTTCTTCGGCGGAAAGGTTGAGCTTTTTGTTGGCTTCTTTTTGCAGACCTGTCAGGTCAAACAATAATGGCGGTTGCTCTGTAACGACTTTGGTTGCTACCGATGTAACGGTAATCGTATTCCCGTTCCTTTCAATAGACCTGAGCGTATCTTCTGCCTGCCTTTGGTCGTCCCATTTGGTTTTGGAAAGGCTTCTAAAATCAATGAACTCTTTGTTATGTAATAGCTGTATCTGCCAATATTGTTTTATCGAAAAGTTTTTGTTTTCCAGATAGCGTTTGCAAATCAAAGCGAGTGTAGGTGTTTGCACCCTGCCGAGTGAATACACGCCGTTTCCTGCGGCAATGGATAAAGCCTGTGTAGCATTGATGCCTACGAGCCAATCGGCACGGCTTCTGCCTTGTGCAGCCTGGTACAATCCGTCAAATTCCTTTCCGTCTTTCAGGTTGTCAAATCCCTGCTTGATGGCTTTTTCGGTGAGCGAGCTTATCCAAAGGCGTTCAAAGGGCTTGTTACATTTCAGGTGTTCGTAGATATAGCGAAATATCAATTCGCCCTCACGTCCTGCATCAGTTGCTACAATAATGCTATCGCTTTTATTGAATAGTTCTTTGATGACTTTCAGTTGCTTTAATGCACCTGCATCGGCTGTATAACCTTTGTCTTTTTTGACTTTCCGAACGGTCAGCAAAAAAGGGTTTGGCAATATCGGCAAGGCTGATTTATCAAATCCAGATATGCCGTAATCTTCGGGCATTCCCAACCCGATAAGGTGACCGAATGCCCAGGTAACAAAATAGCCGTTGCCCGTCAGGTAGCCATCTTTCTTTTCAGATGCTCCCAACAGGCTGGCTATTTCTCTTGCTACGCTTGGTTTTTCTGCAATGATTGTTTTCATACTATTTTACATTTTTCTGCCTTTGGACTTTGCAGGTGCTTTTGGCTTTTCTTGTTGTTCCTGCTGCTTTTTGTCTTTCGGGGTTTGCTGACCAGTCTTCAAAGGCTCTTTGATATTCTTGGTTGCTTCGTTGGTCTTGCCCTCAGAATTGACGGCGGTCTGCGTTTTGTTGGCTTCGGTCGGTTTCGCCTGCTCTTTGAGCTTGTTCGGGTTTTGAAAGGAGAATTCCGTTCTATTAGTATCCTTATTGAGCGTGATATAGCCCTGGTATTTCTGACCTTTCTTATCTACCAAACCATCAACATAGACGGTTTGCCCGGCTTTGAACTTATCGTATTGTTCATCATTGAGTTCCTTGCCCCTGAAAGTTCTCGGAATTTCATTGGATTGGCGTTGTTGGTTATTTTGCAGGTTGCTTTGCGACTGCCGATTATTGTTGCTTCTGTCAAACAGGAACTCTACATAACGTTTGTCCGCATTGAACTGTACAGTTGCGGAAAATTCCTTTCCTTTCGTGGAAGTCATCCCATCCAAATAGAGCGGTTTGCCCTCCATCAAGGTTTGCTTTTGCTGGTCATTCAGCTTCACACCCTTAATCTCATTGGGAATCTTGATGAAATCTGTCTTTAATGCAATCAGCTCATTGGTCAGCCTGTCCACGCTGACAATGGACGGCATCATTTCCCCTGTTTTGGTGTTTTTCAAATCCACAATGCGTCCCATATTGCCTGTTTGGAGTAAGTTTTTCTTATCCTCATCGGTAAACTTGTGTCCGAAAAATTCCATATTCAGGTTAGGTTCCCTGCGTACACCATGTATTGCCGCCACGACCTTACCGTTTTCGGCAAGCTGTAATGACAATCGTGCATCTGTACGGACAATGGCAGTGTCAAGGTTTACACCGATAGGCACAAGCTCATTGGTTTTGTACCCCCTCAATAAAGGGTCGAGCAGGTTTCTTTTTTCCAGGTACTCCTTGCTTAATCCAATATTGTTCATTGTTTCCCAATCAATCTGTTCCGGCTTGAAGCGGTATTCGCTTGTTTCCGGTGTCTGTGTTGTTTCCATATCTTTTTTGTTTTCTTGTTTTTGTTCTTGCGGGGTTTCCGGTTTTACCTCGTGTCCTTTCATCACTTTTTCACCTTCGGAAGTAGGATTATCTACCTGCGTCTGAAATTCCTTTGCTTTATTTACGGCCTCGTCAGCCGGAACCTTGAAAAATGAGAACTGCGTGGGATCTTTCAACTGTCTCCAAAAATTGGATAGAAAATTGGAAATGAAATCACCGTGTTTGTCCACGCGCATGAACTGGCTTTGATTCTTTTTCGTGGGATCAACAGTTTCCATTTTCCCGTTTTCATCAATGCTCTTTACGGCTTGTATTTTCATTTTTTCTTTATCCAGCACCAGCAATATGTCCGAAAGTTGTTCGGGCATTTCCTGCTTGTTTGTTGTTTCTTCGCTCATAATCTTGAAAATTTAAAGTTTACCGCCGAAAGTAGCGGAAGCGTACACTTTATAACCTGAAGTGGAACTCAGAGGCAGCGTTTGGCGTTCATTGGCTTTCTATCTGTTGAAACTTTCCCTGATGAATTGGTGTACATCGGATAGTTTGTAATACAATTTTCCGCTTATCGTATAATAAGGTAGCTTACCGATAGAACGATACCGTTGCAGAGAACGGTTGCTGATTTTCAGCATTTGTAATAAATCCTGGTTGTCGAGCAGTACCTCTCCGTCAATGCTGTTGTGTTTCTTTTTCAGTTCTTCAATATGTTCGCTAAGCATATCAAAGCGGATCATTATGCGTTCCATCCACGCCAAAAAATCCATTCTGTCAATATTCATAGGATATACATTTGAGGGTTCATATCTGTTTTTTGCCTGTGTTCAGCTTTCTGCCTTTTCCTATATAGCTCTTGCCTTTTGTCATAAGTTCCTGTACATATTCGTCACTGCTCTGTATAGCATTGGCATTGAGCATATCCTTGATAGCACCGATGGTATAGAAGTATTGACCATATATTTTTGAATAAGATATCTCACCTTTGGTACGCATACGCCACAATGTTTTTTCACTTATGTGGAGGTATTGGCATACTTCATGGTTATTGAGCCACAGGTCGTCATAACTGTTATTCTCTAATCTTTTCAGGTAGTCACTGATTGCATTAATACGGGCATTCAGTTGTTGCCACGCTTCTTCTTCAATTGTTATAATCTTCATTGCACAAGTATTTAATATTCACTGTGCAAAGTTGCCAAGGGTGGCAGAGTTTGTCCGCCAACCCTCGCCAATTGGTTTTGCAGTTTTTTGAAGATTTTTGCAATTCGTGTAAACTCTTATGGACTAAGAGTTTTGTTGAAATCGGATAAAAAAAGGTGTGGAAATAGGTTGGCTTTGCCAATTGGCAGACATGGGCAAAGCGTGAAAAACGAGGCAAAAATAAGCAGTACACGAAAGGGTACTGCTCCTGATGTATGATGATTTACCCGGAATTAAAGGTCTTTGTCCATATATTCTTCCAATGAGATTTTAAGCTGGTCTAAAAATGCCGTTCGGGAACCACTTCGGGTTTTCATTCTGTGAAAGGCGTGATGAATATCGTTCAATGGCGTTCGGAATAGCACTTGAAAAATCAAAGCCAATTGCCGGATGCCTATATTGCCGTGGGAAACAGAACTGGAAGCATACAGGGCGTAAATCAGTTCAATAAGTGCATTTTGTGAATTAGTCCACGAAATATCTTTGTTGGTCTTTCCGCCTACCAAGACCATGTCGGGGTTTTCTTCGGGATTGACTTTGTTCAGCAAATAGGTATAGAGCAATTCATTGGCAACGATACGGGCTATCTTATTGTCATAATAGGTGGAGAAACTAAGGTCAATTTCAAACACAGCACTCTTTAAGCCATCGTGGTAATTGATTTGTCCGAGCCTGAAATAAAGATGGTCACGGTCTGTCCTTCCCGCACGGTAATACCTGTAAAAATCCCCATCGCAAATACATTCCATATATTCCGCTTGTAGGGCTTTGAACTGGTTTTCATAATAGTTTTGGTGTAATGTACCATTGTTGACAGGGCAGGTGGTTTCTATGCGGAAGACCTTATTATAGAAAATGAGTTTGCCCATAATCTGAGGTTTGATGTTCTTGAAAAAGTCTATTTCCTGCTGCTCATTTTTAAAACCGTCCTGCGTGACTTGCGATTTTAAAGCACCCAGCATTTCATTCAGAAACAAGGTCATTTGGTAAGCCTCTTCCGCCGGTCGCATCATTTGGGAAGTAAGTTTGTCTTCCTGACGGCGGATTTGCGATAATATTTTACTCAACACGATTTCCATAGCCTTATAATTTTAGACATTGCTACTTTTCGGAGCTACATCTGTGGTTGCTATGTCAAAATTTGGAAATACTTCTGAATTTAATTTCACAGGTTTCCCCCAGTGTGGGAATTTTTTCTGTTTTTATTTGTAAGAACGGACTTAAAAAAAGGGCAAAGCAGAACACCTGCTTTACCCTTTAATTTATTATATTTGCATTAATGATTTACAAGGTAATCAGATGAAAGTAAGTGCAGTAAGCACCATTACTAAATCGTTACCGATAGAGTTTCCCACTCTTGTAAACTACTCTTATTGAACCTATTTAGGTTAAACTAATCTTAAAAAAAAAATAATGGCAAAAAGCAAAAATAAGCAAAACGGCGAAGTCCGCTAAAACACAGTAGTTTATAAAACGTGGATCTACGATTGGAAGTCACTGTACTTTAGTTTTTGGGCGTAAAAAGACAGGGTTAGGTTACTAAATCGTCACTGGTTACAACCTGACCAACAATAATATAACTGATTATATTTCAGTCTTTTGCATTCATTTTCATATTCCCTTGTAACTCATTGATTTTTAATTATAAACATTAAATAATTGAGTTATGGAACAGACGAAAAGGTCAACGTTTAAGCTACTTTTCTACCTAAAGAAAAACGAGCCTAAAAAGAATGGAGCGGTAGCCATTATAGGAACATTGATGGCACACCCAAGACTTTCGGAACAAAGTTGGAAATTAACCCCAATAATTGGGATTTAAAGTATGGAAGAGTTGAGGGAAAGAGTGCCAAAGCTTTGAGTATTAACCAAAAGCTGGATAACATACGGGGGCGTATCGACAAGATTTATGAAGATATGCTCAAACACGAGGGCTTTGCAACCGCACAAAAGGTAAAGCTCACGTTTCTCGGTGTCGGCGTGATGGAGGATGCCATACTAAAAGTTTTTAGGGGGCAAAATCAGGGCTTTGAAAAAATGGTCGCTAAGGGTAAACGTTCTCACAGCACATATAGCAAGTATAACACTGTTTACAACCACCTGAGCGAATTCATTAAGGAGCGTTACCTTCGATAAGGGCGTTTTTTGACTCTGTCCAAGTAATCATTTGTTCATTGTCCGTCAAATTTTTAAATTTATTGCTTTCATTATTAATACGACCCCGTAAATATTCATAGAAAAGTTCATCAGCAATAATTCTCGAAACTTTATAATCATAATATGTTAAACATCTGTAATCAGAATCAAAGATGTGACTATGTAAACCATTTTCAATATTAATCTGCCCTCTTGTAAAAAGTTCCTTGTCCTTATCTGTACGACCAGAATGATAGTATTGGCAAAACAAACAGTTAATCTTATAATATTGGTATAACTGTTCTATTTTCTGTAGTTCTTTTGAAAAATACTCTTTATGAACCTGCCACATTCCGATGGGACAAGCTGTTTCAATCTGGAAAACCTTATTATAAAAAATAAGTTTACCCTGTATCTCTGGTTTAATTTTCTTGAAAAACTCTATTTCCTGATTGATACGGAAAATCCATTTTCCAATACATACTCCTTCAAAACTTGATGTTTTTTTAAAAGGTAACAAGCGAGATACCTGGAATTTTCGATAACATGTTGTGGTGATAAATCTACCTTGCTTTCTTCGTCCCTTATTGACAAAAGGATGTTTTTAATGTGTCTCATAATACTTCAATTTTAAATGATTAAATACTTTATTATGACCACTACAGCCACTTAGCTTTATATTAATCTTCATAAATATGCCTTTCAGTAACATTTGTTACAGACGTTCTTTTTCCCAAAATATACTTTTGCAAATAATCATAAATAATGAGGGTATGAAAGCACATTATCAAATAGTTATAATTGGAGCTGGTACAGCAGGAATTATGACAGCAGCTCAGCTTTTAAAAAAGAAGAAGTCACTTGACATTGTTATCATTGATCCGGCAGAAATGCACTATTACCAACCAGCCTGGACATTGGTCGGAGCAGGAACTTATGATTTTGCCAAAACGGCAAAGCCTATGAGGGATTTGATTCCACGGGGTGTAGAATGGGTTCAGGATTCTGTGACAGAATTCTTTCCTGAGGAAGCCAAAATAAAAACACAGCAAGGACAGGTAATTAGTTACAGCTATCTCATTGTTGCTCCCGGATTAGTAAATGATCTTTCCTTAATAGAAGGATTGGAAGAAGC
>Ga0182792_1001501_pt1 | contig 18727 bp, 14 predicted proteins | sample Passage237B_FD_130497 | JGI IMG/M metagenome (GOLD analysis project Ga0182792, IMG submission 130497) | Cellulose adapted compost microbial communities from Newby Island Compost Facility, Milpitas, CA, USA - Passage2 37B (version 2) (version 2) ...
CGCAGGCAAACGTTTTGTTGACCACGAATGCGCGTTGCCGAGCAACGACGGCATCGAATGGCACACGCCCGGGCCCAGAGGCACACGGGAATATTTGCATTGAGCACCGACACGGGACTTCCTGCGCGAGGCGCAGTGGACTACGCATCAGCCGGCAGCACGCTGACGATGAAAGGCTGCGTGTTGGCCATCCTGTGCGAAAGCCAGACCTGGCATAAGCTGTAGGCGTCGCAGCCGGGAGTTATCGCATTTCGGTGACATGTCGCCGAATATCGCAGCTCGCCCGTTGGTCCCGCTCATTGTGATTTGACCGTGATTGCCTGGCCCCTAGGCTCGGGAATCACTCGGGGGGCGGGCACGTCTGCAAGCACAGGGAAGGAAGGCGATCCCCGCTCATTTTGGCAACATTCAGCGGGGGATCACGCCTTGAGACTGACCCACACCCTGCCGGCTCTGCTGGCAACGGCACTACTTTTCCCGACGGCAGCCCATGCGGAATACGGCGGCTTCATTCCCAAGGGCTGCACCAAGGACAATGTCCTCGTGCAGGAAGAAATCCTGTGGAACTGCGGCGGCGCGTGCAGCACGACGCCGCGCAAGGCCGCGATCCTGGAGGAAGCCAACCGCGTGCTGGCGATCTACCCAACGGTGGTATCCCAGTTTACCAGGGCACAGGTCGCGCAGGGCTTTCACGTCCCGGAAATTCTGGAACAGGCGAGCCTCGATGCGAGCGGCATCCGCTCCAAGCTGCCGACGTTCGGGGCTTCCTGCAACCCGGCAGAAAACATCCTGATCCGCAGCTTCGGCAGCCAGGAGCAGTAGTTTCGGCCGCAGCAGCACCACTGTGACGCGACGACTGGTTCCGTCCATCTGACACGCAACGTACTGCCCGGTCACTCGGTCGGGCAGTGCGTGGGTTCATGACCCACCGCCCTGCGAAGCTGCGGCCTGCCTCCGCAGCACTACAGCCTTGCCCTCCCCGCGCTGCCAACATGAACGCAGGATGAACGGCCGCCTCAGTGTCGGTTCAGTCCACATGCGCGATAGTCCGTCCCGAGCAAGGGGGACACATGCTGGCTCGCCGCTTCACCATCGTCTGCCTCATAATGGCGATATTCGGATTGGAGCTTGCGAAGCTCGTCGCCGAGACGCCGCGGCCCGCACGGGCCAGAACGGCGGAGGCGATCGCTCAGTGTGTGTTCCTGCCGGCCCTCGATTGCGGCTGGGTGAACCACTGAAACAGGCGGACGACGCCTCAACCGAAAAGAAGAACATGAACAACCGAACCATTTCCCATGCCCTGAAGATGGCCACGCGCGCCACGCTGCTCGTGGCAGTCGTCGCGGCGCCGCTGTTCATCGCGCAGCGCGTCAATGCCGGCCCCAGCCAGTTCATCGGCGAGGCGCCCACCATGTCGACCGGCGCCGGCCTCGTGCTGCTCGCCGGCCTCCAGCGTTCGTAAGACCACGAAGGGCAGGGTTCTCGACTTTCGCCGGAAGATCGCCCATCTGGTGCGACGTCTCGCAAACGTCGCACCAGTTCTCTATATTGGGTCATGGACAAGCGAATCTTCCCGCAACCGATCGAATCGATCGTTTATCCGGACGCCTATTCGCGGCGCAGCTTCACTGACGCGGCCGAGGCGGTTGCCGAATTGAAGGCGCTCTACGAGCGCAACACCGCTTTTCTCCGAGATGCATTCGAGAAGCTGGCTGCCGGCGGCCCAGTCGCGCGCTACCGCGCCTTCTACCCCGAGATCGGGGTGCAGATTTCGACCTACACGCAGGTCGACTCACGTCTCGCATATGGCCACGTGGCCGCGCCGGGCTACTACTCCACCACCGTCACCCGTCCCGATCTGTTCGAGAGCTATCTCACCGAACAGGTCAAGCTGATCATGCGCAATCACGGCGTGCCCGTGACGATCGGCGAGTCCGAAACGCCCATCCCGCTGCATTTTGCATTCCGCGAGGATTCCTATGTCGAGGCCGGCGCCGCCGAGCGCATCGAGCGGCCGCTGCGCGACCTGTTCGACGTGCCGGACCTCAACGACACCGACGACCGGATCGCCAACGGCCTGTTCGAGCCGATGCCGGGAGAGCCGATGCCGCTTGCGCCGTTCACGGCCCAGCGCATCGACTATTCGCTGCACCGGCTGGCGCACTACACGGCCACCAGCCCGCAGCACTTCCAGAACTACGTGCTGTTTACCAACTACCAGTTCTACATCGACGAATTCTGCGTGATGGCGCGCGAGACCATGGCCAGGGGCGGCGACGGCTACACGGCATTCGTCGAACCCGGCAATGTGATCACCCGCGCAGGCGACACGAAGCCGAGCGAGGGGGCGAGCCCAGCGCGGCTGCCGCAGATGCCGGCCTATCATCTCGTCAGGCCGGGCCATGGCGGCATCACCATGGTCAACATCGGCGTCGGGCCATCGAACGCCAAGACGATCACCGACCACATCGCAGTGCTCAGGCCGCATGCCTGGCTGATGCTCGGGCACTGCGCGGGGCTGCGCAACAGCCAGGCCCTGGGCGACTACGTGCTGGCCCATGCCTACGTTCGCGAGGACCACGTGCTCGACGACGACCTGCCCGTCTGGGTGCCGTTGCCCGCACTGGCCGAAATCCAGGTGGCCTTGCAGGAGGCGGTGGCGGAAGTGACGGGACTGTCCGGCTACGACCTCAAGCGGATCATGCGCACCGGTACGGTGGCCACGATCGACAACCGCAACTGGGAACTGCGCGACATGGGCGGTCCGGTGCAGCGGCTGTCGCAGTCCCGCGCCATCGCGCTCGACATGGAATCGGCGACGATTGCGGCCAACGGGTTCCGGTTCCGGGTCCCTTACGGGACGCTCTTGTGCGTTTCCGACAAGCCGCTGCACGGCGAACTCAAGCTGCCGGGCATGGCGACCGAATTCTACAAGCGGCAGGTTGCTCAGCACCTGCGGATCGGCCTGCTGGCAGTCGAGAAGCTGGCGCAAATGCCGCCGGAACGGCTGCATTCGCGCAAGCTCAGAAGTTTTTCCGAAACGGCCTTCCAGTAGAAGTGGCGGGAAGCGTCACGAAGAAGGCGGCGCGCGGCACGCTGATGGTGCGCGGACGGGTGGATCTGGCGATGGCTCTCGTGGGAATTGCAGGATTCCTGCCGGCGGTCCCGCTCGTGCTCGGCTTTCTCGGGAGCTGGCACCCCGCCTTCGATTCCATGTCGCACTTCAGGCTGCATTTCGCGGCAGCGATGGTCGTCGCGGGCCTTGTGCTGCTGGCAAGCCCGACCTGGCGAACCAACGGCATGCTGATGATCGTGCTTGCCGCCTTCGCGGGCGGGGTGACGCTGTGGCCGGCCTGGCAGGCGGGCCGGGCCGTTGCGGCCCACGGCGAAGCAGGCGCGCGCTACCGCCTCATCCAGCTCAACCTGCGCTTCGACAATCCGCGACCCGAGACGGTGATCGGCATGCTGACGCGGGAGCGTCCCGACCTCGTCACACTGGAGGAAGTCTCGGCCCGCTGGGTCGCGCATCTGGCGGACGCGTTGCAGAACGAATTTCCGTATCGGCTGGTCTGCCCGACGCATTCGTATCTGGGCGGCATTGCACTCCTGTCGCGCCACCCGCTTCGCTACGGGCCGGATGCCTGCCGAAGGGCCGATCGCTTTGTGACCGCCGCCGTCGAGCTCGATGGCCGCGCGATCCAGATTGCGGCGGTGCATCTCGGATGGCCGTGGCCGTTCGGCCAGGACCGACAGGTGGCGCGGCTTGTGCCGACGCTCGCGCGGATGGATGATGACGCGCTGCTCGCCGGCGATTTCAACGCCGCGCCATGGAGCCGAACGGTCCGCGCCATCGCCCAGGCAGGCGAGCTGAGCCTCGGCCCCTGGGCGGGGCCGAGCTATCTCGACAGACGGCTTCCCGCGTGGCTGCGGCCGCTAGCCGGCCTGCCCATCGACCACGCCATGTCGAAGGGCATCGTCACGATCGACGACGTGCGCCGGCTCGACTTCGTTGGCTCGGATCACCTGCCGCTGATGGTGAAGTTTCACCTGGAGGCGAGTGGCAATCTGCCGCCAGCCGACGCCAGCCTGGCATCTCTCAGCCAATGAGCGGGCGGCGGCCCGGCGCAATTCTCCGCCGTGTAGCCTACATGTCGATGTAGACCGGTCCCTCGCCGCCCTGCGGCGGCACCCAGTTGATGTTCTGGTTGGGGTCCTTGATGTCGCAGGTCTTGCAGTGCACGCAGTTCTGCGCGTTGATGACGAAGCGCGCATCCTTGGCATGACGCGAGACCTCGCCGCCCTTGTCAGCCGCACCGGGACCGCCTGACAGCGAATTGCCTTCCGCATCCACCCATTCATACACGCCGGCAGGGCAATAGCGGGTCGAGGGACCCGAGAAGAGCTCGTACTCCGAGCGCTTCTGCAACTCCATGTCGAGCACCTTGAGGTGCACCGGCTGGTTCTCGTCGTGGTTGGTGTTCGACAGGAACACGGACGACAGCCGATCGAAGGTCAGCACGCCATCCGGCTTCGGATAGTCGATACGCCGGTGCTTGTCGGCGGGCTCCAGCGACCCGGCATCCGTCTTGCCGTGGCCGAGCGTGCCGAACAGCGAAATGCCGAACAGCTGGTTCATCCACATGTCGAGGCCGCCAAGGCCGATCCCGACCCATGTGCCGAAGCGCGACCACAACGGCTTGACGTTGCGCACGCGCTTCAGGTCGCGCCCGATGGGGCTGCCGCGCCAGGCCGCGTCGTAGCCGGAAATCTCGTCATGCGCCCGGCCCGTGGCGATCGCCTCCGCGACATGCTCGGCCGCCATCATCCCCGACAGCACGGCGTTATGGGAGCCCTTGATACGCGGCACGTTGACGAAGCCTGCCGAGCAGCCGATCAGCGCGCCACCCGGGAAGGTCAGCTTCGGCACCGACTGCCAGCCGCCTTCGGTAATGGCACGCGCACCATAGGAGAGCCGCTTTCCGCCCTCGAAGGTGCCGCGGATCGCCGGATGCGTCTTGAAACGCTGGAACTCCTCGAAGGGCGAGAGGTACGGGTTCTTGTAGTTGAGGTGGACGACGAAGCCGACGGCGACCTGGTTGTCCTCGAGATGATAGAGGAACGACCCGCCGCCGGTGCCGGAGTCGAGCGGCCAGCCGAAGGAATGCTGGACGAGCCCGGGTTTGTGGTTCTCCGGCTTCACCTGCCAGAGTTCCTTCAGGCCGATGCCGAACTTCTGAGGTTCGCGGCCCTCGGCCAGTTTGAACCTGGCGATCAGCTGCTTGGCGAGCGAGCCGCGCGCGCCTTCGCCGATCAGCACATACTTGCCCATCAGCGCCATTCCCGGCTGATAGTTCGGGCCATGCGAGCCGTCGCGCTCGACGCCCATGTCGCCGGTGACGACGCCGGTCACCGCGCCGGCCTCGTTGTAGATGACGTCGGCCGCCGCAAAGCCCGGATAGATCTCGACGCCGAGCGCCTCGGCCTTGCCGGCCAGCCATTTGCAGACATTGCCGAGCGAGACGATGTAATTGCCGTGATTGCTCATCAGCGGCGGCATCAGGAAGGTTGGGAAGCGGAGCGCACCGGCGGGGCCGAGCACGAGGAACTGATCGTCGGTCACCGGCGTGCGGAACGGATGGTCCGCCTCATCGCGCCAGCCGGGCAGGAGCCGGTCAATGCCGACCGGATCGACCACGGCGCCAGACAGGATGTGGGCGCCGACCTCGCCGCCCTTCTCCAGCACGACGACGGACAGGTCCGGGTTGAGCTGCTTGAGGCGGATCGCCGCCGACAGGCCGGCAGGGCCCGCACCGACGATCACCACGTCGAATTCCATGCTCTCGCGCTCGACTTCGCTCATCCCGTACCCTCCGAGTGCCGGCGTTACCGGCTGGCCGCAATTCAGTTCCGGCGCTATAGACCATTCGCGGGCGGCGTGGAACCGCACCGCCGGCGGTCCGGCGCAGCGTCGCCTCGCATATTTTACGTGTACGTAAGCGTCAACCGTTCACCGGAAGGTGAAGCCGCTGGTCGTCGTGTTGGTCTATCTTGCAGCCGACTCGCCGATGCGGGGCATTCGCCATGCTGGCCAAGCTGCGGATTGCCGCCCTGATGCTGTGCCCCATCCTGATGGGCCAGGGGCCGGCCGATGACGGGCGCTGGTATGCCGGCGCCTATTCGTTCTCCGACGAGATTGGCGGCTTTCGCATCCTGTCGGTCACCGGGATCGGGACGCGCGAGGACCCGTTCTTGATCGTGCAGGAGTTCGACAGCGCTACTCCCGCGGTGATGGTGATCCGCGCCGCGAGACCGCTGAGCGTGCTGGGCTCTCCGCCGGCGTTCGCCAACGGTATGATGTACGTCGAGATCACCGTCATCAACGCGAGCGGCATGCCGTGGATCGCGTTCGAACTGGAACTGCAGCACCATCTTGGCCAGCCCAGCACGTTCGGCGACGGGCTTTCCTTCGACCAGCGGCAGGCGGACGGAGGCGAACTGGGTTCGGACAGCTACGAGCGGTTCGAGCGCGATTTCGAACCGTACGACCGCGTGCGCTTCGTGGACGGGGTGATAGACCCCTCGGCGGCCGGGAAGCTGCGCATGTTCATCACCGACTTCACCCCGACCACCACGTTCTACCTCAAGCTGGACCCGCAAGCGCCGTATGCATGAGGCCGCCCGCGCCGAAGGCGCTTGAAATCCCGTGTCAAAAGTGCCGAATGTGCGGCAATGATCTCCGACATCGCATCGGCACCGGACCTTCGCGACCTGCTGCGCTTCTATGCCGAAGCGGGGTACGACGAGGCGATTGAAGAAGCATCGGTCAACCGGTTTGCCGAGCAGCAACAGCGGGCTCGGCAAACCGCGGCGGCTCCGGCACGCCCTGCCCCTGCCAAACCGACGCGGGAGGCGCCAGGCCCGGCACCTGCCCGGCCCGCTTCCAGGCCGGCCATGCCGGCCGCGATACCCGACGAGGAGCAGGCACAGCGCGCGCGGGCGCTGGCACGAGAGGCGCGCACGCTCGACGAGCTCAGGGAGATCATGGCCCGGTTCGACGGCTGCAACCTGAAGTTCACGGCAAAGAACCTCGTCTTCGCCGATGGCAATCCGGAAGCGGACCTGATGCTGGTCGGGGAGGCGCCCGGTCGCGACGAGGACATCGAGGGGCTGCCTTTCGTGGGTCGCTCGGGCCAGCTGCTCGACCGCATTCTCGCGGCGATCGGCCGCGACAGGACCTCGGTCTACATCGCCAACGTCATTCCCTGGCGCCCGCCCGGAAACCGCGAGCCCTCGCCGCTGGAAACGGAAATCTGCCGCCCCTTCATCGAGCGGCAGATCGAGCTCGCCAGTCCAAAGGTGCTGGTGACGCTCGGCAATCCTTCGACCAAGCTGCTGCTCAAGGCGCAGACCGGCATCATGCGCATGCGCGGGACATGGCAGCGATACGCGACCATTTCCGGCGCCGAAATTCCGGCAATGCCGACGCTGCATCCGGCCTATCTGTTGCGCAATCCGGCCCACAAGCGGCTTGCCTGGCGGGATTTCTTGGAGGTGAAGTCCAGGCTGATGGCGCTCGAATAGCGGCGCGGGTTGCCGCGCCGCCAATCTCCCGGATGGCGCTCAGGCTGCGACAGATGCGGCCCGCAGGCCGGCAAGCTGCAGCGCCGCGAACAGGGCAACGGCGAGCGCCTGCGCCACGACGAAGAGGGTGCCGAACATGTTTGGCTCGACGAGCCCGCCTACGAGCAGCCCGAAGCTCGCAGCGACCCACAGTGCGTTGAGCGCCACGACATCCACGAGCATCAGCCGGGGCGCGGTCGCGCGGCGCGCAAGCGCCAGCAGCACTGCAACGAAGGGCACGAGCACGACGCCGGCCCAGAAGAGCAATGACTGCGGAAGACCGGTCAACGGCGCAAGCAGTGGCGAGCCGGCGATGCAAAGCACGGCCGCGGCGCCGCTGGTGGCAGCGTCGAGATAGAGCACCCTGCGCAGGAACGGCGTAATGGCGATCGACATGGCAATTCTCCTTTCGCAACGAAGGCCGGGCAAAGCCGGCTGGTGATGACCAGGAGAGTTGCACCAAGCCGGGAAGCAAGGCGATTACGTCGGAGGTAATGGGATTTCGCTGCCGCTCCGATTAATCTTCGGGCATGGAACAGATGCAGATATCGGCCGGCGGCATGATACGGGAATGGCGGCGCCGCCGACGCATGAGCCAGCTCGACCTCGCCCTGGAGGCTGATGTTTCGCAGCGACACCTGAGCTTCGTGGAGAGCGGCAGAGCCAGACCCTCGCGCGAAATGGCCCTGCACATCGCGGAGCGGCTCGGCATGCCGCTCAGGCAGCGCAATCGCCTGTTGCTGGCGGCCGGCTACGCACCCACTTTCGGCGAGCGCAAGCTGAACGATCCGGAATTGAAGCCAGCGCTGGACGCGGTCGAGCTCGTCCTGCGCGCGCACGAGCCGAACCCGGCGATGGCCGTTGATCGGCACTGGAACCTGGTGCTCGCCAACCGGGCAATCGCGCCCTTCATGGCGGCGGCCGCGGACAAGAGCCTGCTCGAACCGCCGATCAACGTGCTGCGACTCAGCCTGCACCCGCAGGGGCTGGCGCCGCTGATCGTGAACCTGGTGGAATGGCGGGCGCATCTGCTCGAGCGTCTCGCGCAGCTCAACGACGTCCACGCCGATCCCGGCCTGGCGCAACTGGAGAGGGAATTGCGCGCCTATCCGGGTGGAGCGGCCGGGCGGCCGGCTGGCCACAATCCGGGCGGCGCAATCGCCGTGCCGCTGAAGCTCAAGGCAGGCGACGCAATCCTGTCGTTCATCTCCACGATAACCGTATTCGGCACGCCGCTCGACGTGACACTGTCGGAACTGGCGGTGGAGACGTTCTTTCCGGCGGACGAGGCGACGGCCGCCTATCTGAGGCAAGCAGCCGCGAAGGCGTAGCCACCCGGCATCATCTACTGCGGCGGCGTGACCTTGCGCGCCTTGCCGCGATCGAGACCCAGCCAGCGCTCGCGCAGGATGATGAATATGCCCGCCGCGACCACGATGGTCCCGCCGACAAGCGTGTAGATGGTCGGGATGTCATTGAACACGAAGTAGCCCGCGACGATGCCCAGGATCATCGACGTGTATTCGAACGGAGCGATGATCGACATGTCGCCGTGACGGTAGCTCTCGGTCATCAGGATCTGGCCGACGCCACCGCACAGGCCGGCCGTGACGAGCCAGAATACCTGCCAGCCGTCCAGCGGCGTCCAGCCGAACGGAAAAGTCGCCAGGCTGCAAACCGCACAGGTGAGCGAGAACCACATCACGATGGTGGCCGACTTTTCGGTGGTCACCAGCTGCCTCACCTGCAGCATGGCGAACCCGGAGATTACCGCGGCCGTCAGCGTTGCGACAACGCCGACCGCCTGCTCGCTCTGCATCGCCGGCCCGCTGAACAGCGTGAGTTTCGGCCAGGCGATGATGACCACGCCGACAAAGCCGATGATGACCGCCGACCAGCGGTAGACGCGCACCGTCTCGCCCAGGATGAGGGCGCTGAACACCACGACGACCAAGGGCTGCGCATAGCCGAGCGTGATGGCTTCGGGCAGCGGCAGGCGGGTCAGCGCGAAGAAGCCGAGCCACATGGACGAGACGCCGAAGATGCCGCGCCCTATGTGGGCCAACGGGCGATTGGTTCGCAGGGCGTAGGCAAGCTCCCCCCGGAACGCCAGGAAAATCAAGATCGGCACGACCGCGAACAGCGAGCGGAAGAACACGATCTGCCCGGCGGCGACCTGGCCGCTCAGCTTGATCGAGGTGGCCATGCCGACGAAAACGGTGACGGACATCACCTTGAGCCCGATCGCCAGCAACGGTCGCGCTCCAAGTGTGAACGGTGTGGCGGCGGGCGCCGCCATCTCAGTGCAGCGCCTCGCTGGCGCGGTCAGACATGTCGATCAGCGCCTGGCGGTGTGAATCGCCTGCCAGACGCGCTGCGGCGTGGCGGGCATTTCGATGTGGCGAATGCCGTAGGCCCTCCAGAGAGCGTCGGTGACCGCGTTGATGACGGCCGGCGTCGAGCCGATCGAACCCGCCTCCCCCGCTCCCTTGATACCCATGGCGTTCGTCGTGGAGGGAACGTTTCGGGTCTCGAAATGGAAGGACGGCACGTCGTCCGCCCGCGGCATGCCGTAGTCCATGAAGCTGGCCGTCACCAGCTGGCCGTCCTCCGCGTAGTGGGTCAATTCCGTCAGCGCCTGGCCGATGCCCTGCACGACGCCGCCATGGACCTGTCCAGCGAGCAGCAGCGGGTTCACCGTCGCGCCGAAGTCGTCCACGATCGTGTAGTTGAGGATGGTCGTCTCGCCGGTGTCGGGGTCGATCTCGACTTCGCAGATGTGGGTGCCGTTCGGATACGTCGCCTCGTTCTGAACGTATTTGCCGAACCCCTTGAGATCGTCCGGATTTTTCGCGGCCTTCGCTATCGAGGCGAAGTCCATCGAACGATCGGTGCCGACGATCCTCGCCACGCCGTTCACGAGCTCGATGTCGGCAGGTGCGGCCTCCAGTTCGTCGGCGGCGATCTTGCGGATCTTTTCGGCCAGATTCTCGCCGGCACGCGCCGCAGAAACGCCGCCCAGCGGAATCGAACGCGAACCGCCCGTGCCGCCGCCTTCCGCAAGCTCGTCGGTATCGCCCTGGCGCACCTCGACCTGCGAGACATCGATGTCGAGCTTCTCGGCAACGAACTGCGCGTAGGCGGTCGCGTGGCCCTGGCCGTTCGACTGGGTGCCGATGAAAAGCGTGACGCTGCCGTCGCCGTTCAGCCGGACATGAGCGGGCTCGGATCCCGCGAAGGCGCAGGCCTCGATGTAGGTCGCCATGCCGATGCCGCGCAGCTTGCCGCGCCCGGCAGACTCCTCCCGACGCTTTTCGAAGCCCTTCCAGTCGGCGCGCTCCATCGCCGTGTCCATGTGGCCGGCGAATTCACCCACGTCATACATGCGGCCGGTCGGCGTGGTGTAAGGGAATTGTTCGGGCTTGATGAAGTTGCGGCGGCGAATCTCGTCGGGCGACAGCTTCAGGTCGCGCGCGCAGGCGTCCGCCAGCTTCTCGATCAGGAAGGCCGCCTCGGGCCGGCCGGCGCCGCGATAGGCATCGACCGGCACGGTGTTGGTGTAGACGCCCTTGATGCTCACATCGAGCGCCTGGATGTCGTACACCCCGGTCGACATCGTCGCCCCCATCCAGGGGATGAACGGGCCGTACTGATTGCAGTAGGCGCCCAGGTTGGCGAGCATGGAGATGCGCAGGCCCAGGAAGCGGCCGTCCTTCGACAGCGCCATTTCCGCCGTGACGTAGTTGTCGCGCCCCTGCGCGTCCTGCAGGAAGTGCTCGGTGCGGTCACCGGTCCACTTGACCGGCCGGCCGAGGCGCCTGGCGGCTTCCAGCACCAGCGGGTATTCACGGTAGGCGAAGCCCTTCGGACCGAAACCGCCGCCCACATCGGGCGTAATCACGCGAAGCTGCGCCGGTTCTATGCCCATCACTCTGCACAACACCGACTGCAGGCCGTGCACGCCCTGCGAGCCCGACGTCAGCACAAACCGATTCTCGTCGGCCCGCCATTCGCCGATCGCGGCGCGCGGCTCCATGTAATTGCAGACCAGCCGCGAATTGGTGAACTCGATGCGGGTGACGTGATCTGCCTTGGCGAAAGCCTCGTCGGTCTTCACGCGGTCGCCCAGTTCGTAGAGAAAGGCGCGGTTGGTGCCGAGTTCCGGCCAAACGAGGGATGTACCCTCGTCGAGAGCGGTTGCCGTTTCCGAGGCGGCATCTTCCGGGTCGAAATCGATGTCGATCAGCTCCGCCGCATCCTGCGCCAGGGCGCGAGTATCGGCCACGACGAACGCCACGGCGTCGCCGACGTGATGGACCCTGTCACGGCACAGGATCGGAATGTCGCGGGTCGGCGCCCGGGTGCCGTCGGGCTGCTTCTGCATGACGCCCGACTTGAGGTCGCGCAGATGTCCGATGTCGGCCGCCGTCAGCACCAGGTGGACACCGGGCGCCTGCTTCGCCGCCTCCACCGAGTTGATCCTGAACGAGCCGTTGGCGATCGGCGAGCGAAGCACATAGGCGTGCAGCACGTCTTGCGGCGCAATGTCGTCGGTATAGCGGCCCTTGCCGGTGATGAAGGCGTTGTCCTCCTTGCGGAGCACCGGGGCGCCCATCCCGAATTTCGGCGTCATCACGGTCATGAGATCGAACCTTGGGGAGTGGAAACGAAGCGGCAGGCGAGCGCTCATCCCTAGTTTTGTCGGGTAGCGCATTTCATGTAAAGGGCTGCGAACCGATTTCCATCTCCCAGCGGCCGGCGCGCGTGCTGCCGGGCGACTGACTTTGTCGAAGGGTGCTCCATGGTGACCGATACCGGACAGGTTTTCCGCCTAGAGGACTACCGGCCGACCGACTACCTGATCCCCGAGACCAGCCTGACGTTCCGGCTCGATCCGGAGCGCACCCGCGTCGTCTCCGAACTGACCGTCGAGCGGCGCGACGGCATCGATGTGACGACGCCGCTGGTGCTCGACGGGGACGGACTGGAACTCGTCTCGCTCGAGATCGACGGGCAGCGCACCAACCTTGACGAGGTGGAAATCAGCCCGGAGCGCCTCGTGCTGAAGGGGCCGCCCACCGCCAGGCGCTTCAAGCTTCGGATCGAGACGCAGGTTTCACCCGCCGCCAACCTGGCGCTGATGGGTCTCTACCGCTCCAACGGCATCTATTGTACGCAGTGCGAGGCGGAAGGCTTCCGCCGGATCACCTACTTCCTCGACCGGCCCGACCTGCTGTCGGTCTACACGGTGCGGATCGAGGCAGACCGCAGGACTGCGCCGCTGCTTCTATCCAATGGAAACCCCGTAGAGGCCGGTGATCTTGACGGCGACCGCCACTACGCCATCTGGCACGACCCCCATCCGAAGCCGTCCTACCTGTTCGCACTGGTCGCCGGCGACCTGGGCAGCGTGCGCGACGCCTTCGTCACGGCTTCGGGCCGCAAGGTGGATCTCGCCATCCATGTCGAGCACGGCAAGGAAGCGCGCGCGACCTACGCGATGCATGCGCTCAAACGCTCGATGCGCTGGGACGAGGAGGTGTTCGGCCGCGAGTACGACCTAGACGTGTTCAACATCGTCGCCGTGTCGGACTTCAACATGGGTGCGATGGAAAACAAGGGCCTCAACATCTTCAACGACAAGTACGTGCTGGCCGACGAGGAGACCGCGACCGACGCCGACTACGCCAATATCGAGGCGATCATCGCCCATGAGTATTTCCACAATTGGACCGGCAACAGAATCACTTGCCGCGACTGGTTCCAGCTCTGCCTGAAGGAAGGGCTGACGGTTTTCCGCGACCACGAATTCTCGGCCGACATGCGCTCGCGCCCGGTCAAGCGCATTTCCGAGGTGCGCACGCTGCGCGCCCTGCAGTTCCCCGAGGATCAGGGGCCGCTCGCGCATCCGGTGCGGCCCAGGCGCTACCGCGAGATCAACAATTTCTACACGGCGACCGTCTACGAGAAGGGCTCCGAGGTGGTGCGCATGATCCGCACCATTGTCGGCCGCGAGGCCTTCCGCCGGGGCATGGACCTCTATTTCGAGCGCCACGACGGCGCGGCGGTGACGATCGAGGACTTTCTCCGCTGTTTCGCCGAGGCATCCGGACGCGACCTGAGCCAGTTCTCGCTCTGGTATCATCAGGCCGGTACGCCCAACGTGGCCGTCAACACCAGCTACGATCCCGACAAGCGCGAATTCCTGCTCGAGCTGGAGCAGTCGGTGCCACCAACGCCGTCCGAGAGCCGCAAGCGGCTGATGCACATTCCGCTCGCCTTCGGCCTGATCGCCAGCGGCGGCAACGACATCGACTTCGAGCCCCCCGAGGACGGCAGCGTGGAAGGCAACGTCATCCATCTGCACAAGCGCAAGCAGACGTTGCGATTCCGAAACATCGCGGAACGCCCAGTGCTTTCCGTCAATCGCGGCTTCTCCGCGCCGATCACCCTCACCTACGAGCAGAGCGAGGCCGACCGCATCTTCCAGGCACGGCACGACAGCGACGCGTTCGCCCGCTGGGAGGCACTCAACACGCTGTTCACGACCGAGCTGATCGACGCGGTGAAGCAACGGCGCGGCGGGAAGACACCGGCATTCAGCGAGGAAATCGCCTCGCTGGCGGGCGATCTGGCTGCAGACGATCGCCTCGAAGCCGCGTATCGGGCGCTGATGCTGAGCCTCCCCGCAGAGGCCGACATAGCGCGCGAGATCGGCTCCGACATCGATCCCGATGCCATCCGGGCCGCGCGCGACGGGCTCCTGCACCGGATCGCGACGGCGAACCAGTCCGGATTCGAGCGGGTAATGGCCACTCTGCAGGACGCAGGACCATTCACACCGGACGCCGCGAGCGCGGGCAGGCGCGCGCTCAAGAACGTGCTGCTGGACTACGTTTCGATCGGCGCCGGGAACCCTGCGGCCGCAGCGCGGCAATTCCAGTCCGCGACCAACATGACCGACAGGGCGGCCGCGTTGACCGTGCTGGCGCACCGGTTCGCCGGCTCGGCGGAAGCGGACGCAGCACTTGTCGAATTCGAGCGCCGCTACGGCGAGGACGCACTGGTGATGGACAAGTGGTTCCAGATCCAGGCGACCGTGCCAGGAGCAGAAACCGTCTCTCGCGTCAGGAGGTTGATGGAACACCCCCGCTTCTCGATCGCCAATCCTAATCGCGTTCGCGCGCTGATCGGCACGTTCGCCACCGCCAACCAGACCGCCTTCAACAGCGCCGATGGCAGCGGTTATCTCCTGCACGCCCAAACGATTCTCGATATCGAGAAGCGCAACCCGCAGGTGGCTGCCCGTCTGGCGACCGCTTTCCGGTCCTGGCGGTCGCTGGAGCCGGTGCGCCGGGCAGCCGCACGGAAGGCGCTGTCCAGCATCGCGGCGACGAAGGGCCTGTCGCGCGACCTAGCGGATATCGTGGGGAGGACCTTGGGATAGGCAGACGGTCGTAGTCCGCCGGCCTCCGCTCGTAGCGCAATACTTCCATTCGACCGACGGACGCACGATCGACGGCCGACGGTCGATTGCCGCACTTTTCCTCTTGCCACCGCGAATCACCTCTGATTCCTTATCGATGATTCGGGAGTGCGGCGTGTCCGGATCGAAATCAGAAGGGCTACGGGGAGCCGTTTCATGGCCAAGGCGGACGCGTTGCGCGCGCCCGAAGGGATCGTCTTTGCCTCGCGTGTGACTTCGCGGTCATCGCGTTCGCGGCTTGTCGGCAACGTCAAGATGATCGCGGAGCCGGCCTACAAGCGGCTGCTGGCAGCGGAGCCCTATTTGCGGCGATCCATCCCGACCCTGATCGTCATCTTTCTGATCGTCGTGGCGACCTCCCGTGCACTGTCGCTGATGACCCAGCGCGACGAGATCGAGCGCGGGGCGCGCGCCATGCTGGCGCTCGCCGCCGGCCAGGCGGCAGCCGCCCTGGAGATTGCCGCGACTGAACGCAACCCGGCGACAGCCCAGGCATTCCTTGACGACTTCAGCCGTGGGGGATTGCTCAGTCCGCAACACGTCGTGGCCGTTACCGATCGCAGCCTCAAGCTCGTCGCCGCCACGCGGAATGCGGAGGGCTGGGTCGGCCGTCCGCTCGAGGGCCTGTTCGTGGGCGGGCAGCCGCTGTTCCTGTTCGGCGAACGCGCCGGGGTGCTCGAGGTCTGGCTCGGCGGCGACGTCTGGCTCGCCGCACTCGACATGACGCGCGACCGCAGCGCCGGGGCGCTCGTCATGGTGCCGCTCGAAGCGGTGCTGGCAGAGTGGCGAAAGACCGTCTCGCTCAACGTCACGCTCTTCGTGCTGACGGCGACGATCCTGATCGTCATCCTCTACGCCTATTTCAGCCAGGCCTCGCGCGCGGCCGCGGCCGACCGGCTCTATCTGCAGGCCCACGAACGCGTCGATCTCGCGCTGGTGCGCGGGCGCTGCGGGCTGTGGGACTGGGATATGGCACGCGGCCGTATGTACTGGTCGCGCTCGATGTTCGAAATGCTCGGCTATCAGCCATGCGAGGCGATGCTGTCGTTCGGCGAGGTGGCGAAGATCATCCACCCTGACGACGGCGATCTGTTCGAGCTCGCCAAGCGCATCGTGGCACGCGAAACCGGCCAGATCGACCAGGTCTTCCGGATGCGCCACGCGGACGGCCGGTGGGTGTGGATGCGGGCGCGTGCGCAGGTCGTCGATCCCGACGCGACCGATCTGCACCTCATCGGAATCGCCGTCGACATCACCGAGCAACGCAACCTTGCCCAGCGCTCGGAGGTGGCCGATCTAAGGCTGCGCACGGCCATCGAAAGCATCGGCGAGTCGTTCGTGCTGTGGGACTCGAACAACCGTCTGGTGATGTGCAACACCAAGTTCCAGCAGGACAGCGGACTGCCCGCGAGCGAAGTGGTGCCCGGGGCGCACCGCGAGCGCATCGAGAAGCGAATGAACGCCTACGTCACCGAACGGCGGCTGCCCCGACCGGCGTCCAACCGTGGCGGCGTCTGCTACGAGCGCCAGCTTGCAGACGGGCGCTGGCTTCAGGTCAACGAGCTGACGACACGCGACGGCGGCACCGTCTCCATCGGCACCGAAATCACCCAGATCAAGCTGCACCAGGAAAAGCTGGTCGATAGCGAACGGCGGCTGATGGCGACGATCCACGACCTAAGCCTGGCGCGCAAGGCCGAGGAGGAGCGCACGCGCGAACTCGTCGAGCTCAACCGCAAGTACATGCGCGAAACCGAGCGCGCGGAAGCGGCCAATCGGGCCAAGTCCGAATTCCTTGCCAACATGTCACACGAGCTCAGGACGCCGCTCAACGCGATCATCGGTTTTTCGGAGTTGATGCAGCAGGGCCTCTTCGGACCGCTGGGCTCCGAAAAATACGAGGAGTACGTGCGCGACATCCACGCGAGCGGCAGCTATCTGCTAGGCGTCATCAACGACATTCTCGACATGTCGAAGATCGAGGCTGGCCAGTTCTCCATCGACCGCGAAAAGATCGACGTCGGCCCTCTGATCCACGAGACCGTCCGCGTGGTGGCGCTGCAGGCGGAGGACAAGGCGATCAAGCTCGAGACGAAGGTGGACGACAAGCTGACCCTGGAGGCCGACCGGCGCGCCATCAAGCAGATCGTCATCAACCTGCTGTCGAACGCGGTCAAGTTCACCGGTCAGGGCGGGCGCGTCACGCTACGCGCCAAGAAGGTAGGCGACGTGGTGACGCTGACCATAGAGGACAATGGCTGCGGCATCCCGCGCGAGGCACTGAAGAAGCTCGGGCGGCCGTTTGAGCAGGTCCAGAACCAGTTCTCGAAGAGCCATGCAGGCTCGGGTCTCGGACTGGCGATCTCCCGTTCGCTCGCCGAACTGCATGGCGGCGCTCTCAGGATCAGGTCGACCGAGGGCAAGGGCACCATCGTCTCCGTCCGCATTCCGACGCTGAGGAAGCGGCGGCTGAGGAGCGCCACCAAGGAAGCCGCCTGACCCAGCTTGCCGAACGCGCCACCGACGCGCCGGGAACCGGCCGTCTGGTATCGCCGAAGCGCACTCACCGATCGGCGGATCGCCTCCCCGCGGATGGGCCCTTGGCGCCAGACCTCATCAGGGCTTCGAAATGTCTCCTCACCTTCTTCGCCGTGTCGGCGAGATGCGCTTCCAGGACGCCGATGGCGGGAAGGCCCGTCTTGGCAAGCAGCAGGTCGGCGAGGCCGGGCGGCACGCCCTCGCGATCCAGGGGCCCTCCCAGGCACAACCGGATCACCTGGGTGAGCGCGAGGTAGAGCGCGTAGGCGTCGCATAGCTCCTGCCGCGTCTGCGGGTCGGCAAAGGCCGACGACAGGTGCGCCAGAACGTCGGCGGTCGAGGTCAGCCGCCGGTCCGCCTCGACCTCACCCGTCAGCGTGGCAACCTGGGCGACGAATTCGAGGTCGATCAGGCCTCCAGGAACGAGCTTCAGGTCCCAGATGCCTGACGGCGGCTTTTCCTGCTCGATCAATTCGCGCATTTCCAGGGCATCGCGCCGGATTTTCGCGGCGTCGCGCGGCAGCGCCAGGATTTCGGCCACGTTCGCCTCCACCTCTTCGGCAAGCCCCGCTTCACCCGCCACCACCCTGGCTCGGGTCAGCGCCATGTGTTCCCAGGTCCACGCCTCCGTGCGCTGGTACTTGGAAAAGGCCTCGATGTGGGTCGCGACCGGGCCCTTGTTTCCCGACGGCCGAAGCCTCAGGTCGAGCTCATAGAGCACGCCTTCGGCGGTCGGTGCGGAAACCGCCGTGATGAGGCGTTGCGTGAGCCGCGCGAAATAGTGGGACGGCGCGAGCGGCTTTTCGCCATCCGACTCCTCTGCGCCCTGCTCATGGTCGTAGAGCAGGATGAGATCGACGTCGGAGCCAGCGGTCAGTTCGCGGCTGCCGAGCTTGCCCATGCCGAGGATGACGACGCGTCCGCCCGGGACCACGCCGTGGCGCGCAGCGAACGCCTCCTCGACTGCGGCAAGCGCCGCGCCGATCGTGAGGTCGGCGAGATCGGAAAACGCCTTGCCGGCGCGGGTGGCGTCGATCGAGCCGGTCAGGAGCCGCATGCCGATCAGGAATTTCTGCTCGGCAG
>Ga0182792_1001502_pt1 | contig 18724 bp, 15 predicted proteins | sample Passage237B_FD_130497 | JGI IMG/M metagenome (GOLD analysis project Ga0182792, IMG submission 130497) | Cellulose adapted compost microbial communities from Newby Island Compost Facility, Milpitas, CA, USA - Passage2 37B (version 2) (version 2) ...
CTTATACACCTAACAACCTCGATTACGATCAGAATGTAGGAGCAGGCTATCTATCTTATACCTTATCAACCAAATCGCGCTGGTCGCTCAAGGCAGGTGCCCGTTATGAATACACCAGTATCGACGCGTACAGCCAGGAGGGTGGTAAGCTTGACATTGCCTCGTACGGTAACCTGGTTCCAAGCCTGAACGTTTCAAAAGCCTTCGGCAAGCAGGGACAAACGATCAAAGGGTCTTATGCCCGTCGTCTGCAGCGTCCGGGTATCCAGTTCCTCAATCCGAACATCAATGCTTCGAACCCGCAGAATATATCCTACGGTAATCCGAACCTGAAACCTGAGTTAACCGATCAGGTTGAACTGAGCACCGGATTCTTTAAAAACAGCCTTTATATCAACGTGGCAGCTTTCGCACGGTTTACCAACAATTCGATCGAAAGCATCCGTACCACGAATGAAGAAGGTGTAATTACTACCACTTACGACAACATCGGTAAGAAACGTAACTACGGAGTTAACCTTTACGGTAACATTACACTCTTCAAGATCTGGCAGATTGGTGGTGGCGTAGACGGATATTATGCCAGTCTGACAAATAATACCGGCGAAATGAGTACCCGTGGAAGTAATTCAGGTATAGTAATTAGCGGTCGTCTCCGTACCACTCTCAACCTGAAAGACGGTTGGGGAATCCAGGGCGGTGGCTTTGCCAGAGGAAAAGAGGTCCAGCTGCAAGGTACCTCCATGGGCTTCCGTGTGTATGACCTCGGTGTGAAGAAAGACTTTAAAAACAAACGCGGCTATGTCGGATTTGGAATGGAGAACTTCCTGGCGCCTAAGTTCAATATGCGTACCCAGATGGAAACTCCGACATTCACCCAAATCAACAATAATTACATGTTCAACAGAGGATTCCGTGTGAATTTCTCCTACCGTCTGGGTAAGATGGAGTTTGTTGAACAAAAACGGAAGAGAGGTAAGTCAATCGAAAATACGGACCAAAAATCGGGTTCTTCACCAGCTGATGCAGGCGGAAACTAGATTTTTTGAAAGAACTTAAATAGGATGAGTTGTTCATAAAAGCCTTCTGCTTTGCGGAAGGTTTTTATTTTTTTCAATTATTATTACACATCGAATATTATCTGCCTCAAGGACAAACCTTGAACAATGGCCGAACCTGAGGCTGCATATTGAATTAATCGGGGTATCTGGAATCAATCCGAAAAGTTGGGGCAGGGGTTGGATTAATACAGGAACAGGGGATTGATTCATTCAAAAAACCATATCGTTTCCTATTTGACATTCCTCTACTTACCTGAACTTTTGGGTTGATCTTTACTCTGATCATTCGCTCTTAAACGGTACCCCACAGGGGTGACATGATGATAGAAAGGCTCTCAATACAATCTGATTCTCCCAGAAAACCGCAGGAATGATATGATGATAGATGTAACCACCCTATACCCGGCTGTCATCCCTATCTCATGCACCTCTTTTCCTGCCAGGTGGATATAACTAATCCGGCTATCTTCACCAGAAATACGCTTGATCTTCAATATCTCTGTCCGCCCGCCATATCGGTCTGAAAGTAAATCCGAACACTCCGAACGTACTGACATCCGGGGATTATCAGAAAAGCCAAACACGCACGCTCGCATACACAAATGAAAACCGTATACATCCGGATATATCCGTTTGTAAACGTGTGCGCTCTGGATAGATATTTCCGCAATGTGTAAATTGCTTCCGGGGAGGGGAGGGCTTGTCCCCGGTGGCTAAGGAAGGCTAATAAGGGGTCTGGGAAACGGCGAAACAAGGGCCGGGTCAGCAATTTTAGCCGGCTCCAATTCACCTGCCTTCATGCGTCAGAAATTGAAAATCCCGCCGACCTTCCCCAACCCCGAAGGGGTGACATAATGATAGAAAATTGTGAATCTCATCGATCCGCCCAAACCACAGAGGTGTGACATGATTGGGAAAAAAACGTCAAATCCTTAGGTCATGCAAAATCACCTATGCCTTCTTTCGGCTACCCGATAGCTATGCCAATTCCAGCATACTCCAGAGGGAATATGCGTGCTCCCATCCTTTTTCAATCATCAAAATTATCTACAACCTTCCCGGAAGGCACACCCCTTTGGGTGCCGTCGTTCCCGTACGCTTTCTTCGAATTTAATCCTTGACATTAAGCGCGCAGCTCTTGGTTTTTTAAGCAGTAAGAGACCTGTTTTAATCTTTTTGAGGTCCGTCTGGCGATCGTGCATGACAACCGGATCATCCGCAAAATCTGCGTCTTCCTTGTCCAATCAGGTATTATCCGATTGTACACGTGTATTTCCGTTTGTATCCGGTTATACGCTGGATCGTAATGGCTGGGTGTTGTAAATTGTCATCGGGCGGGGGGAGGGGGCGTCCCCTGGAGGTAGCAAACTCCCAGCTTATCCCGGGACATTTCGAAATTATTCGCCTGATACCTTACGGCGTGCGAGCAAAATCTACCATAAATCAACTGGTTAGCCCGATTTATTAGCTACGTAATTCAAAAACCCCGGCAGGTGAGTCAGCCCGGGCTGGGGCATCGTCGATCCTGTCGGGGTTTGAGTGATAAGGATGCTGAAGGAATCAGGAGCCGGGGGTTACGATCGAAGCGGCCTTGTTAAAATGTTCCAGTCCTTCGATTACATCCGGCACATTGTTATCCCAGTTGGCTTCCTGTTCGATATAGACATAACCGGAAAAATTCTGGCGGCGAAGTTCTTCACCAATTTTCTGAAAATCGAGCGCTCCCTTGCCGATGACCACGTATTCGGCTTTGATTTCACCCGCCCGGGCTACGTCTTTCAGGTGAACGCTGATAATGTGATTTTCCAGCGTTTTCAGACATTCAGCAGGATCCAATCCGCTCCGTGCCCAGTGGCCTACATCCGCACAGGCACCGATGTTGGGGCGGCCTTCCACGGCCTTCAGCACGCTGTCGGGATGCCAGTAGTAGCTTTCTCCCTTCGCGTGCTGGTGTATAGCTGTTTTGATGCCGTATACGCTTCCGAGGCTGTCGAGCAGATTCCATTCCTCAGGTTGGGGTTCACTCACGAAAAATTCCAGTCCGATCTTCTTGCCCATCTCGAAATAATGAAGCCATTGCTCAGGCGTTTTCGCATCGCCGACATAGATCGACTTCATGAAAAGCCCCTGATCTTCGATATTTTTTTTCAGCTTGTCGATTTCTTCGTCTGAGAGCTGAAGGAGCGTCTTGTCGCTGAACTCGCTTCCCAGTTTATGGAAGGAAAACCCTTCGACATATTTCAATCCGGCGCTGTCGGCTTTCTTCAGGGTCTCAGGGAACGGGAACCGGTTGAAGGAGTATAGGGCTACGCCGGTTTTCCAGGGCACAGGTGCGGGCGGCGGTTCTTTCTGACTGCCTCCTGTATTGCAGGATATCATCGCTCCCGCCAATAGAACGGCCGAAAGGAAATAAATAACTCTTTTCATAGTTGGTTAAAGCTTTATGGATATAGAAACTACGTTGAATGACATCCCTATAAGACAGCGAACCGGTAGAAGTTACTGTTAAACAAAAAAAAACAGCAGGGGATGGCCGGTATATTGGTGGTATTGTATTAATTTTGAATCAATTTAAATAGAAATAGAGGTGTTCAGGGTCATCAACGAAGAAATTATCAGGACAGAGGAAGAACAACCCCTGTTTAAATCGATATTCGACCACGAAGGTTGCGTATTGAAGAAATGCTGCAAGGCTTACAAGAAAAAAGGTAAACACTGCAAAAAATGCCCTAAAAAGTAGCTTTCAGGGGAACAAATTCCAACGGCGCTTTTTCTCACGACCTATTTATTCGGTTTTTGGCGACAAACTCATGAAGTCGTCGGCCTATCTGCGTCTTCATACGACGTATATGTCGTAATTTTGCATCGATTTATAAGCAGGGCAGGGGAGACAGAAATTTCATTAAGCGTTAATCAAAATGGCCAGAAGACTTTTTAACTATTTTGCCAGCGGTTTGTTGCTGGTTGGACCCATCTATATTACTATCTGGATTATCGTTACGGCGGTTCAGGCGCTGGACAATCTGTTACCCGTATCGCTCGATATCCTTGGGAATAACAAGCCCGTGTATCTGCCGGGTTTGGGGCTGCTGATCATAGTCACATTGATTATTCTCCTGGGATATGTCTTTTCGACGATCGTACCGCAATCGTTCTACAACCTGATAGACCGTCTCGTGGGTAGGATACCGTTGGTCAGCCTGATCTATACGTCCATAAAGGACCTGTTTTCGGCTTTTGTAGGAGACAAGCGAAAATTCAGCCACCCGGTAATGGTTACGGTTTACAAGGATTCCGGAATTAAAAAATTCGGATTTATCACCCAGCAGGATCTGGAGCATCTCAATATTCAGGACCATGTTGCCGTTTATTTACCACATGCCTATGCTTTTTCCGGGCAGTTGGTAATCGTACCCCGGGAAAATATTACGCCGGTCGACGCTTCGAGTACAGATGTGATGAAGATGATTGTATCGGGCGGCGTTTCCATGCGCGAGAGAGGTCTGGATTTTAAACAAGATAAAGAAAACGAACTGGAATGATTATAAATGAAGCAACCTTCCTGATCAGTAATACGGAATACGATAAGTGTCCGCCCCCGGTATTACCCGAATATGCCTTTATAGGCAGGTCCAATGTGGGTAAGTCGTCTCTGATCAATCTCCTCGCCGGACGGGCTAATCTGGCGAAGACGTCGGCCACTCCTGGTAAGACGCAGCTGATCAATCATTTCCGGATCAACAAGGCCTGGTATCTGGTTGACCTGCCAGGATATGGTTATGCCAAAATCAGCAGGATGGAGCGGGAGAAATGGGAAAAAATGATTTTCGACTATCTGGTTAACCGCCCCAACCTGGTCTGTACATTTGTGCTTATTGACAGCCGCCTGGAAATGCAGAAGGTGGATCTCTGGTTTATGGAGCGGCTGGCCGAACTCGAGGTACCATTCAACCTGGTCTTTACCAAAACCGATAAGCTGAAGAAAAACCAGATCGATGCGACGATTAACCGCTATTTGCTTCAGATGAAGGAATATTGGGAGGAGCTTCCCCGTCATTTTGTAACCTCTTCCGAAAAGGGAGCAGGGCGTGTGGAGCTACTGCGGGCAATAGAAGAGTATAACCAATTATTTATACAAAGCCGGGCCAATTAGGTTGTTTGACGGTGATACTTTCCTTTAATTTGCGCCGGAATTTATTCATTGTACCTACAGAAAATTATGAGTGAGACTAAGGACAAAGTGACCGAAATAGAAAAAGATCATTTACAGGATATTGCGAATATTTCCGGCAAACCTGGATTATACCGCATTCTTAAACCTGGCCGTACCGGTATCATCATCGAGACGCTGGATGCCAAACGTGAGAAAACCATGGCGGCAGCCTCGGCTAAAGTATCCATCCTGAAAGATGTTTCTGTTTACATAGAAGACGAAGAGGCAGAATCGATCCCTTTGAAAGACGTGTTCCTGAAAATCCGCGAAAAACTGGGCAAGGATCTGTCATTTGATCCCCGGAAACTGATTGAGCCCGAGCTGAGAGATCAGTTTGAAGAAGTGCTTCCCAATTTCCATAAGGAGCGGGTTTATACGTCTGACATCCGGAAAATCTTTGCATGGTATCAGATACTCTCTGAGCAGGTTCCCGAACTTTTCGAACAATCTGCTTCTGCGGAAGAGGAGGAAAAAGCTGAATAATACTAGCAGCAGAAATATTTCTGGAATTAGCCGCAGACACAGGGGTGTTCGGAAGGGCACCTCTATAGGTATTAAAATAATTTACTGTATTGTTTTAATATTTAGTGCTATGGCTTCTGGGAAATATTTAACTTTCGGGAAATTGCTGCCTGAGTAACTGTAGTCAAACAGAGTGACGATGTTCATAAATAAGATAAGCCATTATCTGCCTAAGGAAATAATTGGCAATGAGTATTTTACGAAGTTAAATAACTTGTCGAGTGACTGGATAATAGCCAGAACCGGTATACGAAATCGCAGAAGAACATCGGAAGGGGAGAATACGTCGACGATGGCAGTGGAGGCGGTGAGATCCTTATTGACAGACGCACCGTACAGCAAGAATGAAATTGACCTGATCGTTGGGGCTACCTATACACCCTATGATACAATTGTCACCCTGGCACATGCCGTTCAACACGAACTGCAGATTCCGGATATCCCGGTAGTGTCGGTGTCTTCAGCCTGTTCATCTCTCCTGAATGCCATAGAAGTAGTGCAGGGGTATTTTGCCATGAACAAGGCCAGCAAAGCGCTGGTTGTCGTTTCAGACAATAACTCCGCCTATAACAATGAAACGGATACAGTTTCGGGTCATCTCTGGGGAGACGGGGCTTCGGCCATGCTTATCTCCAAAAAAAGACTTTCGGAGGGCGATTTACATATCCGTGAGCTGATCACCGGTGGAGCTGCCACCCATGAGAAGGCCATGGAAGCCGTCGTACTCCGCCCCAATGACCGCGGGGTCGTTATGCCCTATGGACGGGATGTATTTATCCAGGCCTGTACCTATATGCCTAAGGTCAGTCAGGAGGTACTGCAGCGCTGCGGCTTGACCATCGAGGATATCAGCTACATCATCCCACATCAGGCTAATCATCGCATAAGCCTGAATATTATCGGTACCCTGGGCATACCCGAAGAAAAGCTGATTTCCAACATTCAGGAACTGGGCAACACCGGTTGTGCTGGCTGTGCCATCGCACTTTCTGAAAACTGGAACCGCTTTAAAAAGGGCGACAAACTCGTGGTTACCGTTTTCGGTGGCGGGTACTCCTACGGAGCAATGCTGATAGAAGTATAAACCAGCGATTATCGCATACATAGTGGTGTTATCAGGCAACAATTTGTATATTGGGTCCTGATAACACCAATTTTTTTGTTTAAAGCCTAAACCTCTTGAACCTGCAAACCTATTCCGATCTGCACCAGGTAGATTTTTTCGGAATTACCATTCTCGAACCCTCTACCGTACTATCAAGTCTCATGATGACGGTAGTCTGCGTAATTGGTTTCTGCCGTTCTTTTCGTCATCGCCGTTTTCGAATTGCTCTTCTGACCCTGGGCTTTTTGGGTTTCATGGCGTTGGCCACAGCATTTGGCGGAATATTGGGGCATGGATTGCTTTATACGACCGGCAAGGTCGGTAAACTGCCCGGCTGGATATTTGGTATAATAGCCCTGGCTTTTTATGAAAGGGGAGTAATGTACCGGCTGAAAGATCTGCTGGACGAAAACCGCCTGCGACATCTGCTTCGCCTGAATCTGGCGGGTATGGGCTTTTTCCTCCTATTGACCATTTATTTTCTCCATTTTCAAGTTCCTCAATATCACGCGATATACAGTTTACTGATTCTGGTAGGCTCCATGGAAATATACGTGTATCGTCAGATCAGAAATCGGGGGAGCATCTATATCTTTTCTGCAATAGGGTGTGCTTTCATGGCAGCCCTGGCCCATGCTTCGGGGGTACACCTGAGCGACTGGTTTCAGGCCAACGACGTAAGTCACATTCCCATGGCGGGAAGCATCTGGCTACTGTATGCCGGAATGGCCAACGGGAATTTCCAACCGGTAAAAATTACTTCTGAATTAAGGTAAATCAAGCGGATTACTGGAAACGGGCGGTCTCCCCAAGATGCCGTCCAGGCTTTGTTTTGTCCTTTTGATTCTGATTTTGTTAAAAAAAGTTAAAGGATTTCTCCTTTCTTCTCTCCAATATAATTTTGGGATTTTTAGCATTACGTCATTCAAAAATTAAATAAAAAAATAATTTTTCTATGTCGGTACGTGTAAAAAAAATCCAATTCTTACCCATCGTACTCTGCCTGTTACTTTTCCTTCAACATACTACTCTAGCTCTCCAGACAGGCAGTCTGACTTTATATACCCAGTTTACCAAGGTGGTGGTAGCCCCGGGAGAATCCATTGACTACGCCGTAGAAATAGTCAACAAGACAGGAGGTGTCAGATCGGCTGATCTGTCGGTAAAAGGATTACCCGAGGGCTGGAATTATGAGCTTAAATCAGGGACGTACAAGATCGGACAGATATCCGTTCTGCCTGGTGAAAGAAAAAATGCATCCCTTAAAGTGGATGTTCCGCTGAAAGTAGACAAGGGTACCTATCGTTTTCAACTCGTTTCTGCCGAGGGTTCGGTTTTGCCTCTGACCATTGAAGTGTCCGAACAGGGTACTGCAACTTCCGAGTTCAGCTCTACCCAGCCTAACATGCAGGGTAATTCTGGAACGACCTTTACTTACAACGCCGTGCTCAAAAACCGTACAGGCGAAGACCAGATTTACAGCCTGCGGGCTGATGCCCCAAAAGGCTGGAACGTAGTCTTTAAGGTGTCAGGTAAAGCGGTTTCCTCGGTACCGGTGGACGCTGGCGGCAACAAGGACATCATGATCGAAGCCGAAGCGCCTTCGGAGGCAGCTGCGGGAACTGTGAAAATACCCGTAGTAGCCTCTTCTCCGTACACTACTTCCACCCTGGAGCTGGAAGCCATGATTACCGGTTCCTACAAGGTGGAGCTCACTACCCCTACCGGTCTCTTGAGCCAAAAGGTTACCTCCGGCCGTGAAAAGAAAATTGAACTGGTCGTTAAAAACATAGGTTCCTCACCGCTGAGCGGGGTTGAACTTTCAGGGGCAACCCCTGTCAACTGGGAGGTTACCTTTGAGCCCAAGAAGATTACCGTCATTGAACCGGGTAAAAGTGAAACCGTTACCGCAATACTGAAAGCTGACAAGAAGGCCCTTGCAGGCGACTATGTCGTGCATTTTGATGCCAAAGGAGGGGATACTTCATCGCGTGCTACCTTCCGCATCACCGTCGAAGCATCGTTTTTTTCAGGTTTTCTGGGCGTGTTGATCATTCTGGCAGCCCTTGCCAGTGTGTATTATCTGTTCAAAAAGTATGGAAGGCGATAATTATGGATCAGGACATTATCATTACTGCCGGACTTACCAAAAGTTACGGTAAGAAAAATATTGTCAACAATCTCAACCTCAGTATCAGGAAAGGCGAAATATACGGACTGCTGGGCCCTAACGGGGCAGGAAAGTCCACGACGATCCTGATGCTCATGGGATTGTCCGAGCCCACTTCAGGGACGATCCGCGTGGCCGGCGTAGATCCTGTCCGTCAGCCGGTGGAAGTCAAAAAGAAGGTGGGGTACCTGCCGGAAGACGTGGGCTTTTACGACGACCGGACCGGCTTCGAAAACATTTTCTATACCGGGAGACTGAACGGGCTGTCGGTGTCGGGTGCCACTGAAAAAGCCAAATGGCTGCTGGATAGGGTAGGGTTGACGGAAGCGGCTCATCAGAAGGCCGGCACATACTCCCGGGGTATGCGGCAGCGGTTGGGACTGGCAGATGTACTGATGAAATCACCCGAAGTAATCATCCTCGATGAACCCACCCTCGGACTCGACCCTGAAGGTCTGCGCCGTTTTCTGGCCTTGATTGTAGAGCTTAGCCGAGAAGAAGGGCTTACCGTCCTTCTGTCGTCACACCATCTCCAGCAGGTGCAGCAGGTTTGCGACCGTATGGGCCTGTTCGTGTCCGGGCGTCTCATTGCTGAGGGAAGCGTCAGGGATCTGGCCAGGACACTCTTTGCACAGGAGCTGATCTCCTATGAAGCCGGACTGCACCGGGGTGCCCATTCTGATACCCGCTGGGAAAACATCTGCAGTGGTCTCGAAGAGGCTATCCGCAATATGGAAGGTATCTCCAATTTTAGTAGGGATGGAGATCGGTTCTTTTGGGCATCCGCCGGGGATTCAGGCCACGAAATTGTCAGAAAGGTAATAGCGGCGGATGCAGGATTGGCCTACCTCAACAAGAAAGAGTTCGGTCTGGATGAAATCTATCACAGGTATTTTAGTTCAGTGGCAGAATCATGACAGCAAAAAATTCGATTAGCAATATCACGGCTGCAGTATGGAAAACCGCGGGTCGGGCTTTCAGTACAGGTCGGGAAACCACCCATCCCTTCTGGCTGATCGTCGAGAAGGAAATTTCCGACCATGTCAGGAGCCTCCGATTCGTGATTATGGTCGCACTCATCGGGGTGACCTCTGCAGCAACCGTATACCTGGCTTTATCAGGTCTAAAGGACGCCATTAAGCCCAGTGACCCCGAAGGGTCATTTCTCTTTTTAAAACTGTTTACCGTTTCAGACGGAGCATTGCCCTCATTCCATGTTTTTATCGGGTTTCTGGGCCCTTTGCTGGGCATCAGTCTGGGGTTCGACAGCATCAACTCGGAGCTCAGCAAGGGAACGATGAGCCGTATGCTGGCACAACCCATACACCGCGATTATGTGATCAATGCCAAATTTGTGGCGGCTGTCATTGTCATAGCCGGTCTGTTCCTGTGTCTGGGTTTGCTGGTGACAGGTTGGGGCATTCTGAAGATCGGGATTTTGCCTACTTTTTCTGAATTTGTACGGATTCTGGGCTTAATCGCCCTGACGGTCCTCTATGTTTCCTTCTGGCTGAATCTTTCGATCTATTTTTCGATCCGTTTCAAACAGCCTTCTACTTCGGCACTGGCCTGCATTGCAGCCTGGCTGTTTGTGACGGTATTTTATGGGATGCTGGTGAGTCTGGTAGCCCGATCCATGGCGCCATCCGAATTTGCCATGCCGAATCAGATCATTGCTTACCAGAAGTTCATTCAAGGGATAAGCCGGTTGGTACCGAGTCAGTTGTTCAGTGATGCCTGCACGACTCTTTTGATGCCGTCGGTGCGTAGCCTGGGGCCGCTGACGATGGAGCAGGTTCATGGGGCTATTCCCAGTCCGTTAGGTCTGGGGCAGAGTCTGCTTGTGGTATGGCCTCAGCTGACGGGATTAACCGCAGCTACCGTCGTCTGTTTTGCGTTGTCCTACCGGAGTTTTATGAGAAAGGAAATCCGCTCGCGATAGGTGGGTAGTTATAAAAAAAGGGGCGTGAGCCCCTTTTTTTATATTTAGTTGGTTGTCGACGGTGCCGAGTATTGACGCGGTTTCCAGGTATTGTTTCTGGGGTCAATATCGGGCAGCTGCTTGTCCGGATCTACGGTTACCGATTTCAGTGGCAGACGCGTGTCGGCTTTGAAAGACCAGCGGTTTCCTTTTTGCCAAACTTCCACAGGCAGATTAACCCTGGTTTTGCGACCATCCTGTTCTTCCAGTTCGATGGTTACCGGCATGGCCCACTGTTCGTTATTTTCAATGGTGATGACTGAGCCATTGGCTGGGTCCTGATTGATATAGGTGACCTCCCTTACGCCCTGATCGAGTTTGTAGTTCTCAAAGAACCAGCCTTTCCAGAACCATCCCAGGTCTTCGCCCGAAGCGTCTTCCATGCTGCGGAAGAAGTCATAGGGAGTAGGATGTTTGAAAGCCCACCGGCGGGTATATTCCCGGAAAGCATAGTCGAAACGGTCTTTTCCTAGCACGATTTCACGGAGCATTTTCAGCCCAATCGCGGGCTTGTAATAGGCTTCCCAACCAAGGTTACTGGGCTGGATCACGTCCGGAATGGTCATGATCGGATCGGCATAATCGCGGAAAATCATGGGCGCTACCCGATGCAGGTCATCGAAACGCGTGTTGCGGTATTCTCCGTTGTTGAAATTTTCAGTAGCCAGCATATTGATAAAAGTGTTCAGACCTTCATCGAGCCAGGCATATTTTCTCTCGTTATTTCCTACGATCATCGGGAACCAGTTATGACCAAATTCGTGGTCAGTAACGCCCCAGAGACGGTCACCCTTGGAGGCATGACTGCAGAACACAATACCGGGGTATTCCATACCACCTACGATACCAGCCACGTTGGTAGCTACCGGATAGGTATAGGGCATAATATAGTTGGAATAAAACTCGATGGAGCCTTTTACGTATTCGGTAGAGCGGCCCCAGGCGTTATTGCCTGCAGATTCTTCAGGATAGACCGATTGTGCGAGGGCTGTTTTGCCACCGGGAAGGTTCATGCGGGCAGCATCCCAGATGAAGGCCTTGGAAGTAGCCCAGGCAATATCGCGGGCCTGATTGCAGCGGAATTTCCAGGTCAGTGTGCCGTTCTGTTTGGGACGTGAGGATGGGTCCTTAACCTCTTCGGCTGTACGAATGAAAACGGTTTCATCACTTTTGGCCGCTTTCGCCAGGCGGTCTATCTGCGTTTTGGTTAGCACCTCCTGAGGGTTTACCAGTTCACCCGAACCCACTACGATATGATCCCAGGGTACGGTGACAGCATATTCAAAATTTCCGTATTCGAGGTAAAACTCACCCGCACCCAGGTAGGGGAGGTTGTTCCAGCCGTCAATGTCATCGTACACGGCCATACGCGGATACCACTGGGCAATCTCGAACACCTTTCCGTTCTTGGTGGAAAGGATACCTGTACGATCGGATCCATAGTCGGGAATGGTGTAAGAATAGGCAATCCGGATTTTGATGGCATCTCCCTTGGGTTTTACAGGAGCGTCGAGGCGAATCTGCATACGGGTGTCATCCACAATGTAGGTAGCGTTTTGCCATTTTCCTTTTCCCTGCAGGATGCTTACTTCCGAAATGCTGTTTCCTCCGTCAAAATCCACGTTGCCGAAACGTCCGCCCGTAATGGGAGTGGTTTTCCCACCCCGAGAAGCAGTGTTGAAAGAATTTTGGTCGAGTTGCAGCCAAAGATAGCTGAGTTCGTCGGGGCTGTTGTTGGTGTAGGTAATTTCTACAACGCCGCTGATCTTGTTGCTGTTTTCATCGAGTGATACGTCGATTTTGTAGTCGGCCTGGTTCTGCCAGTAGGCAAATCCAGGGGCTCCGCTCGATGATCTGAACTCATTCCCGGGCTGCAGGTTATGCAGCGGGTGAAACAGTACATGGTGATCATACTTACCCTTTCCGGGTGTCTGGCTGTTGGCTGTAAGGAGCGAAATCGCACAGAGGAGGACAGTGAAAATTCCTCTGGTCTTCCATTTTAACATAGTTTCCGAATAATAGTTTGTTAAAAGTCTCGAAGTTACAAATTTGTTGTGATAATAAGAGGTATGTAAGGATAGAGTATAGTCAGATTATCTGACCAGGGTTAAAAAAACTGAGAAGCGAAAGAAGTGGCTGCAGATGACAAAAAACAGGCCACCCGGAAATTTTATGGGTTTTCCGGTATATACAATCAAATGGTGAGGCTTATACAAAAATCCCCCTTTTCGTATATAAAATACATACGAACGGATTCAGGCTAATGGGGCGCAGGAGGGTATCAGGACTTGCGCTTGAGTTTAGCTTCGATCGTTTGCTGTGTGTGGGGGACTACACGCAGTCTTTCCTTAGGTATAAGTTTTCCGGTATCGATACAGATACCATAGGTACCGGTTTTGATACGCACCAATGCATTTTCCAGCTGTGTGTAATACTTCTGAAGCCGTGCTGCCAGCTGACTGAGATTTTCCCTCTCACTGGTATCTGCGCCGTCTTCCAACAGCTTGGAAGTACCTGCAGTGTTGTCCGTACCGCTGTCGTTCCTTTTACTGAGAGATTCCTTAATATAATTCAATTCGTTCCGAGTGCCCTCCAGCTTTTCAAGAATTATAGTCTCGAATTCCTTCAGTTCTTCTTCTGAGTATCTTAATTTTTCTTCTTGCATAGCAGTACCCTTCTTAAAACCCAAATTTTAAAATTCGATGCAAAAGTAGAAAAAAATAATGTTAAAATGAACCCTTTAACGAAAGATGTGTGGTATTGAGCTCAATTAAATGATTTGCTCGCGGCTTAAATATAGAAAATAAACTTTGTCAGGATGTTTTTATGGCCGTGAAAAATCTTGAAAAAAGGCAAAGTATAAAATTTTATTCCGAAAGTCCTGAAAGCCGTTTTCCGGTCTGTACGGGCGGTCCTCTCGGAAATTTCACCAAAAGGTGTAAGTTTGTAACAGGCCGTTTTTGGGCTGCTACAACAAGCTAAATGTCAGTATTTTAAAATCGATGAAATTCATAGAACCAGCCCCGATCAAAGACAAGGAAAATCCCCTGGAATCGATGATGCAGCGATTCGATAAGGCAGTGGAACTGCTCGGGATTTCCGAAGAAATGTATAATATCCTGAAGGTGCCACGGAAGCAGGTGATAGTGGGAATTCCCGTTACGCTGGACGACGGCCGCATACACACCTTCGAGGGGTACCGGGTTATTCATTCCACGATACTGGGTCCCGGGAAGGGAGGTATCCGGCTAGATCCCGATGTGAATCTGGATGAAGTTCGTGCCCTGGCCGCCTGGATGACCTGGAAATGTGCCGTAGTTGACATCCCCTACGGTGGTGCCAAGGGTGGAATTGCCTGTGATCCGCGAACAATGTCACCCGGGGAAATCGAGCGTCTTATCAGGGGCTATACCCTGGCCATGCTGGATGTATTTGGTCCGGACAAGGACATACCCGCACCCGACATGGGAACAGGCTCCCGCGAGATGGCATGGCTGATGGATGAATACTCCAAAGCGAAGGGGATGACGGTACATTCGGTCGTTACCGGAAAGCCACTGGTGCTGGGGGGATCCCTGGGACGTGCAGAAGCAACCGGACGCGGTGTGATGGTGGCAGCCCTGGCTGCCATGGAAAAACTTCGGCTGAACCCCTATAAATCCACTGCAGCCATACAGGGCTTCGGCAATGTGGGTTCGAACGCTGCCGCCCTGCTGCGCGAACGGGGCCTCCGGATCGTGGCGGTAAGCGACCTGTCGGGAGTATACTATAACGACAAAGGACTGGATATCGAAGCTGCCCTGAAGTACAGGGACAGTAATAAAGGTATACTGGAAGGCTATAAGGAGGCAGAGGTAATACCGGCCGAGGATTTGTTCAAACTGCCGGTGGACGTTCTCGTACCCGCCGCAAAAGAAGATGTGATCACCAAACGCAATGCCCCGGATATCCAGGCCAAGCTTATTGTGGAAGGAGCCAATGGTCCTACCTCATCCAAAGCAGACGATATCATCAACGAAAAAGGAATAATGGTCGTACCCGATATTCTGGCCAATGCGGGTGGTGTGACGGTTTCCTATTTTGAGTGGGTTCAGAACCGTATCGGTTATAAATGGACCCTGGAACGGATCAACCGCCGCGCTGACCGGGTGATGAAGGATGCGTTTAACCACGTTTATGAGGTATCCCTGAAATATAAAGTGCCGCTCAGAATTGCGGCGTATATCGTGGCCATCGACAAGGTGGCAAGCACCTATAAATACCGGGGCGGCTACTGATTTCCTGAATGGATAAAAACGGGAAAGCCGGAGAGTGACCTTAGCAATCTCCGGCTTTTGTATTATCTACGGTAATAATTAAAGCAGTTCGTAGATGCCTGCCACACCCTGACCGCCTCCGACACAGGCCGTGACCATGCCGTATTTCTGGTTACGTCTGCGCATTTCCTCGAACAACTGGACCGAAAGTCTTGCACCGGTTGACCCGAGTGCATGCCCCAAAGCGATCGCACCTCCATTCGGATTGACAATCGAAGGGTCGAGCCCGGCTTCCTGGATCACAGCGAGCGACTGAGCGGCAAAGGCTTCGTTCAATTCTATCTGTTCTATATCCGCTAATTTCAGCCCTGCCTGTTTGAGAGCCATCGGAATGGCCGCAACCGGACCTATTCCCATAATGCGGGGATCTACCCCGGCAGTAGCATATGCCCTCATCTGCGCAATGGGTTTGAGATTGAGTTCGTTCACCATGCGTTCCGACATCACCAGCACAAACGCCGCGCCATCGGAAGTCTGCGACGAATTTCCGGCCGTTACCGAACCATTGGCCGCAAAGACCGGCTTGAGCTTCGCCAGGGCTTCCCGGGATGTATCTGCCCTTGGTCCCTCGTCGCGGTCAACTACATATTCTCTGGTCTTTTTCTTTCCGGATGCCTGATCGAAATAGGTTTCCTTAACGGTAATGGGGACGATCTGTCCGTCGAATCTGCCTTCCCGCTGGGCAGCCAGTGCTTTCTGGTGTGACTGATAAGAGAATTCGTCCTGCGCCTCACGGCTGATCTTGTAATCCTTGGCCACCTGCTCGGCGGTTAAACCCATGCTCAGGTAATATTGGGGATTGGTATGGGCAATCTCGTAGTTCAGGGCCGTCTTCCAGCCCATGACCGGAACCAGCGACATCGACTCGGTCCCACCTGCAATGATACAATCGGCCATCCCGGCATGGATCTTGGCTGCCGCAATGGCAATCGATTCAATACCCGACCCGCAATAACGGTTGACAATCATCCCCGATACATTCTGAGGAAGGGAAAGTAAGGAAATATATCTTCCCATCTGCATGCCCTGTTCGGCTTCGGGAACTGCGTTACCCACGATAACATCATCTATTCTTTTGGGATCCAAGGCGGGAATTTCACCGATGAGGTGTTTGATTACCGCAACGGCCAAGTCGTCGGGCCGCATAAACCGGAATCCTCCGCGGCCTGCTTTGCCCACCGCTGTACGGTATCCTGATACAATATAGGCGTTCATATAAGCTGGTGATAGTTAACGTCAAACGTTGGATTGTATTTAGTATGCAAGCATACCAATTGTAAAGTTACTTTAAATGTTGAAATTTTAAAATTTACCTGAAGGATTTGCAAGTAAACTTTATCATTTTTGCCCTATTGGCTGTTAGTGAAATACATTTTTGAACCAGAAATCGAGATGAATATAGTCGTACTAGATGGTTATACGCTGAATCCGGGAGATTTGTCCTGGACTGGGCTCGAACAACTCGGACAGGTAACAGTTTATGACCGGACATCGGATGAAGAATTGTTACCCAGAGCTCAAGAGGCCGACGCTGTGATCGTAAACAAGAGAAAACTGGACCGCAAGGCGCTGAAACAACTTTCCCGATTGAAATATATCGGCGTAAGTGCGACCGGAGTGAATAATGTGGATCTGGAAGCCGCCAAAGAGCTGGGTATCCGTGTCACCAATGTGAGGGGGTACAGTACGAACTCGGTTGCACAGCACACTTTCGGACTCCTTATAGCATTAACCAATCATATAGAACTGCATAGCCAGTCGGTGCGAAACGGCGAATGGTCGGGCAATGCAGACTGGTGTTATAAGGTAAGTCCGCTCGTCGAGCTGCACGGAAAAACCATGGGACTGATCGGACTGGGTAGTATCGGCGAGGCTGTCAGTAAAATCGCACTGAGTTTCGGGATGCGGGTAATTGCCTATCGGAAGGATGTATCAAAGGGTGGTCCCGAAGGCGTCGAGCTGGTCGATCTGGATACGCTGTTTGCCAGCAGCGACGTGGTGAGTCTGCATTGCCCGCTTACTGCTGAGACCGAAGGCATAATCAATAAATCTTCACTGGCTAAGATGAAGTCGAGTGCCTATCTGATCAATACGGGTAGAGGTCCGCTTATCGTGGAAGCTGACCTGGCCGCGGCTCTGAACGAAGGAAAAATTGCGGGCGCCGGTATGGATGTGCTTTCCGAGGAGCCGCCGAAGTCTGACAATCCACTTCTTTCGGCCAAAAACTGTATCATAACCCCGCACAATGCCTGGGCCTCCTTTGAGGCTAGGGAACGGCTGATGGTACTCATCGCTGAAAACCTGCAGGCATTCCTGGAAGGGCGTGAGGTTAGTGTTGTCGTCTAATACATTAATAACATGAAGGCTTTTTGGTTAACCCTTACCATATTTATCCTTTCTCAGAGTGCCTTTGCGCAGATAATTGAAGATTCTCTTCTCGTAGAAGGGTATTATCGGTCATTCTGTTATCAGAAACCCAGCCATAATACCAGGGGAGGCAGCCTCGTCTTTGCCATCCACGGCTCAGGAGGAATTGCCCGGGAATTCATGAAGTATACCTCCAAAATTCAAGACAAGATGGCGGCGGAAAACTTTCTCCTGGTTTACCCGCAGGGCTATAAACGTTACTGGAATGAATGCCGAAAGGCCTCTACTGCAGAAGCGAACCAGATTGATATTAATGAAGAGGCATTCTTCACGGCCATGATCGACTACTTTGTTGAACGTTACCAAGTAGACCGGAAGAAGGTATTCGTGTCGGGTGTCTCAGGGGGAGGTCAGATGGCGTTTAAAATGGGAATGCGACTGCCTGGGACTTTCCGTGCCATAGCTGCCGTCGTGGCCAATATGCCCACGGCCGAAAATATGGACTGCGTTGCCGAAGGGAAGCCCATTGCTACCCTCATCATAAATGGTACGGCAGATCCGGTTAATCCGTACCAGGGTGGAGAAATGAAGGCAGGAATTCCGTTGGGAACAGTCGTTTCCACAGACGAAACATTCCAGTACTGGGCAGGTTTGGCAGGTTACAAAGGTAAACCTGAGAAAACCATATTGCCTGATCCCATTCCAGATAACGAAGTAACCATGGAGCAGTTTACCTACAAAAAGAAAGGGAAACCGGAAGTTACACTAATTAAAGTAGTTAATGGCACGCATGGCCGGCCGGCTGATATGGATTTTTATACCGAGGTCTGGTCCTTTTTTAAAAGACAGATGTGAAACATTAAGGAGTTAAGGGGAGTTAAGGTATCATGGAGTCGATAGTTGGCGGAACATTAAGGAGTTAAGGTGGATTAAGATATCACGGAGTTGATGGTTGGTGGAACATTAAGGAGCTAAGGTGGATTAAGATA
>Ga0182792_1001504_pt1 | contig 18704 bp, 17 predicted proteins | sample Passage237B_FD_130497 | JGI IMG/M metagenome (GOLD analysis project Ga0182792, IMG submission 130497) | Cellulose adapted compost microbial communities from Newby Island Compost Facility, Milpitas, CA, USA - Passage2 37B (version 2) (version 2) ...
ATCAAGGCCAGCGGCCCCATGTTCCGCCGCACCAACAGGCCGGACACATGACCGCTCCTACTCCTCGCCAAAAGATGTTGCAAAAAACCTTGCGAAACGGGGGCCGTCCACACATGACGGAAACGTCATCACCGGTTCTCCAGCCGGGGCAGGGTGCCCATCAGCTTCGCAATGATCTGCAGCATCACCTCGTCGGCGCCGCCACCGATGGAGGCCAGGCGGGAATCCCGGAAGGAGCGGGCCGTGGGCGATTCCCAGAGATAGCCGGCACCGCCCCAGTATTGCAGGCAGCCGTCGGTCACCAGCCGCACCATGCGCCCGGCCTTGAGCTTGGCCATCGAGGCCAGCATCGTGACGTCCTGGCCGTCGAGATATTCCTCGCAGGCGCGGTAGCAGAGCGAGCGGACCAGCTCGACCTCGGTCCTGAGCTCGGCGAGCTTGAAGTGGATCACCTGGTTGTCCAGCAGGGGCCGGCCGAACACCTTGCGTTCCCGGGTGTACTCGATCGTCTGGTCGATCAGCCGCTCCATGCCGACCACCGCGCTGATGGCGCCCCACAGCCGCTCCTCCTGGAACTGCTGCATCTGGTAGACGAAGCCCATGCCTTCCTGGCCGATCGTGTTGCGGACCGGGACCTTGACCTCGTCGAAGAAGATCTGGGCGGTGTCGGAGCTGCGCATGCCGAGCTTGTCGAGCTTCTTCACGACCTGCACGCCTTTGGTCTTCATCGGGACCACGATGAGCGACTTGTTCTTGTGGATCGGGCCCTCGCCGGTGTTGGCGAGCAGGCACATCCAATCGGCCTGGGTGCCGTTGGTGGTCCACATCTTGTCGCCGTTGATCACCCAGTCGCCGCCGACCCTCCTCGCCGTTGTCTTGATCGAAGCCACGTCCGAGCCCGCGCCGACTTCCGAGACGCCCAGGCAGGCGACGTAGTCGCCGGCGATGGATGGTGCCAGGAATTCGGCCCGCAGCTCGTCGCTGCCGTAACGGGCCAGCGCCGGCGTCGCCATGTCGGTCTGCACGCCGATCGCCATGGGGACCGAACCGCAATTGATGTGGCCCAGCTCCTCGGCCATCACCATGGCGTAGGAATAGTCGAGCGCCATGCCGCCGAACGCGGCCGGCTTGTTGATGCCGAGCAGCCCGGCGTCGCCCAGCTTCTTGAAGACCTCATGGGCCGGGAAGATGCCGTCCTCTTCCCACTTGTCGACGTGCGGATTGATGTCCTTGTCGATGATGGCCCGCAGCGTGCGGCGGATCTCGGCGTGTTCAGGCGTGAATTGCACGGCCGCCTCCTATCGGTTGCCCAGCCGGGGCAGGGTGCCCATCAGCTTGGAGATGATCTGCAGCATGACCTCGTCGGCGCCGCCGCCGATCGAACCCAGGCGGCCGTCGCGATAGCTGCGCGCGACGGGATTGTCCCAGAGGTAGCCCGCGCCGCCCCAGTACTGCAGGCAGGCATCCGACACTTCGCGGCGCAGGCGGCCGGCTTTGAGTTTGCCCATGGAGGCCAGCATCGTGACGTCCTTGCCGGCGAGATATTCCTCGCAGGCGCGATAGACCAGCGAGCGCAGCGCCTCGACCTCGCTCTTGAGCTCGGCAAGGCGGAAGTGGACCACCTGGTTGTCGAGCAGCGGACGGCCGAACACCTTGCGCTCGCGCGTGTACTCGATGGTGGCGTTGATGATGCGGTCGCAGCCCATCAGCGTGCCGGCGCCAGCCCACAGCCGCTCCTCCTGGAACTGCTGCATCTGGTAGATGAAGCCCGAGCCCGGCTCGCCGATCGTATGGCGCACCGGCACCTTCACCTCGTCGAAGAAGGTCTGCACGGTGTCCGAGGCGCGCATGCCGAGCTTGTCGAGCTTCTTCACGATCTGCACGCCCTTGGTCTTCATGGGCACGACGATCAGCGACTTGTTCTTGTGGACCTGGCCGTCGCCCGTGTTGGCGAGCAGGCACATCCAGTCGGCCTGGGCGCCGTTGGTCGTCCACATCTTGCCGCCGTTGATCACCCAGTCCCCGCCGACACGGCGCGCCGTGGTCTTGATCGAGGCGACGTCGGAGCCGGCGCCGGTCTCGGACACGCCGAGGCAGGCCACGTAGTCGCCGCTGATCGACGGCGCGAGGAATTCCTGCCGCAATTCGTCGCTGCCGTAGCGGGCGAGCGCCGGGGTCGCCATGGAGATCTGCACGCCCGTCGCCATGGGGATCGAGCCGCCATTCACCAGGCCGAGCGATTCGGAGCAGACCATGGCGTAGGAGAAGTCGAGGCCAGAGCCGCCGAACGCGACGGGCTTGTCGACGCCCAGCAGCCCGGCCTTGCCCATCTTCCTGAACAGCTCGTGGGCCGGGAAGACGCCTGCCTGCTCCCATTCGTCGACATGCGGGTTGATCTCGCGGTCGATCAGCGTCTTCCAGGTCTGGCGAAGCGCCTCGTGCTCGGGCGTGAACTTCATCTCTACATCCTCGCAACGCCGAAGGTGATGGGGTTGAGCGGCCGGACCATCGATTCCCGGGCGATCGACAGCGTGAAGGCGAGCACGCGGCGGGTGTCGCGCGGGTCGATGATGCCGTCGTCCCACAGATGGGCCGTGCCGTAGAGCGCCGTCGATTCGCGGTCGAACTGGTCGACGATCGACTTGAACATCTTGTCGACCTGCTCGTGTGGCGGCTCCTTGCCCTCGCGCAGGAACTTCTGCTCGGTGACCGTCTTCATCACGCCGGCCGCCTGCTCGCCGCCCATGACGGCGGTGCGGCTGTTCGGCCAGGCGAAGATGAAGCGCGGATCGTAGGCGCGGCCGCCCATGCCGTAGTTGCCGGCGCCGAAGCTGCCGCCGATCACGATGGTGATCTGCGGCACGGTGGCGTTGGCGACTGCCTGAATCATCTTGGAGCCGTGCTTGACGATGCCACCGCGCTCGGCCTCCGTGCCCACCATGTAGCCGGTGGTGTTCTGCAGGTAGACGATGGGCGTGCCCTGCTGGCAGCAGAGCTGGATGAACTGGGCGGCCTTGACGGCGCCCTTCGTGGTGATGGGCCCGTTGTTGCCGATGAGGGCGACGGGTTCGCCCTCGATCTCGGCCCAGCCGCAGATCGTCTGCTGGTCGTAGAGTCCCTTGAATTCGAGGAAGTCGGAGCCGTCGACCAGTCGGGCGATGACCTCGCGGACATCGTAGGGATCCTTGTGCGAGGGCGGCACCACGCCGCACAGCTCGTCGATGTCGTACAGCGGCTCCTTGAACGGCTTCGGCGCCCTGGGGGGCAGCCGGTCGTTCCAGTGCCACTTGGCGATGACCTCGCGGGCCATGCGGATGCCGTCGGCATCGTCCTCGGCCATCCATTCGGCGACGCCGGAGACGGTGGCGTGCATCTCGGCGCCGCCCAGCTCCTCGTCGGTCGCGATCTCGCCGGTCGCCGCCTTGAGGAGCGGCGGGCCGGCCAGGAACACCTTGGCCTGGTTGCGCACCATGATGACGTAGTCGGAAAGTCCGGGAAGGTAGGCGCCGCCCGCGGTCGAGGAGCCGTGCACGACGGTGACCTGCGGGATGCCGCGCGCCGACATGCGCGCCTGGTTGGCGAAGCCGCGGCCGCCGGGCACGAAGATCTCGGCCTGATAGAGCAAGTTGGCGCCGCCCGACTCCACGAGGTTCACGACCGGCAGCTTGTTCTCCAGCACGATCTGCTGCACCCGCTGGCCCTTGCGCTGGCCCGACGGCGCCACCGTGCCGCCCTTGATGGCGCTATTGGAGGCCGTCACGACGCAGCGCACGCCTTCGACATAGCCGATGCCGGCGACGGAGCCACCGCCGGCGCTCGAGCCGTCCTTGTCGTCGTGCATGCGGTAGCCGGCCAGCGGCATCAGCTCGAGGAAGGGGGCGCCGCGGTCGAGCAGGAGGGCGATGCGTTCGCGCGGCATGAGCTGCTTGCGCTTGACGAAGCGCTCCCGTGCCTTCTCCGAGGTAGCCTGCACGCTCGCCTCGGCATCGCGGAATTCGGCGATGGCGGCGAGCATGCGCTCGCGGTTCCGTCTGAAGTCGTCGCCGTTGCGGTCGACCTGGCTTTCGATGATCGGCATGACCTCAGCCGCCCAGGACCTTGGGGGTGACGGCGAGATGGAAGCCGTCGTACTGCTGCAGCCGTTCCGGCGGGCGCAGCGCCATCGACCGGTTGCCTAGCGGTACGCCGCCGTCGATGCGGATCTCCGTGCCGGTGATGTAGGCAGCGGCGTCGCTCATCAGGAAGCAGACGGCGCCGGAGACCTCGCTCTCGGTGCCCAGTCGGCCGAGCGGGCAGAAGCCCTTCAGCTTGGGGATCTGCTCCTTGAATTCGCCCTGGTAGGTGTCCATGCCCGACGAGGCGATCCAGCCCGGCGACACTGCATTCACGCGCACGGCCGCGTAGGCCCACTCGTGGGCCAGCGTCATGGTGAGGTTCACCATGCCGGCGCGTGCGGCGCCCGTATGCGCCATGTTGGGGAAGCCGTTGCGGAAATCCGCCGCCATGTTGACGATCGCGCCGCCGTGCTTCTCCATCGACTGGGTGAAGACCTCGCGGCTGACGATGAAGCCTCCCGTGAGGTTGTTGCGCACCACGACGTCGAAGCCCTTGGCGGAGAGCGTGGCCGCAGGCGAGGGGAACTGTCCTCCGGCATTGTTGAACAGGCCGTGGATGCGGCCGTTCCTCGCCACGACGGCGGCGATCGCCTCCCTGACCTGCGTCTCCTCGCGGATGTCGAAGGCGTGGGTCTCGCACGAGCCGCCGGAGGCCTCGATCTCGCCCTGCACCTTGTCGAGCTTCTCCGCCTTGCGGCCGGTGACGACGACGTGGGCGCCGAGCGACGCCAGCTCATGCGCGGTGCAGCGGCCGATGCCGCTGCCGCCGCCGGTGACGACGATGGTCTGGCCTTCGAACAGACCCGGTCTGAAGACCGACCGGTAGCCCATGCTTCCTCCCGCCTGAATGATTGTTCATCGGCCTGTATTTGACGTTTACGTAAAGGTCAAGTAAGCCCCACGTCACTTGGCCGATTGGAGGAGCCGTCATGACCCTGGCTGAACTGACCGCGAAGATGAAGGAGGGGGCCTCGAAGAAGACCGCCTTCGGCAACACCGTCAAGTTCTCGACCGACCAGGGCGTGGTCTACATCGACGGCACCCAGAACCCGCCGACCGTCAGCAACGACGACAAGGCCGCCGACTGCACGCTGAAGATGGATTTCGGCGACTTCGCCGACCTGATCGGCGGCAAGCTCGATGGCATGACCGCCTTCATGACCGGCAAGCTCAAGATCGAAGGCGACATGGGCGTCGCCATGAAGCTGCAGAACATCCTGCGCTGACCTCTGGATTGGAGGGGGCGGCCTCGCGGCCGTCCCGGCACCAGCCTCAGAGGATAATAATTAAGGTTATTTAAGTCGTCAACACGAGTTATCGGCCGCGGCGGCAGATGCTCGACGAGGACTTTTTGCGCTCCGCAGGGGCCCCGCGGAAAGCTACTTTTCCCGGCTTCGATGATAGTGGCGGCGCGCCTTGGCGCGATTGCCGCACGCCTGCATCGAGCACCATCGCCGCTTGCCCGCGCGGCTGTCATCGAAGAACAGCCAGCCGCACTCGGGGTTGGCGCAGCGCTTGACCTTGTCGAGCCGGCCGCCGGTGAGGAGGTCGCCCGCCGACCACAGGATCGGCGCGAGCTGGGCCAGCGCGGTGGAACCGCGCATCTCGATATCCCAGGCGAAGCCGCTGCGTTCGCGGCGCAACGAGGATCGCGCCGGTGCGGCCGCGAGCAGGGCATTGAGCGCGTCGAGGTCCGGGGCGGCGGGCGGCTTGCCACGCGTCGTCGCATCGAACACCCGATAAATCGTCTCGCGCGCCTCGATCGCCTGCTCGAAATCCCGCCGCGCCAGCGGCCGGGCCTCCTTGGACACGTTTCCCGACAGCCAGGCGGCCAGGTCCTCCGGTGCTTTCAGCGTCTCGGTCGGCGAAGCCTGACCGCGCCAATACTGCGTGTTGGCGAATTCGAGGCAGAGGTCCGGGCGGGCCATCGATTGCACTTAATAACCGGTTGACCGGTTGACAAGGATGGTTGGCAGGTATAACCATATAACCGGTTAGCAAGTTAAAAGGAGCCATCATGTTCGACCATGTCTCGATCGGCGTCGGCGACATTGCGCGCTCGCGGGCGTTCTACGATGCTGCCCTGGCCCCGTTGGGCTACAGGCGGCTGAGCGACGGCGACGCTTCGCTGGGTTATGGCGACAAGTCCGTCGCTCTGTGGCTCGGCTCCACCAGGAAGCCCGTGAAGCCCGACATGGACTCGGGGCTGCACTTCTGCTTCGCCGCCAAGAGCCGTGCCGCGGTCGATGCCTTCCACTCGGCCGCGCTGAAGGCGGGCGGCAAGGACAACGGCAAGCCGGGGGTCCGTGCCGACTATGGGCCGAAATACTACGCCGCGTTCGCCATCGATCCGGACGGCTACCGCATCGAGGCCTATACGGATTCCGCGCGATAGCGCAGATCGGCAAGGCGCAAGGCCAGTCGCGAACGGGTTCTCTTCACGTCAGGCGCCGCAGGCGTAGAAGCCGCGATAGCCTACGGTGAGGCCCTGAGCGAGTCGAAAGACCAGCTCGGCGTTGGCGCGCCAGTCGGCGTCATCTCCGAGGCCGCGGACGGCTATCGCGATGCCCGGCGCCGAGAACTCCGCGCGGTCACCCTTCGCATCGCCGGTGGTGGCGAGAGTGATGAGGACATCGTTCAGCTTCACGGCCGCGTCCTTGCCGTCTTGCACTGCCCAGAGGATGGGATCTGAATTCCGGCTCCGGTTGAAGGTGCAGTGCCCGCCGGCTCGGAGCACCCGGTCGGCCTCGGCCTTGGCCATCGGGGCGAGGTCGAGCTGGCTGATCATAGCCTTCGACAGGGCGTCCTGGACGGTGCCGGGTTGCGAAGGCGGGTCGTGATAGACGCTGTCCACGCCTCGTCCCGACGAAACCTCGGCGATGAGGTACTGCATTTCGGAGATCTCACGGCGCTGCGCCGCGATGATCTCGTCGGCGAGCTTGCGCACCCGCGGATCGCGGATCTGCGCCCGTTCGGAGGTCATGATCGCGATCGAATGGTGCGGGATCATGGCGCGCATGTAGCTCGCGCCCGACACCGTGACCTGGCTGCGGACGAGCCAGAGGGAAAGGGCAAAGACGACGACCGAGCCAGCGAAGACTGCGACGTTCAATGGCATGTTGTCGTACATGCCCAGCATGAAGGCGAGCATGACCACCGCCATCGCCGCGCCCATGAGGATCGCCATGTAGGTGCGTGTCTCCGAGAAGAAGACATGCTCCAGGGCATAGGTGTTCAGATACATCAGGATGAACATCAGCACCGTGGAGGTGAGGATCATCAGACCGAAGCGGACATACATGTGTGGTGTTTCCCGTCATTCCATCGGGCCTGGGCGGTCGTCGCCGCCCGGATTGTGCGGCGACACCTATCAGGGGCATCTCCGGAACGGCCGTGAGCCGTGGGTGTTCCCGGAAACAGCGGGAGTGACCTTGCGGCCGGGTGCGTCATGGCCAATCCTGAGGCGATGACGATGCATACCGTGACCAGCGCGACGGCGGCGGACGAGGCTGCCGTCATCGCCACCCTGACCCTGGCGTTCAGCGCCGATCCGGCCACGCGCTGGACCTGGCCCGAACCCAGGGCCTATCTCGACGCCTTCCCGCAGTTCGCGAAGGCCTTCGGCGGTGCGGCCTTCGGCTGCGGCGGCGCACATCGCGTCGGCACGGCCGGCGCCGCGCTGTGGCTGCCGCCCGGCGTCGACTCCGACGATGCGGCAGTCGGCGAGCTGATGCAGCGCACGGCGGACGTCCAGACGGCGATCGACGGTCCGCAGATCATGCAGCAGATGGCGAGCTTCCACCCGGCGGAGCCGCACTGGTACCTGCCGCTGATCGGCATCGATCCGGCGCAGCAGGGGAGGGGCGTCGGCGGCGCGCTGCTGGCACATGCGACGGAGATCTTCGATCGCGACGGCGTTGCGGCCTATCTCGAATCGTCCAACCCCAGGAACATCCCTCTGTACGAGCGGCATGGATTCGAGGTCCTGGGATCGATCCAGTCCGGATCGTCTCCCACGATCGTCCCCATGCTGCGCAGGCCCGGACGGACCACGCGAGCGGCGGGCATTTGAGTCTCGGCAGTTCCGCTCGACGCTGACGGCATTCCACTTTCCGAAAGCGCCGCAAATCCGTGGTTTGACTCGGCATTTTCGATTGTCTTAATGTCATGACAATAGAAGAGCCGTCGCATCCTGCGGAGGCCACATAGCCCGGGAGGGAATGATGAAGCCGTTCAAGGCTTTGCTTCGCGCATTCGCACTCGCCTTCGCAGGACTGATGTCCCTGTCGTCCGCACGGGCGGAGGACATCGTCGTGACGCACTACGGATCGCTGCTCTACGGCGTGCCGTATGCCATCGCGATGGAGAAGGGATGGTTCAAGGATGCCGGTGTCGATGTCAGCGGCATCCTCACCTCGAAGGGCGGTGGCACCAGCGTGCGCAACATGATGGCGGGCGACACGCTGTTCGCAGAGGTCGCGCTGCCGGCGGCGCTGAGCGCGATCAAGGAAGGATTCAAGATCAAGATCCTGAGCGGCGGCACCGATGGGTCGAGCGGCTTCTGGGTGACACGCGTGGGCGAAGCCATCGACAAGCCCGAGGACCTGAAGGGCAAGCGCTTCGTCTACTCCCGGCCGAAGTCGGTCAGCGAAAGCATCATCCTGGCGATCCTGAAGTCGTTCAACATCCCGGCCGGCGACGTGAAGATGGTGGCGATCGGCGATTTCGGCGCAGGCCTCACGGCGCTCGAGCACAACAAGGTCGACGTTGCCATCATCCCCGAGCCGATCTTCTCCCAGAAGGAGAAGGCGGGCGTGAAGTACAAGGTGCTGAACTGGCTCGATAACCGCATCCCGCGCTACACGCAGACGGTCACGATCGCCACCGACGAGATGATCACCAAGCAGCCCGGCAAATTGCGCGCCGTCATCGAGGCGCGGCGCAAGGGCGTGGAATTCCTCTATGCCAATCCCAAGGAAGCCGCGGCGATCCTCGCCAAGGCCTACAACCTGCCGCCGGATGTCGCGACCAATGCGCTGCAGAACATCCTCAAGCAGAACCCGACCTGGTGGAGCAGGGGCGAGCTGCAGCAGCCGCTCATGGCGCAGATGGCCGAGGCCCTGGCGTCGGTCGGTGCGCTGAAGCTGCCGATCGACTGGAAGGCCGCCATCCAGCCCGGTTTCCAGCCCGCCGCGCGGACGCAGTGACGGCAGCGATGGCAACGAGCGCACCGCGGCTGGCTGCCGTTCCAAGCGACGCAGCACACAGGATCCATGCACGGCTCGACGGTGTCACCCGGGTCTACCCGCCGCGCGCCGGGCATGGAGAGGTGCATGCGTTGGGGCCGCTGTCGCTGGAGCTGCGGGCCGGAGAATTCTTCAGCGTCGTCGGCCCGTCCGGTTGCGGAAAGTCGACGCTGCTCGATGTGCTGTCGGGGCTGGCCGCTCCTTCGGCCGGGACCGTCGAGTTCGAGGGCAAGCCGATCCGCGGCGAGGTACCGGACGGCGTCGGGGTGGTCTTCCAGGAGGACGCCAGCTTTCCCTGGCTCTCGGTCGAGGACAATGTGGCGTTCGGGCTGCGCCGCTCGGGCGTCGATGCGGCCGAGATCCGGCGGCGGGTCGATTTCGCCATCGGCTTCATGGGGCTGAAGGACTTCCGCCGCGCCTATCCCAGCCAGCTCTCGGGCGGCATGCGGCAGCGCGTCTGCATTGCCCGGACCCTGGTGCTGCAGCCCCGCCTGATCCTGCTCGACGAGCCGTTCGGCGCGCTCGACCAGCAGACGCGCCTGCTGATGGGCGACGAACTGCTGCGGTTGTGGCGCGAGACCGCGGCCACGGTGCTGCTGATCACCCACGCGCTCGACGAGGCGAATCTGCTGTCCGATCGCATCGGAGTCATGTCCGCCCGGCCCGGCTGCTTCATCGATATCGTGGAGACCGGCTGGCCGCGCGAGCGGGATTCCAAACTGGCCGAGCGCTCCGATTTCGGCGCCGTCACGGGCCGCCTGTGGGGGTACCTGCGCGGCGAGTCGCTGCGCGCGCTGGGCCAGGGCGCGGCCCAGGGGAGGGCACATCCATGAGCGCGAAGGCGACCGTCATCCGTACCGCCGTGCTGGTCGGTGCCGTCGCCGCGCTGGAGATCGCCTGTCGCAGCGGCGCCATCGCGCCGAGCATGATCATCCCGCCCTCGGCCATGGTCATGGCGCTGATCGAGGCGGTGCGCTCCGACGATTTCGGCATGCATGTCCGCCAGACGCTCTCCGCGGTCGCGATCGCCATGAGCCTGTCGATCGTCGGAGGCTTCGTCATCGGCTCGGTGCTGCACTGGATTCCCTTCCTGCGCCGTGCCTTCAACCCTTTCCTCGCCGCCTACTACGCCATTCCCCATTTCGCGTTCTATCCCTTGCTGATCGTGATCTTCGGCCTGGGGCCGGCGCCGCTGATCGTGCTGGCGACACTGTTCGCCATGGTCGCGATGATCGTGGCGACCATGGCCGGTCTCGACCGGGTGCCCAAGGTCCTGCTGAAGACTGCGCGCATCCATCGCCTGTCGCTGATGCAGGAGATCTGTCGCATCCGGCTGCCGGCGGCGGCGCCCCACATCCTGTCCGGCCTGAAACTCGCGGTGGCCTACTCCTTCATCGGCGTCATCGCCGGCGAGTTCATCCTGTCGACCAGCGGCATCGGCCATGAGATCGCCTATGCCTACGACAATTTCGACAATCCCCGCATGTACGCGCTGATCCTGTTCGTGCTGGGCATCGTCACGACCTTCAATATGGCGGTGTACGCCTACGAGCGCCGCCTGGCGCGGCGGCGAGGCCTGGCATGACCCTCACGCTTCGCGCCTGGCGCGATCCCGTCCTGGTCGCCGTCTCCCTGGTCGCGCTGTGGCAGGTGCTGCACCAGATCGCCGGCGATTCGGCGGTCACGGCGCCGGCGCCCACGCTCGCCCATCTCTGGGAGATGATCGGCCAGGCACGCTTCCTGCCACACCTGCGGGAGACCGGGCTGGCCTTCCTCCAGGCACTGGCGATCTCATGGGGAGCGGGCATCCTCGTCGGAATCGTGCTCGGCGGCCATCGGCTGACCGGCGAGGTCGCCGAGCCGATCCTGGTCGGGCTGTATTCCATCCCGAAGATCACCCTCTACCCGGTGATCCTGCTGCTGTTCGGCCTCGGCATGCCGGCAAAGGTAGCGTTCGGCGCCCTGCACGGCATCATCCCGGTGATCCTGTTCACCATGAATGCCGTGCGCAACGTCAACCGCACCTGGCTGCGCACCGGGCGGGCGATGAGGCTCTCGCCCGCGCAGACGGCATGGCATATCCTCGTTCCGGCGACGTTGCCGGAAATCTTCTCGGGACTGCGTATCGGCTTCTCGCTGACGCTGCTCGGCACGATGCTGGGCGAACTGTTCGCTTCCCAGCGCGGCCTCGGCTTCCTCCTGATGACCGCGATCGACCTGCACGACGTGAAGACCATCCTGGCGATCGCGATCCTGATCTCGGCATTTGCCGTCGTTGCCAACGCGGTCCTTCTGGCCATCGACAAGCGCCTGCATCGCGGCGCCGCGGCGGAGAGTTCGGAGAAAGCATGAACCGCATCGCCGTCGCGCGCGAACTGGGGTCGCCGCTGCATCACCAGATCTACCTCGTTCTCGCCGACGGCATCTCGACCGGCCGTTACGCGCCCGGCGATCCGCTGCCCACGGAAGAAGAACTCACACGCATGTTCAGCGTGTCGCGCATCACCGTGCGGCGGGCCATGGCGAGCTTGCAGGACGCCGGGATGATCGACCGCGGCGCCGGCCGGCGCACTGTCGTCAAGCCGCGCATCGGACAGACCATGCGCATGCCGATGTCGTCGGTCATCGAGAACATCGTCGCCTACGGCGCCGAGACCGTCGCCAAGGTGCTGGAGTTCGGCTACGAGCCGGCCCGCGGCTTCGCGCGCGAGCGGCTGTGGGATGCCGCGGAGCGGCCGGTGCAGCGCGCGGTGCGCGTGCGCTCGCAGAACGGCGTGCCGGTCATGCATCTCACGAGCTATGTCCCCGAGATGCTGGGCCGGACTTTCACCGCCGACGAACTCGACTGCATCCCGCTCTACAAGCTGCTGGCGCGCGCCGGTGCGAAGGTGGCCGGCGCCCAACAGCTCGTCTCGGCAGCGCTCGCCGATCCATTGATCGCGTCGCGGCTGGGCGTGAAGGTCGGCGCCGCGCTGATCGACCTGCGCAGCCTGATGATCGACAGCGAAGGCCGCGCCGTCGAGTACGTCGAGATGCTGGCCGTGCCGGAGCATCTGAAGCTCCGCTACGACATGCAGCCGGAACATTTTCAAACGTCCTCCCCTGCGCGGAATCCGCGAAGGGGAAGTGTCGCCGTTACACGGCGACGGAGGGGGCATGAGCCTCGCGATTGATGCCTTTGACCGCTCCGTCGACGCAAGGCGCCGACATCTCCCCAGCTTCGCTGGGGACGCCGGCCATCTTTAGAAGGAGTCCATCCATGTCCAATGCCGCCAAGCTCCGCAGCCAGCTCGCCAGCCGCAAGATGATCGTGGCGCCGGGCGCGATCGACGGCATCACCGGCCGCGCCATCGACCAGGCGGGCTTCAGCGCGGCCTACATGACCGGCGCCGGCACGGCCATGACGCTGGGCTATCCCGACTACGGGCTGACCACGATGACCGAGATGGTGGCCAATGCTGCGCGCATCGTGAACTCGATCTCCATTCCCCTTATCAGCGACAGCGATACGGGATTCGGCAACGAGCTCAACGTCTTCCGGACCGTGCAGGAGTTCGAGCGCGCCGGTGTCGCCGCAATCCATATCGAAGATCAGGTGTTTCCCAAGAAGTGCGGGCATCTGGACGACAAGGAACTGGTGAGCCGCGAGGATTTCATCGCCAAGATCCGCGCCGCGGCCGCCGCCCGCCGTTCGGGCGACTTCTGCATCATCGCACGCACCGATTCGCGCGCGGTGGCCGGCCTCGACGAGGCGGTGGAGCGTGCCAACGCGGCCCTGGCCAATGGCGCGGACGTGGCCTTCGTCGAGGCGCCGCAGACCATGGCGGAAATCGAGGCCGTGCCGAAGCGGGTGAACGGACCGTGCCTGCTGAACGTCGTGCGCGGCGGCAAGACCCCCGAGATCGAGCTCGAGACCGCCGAACGCATGGGCTACGCCATCGCCATCGTCCCGGGCCTGCTGCTGGGTGGCATCATCCAGACCTGCGACCGGCTGCTGGCCGATCTCAGGGAGGGCAAGTTCCCGCCGGTTACCGGCTCGCCCGGCAAGACCTTCGCCCGCTTCGGCGCCGCGGAATGGGACGCACGCCGCACCGCCTTCCGGGAGCCGCTGAAGGCCGCCGCCGAGTAGCACGACGTCGAGCAGGATCAGCATACGCCGCAGCAATCAAGGAGTCGTGACATGGCCGCCGCAGCCACGATGTTCGAGAAGATCTGGCAGCGACACGTCGTCGTCGACCGGGACGACGGCTACACGCTGCTCTATGTCGACCGCCACCTGATGCACGACGGCTCGGCCGCAGGTTTCGCCCGGCTACGCGAGCGCGGCATCAAGCTGCGGCGACCGGATCGCGCCTTCGCCACGCCCGACCACTATGTACTGAGCAGCAGCCGCAAGGTATCGGACATCCCCGATCCGCAGCATCGCAGGCTGGTGGAGCAGATCGCGGAGAACACCGCCGAAAGCGGCGTCACGCTGTTCGACCTCGGCGACGAGCGGCAGGGCATCGCGCATGTGGTAGGGCCGGAGCAGGGCATCACGCAGCCCGGCATCACCCTGGTGTGCGGCGATTCCCATACGTCGACGCACGGCGCGCTGGGGGCGCTCGCCTTCGGCATCGGCACGTCCGAGGTCGCGCACGTCATGGCGACGCAATGCCTGTGGCAGCGGAAGCCCAAGGCCATGCGCGTGAGCGTTGACGGCAAGCTGAGCGAGGGCGTGACCGCAAAGGACGTCATCCTGGCCATCATCGCTCGCATCGGCGCCGCAGGGGCCGTCGGCCATGTCGTCGAGTATGCCGGTGGTGCGATCCGTAGCCTGTCCATCGAAGGGCGGCTGACGGTCTGCAACATGTCGATCGAGGCCGGCGCGAAGGCGGGGATGGTGGCGCCGGACGACATCACCATCGGCTACCTGCAGGGCCGACCGTTCGCGCCGCAGGGCGCCGCATGGGACAGGGCAGTCGCCTTCTGGCGAAGCCTGCCGAGCGACGAAGGCGCCGCGTTCGATCGCGAGGTCGATCTCGACGCGGCGGCGATCGTGCCGATGGTGACCTGGGGCACCAGCCCGGAGGACGCCTTGCCCATCACGGCGCGCGTTCCCGAGCCGTCGAGCGCTGCCGATGCGGCCAAGAAGGACAGCATGGCGCGCGCGCTCGACTACATGGGGCTGGTACCGGGAACACCGCTCGAACAGGTCGCCGTCGACCGCGTCTTCATCGGGTCCTGCACCAACAGCCGCATCGAGGACCTGCGCGAGGCCGCGCGAGTCGTGCGCGGCCGCAAGACCGTGATCCCGTCGTGGGTGGTCGCCGGCTCCGGCCTCGTGAAGAAGCAGGCCGAGGCGGAAGGACTCGACCGGGTGTTTCGAGCCGCTGGTTTCGACTGGCGCGAGCCGGGCTGTTCCATGTGCGTCGGCATGAACGGCGATACCGGCAGGCCCGGCCAGCGCATCGCCTCGACCTCCAACCGCAACTTCGTCGGCCGCCAGGGACCAGGCGTGCGCACGCATCTCGTGAGTCCGGCGATGGCCGCTGCCGCGGCCGTTACCGGCCGCTTCACCGATGTCCGCCGCCTGATCAGCTAGGAGCTCATGCCATGGAAGCCTTCACGACGCTGACCGCGGCCGCCATGCCGGTCGACCAGCCCAACGTCGACACCGACCAGATCATCCCGGCGCGCTTTCTCGGACGGCCGCGCGACACGCAGGTCGGCGCCCTGTTCCACGACCTGCGCTTCGATGCCGAGGGCAGGCCGCGACCCGACTTCGTCATGAACGACCCGGCCTATGGCAGTGCCCGGATCATCGTCGCCGAGCGCAACTTCGGCTGCGGATCGTCGCGCGAGAACGCCGTGACCGTGATGGTGGACAACGGCTTTCGCGCCTTCATCGCCTCGAGCTTCGGCGACATCTTCTTCAACAACTGCTTCCAGAACGGCGCTCTTCCGATCCGCCTCGACGCGGCGCGGGTGGCCGAGCTGCGGGCGCTGGTTCATGCGAAGCCGGGTGCCGCGATCGCGATCGATCTTGCGGCGCAGACGGTCACCGGCCCGGACGGAAAGGTCGACCGCTTCGAGATCGATTCCTTCCGCAAGGACTGCCTGCTCAAGGGCGTGGACGACGTGAGCCTGACGCTGGGCTACCAGGCCGAGATCGCGGCCTTCGAAAAGCAGCAGCACACGGAGATGGGCTGGCTCGACGGCCGACCGTGAAGAAAACGGGGAAGCCTCCGGAGCCGGCACCGCGCGGCCACCGGGCGTGGTGACTGCGCACCGCTTCCTCTCGGAAGCCATTTGCCCGTCGTGATCGCTTCCCATCGAACGGCGGACGCTGCGGGCGAGGGCGCCCGTCGTCGCCGGATCGGCGATATCGAAGCTCTGACAAAGCTGTGACGGTGCGGCTCGTGGCGATCGCCACAGCGCACAGCTCAATCACGAATCTCCCCTTATCCGCTGTGATATCTCTCTGCCGGCTGTCAGCTCCGATCTGAGCTGAGCATCAGGGGAAAGCCAGCCTGCGCAGGCGGCTCGGCGGCGGCGCCGTCGATTCCGCAGACGCCCCCGGCTTGCCCGGATGCGGTTTCGTGTTCCTTCGGGGAGCGTCGACAGATGGCTGTATCCTTTTCATCCCAGGCGGTGCTGAGCGGTCTTTCGAACCCGACGACCCTCCAGTTCGGGCCGGATGGCCGCCTCTACGTCGCCCAGCAGGACGGGCTGATCACGATCTACGACATCACGCAGCCGGCGCCGGGACAGTGGTCGGCGGTCGAGGTCGAGACGCTGGACATCATCCAAGCGATTCCCAACCACAATGACGACGGATCGCTGAACGCATCGATCACCGACCGCCAGGTCACCGGACTGCTTGTCACGGGTACGGCCGACAATCCCGTCATCTACGTCACCTCGAGCGACCCGCGCATCGGGAACTTCTCCGACCTCAATCTCGACACCAACTCCGGAATCCTCTCGAAACTGACCTGGGACGGCACCGACTGGAACAAGGTCGACCTGATCCGCGGCCTGCCGCGCTCGGAGGAGAACCATTCCTCCAACGGACTGACGCTCAGCGCGGACGGCACCAAGCTCTACCTGGCGCAGGGCGGCAACACGAACAACGGTGCGCCGTCCCACTTCTTCTCCAATACGCCGGAGTACGCCCTGGGCGGCACCGTGCTCGAGATCGATCTCGTCGCGCTCGAGGCCATTCCCGACAAGGTCTTCACCTACGGGTCCGGCGTCACCAGCATCTACAAGTACGACTTGCCGACGCTGGATGACCCTACGGTGGCCAACGACGGTTCGGCCGGCAACGAGACGGCGGACGGGCTCGATGTCACCGGCCCGTTCGGCGGCAACGACGGGCTCAACCAGGCGATACTGCCGGCCGACGCGCCGCTGCGCATCTTCGCGACGGGGCTGCGCAACGCCTACGACATCGTGCTGACCCAGTCCGGCAATCTCTTCACCGTCGACAACGGCGGCAACGAAGGGCTCGGCGGCGCGCCGATCCTCGACGCCAGCGGCAATCCCACGAACGAATACAACAATGGCGGCACTGGCAGCTCTGATTTTCTCTACCTGCTGGCCGACGGCAACTACTACGGGCACCCCGATCCGACGCGCGGGGACCAGACCGGTGCGATCTTCTCCTATGCGGACGGCGCGGAGCCGGTGGTCATCGCGACCACCGCCGATGCGGCGGCTGCCGTGCCCGAGGGCGTGCAGATCGAGCCGGGCTTCGTCATCGATCCTTCCAAGTTCACAGCCGATGCCGCGCGGCTGGCGCAGGAAGGCCAGTTCTCCGCCGGCCAGCAATCGCTGGCGCAGTTCGCCGCCTCCACCAACGGGCTGATGGAGTACACCGCCAGCACGTTCAATGGCGAGATCCAGGGCGATCTGATCGCCGCTTCCTTCGACGGCACGCTGAAGCTGATCCATCTCGCGCCGGACGGCGTCACCGTCGAGAGCGTGACGACGCTCGCGACGCCCGGCGGCACACCACTGGATTTGGTGCAGGGGCCGGGCGGGTCCATCTGGGTCGCGCAGATCGGATCCGGGCAGATCCTGGTCCTGACCCCGAGCGATTCGGACTCGGCCAGCGATCCGGACATGGACCATGACGGCTTGCCCAACATCGTCGATCCCTTCCAGTCCGATGCCGCCAACGGCTTCGGCACCTATCTGGCCAGCAATGCCAGCCTGAACTGGAACTTCCAGTTCGGCGCCGAAGACAGCGCGCCCGGCCCGAACGGGCTCTTTCTCGGCCTCACCGGGCACATGGTGAACGGTATCCGCGATTTCGTGGCGCCGGTCGCCGACGGCGGATTGGACCTCGGCAACGTCAAGATCGGAACCGCTGCCGGCGGCGGCCTCGTCGTGGTCGAACAGGTTTCGACGGGGACGGCGAGCGGCAACGTCGATACCGGCGAGTTCGTGTTCCAGACCGGCATTGCCGTGGCGCCCGACGTCGATGCCTTCACGGTCAAGTGGACGGCGGTCAATCCGTATCCCGGCCTGGCCGCGGCGCCGACGGTGCGCGAGATCGGCGGCTTCATCGGCACCGGCGATCAGTCCAATTTCCTGAAGGTCGTGGCCGGGCCGGGTGGACTGCTGTTCCAGCTCGAGAGCGGCGGCGTCATCGTGGCGTCGCAGACGCTGAGCGCACCGCAGATCTCCACGGCGCCTTCCGACAGCAGCCTGGTGTTCGAGCTCATGATCGATCGTGCCACGTCGCTGGCCACCCCTTCGGTGACCTACATCGGTAGCGCCGGCCCGGTGACGATGACCGGTGATGCCATCGATCTCGCCGGCACGTCCGTCCTGGCGGCGATCGACGGAGACTACCAGGTGCAGGGCCAGGACAGCGGTCTCGCCGTCGGCCTGTGGTCGAGCAATACGGGAGAAGGCAGCCAGAACTCCTTCCAGGCGGCGTTCGACGAGATCTCGATCACCTCGAGCGGCCCTGCGGGCGAGCTCGTGAAGGCGGTGAATGTCGGCGGCGGGCAGGTGACGGCGAGCGGCGGCATCGTGTTCGAGGCCGATGCAGGCCCGACGACGGGCGGCGCCGCGAGCACGGTGTACACGACGACGGCAGGCATTTCGGGGACGGTGGACGACGCGCTGTACCAGAGCGAACGCTGGACGCCGGGCGGCAGCTTCACCTACGAGATTCCTGTCGCCAACGGCACCTACCAGGTCGACCTGCTGCTGGCGGAGATCTATTATGGGATCTCGGGGTCTGGCCAGCGGGTGTTCGACATGTCGCTGGAGGGGCAGGCGCTGGCGGCACTGCAGAACATCGACATCTACGGGAAGGTGGGGGCGAACGCGGCCTATACGATCA
>Ga0182792_1001507_pt1 | contig 18668 bp, 17 predicted proteins | sample Passage237B_FD_130497 | JGI IMG/M metagenome (GOLD analysis project Ga0182792, IMG submission 130497) | Cellulose adapted compost microbial communities from Newby Island Compost Facility, Milpitas, CA, USA - Passage2 37B (version 2) (version 2) ...
CGGCGTGTACAACGAGTTCAAGAAGCGCGGCCACGCCACCGTGGTGATGGGCGCCTCGTTCCGCTCGGTGGACCAGGTGCTGGCCCTGGCCGGCTGCGACCGCCTGACCATCTCGCCGGACCTGCTCGAGCAGCTGGCCAGTTCCACCGGCGTGGTGGAGCGCAAGCTGTCGCCGCTGCCGCGCGAGGACCGCGCCGTGGCCCCGGTCACCGCCGAGAGCTTCGCCGCCGACCTGGCCGCCGATGCCATGGCCTCGGAGAAGCTGGCCGAAGGCATCGCCGCCTTCGCCAAGGACCTGGACGCCCTGCGCGCCGACATCGGCGCCCGCCTGGGCGCCTGATCGCCACGGCGGCCCTGCCGCCCCCGGCCCGAACCGGAAAGGCCGCCCCAGGGCGGCCTTTTTCCTTGGGTGCATCGGGCTGCACGACCGCGGTGGCGCCACGGAGGCACGGCCGGTCGGAGCCGCGCCTGGACGCCGCGCCATGCCCATGCCCGCCCGGAACGGCAGCCCCTCCCAAGCCGGCTGCCCGCGCTTGCCGTCGTCCGCGGGCGGCACCGCTCAGATCGGGCAGGACACTCCCGTCCCGCCCAGCCCGCAATAACCGTTCGGGTTCTTGGACAGGTACTGCTGGTGCAGGTCCTCGGCGTAGTAGAACGGCGGCGCCGGGTACAGCAGCTCGGTGGTGACCGGCGGATAGCCGGCTGCCGCCAGCGACGCCTGGTAGGCCTCGAGGCTGGCCTGCGCCGCCGCGTGCTGGGCGGCGGTATGGCTGTGGATGGCCGAGCGGTACTGGGTGCCGACGTCGTTGCCCTGGCGCATGCCCTGGGTCGGGTCGTGGCTTTCCCAGAACAGCTTCAGCAAGTTGGCGAAGTCCACCCGGGCCGGGTCGTAGACCACCCGCACCACCTCGGCATGCCCGGTGCGGCCGGAGCAGACCTCCTCGTAGGTGGGGTTGGGCGTGCCGCCGCCGGCATAGCCGACCGCGGTGGTGAACACCCCCGGCACCTGCCAGAACTTGCGCTCGGCGCCCCAGAAGCAGCCCATGCCGAACTCCACCTGCTCCATGCCGGGGAACTCGCCGCGCAGCGGGCGGCCGTGGACGTGGTGGACGTTGTGCAACGGCAGCGGGTCCGGGCGGCCCGGCAGCAGGTCCTCCGGGCGCGGCATGCGTTGCTTCCAGGCACCGATGCCAAGCAGGGATTCCAGGCTCATGGGGTCTCCTTCAGGCCGGCAGCAGGCCGGGGTCGGCCTCCGGGATGGGGTCCTCCGGGTCGGCCCGCAAGCCGGCGGCGCGCAACGCTGCATCGGCCAGGGGCAGCGAGGAGTCGGGCACGCATACCCGCAGCACCCCGAACAGGGGCAGCTCCCCGGCCGCGCCCAGCAGGTTCTCGCCGAAGACGAAGGCCGGGATCCCGGCGTCCTCCAGCACGTGCCGGGCCAGGTGGGCGTCGATCAGGTTATGGGCGCGGTAGGCGACCTGCATGGGGGCTCCCGGGGGATGGGCTGGCCCCGAGCATACGCCCGGCCGGTCCGGCGGCCCTGAACGGCCGCGGCACCGCGGCCCGGGGACCGCGGTGCTCGGCTAAACTTGCGGTTTGCCTTCGCAGCCCCCGCCACGATGTCCGAAGCCACCACGCCCGCCACCGAAGCCGTTCCCGAGAAGCGCGACTTCATCCGCCAGATCGTCCGCGAGGACCTGGCCAGCGGCAAGCACACCGCGATCAAGACCCGCTTCCCGCCCGAGCCCAACGGCTACCTGCACATCGGCCATGCCAAGGCGATCTGCCTGGACTTCGGCGTGGCGGCCGAGTTCGGCGGGCGCTGCAACCTGCGCTTCGACGACACCAACCCGGCCAAGGAAGACCCCGAGTTCGTGCGCGCCATCCAGGACGACGTGCGCTGGCTGGGCTTTGACTGGGCCAGCCTGCGCCACGCCTCGGACTACTTCGAGGTCTATTACCTGGCCGCCGAGAAGCTGATCAAGGACGGCAAGGCCTTCGTCTGCGACCTGTCGCCCGAGGAAGTGCGTGCCTACCGCGGCACCCTGACCGAGCCGGGCCGCAACTCGCCCTACCGCGACCGCAGTGTCGAGGAGAACCTGGACCTGTTCCGGCGCATGCGCGCCGGCGAGTTCCCGGACGGCAGCCGTACCCTGCGCGCCAAGATCGACATGGCCAGCGGCAACATCAACATGCGCGACCCGGCGCTGTACCGGATCAAGCATGTCGAGCACCAGAACACCGGCAACGCCTGGCCGATCTATCCGATGTACGACTTCGCCCACTCCCTGGGCGACGCCATCGAGGGCATCACCCACTCCCTGTGCACCCTGGAGTTCGAGGACCACCGCCCGCTGTACGACTGGTGCGTGGACAACGTCGACCTGGCCGGACACCCGGAGCTGCTGGAGCCGCTGAAGGCCAAGGGCCTGCCGATCGAAGCCGCCAAGCCGCGCCAGATCGAGTTCTCGCGCCTGAACATCAACTACACGGTGATGAGCAAGCGCAAGCTCACCCAGCTGGTGACCGAAGGCCTGGTCGACGGCTGGGACGACCCGCGCATGTACACCCTGCAGGGCCTGCGCCGCCGCGGCTACACCCCGGCCTCGCTGCGCCTGCTGGTGGACCGGGTCGGCATCTCCAAGCAGAACTCGGTGATCGATTTCTCGGTGCTCGAAGGCTGCCTGCGCGAGGACCTGGACGCCACCGCGCCGCGGCGCATGGCAGTGATCGACCCGCTCAAGCTGGTGCTGACCAACCTGGCGGAAGACCACGAGGAATCGCTGACCTTCCCCAACCACCCGAAGGACGAGTCGCAGGGCCAGCGCCAGGTGCCGTTCTCGCGCGAGCTGTGGATCGAGCGCGAGGACTTTGCCGAAGTGCCGCCCAAGGGCTGGAAGCGCCTGGTCCCGGGCGGCGAGGCCCGCCTGCGCGGCGCCGGCATCGTGCGCATCGACGAGGTGGTCAAGGACGAGGCGGGCAACGTGGTCGAGTTGCGCGCCTGGCTGGACCCGGAATCGCGTCCGGGCATGGAAGGCGCCAACCGCAAGGTCAAGGGCACCATCCACTGGGTCTCGGCCAGGCACGCCGTGGCCGCCGAGATCCGCCTGTACGACCGCCTGTTCCTGGTGGAGAAGCCGGACGACGAATCCGACGGCAAGACCTACCGCGACCACCTCAACCCGGACTCCAAGAAGATCGTCCGTGGCTGGGTGGAGCCGGCCGCCGCCGACGCCGCGCCGGAGCAGTCCTTCCAGTTCGAGCGCACCGGCTACTTCGTCGCCGACCGCTACGACCACCGCGCCGACGCGCCGGTGTTCAACCGCAGCGTGACCCTGCGCGACACCTGGGGCGGCTGAGCACACGGGAATGAAGGGCCGGCCCGCGCCGGCCCGGCCGGCCATGTCCTCGATCCAGCCACATGCGCTGCCGCTGCGCCCGGGCCTGGCCCGCGGCGTCTGGAACGGCGTGGGCGCCGGCGCGCTGTGGGGGCTGGTGTTCCTGGCCCCGCAGCTGCTGTCCGGCTTCAGCCCGCTGCAGCAGTCCGTGGCCCGCTACCTGGCCTATGGCGGCCTGGCCCTGGCCCTGCTGCTGCCGCGCTGGCAGGCCGCCACCGGCCGCATCGGCCGGCGCGAATGGGCCGCGCTGCTGCGCCTGAGCCTGCTTGGCAACCTGCTCTACTTCGTGCTGCTGGCCAGCGCCATCCACTACGCCGGCGGCGCGGCCACCGCGCTGATCGTCGGCCTGGTGCCGGTGGTGGTGACCGTGGCCGGCGCCGGGCGCGGCAGCGGGCCGGGGCTGCGTGCCCTGGCCGGGCCCTGCCTGCTGTCCCTGGCCGGGGTGGCGCTGATCGCCACCGACGCGATGCTGGCCGGGCGCGGCATGGCCGCGGCCCCGGGCGCGCGCCTGGCCGGCCTGCTCTGCGCCACCGGGGCCCTGCTGTCCTGGTCGGCCTACTCGGTGTCCAACGCGCGCTGGCTGCAGCGTCGCCCGGACATCTCCGGGCGCGACTGGTCGCTGCTGACCGGCGTGGCCACCGGCGCCCTGGCCCTGCTGCTGGCCTTGCCGGCCTTCCTCGGCGGCCCGGCCCACCCCGGCCCGGCCTGGCTGCGCTTCTGGGTGCTGTCCTCGGGCCTGGCCCTGCTGGCCTCGGTGCTGGGCAATGCCTGCTGGAACCGCGCCAGCCGCCTGCTGCCGCTGAGCCTGGCCGGGCAGATGATCGTGTTCGAGACCGTGTTCGCCCTGCTCTACGGCTTTGCCTGGGAGCGGCGCCTGCCAGGCCCCGTGGAGCTGCTGGCCATCGCCTGCCTGCTGGCGGGCGTGCTCTGCTGCGCACGCCTGCATGCCCGCCCGGCGCCGCTGCACGCCGACTAGGCGCGGCCTGCGCCGCCGCGCCCGCTACACTGCCTTCCTCGCCCGCATCCAATCCCACGCCATGCTCTACGCCCAGGTCCACCTCACCCTGCCCGCCTGGATCCACGACGCGGTGGACCTGCAGGCCAGCTATCCGGGTGATGCGGACAAGGTGGCGCTGGCCATCGAGCTGTCGCGCCGCAACGTGGAGGCACGCAGCGGCGGCCCGTTCGGCGCGGTGGTGTTCGGCCCGGACCACCGGGTGATCGCCGCCGGGGTCAACCGGGTGGTGCCGCACGCCACCTCGCTGGCGCATGCGGAGAACATGGCCTACATGCTGGCCCAGCAGCGGCTGCAGAACCCGCGCCTGAACCAGGTGCTGGCGCCCATCACCCTGGCTACCTCCTCGCAGCCGTGCTGCCAGTGCTATGGCGCCACCATCTGGGCCGGCATCGACCGCCTGCTGATCGGCGCCCGCGCCGAGGACGTGATGGAGCTGACCGAATTCGACGAGGGCCCGCTGCCGGCCGACTGGGCCGGCGAACTGGAGCGGCGCGGAATCACGGTGGTGCGCGACATCCTGCGCGAGCAGGCGCGCCAGGTGCTGCACGTCTACGGCCAGGGCGGGGGCGAGCACTACTGATGGCCGCGCCCGCGCTGCACGGCCTGCTGGGCTATTGCCGGCAGGGGTTTGAACCGGAGCTGGCCGCCGAGCTGGGCGAGCGCGCCGCCGCGGCCGGCATCGCCGGCTATGCCCGCGCCAGCCGCGACGACGGCTACGTGCTGTTCATCACCGGCGAGGACGCCGATGCGCGCGCCCTGGAACGCGCCCTGCCCTTCCGGGGCCTGGTCTTCGCCCGGCAGAAGCTGCGCCTGCTGGCCGAGTTGCGCGGCATGGACCCCAAGGACCGCCTGGCGCCGATGCTGGCCGCACTGCCGCCGCAGCTGCGTCTGGGCGATGTCTGGGTCGAGCACCCGGATTCGGACGCGGGCAAGCCGCTGTCCGGCCTGGCCCGCAGCTTCGGCAATGCGCTGCGCCCGGCACTGCGCAAGGCCGGCCTGCTCAGCGCCCGCGAAGACCCGCGCCTGCCGCGCCTGCACGTGTGCTTCCTGGCCGGGGACCACGCCCTGCTGGCCGTGGCCGACCCGGCCGACAGCGCGCCCTGGCCGCTGGGCATCCCCCGCCTGAAGCTGCTGCCCGACGCGCCCTCGCGTTCGGCGCTGAAGCTGGAGGAGGCCTTCATCACCCTGCTCACCCCGCAGGAGCGCCAACAGCTGCTGCAGCCGGGCATGACCGCCGCCGACCTGGGCGCCGCTCCGGGCGGCTGGACCTGGGTGCTGACCCGCCAGCACCTGCGGGTGACCTCGGTCGACAACGGCCCGTTGCGCCAGCACGTGCTCGACACCGGCCTGGTCGAGCACCTGCGCGCCGACGGGTTCCACTGGCATCCGCCGCAGCCGCTGGACTGGATGGTCTGCGACATGGTCGAGCAGCCCAGCCGGGTGGCCGCGCGCATGGCCCAGTGGTTCCGCGAGGGCTGGTGCCGGCACGCGGTGTTCAACCTCAAGCTGCCGATGAAGAAACGCTGGCGGGAAACCCGGCTTTGCCTGGACCTGTTCGCCGCCCAGGCCGGCAGGCCGCTGACCGTGCGTGCGCGCCAGCTCTACCACGACCGCGAGGAAATCACGGTCTTCGCCACGCCCCCGGCGTAGGCGCGCCGGCTCCGGTACACCGGGAGGTGGGGCTGGATAAGCCCGCCATCCGGTGGCCTGCTCCGACCCGCGCCCATGCTCCCGCGGACAGGAGCCGGGTCAGAGGAAGGGAAACAGCAGCTTCAACAGCGCCTTGATCCCGTCCTCGGCGCCACTGGCCACGGCCTTGGCGCCCAGGCCGTTGAGCGCGCCGCGCAGGTCGGCCCAATGCAGCTGGGAGACGTCCTTCTTCAGCAGCGCGGCCAGTTCCTCCGAGGCCGGGGCCAGGGCCTTGAGCTGCTCCAGCGCCGCGGCCGCGTCCTGGCCCACGTAGCCGGCACGTTCGGCCATGGCCACCAGGGAATCGAAGCGCACCGCCAGGACCTCGCGGTTGCGCTCGTACACCGGCAGGCCACCGGCATCGAGGATGGCCTGCTCGAACTGCTGGCGGTCGTCCGGATGCTCGATGCGGATGGCGAGGAAGCCGTCCTTGCGGCTGCGTTCGCTGACGTGGCGGCTGCCGGCGCGCAGGTTGGCCGGGGCCAGGGCGTGTGCCAGGATCCGGCGCAGGGCCGCCTCGGCCGGCTCGGCCACCAGCTGCCGCCAGCGCGCGTAGCCGTCGCGGCGCAGGGTGCGCAGCCGGGCCGGGGTCACCCGCAGCGCGGCCGCGGCGGCGTGGTTGCTGGCATTGCGGTCGATCGCCCCGTCGCGCTCCAGCAGCACGAACACCAGCAGTTCCAGGTCGCGCTTGCCCAGCGAGCCAAAGCCCTGCTGCACCGCCTGGCGCAGGAATTCCTCGGCAAAAGCCCTGGGATCGTTCAGTTGCAGCATGTGCATGGCGGGTTCCTCCGTCCTGGAGCATGGACGCGGGCCGTCGCAGCAGCCGGGACTGGCCGCCGCGCCCGGCCCAGTGTGCCAGTGCCGTGCCCGCATACGCCGCCGTGCGCAGGGCGGGCCGTGGCTGTGGCATGGTTGCAGGCCTGCCGGGGGCCTGCCCGGCGTCCACGATGGCACCCCTGGGGAGGGAACATGGAACAGGTCAGCATGACCCGCCGGCACCTGCTGTCGGCCATGGCCGTGGCCGGCATCGGCGGGGCACTGCCCGCCGTCGGCCGCGCCCGCAGCGGCGACGGCACTCCGGCGCGGCGCAAGGATTCGATCGGCGTGGCCCTGGTGGGCCTGGGCTACTACGCCGAACACCTGCTGGCGCCGGGGCTGGAACAGGCCCGGCACTGCCACCTGGCCGGGATCGTCACCGGCAGCCCGGAGAAGATCCCGGCCTGGCAGGCCCGGCACCGGATCCCCGACCGCAATGTCTACAGCTATGACGACTTCGACCGCATCGCCGACAACCCGGACATCGACGCGGTCTACATCGCCACGCCCAACCACCTGCACAAGCCGCTGACCCTGCGCGCGGCTGCCGCCGGCAAGCATGTCTGGGTGGAAAAGCCGATGGCGATGAACGCCGGCGAGGCGCGGGAAATGATCGCCGCCTGCCGGGCGGCCGGGGTGCAGCTGACGGTGGGCTACCGCCTGCGCCACGAGCCCACCACCCACCGGCTGATGGCCATGGCCCGCGAACTGCCCTATGGACGCATCCTCAAGGTCCGCGCCGACGCCGGCTTCCACGCCTATGACGACGTGGACCCGGCCCGCAAGCCCTGGCGCCTGGTCGCCAGGTACGGCGGCGGGGCGATGTACGACATGGGCGTGTATTCGCTCAACGGCGCCCGCTACCTGACCGGGCTGGAGCCGGTGGCGGTGAGCGCGCGCAGCGAAACCTCCCGGCCGCACCTGTTCGACGAGGTCGACGAGACCACCCATTTCACCCTGGAGTTCCCCGGCGGCCTGGTGGCCGAGTGCTCGACCAGCTTTGGCCGCAACATGAACACCCTGCGCGCCGATTGCGAGCGCGGCTGGTACGAACTCACCCCGTTCCAGACCTACAACGGCCTGTCCGGACGCACCAGCGACGGGCAGACCTTCTCCGACCAGGTGCCGCACCAGCAGGCGCGGCAGATGGACAACGACGCCCTGGCCATCCTCGAGGGCCGGGCGCCGCTGGTGCCCGGCGAGGAAGGCCTGCGCGACATGGTCGTGGTCGACGCGGTGTATGCCTCGGCCGCCGCCGGCGGCAAGCGCATCGTGCTGTGAGGCGGGGACGGCGCCGGCGCGGGCCGCGGCCGCGCCGGTTCAAGCCCGCTTCACCCGGCCCGCCCTAGCGTCGGCCCAGGCCAACCGCTTTCCCGTCCACGCATGAACACCGCACGCATCCTCCTGCCGTCCCTGCTGCTGGCCAGCCTGCCCGGCCTGGCCGCGGCCCAGGCCACCGCGCTGCCGCTGCCGCCCGCCGGACCGGACCCGGCGGCCGCGCCGATGCAGCGCCAGGCCGGGATCAAGGTGATCGAGGGGCCGCATGACGAGCGCACCATCATCCGGGTCTTCGAGCCGGACAGCGTCGTCGGCCACTACCGGATCGACTTCCAGGCCCTGGACCTGGACGGCGACGGCCTGATCGACCGCGACGAGGCCCGGGCCAACCCGACCCTGGAAGCGGAATTCCGTGCCGTGGACGCCAACAACGACGGCCGCCTGGACCGCGCCGAACTGTCCGGCTGGATCCGCTGAAGCGGCTCAGACCCCGGCGGCGTGGCGCCACAGCGCGCGCTGCAGCGGCGGCAGCTTCCCGGCCAGCCCCAGCAGCGGCCCGCGCGCGAGCACCGGCAGCGGCTGCAGGTTGGAAAACAGCCGGTTGATGCCCTCGAAGGCCAGGGCCGAGACCGTGTTGTCGCTGCGCCGGCGCCTGGCCCAGCGCTGCAGGCGGTGGGCGCTGGCCCAGTCCACCCGCCGCGCCGCCGCGTCCTGCACTTCCCGCAGCAGTGCCGCCACGTCGCGCAGGCCCAGGTTCACGCCCTGCCCGGCCAGCGGGTGGACCACGTGGGCGGCATCGCCCAGCACCAGGACCCGGCCGGCCAGCTGGGTGCGCGCCAGCTGCCGGCGCAGCGGGAAGGCCACCCGCGGCGACAGCGGCCGCAACCGGCCCAGGCGGCCGGCCGCGGCATCGGTCAGTTCGATGCCGAAACGGGCCTCGTCCAGGTCCAGCACCCGCGCCGCTTCGGCCTCCGGCAGGGTCCAGACGATGGACGTGGTGCCGCCTGCGAACGGCAGCAGGGCCAAGGGTCCGGTGGGCAGGAAACGCTGCCAGGCGGTGTCCTGGTGCGGAAGTTCGGACTGGATGTAGGCCACCACCCCGCGCTGGGCGTAGTCGCAGGCATCGACCCCGATCCCGGCCAGCGTGCGCAGGCGCGAGGCACCGCCATCGGCGGCCACCGCCAGACGCGCGGCGATGCGGCTGCCGTCGTCCAGCACCAGGCAGGCCCCGGCCGCGTCCTGCTCCAGGCCTTCCACCCGCGCCGGGCAGTGCAGCTGCACCCCGGCCGCGGCCAGCGCCGCCCACAGGCGGTCGGCCAGCAGGTCGTTCTCCACGATCCAGCCCAGTGCGTCGCGACCCATGGCCGCCGCGTCGAAAGCCAGTTCGCCGCCGCCTGCCGCGTCCCAGACCCGCATGCCGCGGTAGGCCTGGGCGCGCGCGGCCAGCACCTGCGGCCACACCCCCAGCTGCTCCAGCAGGGCGGCGTTGTCCGGGGCCAGGGCATAGACCCGCAGGTCCGGCGCCTGCTGCGACCAGGCCGGCGCGGGCCGCGCCTCGACCAGGGCCACTTCCAGGCCGGCGCGGGCCAGGCCCAGGGCGCAGGCCGCGCCCACCACGCCGCCACCGGCCACCACCACGTCGATGCGGCTGCGGCTCATCGGCACAGCTCCGGCACCTCGCCGCGGAAGCCCATGGCCCCGCCCACCAGCCAGGCCTGCAGCCAGGCGGCGCGGTCGGCCGCGACCAGGCCCAGGCTGCGCAGCGGCCGCAGCAGGCGCGAGCGGTTGCCGGTCAGCCGCGCCAGGCCATCGGAGAAGGCCAGGGTGCGGCTGCGATCCTCCTCGCGGCGCCGGGCATAGTGCTGGAGCAGGCCGGCATCGCCCGGATCGGCCGGGCCTGCGCGCAGCAGCTCGGCCAGGGTCAGGGCATCGCGCAGGCCCAGGTTGAAGCCCTGGGCGCCGATGGGATGGATGGTCTGGGCGGCATTGCCCAGCAGCACCGCGCGCGGCGCCACCAGGGCCTCGGCCACCTTCGACTGCAACGGGTAGGCGCTGCGCTCGCCCGATGCCAGCAGGCGCCCGGCGCGCCAGCCGAACACCGCCTGCAGCCGCGCCAGCCAGGCCGGCTCGTCCAGCGCGGCCACCGCCGCGGCGTCCGCGCCGGCCACCCCGTGGACCACGCCCCAGGCGCGGTCGCCACGCGGCAGGAAGGCCGTTGGGCCGGAGTCGGTGAAGCGCTCGTAGGCGGTGCCGTCGGGCGCGCGCTCGGCGCGCACCCGGGCCACGAACAGGGTCTGGCCGTAGTCGTGGTCACGGCTGCCGATGCCCAGGGCCTGGCGCACCCCGCTGGCGCTGCCGTCCGCGCCCACCAGCAGGCGCGCGCCCAGCTCCAGCTCGCCTTCGGCGCCGGCCAGGCGCAGCCGCCGGAACCCGCCCCCGGCCGGGTCCAGCCCGGTGAAGCGCGCAGGACGGTAGCGGGTCAGCCCGGCCACCGAGGCCAGCCGCGCCTCCAGCGCCAGGCCGAAGTCGCGCGCCACCACCACCTGGCCGAAGCTCTCGCGGCCGTAGTCGGAGGCCTGCAGCCACACCCGGCCAAAATCGCCGGCGCGGCTGACATGGATGGCGCGGATCGCGCCGGTGGGCGCCTGCAGGGCCTGGAACACCCCCAGCTTGTGCAGGGCGTTGACCGAAGCGGCGGCCAGACTGAGGTTGCGCTGGTCGAACACCGCCGGCAGGGCATCGGCCGCGCTGGCCTCGACCAGGGCCACGTCCAGGCCCTGCCCGTCCAGGGCGATGGCCAGGCTGGCGCCGACCAGCCCGCCGCCGACGATGACGACATCATGGGTACGGATCATCCACACATGATACGCGGGCGGGCCGGCGCGCCCCGCATGCGACGAGGCCGTTGCCCCCGCTCCACGCCCCCTCGGCTAGAATGCGGCGGTTCCCGAACCGGCCCGCACCATGACCGCCAATACCCAACGCGCCTTCATCCTGACCGTCCTGGCCCTGCTGATGGCCGCCTCGCGCGGACATGTGTTCTCGCACTTCTCGCCGCCGGACGCCTCCTGGGCGGTGTTCTTCGCCGGCGGCTTCCTGCTGCGCGGCTGGAGCCGCTGGGCCTTCCCGCTGCTGATGGCCCTGGCCATGGGGGTGGACGCGATGGTGATCTCGCGCCAGGCCACCGCTTTCTGGGACCACTACTGCGTGTCCATCGCCTACTGGGGCCTGATCCCGGCCTACGGCCTGCTGTGGGCCGGCGGCAACTGGCTGCGCCGCGGCTATGACCGCGCCAGCCTGGCCCAGGCCGGCCGCCTGCTGGGCGCCTTCCTGGTGGCCGTGGTCGCCTGCCAGTTCGTCGCCCAGGGCACCTTCTACTGGTACAGCGGCGTGGTCCCGGCCCCGACCGTGGCCGGCTGGTGGCAGAACTTCCTGGACTGGCTGCCCGGCTACATGGGCACCGCCGCCGTCTACACCGCCATCGCCACTGCCCTGCAGCTGGCCGCCGAGCGCGTGGCCCCGCTGCTGGCCGGCCTCGGCCAGCGCAGCGCGCGCTGAGCCGGCGCCCTCGCCATGGGCCACCGTCTTTCCAGGATCTATACCCGCACCGGGGATGACGGCAGCACCGGCCTGGGTGACGGCAGCCGCACCGGCAAGGACTCGCTGCGGGTCAATGCCTACGGCACCGTGGACGAGGCCAATTCGGCCATCGGCGTGGTCCTGGCCGCGGCGGGCGTGCCGGCCGACATCGCCCGGCTGCTGACCACCGTCCAGCACCAGCTGTTCGACCTGGGCGGGGAGCTGTGCATCCCCGGCCACGCCCTGGTCCAGCAGGCCGACATCGACGCCCTGGAACAGCAGCTTGACCATTACAACGAACAGCTGCCGCCGCTGAAGGACTTCATCCTGCCGGCAGGTGGCGAGGCCGCCGCACGCTGCCACCTGGCCCGCACCATCGTCCGCCGCGCCGAGCGCGAGACGGTGGCCCTGTCGCGGGTCGAGCCGGTGCGCGCCGAGGCGGTGCGCTACCTCAACCGGCTCTCGGACCTGCTGTTCGTGCTGGCCCGGGTGCTGGCCCGTGGCGACGGCCAGGGCGAGGTGCTGTGGCAGCGCGAACGCCGTCACCTGGGCGGCTGAGCCGGCGGCAGTTCCTGCCGAAGCCCGACCAAATTCGGATGGCACCACCGCCCGGGCCGGGTTAGGTTGTGGGCATGCTCGCCCTGACCCACCCCGCCTGCCTGACCCACGACACCGGCCCCGAACACCCCGAACGCCCGGCGCGGCTGCGGGTGGTGCTCGAGGCCCTGGAACAGGCCTATCCGCAGCTGCAATGGGACCAGGCCCCGGCCGCCAGCCGCGAGCAGCTGCTGCGGGTCCATGCCCCGGCCCTGGTCGAGCAGGTGCTTGAGCCCTTCCCCGCCGGCCACCGCCAGGTCGATGCCGACACCGTGGTGTCCCCCGGCTCGGCCCGCGCCGCCCTGCACGCGGCCGGCGCCGGCATCGCCGCGGTGGATGCGGTGCTGGGCGGGCAAGCGCAGACCGCCTTCTGCGCGGTGCGCCCGCCCGGCCACCACGCCAGTGCCGACAGCGCCGGGGGCTTCTGCCTGTTCAACAACGTCGCCGTGGCCGCGGCCCATGCCCGCGCCGCCCATGGCCTGGAGCGGGTGGCGATCGTGGACTTCGACGTCCACCACGGCAACGGCACCGCCGCCATCTTCCAGCGCGAACCGGCGGTGGCCTACCTGAGCACCCACCAGTCCGGGCTGTTCCCGCACACCGGCAATCCCCACGAGCGCGGCGCCGGCAACCTGCACAATGTGCTGCTGCCGCCGGGCAGCGGCGGTTTCCGCTTCCGCAACACCTGGGCCGACACCCTGCTGCCGGCCCTGGACGCCTTCGCCCCCCAGCTGCTGCTGGTCTCTGCCGGGTTCGACGCCCACCTCTCCGACCCGATGGCCGACCTGATGCTGGAGACCGAGGACTTCGCCTGGCTGACCGCCGAGCTGCGCGCCATCGCCCGCCGCCATGCCGGCGGCCGTCTGGTGTCCATGCTCGAGGGCGGCTACAACCTCGACGCCCTGGCCGAGTGCAGCGTGGCCCACGTCGGCCAACTGCTGGATTGAGCCGCCCACCCCGGCGCGGATGAATCGCCCCTGCCCGCCAGGGCCGGATTTCATTGCCCCGTGCCCCCCCTTCCGGCAAGCTACCGGCGTTTTTCGGCCCGGACGCCCCTTCCCCGTGCGACATCCCCTGCGCCTGCTGCCCCTGACGCTGGCCATCGCGGTCTGCCTGCCCGCCCTGGCCGACGAGAAGCCGCTGAACTGGAACCTGTGCCCCCCCGGCGACGTCCTGCCGCCGTTCGAGGGCGCGCCCCCGGCCGCGGCCCCGGGCGCCCCGGCGCGCAACGAACAGCCCACCGACATTGAGGGCGACGAGCTCAGCGGCACCGAGACCCGGCCCCAGTACCAGGGCAACGTGGCCCTGGTCCGCGGCGACCAGTTCCTCGGCACCGACAACATGCGCTTCGACGTGGAAACCGGGACCTACGTGGCCGAGGGCAATATCCGCTACCAGGACTCGGGCATCCGCATCGTCGCCGACCGCGCCGAAGGCGACCAGGACAACGACACCCACGTCATCACCAACATCCGCTACCAGCTGGTGGACCGGCGCGGCAACGGCGGCGCCGACGCGATCACCCTGCGCGGCCCGCGCGGGCAGCTGGCCCACTCCACCTACAGCACCTGCGACCCCGGCCAGCGCGCCTGGGAGCTGCGTGCCCAGCGCATCGACGTGGACAGCGACGAGGGCTTCGGCGTGGCCCGCAACGCGGTGCTGCGCATGGGCCGCTTCCCGGTGCTGTACGTGCCGTGGGTGAAGTTCCCGGTGGACGACCGCCGCCACACCGGCCTGCTCTACCCGTCGGCGAGCATGTCCGGACGCAATGGCTTCGACTACCGCCAGCCGGTGTACCTGAACCTGGCGCCCAACTACGACATGACCCTGACCCCGCGCTGGATGAGCAAGCGCGGCTTCATGCTCGACAGCGAGTTCCGCTACCTCTACGAGGGCGGGCGCGGCACCGTCGAGGCGGCCTACATGCCCGACGACGACCTGCGCGACCGCGACCGCGGGCGCTTCAGCTACAACGGCTACCACAACATCAACCGGCAGTGGCAGGCACGCGCCAGCCTGGGCTGGGTCAGCGACGAACGCTACGTGGAGGACTTCGCCAACCGCCTCAACGGCGTGTCCTTCTCCTACCTGCAGAGCACCGCCGGCATCTATGGCAGCGGCCAGTACTGGAGCGCCGGGGCCATGGGCGAGCACTTCCAGCTCACCGACTACACCCTGTCCGATGCCAACCTGCCCTACAGCCGCCTGCCGCGCGTGTTCGCCAACTGGGAGCGGCCGCTGAACCAGTGGCTGGACGCGGGCCTGTGGGCCGAGGCGGTGCGCTTCCAGCACAGCGAGCGCGACGGCGGCAGCCGCATCGACCTCAAGCCCTACGTGTCCGCGCGCCTGGCCGGCCCGGCCTGGTACGTGACCCCGACCCTGGCCTGGCGCTACACCGCCTACCAGCTCGACGACGGCCTGGCCGCGCGCCTGCCCGGCGGCGAGCGCAACCCCAGCCGCAGCGTGCCGGTGGCCAGCCTGGACGCCGGCCTGTTCTTCGACCGCGACACCGAGATCGGCGGCCGCTCCTACCTGCATACCCTGGAGCCGCGGCTGTTCTACCTCAACGTGCCCTACCGCGAGCAGGCCGGCCTGCCGCTGTTCGACACCCGCCCGTTCACCTTCAGCTGGGGCCAGCTGTTCCGCGACAACCGCTATTCCGGCGCCGACCGCCAGACCGACGCCAACCAGCTGACCATCGCCCTGAGCACCCGCCTGATCCGCCAGGCCGATGGCCGCGAGAAGCTGTCGGCCAGCGTCGGCCAAATCCGCTATTTCGAGGACTCGCGGGTCACCGCCCCGGGCGAGACCCCGGTGGCCCAGGGCAAGTCGGCCTGGGTGGCCGATGCCAACTACATGATCAACGACCGCTGGAACCTGGGCGCCTCCTACCAGTGGGACCCCAAGTTCCGGCGCGAGGACCTGGCCAGCATCCGCGCCCGCTACCTGTGGCCCAACGACGGCGTGGTCAACCTGGCCTACCGCTACCGCCGCGACCTGCTCGAGCAGGCCGACTTCTCCTTCCTCTATCCGCTCAGCCCGACCTGGAGCCTGGTCGGCCGCTACTACCACTCGCTGCAGGACCACAAGCTGCTGGAGGCCATCGGCGGCGTGCAGTGGGACAGCTGCTGCCTGGCCGTGCGCGCCCTGGCCCGCCGTTACGTGCGCAACCGCGAGGGCGAGGTGGACAACGCCATTCAGGTCGAATTCGTCCTCAAGGGCCTAGGTTCGGCCGGCCAGGACACGGAGCGCACCCTGCGCCGTGCTATTCTCGGCTACCACCGCGACGACCTGTACCTGGTCCCGCCAAGCAATACCACGCCAGACCGGGACGTTTACGACCCGAACCTCATCCCGTGAGTCCATGAGCCGACGCCTTCCCGCGATCCTCCTGGCGGCCGCCGCCACCCTGTCCGCCCCCTTCGCCACCGTGGCCCAGCAGCTGCAACCGCTGGAGCGGATCGCCGCGATCGTCGACGAGGACGTGATCCTGCGCAGCGAGCTGGACCTGGCCCTGCGCAACGTGGTCAGCCAGTACGCCGGCCGCGAGAACCAGCTGCCGCCGCAGGCGGTGCTGGAGCGCCAGGTGCTCGAGCGCCTGGTCCTGGTCAAGCTGCAGGTCGCCCGCGCCCGTGCCAACGGCATCCGGGTCACCGACCAGGAAGTGAACCAGGCCGTGGCCTCCATCGCCCAGCAGAACCAGATGACGGTCGATGCCCTGCGCCAGCGCCTGGCCGCCGACGGCATGGGCTTCGAGGACTTCCGCCGCTCGCTGGCTGACGAGATCACCGTCCAGCGCATGCGCCAGAGCTATGCCCAGCGCATCAACGTGAGCGAGGGCGAGGTCGACGCCGCCCTGGCCCAGCAGGCCGTCGGTGGCCGCCAGTACCACCTGGCCCACATCCTGGTGGCCGTGCCCGAGGGCGCGACCGCCGAGCAGATCGCCACCGGCCAGCGCAAGATCGAGGGCATCCTCGGCGTCATCGAGAAGGGCGAGATGGACTTCGCGGCCGCGGCCGTGCGCTATTCCGACAGCCCCAACGCGCTGGAAGGCGGCGACCTGGGCTGGCGCAGCCTGGACGAGATCCCGCCGGCCTTCGCCAACCAGATCCGGGAGATGCAGCCGGGCCAGATCCTGGGTCCGGTGCGCGGCCCCAGCGGCTTCCAGCTGCTGCTGCTGTCCGAGGTCCGCGACGCCTCCGAGGCGCCGGCGATGACCGTCACCGAGTACCACGTGCGCCACATCCTGGTGCGGGTCAACGACCGCCAGGACGAAGCCACCGCCAAGGCCAAGATCGACACCCTGCGCGCCCGCGTGGTCGGCGGCGCCGACTTCCAGGAAGTGGCCCGCGAGTCCTCCGAGGACAACGGCACCCGTGGCCAGGGCGGCGACCTGGGCTGGTTCCCGGCCGACGCCTTCGGCCCGGACTTCGGCCGCCAGGTGACCGCGCTGGCCGATGGCGACATCTCCCAGCCGTTCCGCAGCGAGGCCGGCTGGCACATCATCCAGCGCGTGGCCCAGCGCGAACAGGACGTGGGCGACCTCAACCGCCGCGCCCAGGTCCGCGAGGTTATCGGCCGGCGCAAGCTGGAAGAGGAATACGAGCGCTACCTGCGCGAACTGCGCGGCGAGGCCTACGTGGTCCTGCGTGCCGGCGACCGCGCCGAGGAAGTGGACGGCGCCAGCGCTCCCTCCGGGGGCTGAGGCGGCATGACCGCCCCGCGGCTGGCCCTGGTGCCCGGCGAACCGGCCGGGGTCGGCCCGGAACTGTGCGTGCGCATTGCCCAGCGCCCGCGCCAGGACTGCCAACTGGTCGCCTTTGCCGACCCTGCCAGCCTGCAGGCCGCCGCCGCCGCCCTGGGCCTGCCGCTGAACCTGCTGCCCGAAGGCCAGCCGGCCCGCGCCCCCGGCGAGCTGCCGCTGCGCGCCTTCCCCAATGCCGCCGCGGCCGTATTCGGCCGACCCGACCCACGCAACGCGCGGGCGGTGATCGACGCCCTCACCGGCGCCGCCCAGGCCTGCATGGACGGCAGCTTCGCCGGCATGGTCACCGGCCCGGTGCAGAAGTCCAGCATCAACGAGGGCGGCATCCCCTATACCGGCACCACCGAACTGCTGGCCGGCCACGCCGGTTGCGAGGTGGTGATGATGCTGGCCAACGACATCGTCCGCGTCGCCCTGGCCACCACCCACCTGCCCCTGCGCGAGGTCGCCGACGCGATCGACGCGCCGCTGCTGCGCCAGGTGATCCGCACCACCCACCAGGCCCTGGTCCGCGACTTCGGCCTGTCCGCGCCGGTGATCGCCGTGCTCGGGCTCAATCCGCACGCCGGCGAGAACGGCCACCTCGGCCGCGAGGAGCTGGACACCATCATCCCGGTGATGGAACAGCTCCGGGCGGAGGGCCTGGTCCTGGCCGGCCCGCTGCCGGCCGACACCGCCTTCCTGCCCGGCAAGCTGCGCGGCTTCGACGCGGTGCTGGCCATGTACCACGACCAGGGCCTGCCAGTGCTCAAGTACAGCGGCTTCGAGCGCGCGGTGAACCTGACCCTGGGCCTGCCCTACCCGCGCGTGGCCGTGGACCACGGCACCGCCCTGGACCTGGCCGGCAAGGGCCTGGCCGATCCCTCCAGCCTGGAGGCGGCGGTGGCCACCTGCGCGCGTATCGCCCGGCAGCGGCAACAAGCCGCCTGAGCGCCTGTCCACTCCGCATCAGCCGGGACAGCGGCTCCACATCCCGCACGCCAGCGCGGCCACGCAGCCCGAACGGAGGGGGGTAATGGCCCTGCCGAGCGCCAGGACGTTGTTGGCCTCCCCGCCGGGAGCCAGCGCCCGGCCGCCAAGCGCCCCCTCGCTGGCACCCGCGCCGACAAATACGCGTCAGAACCCCGGACCAGGACGCCCGTGGAAGCCGCGGCATGCCGCTGCCGGGGCAGCGGCCATGGATGGCCGCGGTAGCGAGTGCGCAATGGACGTGCGCCCGAGCAGCGCCGGCACAGCCGGCAGGCCGCGGCGCCCTCCCTGTCGGCACCCGGCCAGGGTGCGCGCCGGCTCAGAACAGGTCGCCCGACTCGCGTGCCGGGGCCACCAGGCCGAGGTGGCGGTAGGCCTTGGCGGTGGCCATGCGTCCGCGCGCGGTACGCACCAGGAAGCCCTGCTGGATCAGGTAGGGCTCGATCACGTCCTCCAGGGTGCCGCGTTCCTCCGACAGCGAGGCGGCCAGCGATTCCACCCCCACCGGGCCGCCGTCGAAGTGGCCGATGATGGTGTTGAGCAGGCGCCGGTCCAGCTC